>Ga0182745_1000662_pt1 | contig 36414 bp, 35 predicted proteins | sample eDN3rd30CKraftBY_FD_128523 | JGI IMG/M metagenome (GOLD analysis project Ga0182745, IMG submission 128523) | Enriched backyard soil microbial communities from Emeryville, California, USA - eDNA 3rd pass 30_C Kraft BY (version 2) (version 2) | ecosystem: Environmental > Terrestrial > Soil >...
ATTTAACTCTTCAATTGGTTTGCGACGAGTATTTTGAGGTGCCCCTGTATAGATCATAAATGTAGATGCACCATAGGAAGCTGCTTCTTTACTTGAGCCAAGAAGCATGTCTTTCCCACTCATTGATACGTGTGAACCTAACAACATTTTCATGTCCTCCTAAAAGCTTATCTGTCTATTATTTTTGACGGTTTTTCTTACGTCTTTCTTTTTTCTTAATTTTTTCCATTTCCCAACGCATATTACGTTTGTAGCCCGGTTTTACTTTTTTCGGTTTACGTACCTTCGATTTTGCAATGGCGTCGATTTCATTTTCATGCTTAGCACGGTTTTGACGAGAGTGACGTTCTTTTAACTCTATCCATTCACCGTTTTTCACATCTTTTTGAACAAATGGAATACCCATTTTTTCTACTCGCACTACTGCATCTTCATCTTCTGGTTCAAATAAAGTAATGGCTGTACCTTTGTTCCCAGCACGTGCAGTTCGACCAACACGGTGGATAAAGAATTCAAGGTCATCTGGAATTTCATAGTTGATGACATGTGAAATCCCTTGAATATCGATTCCGCGCGCTGCTAAATCAGTTGCAACGATATATTGGAATTCTAAATCACGGACTTGCTTCATCATTTTGCGACGGTCACGAGGACTTAAATCCCCATGAATTTGTCCAACTCGGTAGCCTTGTTCAGCTAAATAGCCAGCAACTGATTCTGCATTCTTTCTTGTGTTACAGAAAATCACTGCTAAGAATGGGTTAATGGCTTCCATTACTTCAACTAGTCGACGGTTTCTCGATTTTGAACGAACAGGAACTAAGATAAAATCTATGCCTTCAGCTACAGGACGCTTATCATTCATATGAATATGGACTGGTGCATCCATATATTTTTTTAAGAATGGCTGTAATTTCTCAGGAATCGTTGCCGAGAACACAAACATTTCAAGTTTTTCTGGCATATGGGATGCAAAACCATCAATATCTTCGATGAACCCCATATCAAAAGCAAGGTCAGCCTCGTCGACTACTAAAAGTGGTGCTGTATGAACTAATAATGCACCCTCTTTAACTAAATCTTTAATACGTCCAGGTGTCCCTACAACAATTTGCGGCTGTGTTTTTAACTTATCAATCGTTCTTTGTTTATCAGTTCCACCAATAAACAATTTCGCTTGAATATCAGTTTCTTCAATCAGTTGGCTTAGGGCATCATAAATTTGTTGCGCAAGCTCTCTTGTTGGAGAGGTGATAACGGCTTGAACCTCTTGTTTTTCTTCTTGGATGCGTTGAACAATCGGCAATAGAAAACTATGTGTTTTCCCTGTCCCGGTATGCGCTTGTCCAATCGCACTTTTCCCTTTTAAAATAAGGGGAATCATTTCTTTTTGAATCGGTGTTGGTTCTTCAAAGCCAAGTTTTGCAATTGCTTCTTTTAAAAATGGCTTTAGATCGTAATCTGAGTACTTCGACATTTTTCGTACCTCCTAATAGTATTCATATTGTACCATCTATCGCGAGCAAAGAACAACTAAACAAGTGACGAATTCTAGTCATATCAAGGCTTTTGGAATATTAAGTCTATTTTGCCAAAATAAAAAAATCAGGAAAGACTCCTGATTTTTTACTTCAGCCTAATAAGGCATGATTTTCTCAACTGGTTTTGGTTCTTTAATTTTCGGCAGAATTTTTTCTATTGAAACCGTACGTTTGATCTCATGTGTTTCAGGATCTTGAGGGTCAAATTTTTCTAAAAATACAATGACCTCTTTAACGATTGGTGTTGGTGTCGATGCTCCAGCAGTGACTGCTACAGTTTCAATGCCCTCTAGCCACTCAAGCTTAAGCTCTGATAAGTCTGCAATACGGTGGGATGGTGTATTGGCAATTTCCTCAGACACTTGTGTTAAGCGATTGGAGTTATTTGATTTTGGATCTCCTACAACGATAAGTAAGTCCGCTTTACCTGCCTGTTCTGCTACTGCTTCTTGGCGAACCTGAGTGGCAAGGCAAATTTCTTCATGAATTTGAATATGCGGATATTTTTCTTTTAGATAATCCATTGCTGTTTTTACATCCCATTGACTCATCGTTGTCTGGTTTGTAACAAGCAGTTTTTCGTTATCTAATTGTAATTGATCGATGTCTTCTGCAGTCTGCACTAAATGGACGTGATTCGGTGCAACACCAATTGCTCCTTCTGGCTCTGGGTGTCCTTTTTTACCGATATAGATGATATCATAGCCTTCAGCCGATTTCTCGCGGATTAAATCATGTGTCACAGTAACATCAGGACATGTAGCATCGATTGAAACAAGACCTTTTCTTCTAGCAATCTCGCGAATCTCTGGAGAAACTCCATGTGCTGTGAAGATAACAGTACCTGTTTCAACCTTTTCAATAATTTCTTTACGGTTTTCACCGTCTAATGTGATGATTCCATCGTTTTCAAATGCATCTGTTACGTGTTTATTGTGAACGATCATGCCTAATATATAAATAGGTCTCGGTAATGTTTTATCTAATGAGGCATTTCGTGCAATGACCATAGCATCAACTACACCGTAACAATAGCCTCTTGGATTTATTTTAATGACTTGCATTATGTCAACTCCTTTTGTGGTACATAAGCCTATTATAACGGAGCGACACATTTAATACAAAACTTCATTCTATTTTCATAAACTATTCACCAAAATCATAAGGTGGTTGGAAGATTCTGGGCATTGATGGGCGTGGCGCAGCTTTTTTTGGTTTCACGGCTTCGTTATACGTTGGTGACTCTAAATCGTATTGTTCATAGCTTCTTCCAGGTCGTTCCTGTCTTGCAAACCTCTGTGGTCTTGGACTGGGAGCTCTTGCAGGTCTTTGAGGTTCAGCCATATGCGCCTCATATCTTTCAGCCTTCATTGGCCCTTCAAATCGTGCTTCTCTCATAGGACCATCATGTCTTTCGTCATATTCGAATCTCTCAGGCGTATCTAAACTGTCATCTAAATTAAATTCTTCGTTTCTCATTTCTCCATTAGGATTTTGATCTTTAGGTAAACCTTGGAAACCTTTATATAGTCTCCAAAGAGCAGGTAGATTGCGAATCATTGGAGTTGCTTGCTGTACTAATGGTTGAAAGCTTTGTGCCGTTGCTAAAAAGCGATTGGCAGTATCCATAAATGATTGCAATCTTGGCGCAGAACCTGCAGCACCAAGTACAGTACCTAGACCAGGACCAGCTCCGGGACCTGGGCCTGGGCCATGTCCTAAGCCCGGTCCGTGTCCAAAGCCACGCCCAGGAGGTGGCATCATACCTTGTCGCGGGAACTGAGGTGGTCTAGAACCAAAGCCTCCTCCTGGTCCTTGAAAGTTATTAAACGGATGACTAGGCGGCATTGGTGGACGAAAACTTTGAGGGCGCATAATAATCTCCTTTCTTCATACACTAGACGAAGTTGTTCTAAAGGTATCATATGCAATTAGACAGTTATGTGTACGATTTTTAATAGAGTTCAGACAAAACAAAAAGCAGCCATTTCCAAAAAGTCTAGGAAGCGGCTACTAAGTATAGCAGGAATAGTATTATATGTAGTAATGGTTGATGGGTCTACCCACACCGCCATAATGAACATCCACATTGATAAAATTTTGTTTCTCCAAAAAGTCTAAATAGCGTCTTGCAGTAACACGTGCAACTCCAATACCTGCTGCTACCTCGTCTGCTGAAACGCCTTCCTTTTTAGCTTTTACAAAGTGCAAAACCTTATCCAAAGTCGTCCGGTTGAAGCCCTTTGGCAACTCGGTTAATAAAGTGTGTTCATTTCCGTTTGCTTCTTCTATCTCTCTGTAGGGATGAATCATCTCGTCCAATTCCTTTTGCGTTAAACCTTGAACACCAACTGTCTTTGATTTAAATGTAAAGTAATTTAACAATGTCTGTTGAATTCTTTCAAAAGTAAATGGTTTCATAATGTAATCATAGACACCTAGGTGCAGGATTTGCTGAATTGTTTGCATATCATTGGCAGCAGTAACTGTAATGACATCAACAGGTAAATTGGCATTGCGAATCTTCCGAAGAGTCACTAAGCCATCTTGTTCAGGCATAAAGATATCCATAATAACTAAATTCGGCGCAAGTTTTGTAATCTGATCATACCCCTCTACCCCATTACTGCACATAGCAATTACTTCAAAACCATCTACTCGTTCGATAAACTGTCGATTTACTTCTCTAACCATTGGATCATCTTCAACGAGCAGCACTTTAATCATATCCACCGATGATTCCCCCCTTAAATGTCAAATGTAATGACGAATGTCGTACCTTTATTCGGCTCACTTGTTACTTCAATTGTACCATTTCCTTTTTGTACAATTTCATTGACTAAGTATAAACCGATTCCTCTATCCTTCTTAGCCTTTGTCGAAAATCCATTTTCAAAAATAAGTGAATGTATTTCTTCCGACATACCGATGCCATTATCACTAACCAAAATAGCTAATATGCCATCATTGTCATCAATTGAAATGTTAATTTCTTTATCTTTTCGATTAATGCCACTAAATGCATCAAAGGCATTTTCGATTAAATTGCCAAATAGCACGACAAAATCATGATGATCGAGTTTTTCTGGGAATTTTGTAAATCTACTTTCCTTATCTAAATTCACTACAATTCCAAGCTCTTTTCCTCGACTTATTTTACTTAATAATAAGCCTGATATATTTTCATTGTAAATACGTTCGTTCAGAAATTTCGTCACATTATCATGTTCATCTTGCACTTGCGATAAATATTCTAAAGCTTGCTTAATGTGCCCTAGATGCAGGAGTCCGGAGATCGTATGCAGCTTATTTTTATATTCATGCGTTTGTACTCTTAATGCTTGCACAAAGGCCTTAACCCCTGTTAACTCTTCTGCCAGCTGTTTGAACGCTGTTAAATCTTTAAACACCGCAACTGCCCCCACCTTATTTCCATCTACAAGAATAGGAATTCGATTACTCAAAATACTATGTTCATTTACATAGATTTCTTGGTCAAAAACAGGTTTCCCAGTCAGAACGATTTCGGGCAATCTCGTATCTGGCAGCACATCATAAATATTCTTCCCTATATAATACGTAGGCTCACCCCCAACACCCAAAATTTCACAAGCCTTCTGATTAAAGACGGTAACATTCAAATCCTTATCAACTGCTATAATCCCTTCATGCATTGCGTTAAAGGTTTCTGTTCTTTCAACATACATTTTAGAGATTTCATGAGGTTCTAAACCAAACATTTGCTTCTTGATATGTCTACCAAGGGTATGTGCTCCCCAAATACTGAAGAGAACAGAGATGGCAATCGTAATCAAGATTTCACTAGGATAATCAGTGAATATTTTCAGCGGAGATGGGAGCAGAAAACCGACTAAGACGACGCCAATTTGATTATTATGCTCATTCATAATCGGAACAAAGGCTCGAATCATTGTCCCTTTGTCCCCGCTTGCTTTAGACAAATAATAATGTTCAACAAACGCTGCATCCATATCTGACGATTCACTTACTTGTCCAATTTGCTTAGTAGATGGATGGGAGTACTTTACTCGGTTCGTATCCATCACAACGATATAATCTGCTTGATTGATAAAGCGGATTTCTTCAACCATTTCATTAATCTTACTAGAGGCTGTTTCAAAATCATCAATTTGGAGCAATGACTTGATCTCAGGTAAATTTGCAACAGTCCGCGCAACAAGCATCGCTTCTTGCCCGATGTCCTCTTCTTTCTCTTCTAACAAACTTCCGATTACAAATGTTCCGGCTATTAAAAAAGAAAAGACAATAATAAAAAATGTCAGCATCATAATTTTCTTGTTCATGGATAATTTTCGCAGCTTCATTATTGTCCTCCTTTAAATTATAATTGTTTCACTTTCGTTTTAATGTTTATAATTATCTTATATTTTAAGATAATATTGTATTAAAATTTCAAATAAGACTTGGTGAAAAAAATGAAAATCTTTCTAACTGGCTCTTTTATTACCATCATTATATTAATCGTACTATTTAGCTACCGTCAAAATATTTTTTCAACTGAAACACTTCCCTATGATGATGAACAGCAAGGTTTGAATGAACAAATCACCATTCACTTTAGCCATGTAGTAGCTGAAAATACCCCAAAAGGTGTCGCAGCTGAAAGATTCAAACAGCTTGTCGAGGAAAAAAGCGAAGGGAAAGTGATCGTTCAAATTTATCCAAATGGGATGCTTTATAATGATGAAAACGAATTAGAAGCACTTCGCGAAAATGATGTACAAATGATTGCACCAACCATTTCGAAAATGACTGGCACTCTACCTGACTGGCAGGTTCTAGATCTCCCCTATATTATTGAAAATGATGCACAGTTAAAAAAGGTTTTAAACGGTCAGGTCAGCAAATCCCTCTTAGAAGAGCTCGATCAAATTAACGTGAAGGGATTAACCTTTTGGAATAATGGCTTTAAACAAATCGCTTCCACTACACCCATTATAGAAGTAGGACAATTTAAAGGGATGCGTGTTCGTATGATGACGAGTGACATTCTTCACGAACAGTTTGATCTGCTTGATGCAAAACCAATCGCCACTTCCTTTGGCGATGTCTACTATGATTTAAAACGAAAAAATGTGGATGCCCAAGAAAATACCATATCCAATATTTATTCAAAGCAATTCCATACGATGGAAAATCATATAACCCTCTCAAACCATGGCATATTATCTTATGCGGTCATGATGAATGAAGATTTCTGGAACAGTTTAGACGAAGAGGTTCAACAAATTATTACTGATTCCTTAGATGAAATGCAGAATTGGCAATTTGAACGCGCAGAACAATTTAATAATGAAGATTTAAATCTTTTAAAGGCAGATTCGAAGGTCAACATCTATGAATTGGATGAACAAGCCAAGAATGAATGGAAAGAAAAGCTGCAGCCTATTTATATGCATTACGAAAAAAGGATAAATAATCACTATTTAGAGGATTTACTAAGGGAAATTAACAATTAAATAAAAGAACGATAATGAACAAAAAGAACAATATTGGGCTACCTGTTAAAAAGGGTAGCTTTTTTTATGTATTACTCATTTGTACTATAACAAAAAATCAGGATTAAAAAAGAGTATTATAACAGCTTGAATGTTGAATTTAAGGGTTTTGTGAGCAATTTCACATAAGAAAGAACAAAATGAACGATATAACCATTAAAAACTAAACAGTCTTTTTAGAAAACGATGCGTTATGATAGTTTCAGATATTGAAAGCGATGTCATTTAAACTTTTCTTATTTTACAAGGAGGATGGAAGAGAAATGAAGTTACGTAAAAATCTTACTGTTCAAGTAATTATTGCAATCGTATTAGGTATTATCGTTGGGGCGATTTGGCCTGAATTTGGTACAAGTTTAAAAATATTAGCGGATTTATTTATAAAAATGATTAAGATGTTAATCACGCCAATTATTTTCTTAACAGTTGCTATCGGAATCGGTGCAATGGGTGATATGAAGAAGGTTGGTAAAATTGGCGGTAAAGCTCTACTCTACTTTGAAATCGTTTCCACAATTGCACTTGCAATTGGGATTGCTGTAGCTCTATTAGTTAACGCTGGTGACGGTATCAATACTGATTCTGCTAATAGTGCAGACGTTGCTCAATATACTGAAGCTGCGGCTACTCAAGACCACTCGATTGGTGCTTTTATCGGAAGTATTATTCCTGAAAACTTCATTGGTGCACTAGCTAACGGTGAATTATTACCGACATTATTCGCTGCTGTGTTATTCGGTATGGCTGCTGCTGCACTTGGTGAAAGATCAAAACCGGTTATTACGTTCTTTGAACAAGTTTCAGAAATCTTCTTTAAAATCGTTGGTATGGTAATGAAGTTCTCTCCAATTGGTGCATTTGGTGCAATGGCGTATACAATCGGCAACTTCGGTATCGCCTCTCTTGGAAACTTAGGATTATTAATGGCTGCTGTTTATACGACTATGGCAATCTTCCTAATCGTAATTTTAGGGTCTGTAGCGAAATTCTATGGCTTTAATATCTTTAAATTCATCGCTTACATTAAAGACGAAATTTTCTTAGTTATTGGTACATCTTCATCTGAATCCGCCCTACCATCTATGATGCGTAAATTAGAAAGATTCGGCTGCTCGAAGCAAGTAGTTGGTTTAGTTGTTCCTACTGGCTATTCATTTAACCTAGATGGTACAGCAATTTACTTATCAATGGCTGCATTATTCATCGCTCAAGCTTATGGTGTTGAGTTAACTTGGATTCAAATCATTACATTACTAGGTATTCTAATGATTACTTCTAAAGGGGCTGCTGGTGTTACTGGTTCAGGTTTCATCACTTTAGCAGCAACATTAGCTGCATTCCCAATGATTCCTGTTGAAGGGATTGCCCTATTAATCGGGGTTGACCGTTTCATGTCAGAAGCTCGTGCTGTAACGAACTTAATTGGTAACGGTGTAGCAACTGTAGTTGTTTCAAAATCGGAAAAAGAATTTGACGAAGCAATGAATGCAGAGTTAACACAATCACGTGCATAAAAATCAAAAGTTAAAAGCAACTTCTTCGGAATCGAAGAAGTTGCTTTTTTTGTTTATAAGGAAACAAATTATTTTAAATAAAAGTAAATGGCTCTGTATTAATTTCTGATTGAACAAATTCTACAGTTAGTTTTGCTTCCGTACATAACTTAGCCATCTTATCTGCTACACCTTTAATCATAACTTTTTCTACATGATGACCTGGGTCTATGATATTTAGTCCGAGAGTTTCGGCATCTTGAGCCATATGAAAGCCGATATCTCCAGTAACGAAAACGTCTGCTCCAGAACGTTTGGCAGTATGGATGTATTTGTTTCCATCGCCCCCTACAACCGCTACTTTAGAAACCATTTTTTCTATATCCCCTACCACACGAACTCTAGGCACGTTTAAATGGGTTTTAACATGCTCAGCAAAGCGTTCTAATGTCATTGGTTCTTTCAGCGTTCCAACGCGTCCTAGCCCCATCTCATTCGTTTCTACAGCTAGTGTATATAAATCATAGGCAGGCTCTTCATATGGATGTGCATTTAACATTGCTTTTAGGACTTTGTTTTTAATGGATTGTGTGAAAACGACTTCCAGTTTCTCCTCGTCCGTAGTTTCCATTTCCCCAATATCACCGATAAATGGATCTGCTCCTTCTACAGGTCTAAAACGGCCTTGTCCGTTTGTTGAGAAGCTGCAGGAATCATAATTCCCTATACTTCCCGCCCCAGCTTTCGCTAAAGAAAGACGCACTTTTTCTGCATATTCATCGGGAACAAATACGGCCAGCTTCATCAAATTTTCCTTATAGGTTTTTTCTAGGATTTGACGGTTTTCAAGCTGAAGTGCATCTGCCAACAAATCGTTTACTCCACCATCAGCAACATCCAAATTTGTATGGGCAGCATACACCGCAATATCGTTTTTGATCAATTTTTCATAAAGCTTTCCCGCTGGTGTATCCGTTCGTAAATTAGAAAGCTTTCGAAAGATTGGCGGATGATGGGCAATGATTAGTTGGCACCCTTTTGAGATAGCCTCATCCGCTACTTGATCATTCACATCAAGTGTTACTAGTACTTTTATTATTTCCTTATTTAGTGTACCAATCGCTAATCCAATCGGATCATTTTCCATACAAGCTAGCGTTTTCGGCGACCAGCTTTCAAATAGTTGGATGATTTCATGACCATTAGCGTTCTTCATTGTTTAAAGCCCCCTCAACAAGTTTTATTAAATAGTTAAGGTCTTGTCTTTTTTGTACGATTTCCTTTGAATCCTCTGCACGATCAATCGATGTTAAAATACGTTTCCAATTATCGATTTCTTTTGACCATTTTTCGATAAAGACTTCGTTTTTATTGGCCATTAAATTTGCGCCTAATAGAATTTCTTGTTCTGAAAGTGACATTTCACCACGTTGCAGAACGAGAATTTCATAAATTTTATCATCCTCTTTTAAAATCACTTCGTCTAAAATTGCCCAATTATTTCGCATTGCCCATTCTCGAATAACTTTCGCGTGGATGTTAGGCTGTAAAATAAGCCGTGTAACCGTATTTAAGGCTGCTGGCACCTTTTCTAGAATGGATACAATCAGCGGACCACCCATTCCGGCAATGGTAATTGTGTCCACTTTGTCGCGCTCTTCTATCGCTTTTAAGCCATCTGCCAGTCGAACTGTTATGTGTTCTTCTAACCCTTCCAATTTCACCTGTTTTAAAGCTGAATCATAAGGACCCTTAACTACTTCACCAGCAATCGCTTTTTTCACGATTCCATTATGCACTAAGTAGCACGGCAAGTATGCATGGTCACTCCCAATATCTGCAACTACAGCTCCAGTTGGAACAAAGGATGCGACCGTTTCTAATCGTTTGGATAATTTTTGTGCATTCATGTAAGTAAACCGCCTTTTTTAATTTCTATGTATTTATTATATATAAATTGATATGGATTGTCTTAAAAGGCAATTGAATTCATTTACTAATATCCCTTTGTTACTCATTTCAAACATGTTAAAAAGGCTACCTTATAAGAGATTCTTATAAGATAGCCTTTAGGGTTCATTATTATTTTAATGAAGAAATGTATTCAGCAATTGCCTCAGCTTCTGCTCCAGTTTTTAAACCAGGAGTCATTGGAGTACCTTCAATACCGTTTGTTAATACGTCAACGATATGTTCAGCATCTAAACCAGCAATTTTAGGACCCATACCACCAGTTAAGTCACCACCGTGACAACCCATACATGTGCTTACTAGTTCTTCACCGCTTGCACCTTCACTTGCAGTTGCTCCTTCTTCAGTAGCACCTTCTTCGCCATGACTTTCAGCGATTTCTTTTTCATTTCCAGCACCTTCTAATGACATAAAGAAAATAAGTCCGATACCGAATGCCATAATTAGAATATAAGGAATAATTGGATTGTTTTTCATTAGGATACCCTCCCTTTAGTTTTAATTTTTCTACATCTACTAATATAGAATCTAGTCAACCCTAATTATTGTACTGCATTATTGGAAAAACGAAAAGCCCTAAACCTTAACTTTTACAAGTATTGACACAAATTCGACAATAATAAGTTAATCATGAAGGATGTGTCTGGAAATAACAAGCTTTTGAACTTCCGACGTTCCCTCACCGATTTCCAACAATTTTGCGTCTCTTAGATATCTTTCCACTTCATACTCTTTCATATACCCATAACCGCCATGAATTTGTATTGCTTCATCAGCAACCTCTACAGCAATTTCAGAGGCATAGTACTGCAATGCATGCCCCGTTACAGATGGGGACTAGATACTGTCCTTTTGCTGCTTTGTTGCAAAAAGGTTGATGGGCGCCCCGCCTAGTGAAATATGCGCTGAGTACGTGATTCCTGTTGAAGTGCAAACACGACTTAATTCTTCGGTTACAAGGGCAAAACTAACCGTATTAGCGCCTGCTCCTCCAAATTCTTCTGGGAATGGCAATCCCATAATACCCATTTCTGAAAGCTGTTTAAACACATCTATAGGAAATGTTTTTGTCCGATCTCTTTCAATCGCCCGGGTGCAACAACTTCATCGGTAATTTCCTTTATCATCTTGTATAGCATGGTTTGTTCTTGTGTTAAAGAAAAATTCATTTGCACACCCCATTTCGATTTTTTCCATCCTAGTATATATATTCGAATATGGGGTGAAAAATTAATTTTACATTCAGGAGGTTGCAACTGGGCAAAGCAAAAAGAAATGGAGATTGTTTTTTAAAATAAAGAAATAACTTGATAACCGATTAATGCAACTAGCCCGATGGCACCAGATACTGAGAAGTACATTAACTTTAATTTAAATCCTGCAAATAGCCATATTAAGCAGTTCATCATTAATAGACCATACAACAGCAATTGATAATCAGGAAAGTATTGTGTGCTTAGCTTAACTGATAAAGCGAATAGTAATAAGGCTGAAGCGCTTTGTAAAATTGGAGCAATAAATTCACTCTTGTTAGCCATCCGAAAGGCTCCAATCATTAGAACGATAGCTACTATACCTGCGACTATAGCAACAAGCAAAGTTAATGCTGTTGATACCATAAATAATGCCATTACTAAGGCAATCGATAGAATGGAAACAATCATCGTTAAGACAACTCTGTTGCGTTTTTCTTTTGCCTTAACGGATTTTTTGTGACTAATTTCTTCTTCTAGCTCTACTTCGTTCCCTTCTGAGTAGAGGGTCATTAAGAAGTCACAGTACTGATCAGGTAATAATTTATTTTGTTTCCAAAATAAAATTTCATTCATAATTATTGTTTTTCGCGAATTCGCCATAGGTTTTCTCCAAATTGTTGAGTTATGTACAGTAGTATTTTAACTTATTTCCCTCATAGTTTACATGGAATTTTAAAAAGGGGTGCATTCAAGCACATAAAAAGGCACCCTTTTAAATAAGGATGCCTTAGAAAGTGATTCTATATTTTAATCTTAACCCTACTCGAGGAAGTCTTTTAGACGTTTACTTCTAGAAGGATGGCGAAGCTTTCTTAAAGCTTTTGCTTCAATTTGACGGATACGTTCACGCGTTACGCCAAATACTTTTCCTACTTCTTCAAGAGTACGTGTACGACCATCATCTAAGCCAAAACGCAAACGCAATACATTTTCTTCACGATCAGTTAAAGTATCCAGAACATCTTCAAGCTGTTCTTTTAACAACTCATAAGCTGCATGATCAGATGGGGATTGCGCTTCATGATCTTCGATGAAATCGCCTAAATGTGAATCATCTTCTTCACCAATAGGTGTCTCCAACGAAACTGGCTCTTGAGCAATTTTTAAAATTTCGCGTACCTTTTCAGGTGTTAAATCCATTTCTTCCCCAATTTCTTCTGGAGATGGTTCACGGCCTAAGTCTTGTAATAATTGTCTTTGAACACGGATTAATTTATTAATCGTTTCCACCATGTGCACTGGAATACGAATAGTACGGGCTTGGTCTGCAATAGCACGAGTAATCGCTTGGCGAATCCACCAAGTTGCATAAGTCGAAAACTTAAATCCTTTACGGTAGTCAAACTTCTCAACTGCTTTAATAAGCCCCATATTCCCTTCTTGAATCAAGTCAAGGAATAACATGCCGCGACCAACATAACGTTTTGCTATTGAAACTACTAAACGTAAGTTTGCCTCTGCTAAACGTTTACGTGCCTCTTCATCACCTTGTTCAATACGCTCTGCAAGTTTAATCTCTTCTGATGCTGAGAGTAAATCAACACGGCCGATTTCTTTTAAATACATTCGAACAGGGTCATTGATTTTCACGCCAGGAGGAACACTTAAGTCATTTAAATCAAATGCTTCTTCGCTCTCTTCTTGTTTTGCTAAAACTTCTTCTTCAAACTCCTCTTTTCCATCTACTTCGATCCCAAAGCTTTTTTCAATATCCTCTGCGAAATGGAAGATTTCCTCATTTTCTAATTCAAATGGAGTGAGTTTGCTTGAAATTTCCTGCATAGAAATTTCATTTGATTTTTTTGCTTTCTCTTGTAAAAGTGTTTTTACTTCATCAATCGTCTGTCCATTGACAACTTCTTTTGACTGTTCTGACTTGTCCGCCATAAAACCTTCCTCCTTCTAACAACGAAAATCGGCTTAAATTGTCGATAATGATTTCCTCAATTGTATGATTTCCTGAACGATTTCAAGTGCACGTTTATGTTCATGCATCTTTTCTGCTTCCTGGGCATCATGAAGTAATTTTTTTATCTCAACTTCAATCCGATGTTTTTTTAACTGCCTTAAACAATCTTTAATTTCTCCCTCTGCCTGTTCTGGATCATGCTCGAGCAGTGCAGCTTCCATCGCAATTTTTCTCAATTCCGAATCCTCGAGAATTTCTAAAAACCTTTGATAATCTGCTGTACCATGCTCTTCATAAAATCCAATTAACCGTACGAAAACAGCACTATATTCATCTCGTACAAAAGGCTCGGGTTCTTCACTTTTTAATATCCTATCTACAACATCAATGTCCGTAAGCATATGCGATAAAAGCAATCGTTCTGCACGTTCAGTTGCAGTTAAAGGTTTTTTTGCTTGTATTTCTACTTTTTTCGTTTGATTTCTGATTTCAGCTCGGTTAAAATTCTTAGCATTATCAGCTTCTAATTTTCTAAATTGAGCATAAATAGCTTCTTCAGAAATATTTGTTTCGCTTGCAATCTGTTTTATATAAAGGTCACGTTCAATGGGTGAAGATCGACCAACAAGTTGCTCAAGTACTTCTTGGATATACTGCAACACATCGTTTTCAAATTGAAAGTTTTTGTTTCTCCTTGCATGCATCATCATAAAAGCAATGTATGCATGCGGCTTTTCTAAAATTTGCTGTACAAACGATTCAGGGCCATATTTTTTTATATACTCATCTGGATCTAGTTTTTCTGGCAATACAGCTATTTCAACCTTCAGCTTTTCGGCATACAACATTTCAGAGGCTCGTTTGGCAGCTTCCCAACCAGCGTTATCACCATCATAGCAAATGATTATTTGCTCACTTAAGCGCTTTAGCTTTGTGATGTGCTGAGGTGTTAAGGAAGTCCCCATTGTAGCGACTGCGTTATATACACCGGTCTGATTTGCAGCAAGTACATCCATAAATCCTTCCATCAAGATTACTTGACGTTTTTTGCGGATAACGGTTCTAGCCTTGTCTAAATTATAGAGAACTTGACTTTTATGAAATATTGGCGATTCAGGACTATTTAAATATTTTGCCTCATCTACCGAATCAATAATACGACCCGAAAAGGCAATTACTTTACCATTTTCATCCCTTATTGGGAACATGACTCTTCCTCGGAAACGATCAAAATAAGTATGGTCGTTTTCCCGCTTTATGATGAGTCCACACTCCGCCATTTCTTCTAAATCAAACCCTTTTCTTTTTAACAAAACTGACAACGTATCCCATGCTGGTAAAGACCATCCTATACCATTCGTTTCGATGTCTTCCTTTGTAAATCCTCTTTTTAGCAAATAATTTAATGCCTGTTCTCCCTCTTCTGTATTCATCAATAGATGATGAAAAAAATCGGCAGTATATTCATGCGCCTCAAGCATTTTTTCTTCTTTTTTTGAATAACTCTGATGATCCTTGGAGAGACTGTTGCTTTGGATATCTAAATTTATACCCACTCGACTTCCGAGTTTAACCACAGCATCCGGAAATGTAATATTTTCAATATCCATTACAAAGGTAATGGCATTTCCTCCTGCACCACATCCAAAACAATGGAAAATCTGTTTATCTTGAGACACTGAAAATGAAGGTGTATTTTCACCATGAAATGGACATAACCCAAACCAGTTACGTCCTCTTTTCGTTAGCTGCATATAATCGCTGATTACATCGACTATATCGGACTGAGAACGAATTTGTTCAATCATCTCTTCAGGTATTATCCCGGTCATACATATCACCAACTTCAGATGCTAAATAACACAATTCGAGATAAATTTAAAAAATCCTCTATTTTCCGACAAAAAAATAGGTATTCACTCTAAAAATTCTCTTATTTTTATTTTTACCACAATTTTCTCATTATAAAACAACGAGATGAAAATTTCCACTTTTTTATAAAAAAAAGGCGATTTTTATCTATTACAGGGAAAATATGACTTATTAAGAGGTTTAGTTTTAAATGCAGTGTTTATGGTTTTCTACTGTATATTCACGATTTCGCGCAAAAAAACCTCCTCTAAACTAGAAGAGGCGGTTCGCATGTTATTTATTTTGTTCAATCTTTTCTATAATTACATTAGCAGTTTCTTCTACCGCTTTGTTCGTTACATCAATTACCGAACAACCTATTTTTTCAACGACTTTATGGAAATGCTCAATTTCTTGTTCAATTCGTGAATGCTTTGCATAAATCGCATCGTCATTTAAACCAAGGGCAATTAGTCGTTCTTTTCGAATGACATTTAGCTTTTCCGTAGAAATCACTAGGCCAAAACATTTTTTAGGATCTACCAAGAATAATTCTTCTGGTGGATTAACCTCAGGCACTAACGGTACATTTGCCACTTTGTAGCGCTTATGCGCCAAATATTGGGAAAGCGGAGTTTTAGAAGTTCTCGATACCCCTACCAAAACTACATCTGCTAATAATAGCCCTCTTGGATCACGGCCATCATCATACTTAACCGCAAATTCGACTGCTTCGATTTTTTTGAAATACTCAGCATCTAATTTATGAACAAGTCCTGGCTCTTCGCGTGGCTGTTCGCCAATTTTTTCTTCAAAAAGATGAATGATTGGTCCCAGCAAATCAATCCACTGTACACCATCCTGGTTACAGCTATCCATCATAAAGTTTCTCATTTTATCTTCAACTAATGTAAATACAATAATTGCATCTTGTTCTTTTGCAATTTCAACTATTTTTTCTATATGATCATTATTTTCAATATTAGGAAACTTCCGAATCAGTGTATTATCAAAGTTTGGCCGAAATTGTGACACCGCCGCTTTGACAACCTGTTCCCCTGTTTCCCCTACTGAATCAGATACAACGAATACTTTTAAATTTTTCAAATTAGCACTCCTTTATAAATCATGGGTTTCAGCTAACGATATAAACGCTTTTGTCACGTTGGTTTTTGTTAATCTACCAACAATTTCAAGACCCTTTTCTGTTTCGTTAACAACAGGGAGGGAATCGACTTGACGTTCAATTAACTTCTTAGCAGCCCCGATTAATGAATCTGATTTTTTACAATATACAATATTAGGCATCCTAGACATAATAATATGAACTGGAATTTTCGTCAGCTCTTGGGTACCGATACTCGTTCTTAACAAATCTTTTCTTGACAGAACACCTTGTAGATAGGAATGCTCATCTACAACAAATAGTGTACCTACATCCTCTAAAAACAATTGAACAATTGCATCATATACTGTCATATTTTCTGATACTACTACTGGCAAGGATTGAAAATCTCCTACCTTCAGGCTCATCATCGACTCGCTTGCTGTAGTCATTGTTTTTTTGCCTGAATAGAAGTAGCCAACACGTGGTCTGGCATCTAAATAGCCAGCCATTGTTAAGATTGCTAAATCTGGCCGTAGAGTAGCCCGAGTCAAATTTAAACGTTCTGCAATTTGCTCACCTGTTATTGGACCGTTCTCTTTAACGATCTGCAGAATCGTGTCTTGACGTTTATTGAGTTCGATTGGACTCACCCGCTTCAAATAGTGTTATACTTTTACTTCAATATTATATACTAATTTAATATATTTTGCGAAGAATTGAATGAAAAACAACAATATTGACACAGTTCGAGTGAATAGCATAAAATATCGATAGAAGTTCATAAAGGCAATGATAGGACAAATAAGTATCTTTTCAAAAAAGCGAGTAGGAATTGGTGAAAGCCTACACGAAAAGAGAAACGGCACCCTTGAGCCAATTTTCTAAAAGAGGATTGTTTAGTTTAAAATATAGCGACGCAATAGTGATGCGCTTTACTTCAACCAACAGAGGTTGAATGATGAGCGCTTGTCAGACAAGGAAGGCGGAGGAAAGTAACCGCAGTGAACTAAAGGTTCATGAGGATTAATTTTCGACAACTGACGCCGTATGCGATGCGCTTTACTTCAACTGATAACAATCAAGCGGGGTGGAACCGCGGGTGTACATACGCACTCGTCCCCGGGCCAAAAAGCCCGGAGACGGGTGCTTTTATATTTTTTACAATATTTAGGAGGAATTAATTATGGCACAAAAATCTATGGAAACAATCGTAAGCTTAGCAAAACATCGCGGTTTCGTCTTCCCTGGCTCTGAAATTTACGGTGGTTTAGCAAACACATGGGATTACGGTCCACTTGGTGTTGAACTTAAAAACAACGTAAAAAAAGCATGGTGGCAAAAATTCGTTCAAGAGTCAGAATATAATGTGGGTCTTGATGCAGCAATTCTTATGAACCCTCGTGCATGGGTAGCATCAGGTCACGTTGGAAACTTCAACGACCCGATGATCGACTGCAAATCATGTAAAGCTCGTCACCGTGCAGACAAATTAATCGAAGATGCTTCATTAGAAAAAACAGGTAAAGAAATTATCGTTGACGGAATGAGCTTCGATCAAATGAAAGCAAAAATGGAAGAACTATCTGTAACTTGTCCTGAATGCGGCAAAAACGATTTCACGGATATCCGTCAATTCAATCTCATGTTCAAGACATTCCAAGGTGTAACAGAGAGCTCAACAAACGAGATTTTCCTTCGTCCTGAAACAGCACAAGGTATTTTCGTTAACTTTAAAAATGTGCAACGTTCAATGCGTAAACGTACACCATTTGGTATTGCGCAAATTGGTAAATCATTCCGTAACGAAATCACACCAGGTAACTTTACATTCCGCACGCGTGAATTCGAGCAAATGGAATTAGAATTCTTCTGTAAGCCAGGTGAAGACCTAGAATGGCACCAATATTGGAAAGAATTCTGTAAAAATTGGTTATTAAAATTAGGTATGAAAGAAGATAGCATGCGCCTACGCGACCACGAAGAGGATGAGTTATCTCACTATTCTAATGCAACTTCTGATATTGAATTCCGCTTCCCATTCGGATGGGGCGAATTATGGGGTATCGCTGACCGTACAGATTTCGACTTAAAACAGCATATGGAGCACTCAGGCGAAGATTTCACTTACATCGATCCAATTACAAACGAACGTTATGTTCCTTATTGCATCGAGCCATCACTTGGTGCAGACCGCGTGACTTTAGCATTCTTATGTGATGCTTATGAAGAAGAGGAATTAGAAGGCGGCGATTCTCGTACAGTTTTACGCTTCCACCCTGCCCTAGCGCCATTCAAAGCGGCAGTTTTACCATTATCGAAAAAATTAGCAGATGAAGCTGGAGAAGTATGGGCTGACCTACGTAAAGCATTCCCAGTGGATTATGATGAATCACAATCGATCGGTAAACGTTACCGTCGTCAAGACGAAATCGGTACACCATTCTGTATCACATACGACTTCGACTCTAAAGAAGACGGCCAAGTAACAGTACGCCACCGCGATAGCATGGAACAGACTCGCATGCCTATTTCAGAAGTTAAAGCTTATATCGAACAACACATACAGTTCTAAGCGATAAGATTGTTTCATAAGTGATGCGGGTTCTGCACCGAAAGCTTGCGTCAGCTGCAAGTCCGTATGCCAATCGCTGACGTAAAAGAATATATCAAAAAGCACATTCAATACTAAATTAAATTAATCAAGAAAATATACGGACTCTGTGCCGAAAGCTTGCGTCAGGCACATACAATGTCTAGCTCTGAGGTAAAGGCTTATATTGAACAACATATACAGTTCTAAGTGATATACAGACTGTAGATAAACTTTGGGAAACTGAGTTTATCTACAGTCTTTTCTATTGCTCTTTATTTAAGAAGTGGCTTGTCGAGAGTAAATGATGCAGGTTATTAGTGAGATATCATCTCGAATATGCTAGTTATGATAAATTGCGAGGAGAGATTATAATAATGTTGGGTTATTCGCTACCTTTTGAGCTTCTCGTCTTGTTGGATCGTCGTTTTGCCTAGCTTTTCCCTACCTTTTGAACTTCCCGCCTTGTTGAAACGTCGCAATGCCGAGCCCTTTGCTACCTTTTGAGCTTCCCGTCTTATTGAAACGTCGCAATGTCTAGCTTTTCGCTACCTTTTGAGCTTCCCTCCTTGTTGAAACGTCGCAATGCCTAGCTTTTCCCTACCTTTTGAACTTCCCGCCTTGTTGAAACGTCGCAATGCCGAGCCCTTTGCTACCTTTTGAGCTTCTCACCTTGTTGAAACGTCGCAATGTCTTGCTCTTTGCTACCTTATGAGCTTCCTGTCTTGTTGCATCGTCGTAATATCGAGCTTTTTGCTATCTTCACTCCGTACTTTTCACCAAAATGAACTACATCCGGTAATGAAAACTTTTTTCATTATTTTGATTCGGTCAATACTCTTCTATTGGAAAAAATCGCGCTCCTTATTAGCAGCATGGTCGTATAAAATGCTTCTATTGGACCGAATCGCCCTCCTAACTAAACGTACGGTCGTATAGACCGTAAATTGAATGTAAAATTCTCAGTTTGACGAAATCATTTTATAAGCCCTCCCCCCAACATCTACCAATAAACGTGAGGGTATTTTTGGTCATTTCGTTCTTTTAGTTCAATTTGTTCACTTTATGGGTGATTTGTTAGAAAATTTAGATTATAATTAAAATAAAAAATTGAGGTGGGATTGATGTTCTTTCACACTTTATTTAAACAACAAAAGGAAGAAGCAGTAGAAATTAGCGCTGCAGAAAAGCTGCTCATCCTTGTACGTGAACTGTTGAATAAGGAATTACCCGAGCACTATGCACAGCATCATATCCTATTTACGGCAAACTCCAAACTCGAAATTTTAAATAATCATTTAAAGCAGCATCGCAAACAAGAAAACCATCTACAAAAGATTGGTCAATTTCACACTGAGATGTACAATGGCTTGAGAAAATCAGTAAGTGACCTACAATCTTTAGTAGATGGCTATATGGAACTTAGTATTGATGTTAACCAGATGAATCATCGCCTGCTCTTCTACTATGACCAAATCCACTACATCCACGAAAATTACACACTCTATATGGCAGGTCAATTTTCTAGTCACTCTAGTGTTTCATTTTGGCAAGCAGTTAAAGAAGATGTGTTAGACATCCTTCGAAAAATTTTATAACCTTCACTCTGTTGGTTCCTCATTACTTGTCCTTCTTGTCAATAATGGGGTTCTTTCTAATTGCTCAATAAACGAACGTGATTTCAATCGAATTCCAGTTTGTTCTTCATAAATCGTTGTAACAATTTTTTTGATAAACTGCTTCGTCCCCTTTTTTAAATCCAGTTTTCCAATTTGGTCAATCGGCACATTATAAAACATGCGGATTAACTTCAACTGGGTTGGGGATAAGCGAATAATATATTGATCCTGATGGAAACAGCGATGACACAGAAAACCGCCTTGAGAAAAAGAAAAAGCGAACTCCCCATCAAAAGAACCGCATGAAGCACAAGCATTCAGAATTGGTTGAACTCCTGTAAAGGGAAGCAGTTTCCAGTCGACGAATAAACTAATTGCTTCTGGATCATGTTCTTCTTCAATCGCATTAAGTGCTTGCAGCAGCACTTCAAAGGCAAAAGGCTGCGGTCCCTCATCTACTAGTCTATCAACAAGCTCTACAATGTAACTTGCATATGCGGTTGCATAAATATCCGTTTGAATATGGCGCATTGAGGCTAAATGCTCTCCTTGCTGAAGAGTTCCCATACCAGAGCTTCTTTGCACCATATACATCCCGTGCATAAAGGTTTGGGTAACCCCTGCTAAACGGCTTGTCGGCTTCTTTGCGCCTCTCGCCATCACCGTTACCTTCCCGGCTTCTCTCGTCATTAAAGTTACAATTTTGTTTGACTCTCCATAAGCACGAGACTTTAAAACAATGCCTTCCCATTTATTTAACATTATGGCACTGCACTTCCTTCAACTATTTACTATGATTCCATTATACCTTACACTTACCCGATATACGCTATTGGTAGCTTTAAGTTTTTATTAGTTAAGTATGATTTTGTTTATATATTTTTTAAGTTAAAAAATAAAGACAAGCCATTTTCTCGGCTTGTCTTTAAAATTATTTAATACTCATCTTCACGATAACCGAAGTCACGTAAATGCGCTGATTTGTTGCGCCAATCTTTTTGAACTTTTACCCAAAGCTCCAAGAATACTTTCGAACCTAGAAGCATTTCGATATCCTTGCGGGCTTCTGTTCCAACTTGTTTCAGTAGAGAACCACGCTTGCCGATGACGATACCTTTTTGGGAATCTCGTTCCACCATAATCGTTGCTTGCACGCGAATCATGTTCTCGTTGTCATCGTCACGCTTGATTTTATCAATCACTACAGCGATCGAATGTGGAATTTCTTCTCTTGTTAGATGAAGCACCTTTTCACGAATCATCTCTGAAATAATAAAACGTTCTGGATGATCCGTCACTTGGTCTGCTGGATAATATTGTGGACCTTCTGGTAAATAGCTTTCGATTGTTTCAAGTAGCTGATCTACATTATTTCCTTGTAGTGCAGAAATCGGAACAATCTCAGCGAATGGAAATTTCCCTTTATAAGTATCAATAATTTGAATTAGCTCTTCAGGATGAATTTGGTCGATTTTATTCACTACTAGAAATACAGGTGTTTTTGTGCCCTCTAAAAGCTCTAGAATAAATTCGTCTCCCTTGCCTAGTCCCTGTTCAGCATTCACCATGAACATTATGATATCCACTTCACGCAAAGTATTTTTGGATACTTTAATCATGAACTCGCCTAACTTATGCTTTGGTTTATGAATTCCTGGTGTATCGATAAAAACCATTTGTGCTTCATCACGCGTTAAAACACCTTGAATTTTATTTCGAGTTGTTTGTGGCTTATCTGACATGATGGCAATTTTTTGACCGATGACACGGTTTAAAAAAGTCGATTTCCCAACATTGGGTCTCCCAATAATTGAGATAAATCCTGATTTATAGCTATTGTTGTTTTCTTTCATTATTTATCTAAATCCTCCGGTGAAAAGGCGCCTGGTAAAAGCTCACCTACTGTCGTTTGTTTTACATCTCCATTTAGGTTTGTTAAGTATACTGGCATGTCTGGTGCACAGAACTCTGAAATCACTTGTCGGCAAGCGCCACATGGTGAACATGGACCGGCTGTATCCGCTACCACTGCAATTGCTTTAAATTTCATATTGCCTTCAGAAACAGCTTTGAAAATCGCTGTTCTTTCTGCACAGTTTGCTAAGCCATAGCTAGAGTTTTCAATGTTGCAGCCATGATAGACCTTGCCATCCTCTGTCAATAGAGCTGCACCTACTTTAAATTTAGAGTATGGCACATAAGCCGTTTGCATAGCGATTTTCGATTGTTCCATTAGATTATTCATATCTATTGTCATATTATCACCACTCCTAAAAAAATCATTTTCAATTTTTACTTTTTAACTAATCCCAAGGTTACTAACACAGCATAGTAAAAAAATAAGTATTACTAGAAAAAGTTAAAACCATTTTGGTAGAAAAATAAGTAATCCGATTATAACACTTGTTATAGCAAATACAAGTACAGCACCCGCAGCTACGTCCTTCGCTTGCTTTGCGAGGGGGTGTATTTCTGGGGATGCTAAGTTTACCACACTTTCAATTGCTGTATTAATCATTTCAGCTCCAATGACAAGGGCAATTGCGATGACTATAACTAGCCACTCTATGCTTGAAAGACCTGTTATAATGCCGGCAATCGTTACAACAAGTGCACTAAAAAAATGGATGCGCATATTTTGTTCTTTCATCGAAGCCCATATGCCACAAAAAGCATATTTAAATGATTTGATCAATTTATAGACGTCCATTCGAATCACGACCTAAGCCAAAAGAGGATAAAATCTCATCTTGTTTACCAAACATGACTTTTTCATCTTCTTCTGTCATATGATCGTATCCGAGTAGGTGTAAAAAGCCGTGAACTGCTAAAAAGCCGAGTTCTCGTTCAAAAGTATGGCCAAAATCAGCTGCTTGCTCCTTTGTTCGATCAGTCGAAATAATAATATCTCCTAAAACTCGAGGAATCCCTTCTCCAACAATTTCAATTTCCCCTTCCCCTAATTCCTCAAGAGCAAAAGAGATAACATCCGTTGGTTGGTCCTTATCCCGATATTCACGATTAATTTCATGTATTCTTTCATTGGATACAAAGGTTAGCGACACTTCACTGCCATCCTCAATCTCAAGGTGATTGGCTGCATGTTGAAGCAACTTCTCAACAAGTTCAATGTGTTCTTCCTTTACTTCGTTTGTTTCATCTAAAAAATCAATATTAAGCATTAGTGCCTCCTATAATTACCCTTCTTTTGGATATTCGATTCTTGAATGGAAAATTCCATTTAATGTCTCACATAAAACCTTTTCGATAATTTTCAGCTCCTTAATGGAGACATCGCATTCATCGAATTGATGTTCTTGTACACGGCTTTGAATAATTGAATGTACGAGCTGTTGAATTTTTTCGGAATTTGGTTGTTTCATCGAACGAACAGCTGCCTCTACGCTATCGGCAATATTAATAACAGCGGCCTCTTTAGTTTGCGGTTTTGGTCCAGGATAACTAAATACCTTCTCATCCACGTCTTTTCCTTCGTCTTTTGCTTTATGATAAAAGAATTTTAAAGTACTTGTCCCATGATGCTGCAAGGCAATATCTATAATTTCCTTTGGCATTTTATGCTTTTCTAATAACTGTGCACCATCTGTTGTATGTGCAATAATGATTTCAGCACTTCGCTCAGGCGGCAACGAATCATGTGGATTAATACCCGACATTTGGTTTTCAATATAGAATGCCGGCCTTCTTGTTTTCCCAATATCGTGATAATAACAAGCTACACGGGCAAGTAACCCATCGGCACCGATTGCTTCACAAGCTGTTTCAGCAAGATTCGCTACCATCACACTATGATGATAGGTTCCGGGTGTCTCTGTTAATAATTTTCTTAATAATGGATGATTCGGGTTTGATAGTTCAATTAATCTCATTGTCGACAATAATCCAAATGCTGATTCAAAGAATGGCAATAATCCCATCGTTAATGCTCCTGATAAGATACCTGATGCAATCCCCGCAATCGCATAGAATAACAATTCAAATACATCGTAATCGGATTGTGACATTAATAAATAAAAGGCGATAAATAATAAATTGAATATAGATACAATCGCGCAAGCTTTTAATAGATGGGCCCTTTTTTCAACGCTTTTCATAAAGAAGACACTTGAAAGCCCACCAAAGATTATATATAAGACAATGTCCATTTGCAGCACTGCAGAATAGCCTTCATGGAAGATTACGCCACCAGAAGCAGCTGTTAATATTGTAACTAATACTGCTGCCTTTTCATTTGCTAAAAGTCTCACAAGCATTGTAGCAAGGGCTGTTGGATAAAGAAAAGCAATCGTTGCATCAAACTGGTCCGACAGCAAGCTAATACTTTTCATGAGAATCAAGGCAAAACAATAGACGATTGATGTAACTAATAGTGCCTTTCGTTTATTTTCTAATTCCATCGCCGAATAATTAAATAGAATGAACATAAAAGCCATTTCCATCATGACAAGTATGAGTAAGCCGAGTACAGGCTTAGCGGAAGTGTGATTGTTTAATAAGCCGAGAAGCTCTAGTTGTCGATATACTTCTCGATCAATCAGTTCCCCTTCTTGAACAATAATTTGTCCTTGCAATATCCGAGTAGGCTCAACTGCATCACGCGCTTTTAGAATGAGCTCTTCTGTACCAACTTCATCTAAAACCTCTGTTTCTACTATCGCAGCTCGTCCAAGTACAACTACTGCATTTAAAATATTCTCACTGATTGAACTTTCATGACGAATTTCCGCTTCGATTTCTGCTCGTTTAGCGGCCACTTCATCTGTTCGAATCGGTTCGCCGAGCATTGTTTTTATTTCTTTAACTAGATAGCTTTGTGCAGCCTTCAACTCATCATCCGTTGCACCTAACAACGATTGTAATTGTCCGCTTGAAAATGTGAGCTGAGACTGACTCTCTGTTATTTCCTTCAGGTTTTCACGTAATTGATTGATTTGGTCCTCAACAGGTACTTCAGTTTCCTTTGCTTTTATATCTGCCCGGACATCTTGAATAATATCAAATATTGACGTGATGAGAGAAGAACGGTGCTCTGCCGTTTCATCATTGAATAGATAGACAGGTTCTATGACACTTTCTGCATTATCCCGTTCCTGTTCTGTACTCACGGTATCCTCTATCGTTTTTACAGCCCGGATTGTTTCTGGAGCAAGTTGAAAAGCTTGTATGTCATATGTAGTACTTCTAATGTTACCAAGCATTAAAAAGAATTGCAGAAAACCAGTTATTAATAAAACTATTACTAGTAAAGTTTGAAAACTAATCATGTTCAGTAATTTATTAAAGTGCTTTTCCACTTGCGCACCCCCAAATGTCTATATGTACTAGTTTACCAATTTATGAATATTATTTCATGAAATGTTACAAAAAAACAAAAAAATGTGCACGATAAGCGTACACATTTTTCTCTTACAGCTTTATATTCAATTTTTACATTATAATTCTTGTTCCGTATAGGCTTGAATAATTTTCGCTACAAGCGGATGACGCACAACATCTCCTGCTTCAAGAACCTGGAAATGAATATCTTTTAAGAATTTTAGCGAACGTTCCGAGATGATTAATCCGGACTCCGTATTTTTTGGTAAATCGATTTGAGTTTTGTCACCCGTAATGACCATTTTCGAACCAAATCCTAAACGCGTTAAGAACATTTTCATCTGCATATGTGTTGTATTTTGAGCTTCATCTAATATAACAAATGCATCGTCTAAAGTACGTCCGCGCATGTAAGCAAGCGGTGCAATTTCGATTGTTCCACGCTCGATAAGTCGTTGCGTTTGTTCTTGGCCGTATATATCATGTAAAGCATCATAGAGCGGTCTTAAATACGGGTCGACCTTTTCCTTCAAATCTCCAGGTAAAAAGCCTAGAGACTCTCCTGCTTCTACAGCCGGTCTTGTTAAGATAATCCGTTTAACATGACCATTCTTTAGTGCTTGGGTAGCCATTACGACTGCTAAATAGGTTTTCCCCGTACCAGCTGGCCCAATTCCGAACACGAGATCCTGGTGCCGAATTGCTCTTATGTACTCTCGCTGTCCAATTGTTTTCGCACGGATGGGTTTTCCCTTATAATTGCGTGCAATTTCTTCCTCATATAACTCTGCAAAATATTCAATTGTCCCTTTATTCACCATTTCGATTGCTGTAGCAACATCGCGCAAATCGATGTTTACCCCTTTACGAATTACTTTTAAAAGGGCGTGCAACAAATCCTTTGCCTGTTGCTTTTGAGGCTCATTACCAGCAATTTGAATCATTTCACCGCGCGTGATAATTTGAACGTGAAATGTTTCTTCAATCAGTTTAATATTAGCGTCTGACATTCCAAGTAGCATAACTGCCTCGTTTGGATTTTCAACTTGTAATTCTGATAATTGTTCTGACATTCAATCAATCTCCTTGGTCAATTGGGTAGTTTTTTGCAATATTTTCATTTACCAAAAATAGGACTTTCCCCTTCACTTTATCATCATCGAATGAAACGTGCAAAATGTTTTCCTTTTTTATAATGGTTTTGGGCGGTAAAGATTTTAAGATTTTTTCGTGCAATAGCGGCAAGATAAACGACTCGATTTGTTCTTCTGTGATCTCTTGTGTTACAGTGGTGTACTTTTGAGTCTTTTTGATTTCGATAAATCTTGAAAGCCACTCCGGTAAATCGACCTTTTGAAACGATTTTCCCTGCTCCTTTTCATCATTTATTTTGAAATCAAACTGCCATTCTCTACTACTTGCTGAAACTAATTGAATCTTCTTTGGAATCGAGAATTCAGTTTCCAGCCAGTAGTCAGCATACACTTCACCTGCTGCACCAACAAATACCGATTTGTCTCCGACTGTAATCACCCCTGAGACAAGTGTGTCCCCTTTATAAACTGTGGTATTTGGCAAAACACGGCGTTCGCCACTCGCAATTTCAAAATGAGTAATGACCCCACTTTTTGTAGCGATTAAATGGCTTTTGGTATTCACCGTATTATCCTTATTATCCGTTATTGGTGCAAGCTGTGGAATAATGGTCATGCTGCTACCTGTTTTTAGTATATGCACCCAAGATAAATCTCTTAACTCCTCCATAATCGTTTGGCGGATTTCAAAGTCGGATTGCACCCTCCCTTTCATCTTTGGTTTATTTAAAGAAAGTTTTTCTGCGATAACCTTTTCTACCGCAACCCTTAGTTCAGGTGTTTCTGCTTCTACATCAACTTCCCAAACTATTTGTGAGGCGATAACCGGTATTAATATAAGAAATAGAAGTCCAATAGCTGTCCAACTATTCTTTTGGAAAATTCGCGAGACCTGCAAGTATCGAATCGTGACTTTTACACGATATTTTTTTCTTATCTCTCGAACAATTTTCAAGTCTTTTCTTGCCAACTCAAATTTAATTTCTTGATCAAGGTGTTTTATGTTTTTAATCCGCACACCTTTTGAATGAAGGTTTTGAATAAAGGCATGGGCGCCATTCGTTCGACTCACCGAAATTTCAACAGGACGATTATCAAATTTTTTCATAATCAGTCACCTGTCTTTTCATTTCAATGGAGATTAACTCTTCTACATGTATTATAAATTCTACCTCTTTCAATACATCTATATGTACACGATTTGCTTTTATTAAAATTGAAAAATCCTCATATAAAAAGGAACAATGCCGTTCTGAAGCTTCTAAAAATTTATAAGTTCCAATTAATCGCAACTGGCTGCTATTTACTATTTCTATTATTGGGTCTGCTTGGAATAATTTTTTCAATTAAAAATGCCCCCCTTTCGCAAAAGTATATGCTTTAAAAAAGGGGGGCATGTATAAATTTCTATGCTGTTTTATAAAACAGCGCTTAAATGTACTCATTTTTTCATTAATTTTAACTTTTACTAATCTGACTTACGAAGCACAGGAAAAATAAACTTATCGCAGTCTTTGTTTCGCTTTTGGCGGTCCAAGAATTTCAGTTGTAATAATTGCATGGACTAATGCTTTTCTAGTCTTTGGGACAATATTTCCAATTTCATTCTGTTTAATCGAATCAGTAGCAGGAGCTTTTGATGGTTTCGTTGTACGACTCATAGCGGACCGATTCGCATCAAATGCAGGTCTTGTATTTGATAGAGACCGTTGTACTTCAACTGGCTCTACTAAAACTTTGTTTTCCCTGCTTGCTTCAGCTTTGGAATTTCGAGAATTGGTTGGCTTATCTTGTGTTTTATCATTTAACTGCTGAAATACCTCACTCGCAAAATCCTCGAGTGATTTCCTCATTTCTGGCTGCTTGGGAAAGTCAAAAGTTTGCTTTGCCGGTTTATTATTAAATGGGGGCATTGAATTATGATCTTGCCGCTTCTTTTTATTTCCATTTATAACAGCACTAATGATAAACAAAACCACCATTCCAATGATGCCTTCCATTTAGCATTACACTCCCTTCTTTTAGGTGTGTCATTTGCAATTATTTTTGGTTTGAATCTGGTTTGTCATCCGTTACTTTTGCAATGGAGTCTCGCATCGATGTATCAGCTTGGATGTTCTTGTAATTCATGTAATCCATAATGCCAAAGTTGCCATTGCGTAATGCTTCTGCCATCGCTAAAGGTACTTGAGCTTCTGCTTCTACTACTTTTGCTTTCATCTCTTGAACCTTTGCAACCATTTCCTGTTCATTGGCTACAGCCATTGCACGGCGTTCTTCCGCTTTTGCTTGTGCAATATTTTTATCAGCTTGTGCTTGTTCAATTTGCAGCTCGGCACCAATGTTTTTACCTACATCAACGTCCGCGATATCAATCGATAGGATTTCAAATGCCGTCCCTGAATCTAAGCCTTTTGAAAGGACTGTTTGTGAAATAAGATCTGGGTTTTCCAATACTTTTGAATGACTTTCCGACGAACCAATTGTCGATACAATCCCTTCGCCTACACGGGCAATGATTGTATCTTCCCCAGCACCACCTACTAAACGATCTAAGTTTGCACGTACTGTAATTCGAGCTTTCGCTTTTACTTCAATTCCGTTAATCGCTACACCCGCAATAAATGGTGTTTCAATTACTTTTGGGTTTACGGACATTTGTACAGCCTCTAGTACGTCACGCCCCGCTAAATCAATTGCTGCTGCTCGTTCAAACGATAACTCAATATTGGCACGCTGAGCTGCAATTAACGCATTCACAACACGGTCAACATTCCCGCCTGCTAAATAGTGGGATTCTAACTGATTGATGGAAACATCTAAACCTGCTTTATGTGCCTTAATTAACGGATTAACGATTCGCGCAGGAATAACTCGACGCAATCTCATCCCGATTAATGTGAAAATACTTACACGAACACCTGCCGCAATAGCACTAATCCATAGCGCAACAGGTACAATGGTTAAAATAACGGATAAAATAACGATGATTAAGACAATCGTTACGATTAAACTAATTGCTGCTGCATCAAAAAACATATTTATTCCACTCCTTCTTTCATCTCTCTCACGACTATGCGCGAGCCTTCTACTTGAATAATTTCAACTTTTCTTTTTGCATCAATATAGCTACCTTCTGAAACAGCATCGATCCGCTCATTGCCAACAAGAATTGTTCCTGCTGGTCGAAGAGGTGTTAAAGAATCGCCTACTTTTCCTAAAAGATCGATACGATTCACATTTGATACATATCCTTCTTCAGTTGTCGTAGCGTCTCTTAAAATCAACTTATTGAATACATGAAGATTTTTCCCAAAGAATTTCATCACAATCACCATCCCTATTATTGCAATAAACACAGCGATTAAAATGGAGTATGCCATATGCACCACGCTTTCCCCAGCGAATAATAAACTGATGATCATTAGTGCCCCTCCAACTAGCCCTACAATTCCTCCCGGTACAAATAACTCAGCCACAAGGAGAGCAAGACCTATTATAAAGAACAATACAGATTCATAGCCAGCAAACCCTGCTACTGTATGACCAAAAAAGAATAAAGCAAATGAGGATAGACCAATGAGTCCTGGCACACCAAATCCGGGAGAAAACAATTCAATCACTAGCCCAAGGCATCCAATCGATAGCAGAAGTGTTACAACAAGAGGATTTGTTATAAAACTCGCTAATTTTTCTGCAAAGGTTGGTTCAATGGAAACAACTTCACTCTCAGATAAATCAAGCTTATCCAGCAATTCCTTTAAATTCGACACAGTCCCCTCGGAATATTGCACTTCTAATGCTTCTCTTGCAGATAAGGTTAACAGTTTTCCTTCTGGTGCACGATATTTAGACAAATTAACGGATTTATCTGCCATTGCACGTGCATAAATCGGATCTCGGCCTTTTGACTCTGCAGCAGCTTCCATTGCAGCAATCCAAGCACTTGTTCTTTTGTCATCGGCTGCATTTCCTGCACCATCAATAATCGCTGCTGCCCCCATCGTTCCATTTGGGACCATGTAAATTTCATCTGCATGTAAAGCTAAATAGGCGCCTGCTGATAACGCTTTCGAATTAATAAAGGCTATCACTTCGATTTGCTCAGGTGCTTGATCAATGATATTCGCTATCTCTTCAGCCGAAGCGACATAGCCACCTGGTGTATGTATTTCTAAAATAATTGTTTCGACACCATTTTCAAGCGCCTCATTAAAAGCTCTTTCTACAAATGCTTTTAACCCTTCTTCTACCTCATTTTCGAGCGGGACGTGATAGACTTTGCCGCTTGCTCCAGCTTTAATGCTTGGCAAAAGCAACGAAAAGGATATTAGACACAAAAGAATCCAACTAAAAGTCTTTGTTTTACTCATCTCCACCCTCCCTTTTACAGCCATTCATTTGGTAAAAACTATAAAAAAATAAAGCTCATTTAAATCTACGGTTAAAGCATCAAAAAGTTTCAAAAAACGAATAGTTTTTACTAATTTTTATTGTGCGCTTCAAATTCTAATTTTTATAAATAAAAAATAGATTATTGCCCATAATATTTCTAGAATAAAATATGCAAAAAAATGCAAAATACCCTAGTATTTGCTAAACAAATACTAGGGTATATCAGTTTCAACCTTAATGAATCATAAAATTGCGTGTTATGAACGTAGGGATTTGTTAGGAAATTACCACTTACGTTTACGTGCAGCTTCTGATTTCTTTTTACGTTTTACGCTCGGTTTTTCGTAAAATTCGCGTTTACGTACCTCTTGAATAGTACCACTTTTAGATACAGTACGTTTGAAGCGGCGAAGAGCATCTTCAAGCGATTCGTTTTTTCTAACGACAGTTTTTGACATCTCTTTTTCCCTCCCTCCGAACACACGTCAATACACAATCAACATATGTTAGTTGTGTACTAAAGAATTATATCGTATTGTCCAACTTCAGTCAATAGCAAGAATAAAATTAATAATTGGAATCTGAAATTAATCCATTCATAATTGCTACACCAGAGCTTGCCCCAATACGAGTAGCGCCAGCTTCGATCATTTTTTGCATATCTTCTAGGCTTCGTACACCACCAGAAGCTTTTACGCCAATTTCTGGTCCAACTGTTTTTCTCATTAGGGCAACATCTTCTGCAGTTGCGCCACCAGTTGAAAATCCAGTTGATGTTTTTACGAAGTCAGCACCTGCTTCTACAGATAATTCACAAGCTTTTACTTTTTCCTCATCTGTTAAAAGAGCCGTTTCAATAATTACTTTCACTAAAGTACCATCAGCAGCCGTTACTACTGCTTTAATATCATTTAGTACAAGATCGTAATTTTTATCCTTTAATGCACCAATATTGATTACCATATCAATTTCCTGTGCACCATTTTCAATCGCATTGCTTGTTTCAAATGCTTTTACTTCAGATGTAGTTGTACCTAATGGGAAACCAATTACCGTACAAACCTTAACATTTGAACCAGCTAATAATTCACTTGAATAGTTAACCCAAGTTGGATTAACACACACTGATGCGAATTCGTATTTTAGCGCTTCTTCACAGATTTTTGTGATTTCATTTTTTGTTGCTTCTGCTTTTAATAATGTATGGTCGATCATTGCAGCATAATTTTGAGTCATGAAAAAATACTCCCTTTTCTTTAAGTTGTACGTACCTCTTACAGTATAGCACAAAAGTCTCTAAATTGAAAAAACTGTTATATTCATTATTTTTATACTAGATATTGGCTATACTAGCGTTTACTGACTACTAGTTGTTTTGTACTTAGGAGGAATTCAAGTGGAGACAATATTCAATTACTTCGGTAATCAACTGACAAAAAGAATGAAATTCACTCTTTTTATCAGTTTTGTTGCAGGTCTATTAATCCATTTATACATAATAACAAATGGTTTAGTTAATCGAGATACGATGTACAATTACTATTCCCCTCAGGATATGAGTAAATCAGGCAGATTTACTTTGACATACTTAGCCGGAATAGGCAGCTACTTCGATCTCCATTTAGTAAACGGTTTACTGGCGATTCTCTATTTAGCGCTGTCAGTCACTCTTTTAGTTGAGCTTCTTAACCTTGAATCAAAGTTGACCATACTTTTAACCGCTTGCCTTTATATAGCTTTTCCAACTGTGTCCGGAATATTTGCTTATATGTTTACAGCAGACGGTTATCAATTAGGCTCTTTACTCGCAATCCTTTCAATTTTTTGTATAAAAAAAATAAAAAATCATGCTATTGCAATTATTGCGGCCAGTTTGCTTATTTACCTATCTCTCGGAGCATATCAAGCAAACTTAGCCCTCGTTCTTACACTTGGACTTGTTATTTTAGTAAAAGATATACTCGATAAAAATATTTTACTAAGTTTTTATGTAAAAAGTATTATTTCCATAATTATCGGCCTTGGATTATATGTCATCCATTTTAAGCTATATGAAAAATACTCCAAAAACGGACTGACCGATTATAAAGGCATTAATGAATCTGGAAAGATATCATCTGATCATATAGTAAAAACCATTGATAACGCCCTACAGGAATTCGTTAAGTTTTTTTTTAATTCCGGAAGTCTAGATAATAACTTTGAGAAGTTTAATTTCGTTTATTTTATTTTTCTCGGGACTATGCTGATTCTATTTATTATTCTAAAAAAATTAAGTGTGATGAAAATTATTTTATTAGTAGCTATCGCCGCTATCTTTCCCTTCATCACCCATATTATTTTATTTATATCACCAAAAGTTGAATACCATATTTTGATGAAACAAAATTTATCTTTATTATTCGTGATTGGTGTTCTTATTGTTGACAGATTTTATAAAAGCCGATCCGTTATTTTAACGTGTATTAATCTATTATTCACCTTTAGTATTTTCCTTATTGCGTTTAACAATATAATTATCACTAATATTTATTATGAGAAATTTGACGATGTGAATAAGCAAACTTTTTCGTTAATGACTCAAATTGCCCATGATATTCGCCACCAAGAAGGCTATCGTGATGGGCTGCACATAATCGTCCTCGGAACACCGACGGCACGGATATCCGTAAGCGATCGTTACAATCGTGTCCCTGAGAATACTGGTGTTTCTCCAACAGTTATCTATGATTCCAATACATTTGTTCACTATATGAATAATGAAATTGGGTTGCAAATTAACACACCTAAAAATATGGATCAGTTCATGCGGAAGCATCAAGATGAAATTAATTCTCTAAATTCATGGCCAAATAATTCGTCGATTACTTTAATTGAGGATACCATCGTCATTAATTTGAAGTGAGGAAATGAAAAATGAGTACTATGAGCATAATATTACCCGCATACAATGAAGAAAAAAATATAGCTGTAACCTATACTACTTTAAAAAATTTACTTGAAGAAAATAATATTGCATTTGAGCTGCTTTTTATCAACGATGGCTCAACAGATCAAACATGGGATGAAATTAAAAAAATCAAAGACCCGCGCTGTATTGGCATCAACTTAACTAGAAATTTCGGCAAAGAAGCTGCCATGAACGCTGGGCTGCACAATGCCTCTGGAGATTGTGTAGTCGTAATGGATAGCGATTTACAGCACTGCCCTAACACATTGCTCCAAATGTATCAGCTCTGGCTTGAAGGCTATGAAATTGTAGAAGGCGTTAAAAATTCTAGAGGAAATGAGTCCCTAGTCTATAAAATTTTCGCCAAAACCTTTTATAAAATGATCACGAAGCTTACGCATATCGATTTGGAAAATTCCTCAGATTATAAATTGCTGGATCGTAAAGTAGTAAATGAAATCAATAAATTAACCGAGCGCAATAGGTTTTTCCGCGCTTTATCCTACTGGGTAGGGTTTAAGCAAACTACCGTCCAATATGATGTGTTAGACCGAGTACACGGGGAAACTAAATGGTGCACGAAATCACTTGTAAAATACGCGATAAATAATATTGCATGCTTTTCAATTGCTCCCTTACAAATTGTTACTTGCTTTGGGTGCATCTACTTATTTTTTGCGCTTGGTTTAGGAAGCTATGTATTAATACGTTATCTAATTGGCCATTCTCTCGAAGGTTTTACAACCGTCATTCTATTGACCTTAATTATTGGCAGTACGATTATGATTTCGTTAGGGATTATCGGCATCTATATCGGCAAAATTTATGAAGAGATTAAAGCCCGTCCAAATTATATTATAAAAGAACGGTTTAACGATGAATATGAAGCTTAAACTTAACAGCACATTTTCACGTTTTATCCTGGTGGGCATCATTAATACTCTTGTAGGTACCTCCATCATGTTCATAGCTTACAATTTCCTTCACGCTTCCTATTGGATATCTACTTTTCTCAACTATTTCATCGGAAGCATTGTCAGCTATTTGTTGAATAAGTATTTTACCTTTAAACAAAAAGAAAAAAGCATGAAGGAGATCCTGCTTTTTATTCTTAATATCGCGGTTTGCTATTTCGTTGCTTATTTCCTTGCAGCAAAAATTATCGCTTATCTATTTAGCGAATACTCTATTGTGGTAGTTGATAATCTCTCTATGTTAGTAGGAATGGTTTTGTTTGTCGTCCTCAATTATTTTGGGCAACGATTTGTTGTGTTTTCGAAAAATAAATAGTAAAAGATAATGACTTCGGACATTTCCGGAGTCATTTTTTGTACATTGAGTTAAAGGTTTGTCGTGATATTAGGGTTTTTACTGCCGTTTGATGTATTCAACTGTTGGATTGGCTAAATGTTACGCTCTTTGCTACCGTTTGAATGCATTCAAACGTTGAATCAGCTCAATGTTGCCCTCTTTGCTACCGTTTGAACAAACTCAGCTTCTGAATCGGCTCAATGTCGCGCTCTTTACTACCGTTTGAGCACATCCAGCTGATAAACCATATTAATATCACGTTCTTTACACCTTACCTTCTCCTCCTACTATACCAGCAAAAGCGCTTATTCAAGCTTGCGCAAGGCATTTTTCATTACAACTCGTTTCTATTTTTCCCCTTTAATCCTCACCCAAACGACAACAAAAAACCCGAATGCCTGGTGATAATCCAGCATTCGGGTTCTATTTTAGGAAAGCTTTACTTTGAA
>Ga0182745_1000664_pt1 | contig 36376 bp, 38 predicted proteins | sample eDN3rd30CKraftBY_FD_128523 | JGI IMG/M metagenome (GOLD analysis project Ga0182745, IMG submission 128523) | Enriched backyard soil microbial communities from Emeryville, California, USA - eDNA 3rd pass 30_C Kraft BY (version 2) (version 2) | ecosystem: Environmental > Terrestrial > Soil >...
CGCCTGAGGAGTTCTCTCGATGCTCGTCCGCCGCCTTTTCCTTTCCGCCGCCGTCTCCCTGCTCGCCCTGCCCGCGATGGGCCAGGACTACAAGATCGGCGCCATCGAGATCACCACGCCCTGGAGCCGCGCCACGCCACCGTCGGCGCGCACGGGCGGCGGGTTCATGACGATCACCAACAAGGGGACCGTCGCGGACCGGCTGGTTTCCGCGCGCAGCAACGCCTCGGACAAGGTCGAGATTCACGAGATGACGATGGACGGCAACGTGATGCGCATGCGCGAACTGGCGAAGGGCCTCGAGATCCCGCCCGGCGCCACCGTGATGCTGAAGCCTGGCAGCTATCACATCATGTTCATGGAGCTGAAGGCGCCGCTCGCCAAGGACGCCAAGGTGCCTCTGACCCTCGTCTTCGAGAAGGCCGGCAGCATCGACGTCCAGCTCAACGTCGAAGCCATGGGCGCCATGCCGCACGGGCACGGGAAGAATTAACCCCGTCGTCTCGACCGGCGCACCTTCAGCGCGCCGGTCGAGACGAATGCACTTTCTACATTGCCTTCAGCAACTCGATGGCGATGAGCACCATGCCGATGACCGACACGAACCAGGCGAGCGTGCGCAGCCAGGCGATGCCGGCGACGTAGATCACGGCGTAGGCTACCCTGCCCCAGAAGAAGATCGCGGCGCCCATCGCGGTCATGGCGTTGGCCTTACCCGCGACCGCCGCAATCAAGACCAGCGCCGCGAACAGCACCATGTTCTCGACCATGTTGAGGTGGGAGCGCTTGGCGCGCCCGGCCCAGCCCTTGATCTCGGGCAGGCCCTCGCGATTGCCGGCCAAGGTGGGCAGCCCCACCGCCTGGTTGGCGCCCATCGCCGCCACCAGCATCTGCCCGAACGTCAGGATCACGGAGAAAAGGAGGTACTTCAGGTCCGGCGACATCGGCGTCTCTCCCGTTGTTGTTATTTGGTCCCGAAGAGACGGTCTCCCGCATCGCCGAGCCCAGGAACAATATACCCGTGATCGTTGAGTTTGGCATCGATCGCTGCCGCGAAGACCGGGACGTCGGGATGGACTTCGGCAAAGGTCCGCGCGCCCTGCTCGGAGCCCAGCACGCAGATGAACTTGATTCGCTTGGCGCCCGACTCCTTCAGTCGGTCGACCGCGGCGATGGCCGAATGGGCGGTCGCCAGCATCGGATCGCAGACGATGACGTCGCGGTCGGAAATGTCCTGCGGGATCTTCAGATAGTATTCGACCGCCTGCAGCGTGCGCGGGTCACGGTAGAGACCGACATGGCCGACCCTCGCCAGCGGCACGAGGTCGGTGACGCCCTCGGCGAGGCCCAGGCCCGCGCGCAGGATCGGCACGACCACCAGCTTCTTGCCGTCGAGCATTGGCGCCTCCATCGCCTCGATCGGCGTCTCGATTCGCGTCTGCACCATCGGCAGGTCGCGCGTGGCGTCGTAGCCGAGGAGCAAGCCGATCTCGCGCAACAGCCGGCGGAAGTTCGTGCTCGACGTCGCCTTGTCACGCAGCTTGGTGAGCTTGTGCTGGACCAGCGGGTGCGTCACGACATGGATCGAGTGCGGCAATGACATCGTCTTCTTCTCCCCCATAACTCTAGAATACCGTGCCGTCGCTCTCGACGGCGATGGGTGGACCACCACCCGGTCGGCGCTCCGCCGCGAGCCGACGGCCTGCAAACCAGGTGCCGGCTTCCAGCACCTTGACCAGCGGCAGGCGCGCCGCATCCATTCCCAAATGCAGGCGGACATGCTCGGCGATCCGGTCGAGCAGCACCACGGTGAGCGCCCGCCATTCCACGATAGCCTCGTCGCCCGGTGCAAAGGCCTTCTCCAGCAACACGCGCTGCTTGGGCCGGAGCGCGCCGGAATCGACCAGCAGTCCGCCGTTGCGATACTCCGGCAGCCCCGTCAGGGCATCGAGCGCCACGACCCGCAGGCCTGCCCCCTCGATCGGCTCGACCAGCGAGTAGCTCATCCATTGCGAGAGCTTGTGGAACGGCACCAACCCGACGACCGGATGTTCCCAGACGTCGCCGCGCGGCGACGGCCAGATCGGCGAGAGCTTGTCCAGTACAGCGGCCAGGATGGATTCGGCCTTCACCTCGCCGCCAGTCGCCACGATGTCGAACAATGCGCCCGGCCGTTCGAGGCCGACGTTGCCCAACTTGCGCAGCAGCTCGGCGCGCCCCTCGAGACCCAGCAGCGGATTGTGCGCCTTCACCTGGAAGCCCATGGCGATGTCCATCGGCGTCAGCTTTGCCAGACGCTCGGCATCGACCCGCAGCGGATCGCCCTTGGCATCACGGCTGAAGGCGCCGTTGGCGAACATATGGAAGCTGGCGACGCCCAGCCCCTCGGAGCGCGCATAGGTTTCGTCCGTGCCCGGCTCGCGAAAACTCCAGGCCGCGCCCGCGCCAGCGTCGAGCAGCACCGACACGACGGCAAGGTCCATGCGCCGCCGCGCGATCTCCTCGGGCGGCAGATGCTTCAGCTGCTCGGCCAGCGCGCTCCAGCGGTCACGGCCGCCCGATTCGAAGTGCCGCCAGCGCGAATGGAACGGGATCGCCGCCGGATTGGGGAAGCGCTCGCGGGTAACCGCGAGCGTCGCCTGTACGGCCGCCTCCAGACCGCTCGGATCGAGCTGGAACCACTGCGACTGCCCGTCCTCTACATACTTGAGAACCTTCGCCGCCCGTTCGCGGATCGCGACGGGCGTGCGCAGGTACGCCAGCGAATCATTCATCGAGGGCACGTCCCTTGGGCCGCGCCAGCTCGTTGGACCCGGGCTTGGTCGGGCTGAAATAGCCCGCCGCTTTCTTGGCATCCATCTCGACCAGCGCGTCGGCGGGGATCAGGTGCTCGGGGATCGGCACCTGCTCGGCGATCTCGATGCCCTGGTCGCGCAGCGCGTCGGACTTCATGTTGCTCATCGACGCGAAGCGGTCGATGCGGCTGATGCCCAGCCAGTGGAAGATGTCGGGCATCAGCTCCTGGAAGCGCATGTCCTGTACGCCCGCCACGCATTCGGTGCGGTTGAAGTACTGCGCCGCCGAATCGCCGCCGGGCTGGCGTTTACGCGCGTTGTAGACGAGGAACTTCGTCACCTCACCCAGCGCCCGTCCTTCCTTGCGATTGTAGATGACGACGCCGACGCCGCCCTTCTGGGCCATGTCGATGCAGATCTCGATGCCGTGCGCCAGGTAGGGCCGGCAGGTGCAGATGTCGGACCCGAACACGTCGGAGCCGTTGCACTCGTCGTGGAGGCGGCAGGCGATCTTGGTCTCGGGACGGCCGAGCTTCGACACGTCGCCGAAGAAATAGATCGTGGCGCCCCCGATCGGCGGCAGGAACAGTTCTAGGTCGGGTCGGGTCACCAGCTCGGTGTACATGCCGCCGGTCTGCTCGAAGAGCGTGCGGCGCAGGTCGACTTCCTTGACGCCAAAACGCTCGGCGATGCCGGGCAGCCACCAGACCGGTTCGATCGCGGCCTTGGTCACCTTCACGTCGCCCGCACCGCTCAAGATGTCGTTGTCGGGCTTCAGCCGGCCGGCGGCCATCGCTTCCATGATCTCGGGCATGTTCACATGCGCCTTGGTGATGGCGATGGTCGGCCTTATGTCCCAGCCCGCCGCCAGCTTGTCGGCGAAGACCTCGGAGACGAGATGGCCCCAGGGATCGAGCGACACGATCTTCTTCGGATCGAACCAGCTTTCGAACGGGCCAATGATCTCGGCCGGCGAAGTGTTGGTCAGGTCCGGGCGGTGGTCGGCCTTGAGTTCCTGCGCCGCGATGGCCAGCGCCCGATAGATCCCGTAGCTGCCTGAATGGACGCCGATGACGTTGCGGTGGGAGGTGAGGCCGACCGTGCCGACGACCGGTCCGCGGACCGCCGGATCGCGCGCGCCCCACACTACCGGAGGGGCCGGCTGGCCTCCCTGGCTGGGATGGGTATTCAGTCTGATGTGCGCCATATGCTTTCCGGTCCTCCGGGAGCGGGAAAGCGAGGAAGTGTACAGCGGGCAGATGACCAAAGGAAGACGCTGCGCCCTTGCGTCTTGCGGTCGGGCGGGAGACCCTTCACGCGACATGATCAAAATTGCCCTGTCCGTTCTCTTGCTTCTCCTCACCCTGATCGCCGAGCCGGCCGGCGCGTGGGCCGCAGACCCGGTCCCTGCGCCGAGACCGATCTACTTCTCGTCCGGCGCCAAGAGCGGCACCGTGGGTGGGCACATCTAGCGCGGCGAGCAGAATCTCTATTCGCTGGTGGGAGATGCGGGCCAGTTCATGACCGTCTCGATGACGCCCCCCGGCGGCAATGCGGTCTTCCAGATCTACGAGCCCGACACCGCGATCGGCCGCGACGGCGACGGCCAGCTCACCTTCACCGGCAAGACACTGCGCGCCGACGGTCCCGGCGAGGACGCGACGCGCTGGACGGGCCGTCTGCCACGCAAGGGGACCTATGTCATCGCAATCGGCGGCACGCGCGGCAATGCCAACTACAGCATGGATGTGAAGATCGAATAGCGCGGCGGCCGCCTACTTTGAGCCCTTCGTGGTCGCGAGATAATCGACGATCGCTGCCATCTCGCCATCGTCGACCGGCGCCTTGTAGGCATGGATCATCTTGTCGACGATGCCAGCCCAGGTGGCCTTCGGCAGGTTGGGCTGGGTCAGCACCATACCGGCCGAATGGCACGACAGGCAGTTCGCGTTGATCGTCTCGGCGGTCGCGCCGCCGGGAAAGACCACGGTGCTGGTCGGCAGATCGACCGACACCGATTTCAGGACAAAGGCCGTCGCGCCGGACGACGCCACGGCGGTCGGCGCCGGCGCCGGCAGCTGAACCGGGGGATGGCCGATGAACGCCAACGTCAGCCCGGCAATGGCTGCGACGGCAAAACCCAGGGCGGCACCGTTGATCTCCATCGCTCAGGCCGCCTTCAGATGCAGGGTCTCGATGCCGTTGTGCATGAAGCCGCTGGGATTCCAGTTGTTTGCCGCGGGCTGCACCAGCCCCCCGTCGTTGGTGCAACGGACCATCAGCGCGACGTTGCCGGCAGAAGGCATGACCTCGGCCTGCCATTGCCGGAAACTGTACTTGCCCTCGTCGCGCCCCAGCACCGTGGGCAGCCAGTTCGTGCCGCCGTCCACCGAAAGTTCGACCGACTTCACGCCGGTGTCACCGCCGAAGGCGATGCCGCGCACCAGGGTCTTCGTGCCGGCCTTCAGGGACGCGCCATCCTTCAGGTTGGTAACGAACGAGCGCGGCACCATGCGGTTGATCGGCACCATGCCGAGGCCGGTCTGGCCCGGCTTCATGTCACCGCCCGGCGTGTCGGGAATCAAATAGGCGTTCCTGGTCCAGAAATTTTCGTCGGGCGCGGCCAGCACTTCGATACGGTCCAGCATCTTCACCCAGTAGGTCGAATACCAGCCCGGTACGACAAGGCGCAGCGGGAAGCCATTGAGCAAGGGAAGCTGCTCGCCGTTCATGGCGTAGGCGATCATGACCTCGCCATCGCTTGCATGGTCGAGCGCCAGCGACTTCATGAACTTCGGCGCCTCGGGCACCACCGGATCGTCGAGCCCGGCAAAGCGCACAGCCGTCGCACCGGCCTTCACACCGGCCCGGTCGAGTACGTCTTTCAATCGCACGCCCATCCACTTTGCGTTGCCCATCGCGCCGTTGGCCCATTGCGCGCCGGGAACCCGGGGTTCGGTGAAGCCACGCGAATTGCCCGAGCATTGGTTGACCGCAGCCAGCTCGACCCGTGGCAACCCGTCGACGATCTCCTTCAACGTCAGGGACAGCTCCTTGTCGACATGGCCGCGCACCGAAAGCCGGAACGTCCCGACATCGATTTCGGTCGGGATCACCGCCCAGTGCCACCGCACGTAGAAGGAGTCGTTGGGCGTGAACACGCCGCGGTCGAAAACCTCGAATGGCGTCTCGAGCAGAGGCGGCCGCGTCCGCTGCAGGATCATCGGCCCCTTCTGAGGGAAGCCCTTCGTAACGGCGCGCCCGGAGGGTGTGAACGGCAGGTCGACCGCCGCCTGCCCCCAGGCCGAGCCCGACACCACCATGAGGCCGCCGGCACTAGCCTGCCCGAGAAAGGATCGCCGCGTCGTTCTCGTCATGGCGTTGCGCCCCTTCATCCACACCGGCCGGCACACTACGCACAACAGCTTTCGTGAAACCAACGCCTTTCTGTCGCGCCCATCTCATACGAAGGAAGCAGCTTCCCGCTTTGCCATCGGAATGCCAGCGTTCATGCCTTTGCAGCATTCCAAGTATAAGGGGCCCGCCTTTCATCGATCGTGAAAACGGCGTGGAACAAGTGTCGGTACGAAGAAGAGAGATACGGGGGAGGACGGCGGGTGGTCATTCCACGCCGCTGCGCTCCGTTCGGGACGACAAAGTCATGTGGGTCCCTCCGCCGCGAGATCGATGGCGCGGCGGTACATTGTCATCGCCGCCTCCGGCGTGTTGTAGCCGGCGTGTGCCGTAAGCGTGACGTTGTCGAGCTTGAGCAGTGGCTCCTCGGGTGGGGTCGGCTCCTTGCCGAAGACGTCGGTCGCGTAGTGACCGATCCGGCCTGAGCGCAGCAGCTCGATCAGCGCCGTCTCGTCGACAACGCCCGCCCGCGCTGTGTTGACCACGATGACGCCCTGCTTTGTCTTCTCGAGTTTGGCGCGATCGAGGAAGCCGCGCGTAGAGTCGTTCAGGGCGAGATGCAGGCTCACGATGTCGGACTGCGCCAGCAGCTCGTCGATCGTGACCGTCGACACCGCGCCGCCCGTGACGGGCGAGCGGTTATAGGCGATCACCTTCAAGCCGATGCCCTGGGCGATGCGCGCCATCTCGCGGCCGATGCCGCCCAGCCCGACCACGCCCAGCGTCTTGCCCCTGAGTTCCATGCCCTGCATCGGCCGCCAGCCGCCGCCGCGGACGATCCCGTGCATCGTCGCGATGTGTCGTGCGGCGGCAAAGACCAGACCCATCGCATGCTCGGCGACCGTGGTGTCGCCATAGCCGCCGATGGTCGAGACCTTGATGCCGAGCCGTTCCGCCGCTGCGAGGTCGACGAAGCTGGCGGCTCCCGTGCCCAGAAACACGATGTGCTTAAGCCCGGTGCAGCGCTCCAGCGTCGGCTCGCCGAAATAGGTGGCGTCGTTGATGACCGTGTCGTAGCCCGCGACCTTGCCCGGCACCTCCTCCTCGGAGACGGGGCCCATGCCGACCGTGATCGGGATGTCCGCCGGGACATGGACCTGCTTCCATACGCGGTCGATGTCGGGTGTCGAATCGATGAACAGTGTCCTGGGCATGTTCCCCTTTCCCCCGCTTCTCCGGACGATAGTCCGCACGGGGCGAACTGTCTGCTAGGGTGGCGGGATGAACAGACGCTTCCTTCTCGGCACCCTGCCGCTCCTCGCCGCTGCGCCGGCCCTCGCCCAGCAGCTTCCCGCCATCCGGACCCTCTCCGTGACGCCCGGCTCGAACGCCACGAACGTCACCGGCAGCCTGGCCGACGCCAAGGCGCGGGGCCTCTACTACGTGCCGGGACAGGCCGGCCAGACCATGAACGTCGCGGTCGCCTCGCCCGGCAACAACGTCGTATTCCAGGTCTGGGAGCCGGGCACCGGCGTCACCACCAACGCTGACGGAACGCTCGCTCTGAACGGCAAGCCCATGCGCGATGCCGGGCCGAAAGAGGAACCCGCCGCCTGGATCGGCGCCCTGCCGAAGACCGGCCCCTATCTGCTGGTGGTCTACAGCCGCCGCGACGCCGCCAGCTATACGCTCACCGTCTCCGTGACGGGCCAACAATAAACATAGAGAGAGGACGCCATGACCGACCTGTTTCCGACGACCGGGGAGGCCGAGGAGGAGAAGCTCAAGGCCGAGACCGCGGCCGGCGCCGGCATCGTGAACCATCTCGGTCCCGACTCCTTCCAGAAGGACGGGCTTCGGCCCTTCTTCGAGTATCGTCCGCTCGGCCTGAAGGAACTCACCGGCGGCAAGGTCGGCGCGCACGTGATCCGCGCCGTGCCGGGACAGCATCCCGACGCGCCGCGCCACAGCCACGCGCTCGACTTCCAGTTCGTCTACGTGCTCAAGGGCTGGGCGATCTTCGAGTACGAAGGCTACGGCCAGCACAAGCTGGTCGCGGGCTCGACCGTCTATCAACCGCCCGGCGTGAAACACAAGGAGATCGACCACAGCGACGATCTCGAGCTGATCGAGATCACCATGCCGGCCGACTTCGAGACGACGGTGGTGGGGTAGCCGACCTTCGGCGCCTCCTTCAGGCGCCGTGCCTCAGCAACCGGCCCGAATGGGTGTTGGTCGGGCGGTCGTCGCGCATCGTCACCTGGCCGTTGACCAGGATGTACTTGTAGCCTGAAGCGCGTTGCACGCGCCGCCATTCGCCGCCCGGCAGGTCGTGCGCGATCTCGTCGGGCAGGACCTTCAGCCCGTCATAGTCGTAGATCACGATGTCCGCCGGGGCGCCCTTCTTCAACATGCCGCGACCGCGAAAGCCTGCGACCTCGGCCGGCAGCGCCGACAGCCGCCAGTGCACGTCCTCGAGGCTCAGCATGCCGTGCTGGCGCACCACCTTGCAGATCGTCTCGGTCGGATAGCGGCCCGCCGTCAGGAACTTCGTGTGGGCACCGCCGTCCGACACGCCGAACAGGATGTACGGATCGTCGACCAGCTCCTTCAGATACTCGATGCTGCCGTTGGGCGGTGCCGCGAAGAATTCGGTCTCGAGATTCTCCTCGACCGCCATGTCGAGCATGACGTCGACCGGATGCTTGCCCATCTTCTCGCCGGCATGGGCCAGCGTATGGTCGAGCCACTTCTTGTTGCGCTCGGTCTTCGGCCCGACGATGGCGATCTGCGGCAGCGGCCCCGTCGCCGTGATCGGCAGGTTTTCGCGCAACCGCGCACGGCGCGCCGGATCGGCGAGCTTGGCGAGCCGCTCCTCGCGCGTGCCGGTGGTCGCGTCGCACCAGTCCTGGGAATCGTCGAACAGGTTCCAGTCCTCGAAGGTGAAGGTGAAGCCTGCATCGGTTGTGAGCCCCTGCCCGACGACCCTGATGCCGCGCTCGCGGCAGCTCTTCAGCCAGGCCAGTCCGCGGCGATGGATCTCGGGCCGGTGATCGAAGGCCTGGATCACGTTCATGATCATCGGCCGGCCGCTCAGCGTCGACAGTTCCTCGTAGAAGGCGCGGTCGGCCGCATTGTCGCCCGAGATCAGCAGCATCTGCATGAACCCTTCGTTACGCTCGGCCAGCACGCGGGCGAACTCGCGGCAGGTCTCGTCGTGCATCACGTCGGTCGGCATCGGCGTGCCGTCATAGTCGCGCTGCACGGCCGCCGGGCCGGTGGGCTTCATGCGCTGCGCCGACCAGCCGCAGGCGCCGGCATCCATCGCCTCGTTGAGCAGGCGCTTCATTTCGGCATGCTGCTCCGGCGTTGGCATCTTGCCGGCCTTGGCGGCCTCGAAGCCCATCACCCAGATGAGAAGCGGAGATACCGGTACATAGGGCAGGACGTTCACCGCCTTGGGCGCGGCATCGACGCTGTCGAGGAATTCCGGGAAGGTCACCCAGTCCCACGGCATGCCCTCCTTCATCGAGGCCATGGGAATCGCTTCGACCCGCGTCATCGACATCATGGCCCGCTCGCGCTCGGCCGGACGGACCGGCGCGAACCCGAAGCCGCAATTGCCGATCACCACCGAGGTGATGCCGTGCCACGAGGAGAGCGTGCAGTAGGGATCCCAGAAGAGCTGCGCGTCGTAGTGCGTGTGCAAGTCGACGAAGCCCGGCGCCACGATCAGGCCGCCGGCGTCGATGACGTCATCGGCGTCGCTGGCGGCGATGCGGCCGATCTCGGCGATGCGGCCATCCTTAATGCCGATATCGCCCCGAAAGCGCGGCAGACGACTGCCGTCGACGATCATCCCGCCGCGGATTACGCGATCGTAGCGCGCCATTCGTTTCCTCCGGTGTTTTGCCGGAAGCGTGCGGGCGTCCCCTCGGCCTGTCAACGCGAGCGGGTCGCGGCGCAGAACTCAGTTGCGCTTCGTCACCTGGATGAACGTATTGTTGGTATTGGGCCGGTAGCTGACATTGTAGTGGCCACCCGCTCCAACCGCGTCACAGCTGGCGCCCACGGTCTGCACGCGCCCGATCGTGTAGGTCGTCCAGGCGCTGCCCTTGGACATGTCGACGTCGAGCTGGAACAGCAGGTTCGGCGAACTCTTCTGCCCATTCTGGTACTGCCAGCAAATCCAGTTCTTGTATCCGGGCTTGAGCTGCATGGTCTTCCATTCGCCCTCGCCCCACTTGTAGCGATAGCTGATCTGCGCCTGCGTCTGGTTGTGAAGGCAGGCGCAGCCGTGAGTGGTCTGCTGCGCTGCCGCGGGGCTGGCGCCCGCAGAGGCCACGGCGATCAGGGCGACCGCCATCAATCCCAATTTCATTCGATTCCCCCAAGTGACGCGTCAGCCTAAGATTATCTCTTTGGGACTGCAATCTCCCGCCCAAATACGGTCAGTTCGCCTTCCCGTGGCAATCGAAGGTGACCACGCGCGGCTTGAAGGGCCCCGGAGGCGGCACGTCCGGGAAGCTCTTCTTCGGCCAGGTGCCATCGGCGAGGTGCCGGTCGACCACAGGCACGAGGAGCTGGAGCATGATCCAGGCGCGTAACCGGATCCCTTCGGGCGTGCCGTGGATCGCATCGATGAACAGGTCCGGGTCGGACGGCATCATCCGGGCGACGTCGAGGAAATCGATCCGGTGTTCCTTCGCATACTTTTTCAGCACGCGGTTCTGGAACACCGCCAGCCGCTCGAGATCCCGGTAGCGAAAAGGCGCATAGCCGAAATTGAGATACTCCAGGATGAAGCGGTGGCGCGCCGGATCGAGCACCATCCCGTCCGCGACGAGCCACTTGAAGGAGGCCAGCGCCAGTTCGCCCCCCACCGCTTCGGTCGTCGTATCGATGCGGCCCAGATCGGCCAGGATCTCCGACAGGCTGACCGGAAGGTCCTTGCGCGCGAGGTCCGGATCCTTCTCGTCGACGCCCGCCGGCCAGACCAGCGTGTAGTCGGGTTTGGGCCACTCGCGACCGTCGGCTCCCGGCGCGCCGCCCTTGCCGGCCGGCGATGCCGGAGCCTCTGGCGAACCATATTGAGCGAGCAGGTTCTTCAGGCGACTGGCCAAGGTGGAGCTGTAGCTCAGATCCTCGAGGATGCGGGCGAACAGGCCGGGCGCCGGCGGAGTCGCAACCGGCAGCCTCGCGGGGCGCGGAGGAAGATCGGGGACCAGGGTTCCCAGATAGAACTGGTTGGCTCCCTCGTAGTAGACGACCAGATCGGGCGCGAGCGGCGCCACTTCGTTGCGCATGATGGCCGCGATGTCGGGGGATCCGATGCTTTCGCGCCCCGCGTTCAGGACCTCGAAGCGAAGGTCGAGCTTCTTCGCGGCAGCCCATTGATTGAGCCAGTAGCCGATATGCTCGGGATAGGAATAGGGAAAGTGGTGAGAGGACACCGTCGTCGACGCGCCGAGGAAGGCGATGCGAATCGTCTTCGGCTGGCGCGCGAGGGGCACGGGACCGCCGCGAAACCCGTAGGCGTTGGTCACCAGCCCGATCGGCGTCGTCTTGTCAGGCAGGAAACGGAAGCGCGGCCACGGGCTGCCATCGGGTGGATCGTAGACGTAAATCTGACCCGGCGCGTCCTTGAGATACGGATGCGCGCAGGGATCAGGCCCGACGAAGACGCTGTTCCAGACCTTGAACATGTCGGCGCGTCGGGTGCCGTCGGTCACCCCGCTCGCCTCGACCCGCCGCACCAACTCGGTATCTTCGGCCGAAACCGCCCGCCGGTTCGGCAAGGGCGGTGGGTCGTCGCCAAACCAGGCCCGCTGCACCCCCTCGGCCAAGGGGATTCCATCGAGATGGCTCACTGCGGCGCTCGGCTCCTGGGCATCGAGCCAGCGCGCCATTCCCTCGGCGAGCGCCGTACAGAGCACGACGGACACGAGGATCAAGAGAGCATTCTTCAGGACGGTCGCCACGTCATGGTTGTTAGTACGTCCCACCGGGCGAAGCCAGACGGACCGGCATCCAGGGCATGGTATAGACCGAGGGCGTCACATGGAGAGCGCAATGCAGTTCGGCTGGCTTACCCTCGCGATGTCCCCCTCGCCCGAGGAGGATGGTGCGCGCATCGACGACATCGTGGCCCAGGCCTGCGAAGCCGAACGATTGGGTTTTTCCGACGTCTGGCTGACCGAACATTATTTCACCGGCGAGAGCGTGTATTGCGACTCGCTGATGTTCGCGGCGGCGCTCGCCATGAAGACCAGCAAGGTCCGGCTGGGCTTCGCGGTGGTGCAGACACCCTTCCATCATCCGGTGCGCCTCGCCGTGCAGCTGGCACTGCTCGACAATCTCAGCAAGGGCCGCATCGACGTCGGCATCGGCAAGGGCACCGCCTACAACGAATATGAATTCGTCGGCCACGGCCTGCGCAGCACCGACAGCCGCGAGCGAATGGAGGAGACGGTCGACATCCTCCAGCGTGCCTGGACGGAATCGCCGCTCGACTATGACGGCCGCTTCCACAAGCTGCACGTGCCGGCGATCCGGCCCAAGCCCGTGCAGCAGCCCGGTCCGCCCTTGTGGCGCAGCGTGATCTCCCCGGGCTCGTTCCGGGAATGCGGCAGGCTCGGCATGCCGATCCTGACCGCCCGCCTTCCGGTCGAACGTATCAAGGAGCGCTGGGCAACCTACGCCGCCGGAATCGACGAAGGCGGCCACGATGCCGGCACGAAGACGCGGCTGCTCACCCAGAGTGCTTTGTGGCGCAACGTCTATGTCGGGGACTCCGACGCCGAGGCAGAGGACACGTTGTCCGCCCTGCTGATCGAGACGCGGGCCCACATGATGCATGTGCGCGAGGCGCACAATCCGGCCGACTTCGAGCCCGATCCCGCGACCCTCAATGCCTGGACCGACCCCAAGGTGCCGGACTCGGAAGCGGTGCCGTTCCTGCTGCGCACCGGCTGCCTCTACGGCTCCGCCGCGCGGGTACGCGACCAGGTTACCGAACTCCGCGATGTCGGCGTCCAGCATCTCCTTTGCCAGACGGGCTTCGGTGCCATGAGCCACGCGCAGAACCTGGCCTCGATGCGGCGCTTCGGGGAGCACGTGATGCCCGCCTTCCGTGGAACGCCCGCCAACTGAAAGTTGCGTGCGTCATCGTACCGACCTGACGGTTCCCTCCCGATTAATTGCCGCCGCGGCCGGAACCCGAAGCCTGCGTCTGCGTTTGCCGGACATGGCCAGTGCTCTGTGCCGGAGTCATGCCTTTAGTCGTGGGGGGGGGGATTTTGGCCGTTTCCGACAAGAAGAACCTGGTGAGCCTGTTTGCAGAGGGTGAAAGCGACATCCTCGCCAACTGGGTTTCGACCCTGAATCTAGGGGAAATCCGGATGACGCGGCAGGAAGCCGAAAGCCAGGGCCGCGCCGTGCTGGATGCGCTCGCCAAGGCCGTCGCGCACGGCAATTCGAGCGACATGCGCGGCGGCGAGTTCGCCGATGTGCGCGACGTGCTGCAGGCCTTCTCGCGGAGCCGCGCCCTGCAGGGTTTCTCCCCGACCGAAACGGCCACCTTCATCCTGTCCCTGAAGCGGTCTCTGTTCGAGCAGGTGCGCAAGACGACGAGGCCCGAGGACGCATTCGACCTGCTCTCGATCGTCAGCGAATTGATCGACCGGCTCGGCATGTTCACCATCGAAACCTACCAGAAGACGCGCGAGGAGCTGATCGCCCGCCAGGGCAAGGAGATCGAAGAGCTTTCCACGCCGGTCGTGAAACTCTGGGAAGGCATCGTGGCCCTTCCACTGATCGGCACTCTGGACAGCGGTCGCACCCAGGTGGTCATGCAGAACCTCCTGGAGACCATCGTCCAGACCGGTGCCGAGATCGCCATCCTCGACATCACCGGGGTGCCCATGGTCGACACGCTGACCGCCCAGCACCTGCTCAAGACGGTCTCGGCAGCCCGGCTGATGGGCGCGGACTGCATCATCAGCGGCATCCGCCCGCAGATCGCACAGACGATCGTCCAGCTCGGCGTCGACCTGAATGTCGTCTCGAAGGCAACCCTCGCCGATGCGCTGGCGCTGGCGTTGAGGCGCACGGGGCGCGTCGTCACCAAGGTGAAGGCGCCATCATCCGGCGCCTCCCAGGAGCAGCCGGCCGAGACGCGCGGCTGAGCCCGGCGTCATGGACAGCATTCCCATCCTGAAAATCGGGTCGGCACTCCTCGTGACGATCCAGGTCGATATGCACGACCAGCTCGCGACGCGTCTCCAGGACGATCTCACCGAGAAGATCGTCCAGCATCGCGCCCGCGGCGTTCTGATCGACATCTCGGCGCTCGAGATCGTCGACAGCTTCATCGGGAGGATGCTGGCGAACATTGCCAACGTTTCCCGCCTGCTCGATGCGGACACGGTGGTCGTCGGCATGCGTCCGGAAGTCGCGATCACACTGGTCGAGCTCGGCCTCGGCCTGCCCGGGGTGAAGACCGCGCTCAATGCCGAGCGCGGACTTGCCCTCATTGGCGGCGTGTCGGCCGCGGGCGAAGCGGCGGACGATGCCGACGACGACTGACACCCTGCCGATCACCTCGAGCGACGACGTCGTGCGGGTTCGTCAGAAGGTTCGCGTTCGCGCGACCGAGGTCGGCCTGTCCCTGGTCGACCAGACAAAGCTCATCACTGCGGCGAGCGAACTTGCCCGCAACACGCTCGACTACGGCAAGGGCGGTCATGCCGACATCGAGACCATCATCGCGGAACGCCGCGGCGTGCGCGTGGTGTTCCGCGATCGAGGCCCCGGCATCCCGGACATCCAGGAGGCCCTGACCGATGGCTTCACCTCGGGAAACGGATTGGGGCACGGGTTGGGCGGCGCGCGTCGCCTAGTCGACGATTTCGACATCGAAAGCACGGTGGGAGCCGGCACGACGGTGGCCATCGCCCGATGGAAGCGATGAACCGCCTGCTGCCCGTGCCCGATACCAGCCACGCCAATTCTGCCCGCCGCGAGGTGGAAAGCGTGGCGCGGTCCTGCGGCTTCAGTGAGCCGGATATCGGCCGCGCAGCGCTCGTTGCACTCGAGTTGGCCACGAACGTGGCGCGGCACGGCGGCGGCGGTCATCTCCTGGTGCGCGAAGTCGCGGCGGGAGATTGCAAGGGGCTCGAGATCACGTCGATCGACAGCGGTCCCGGCATGGCGGACGTGGCGCACAGCCTGACCGATGGAGTATCGACCTACGGCTCGGCCGGGGCGGGTCTCGGCGCCATCCGCCGGCAGGCGGACGAGTTCGACATACACTCGCAAACCGGACCGGCCCCGGGCCGTGGCACTGCGATCTTCGTTCGACTGTGGCCAGGTCGGCGGGCGCCGTCCGAGACGCTGGCCCTGGTCGGCTCCGTCTCCGTGCCGAAGCCCGACGAGCTCGTGTGCGGAGATGGCGTGGCGGTAGTGCGTGCAGGCAGCGTGGTCTCGCTGCTGGTGGTTGACGGGCTCGGCCATGGCGTAGCGGCCCAACAGGCCGCCATCGCCGCGTGCGACCTGTTTCAGAAGAGCCTGGTCGGTTCGACCGTCACGGCGGCGCAGAAGATCCATGCGGGCCTGCGGGCAACGCGCGGCGCCGCAATCGGAATCGCCAACGTCGATCTGGCCGCCGCCTCCATCACTTTCTGTGGCATCGGCAACATTGCAGGTCTCACCGCGGCGGGCGGACAGGTCCGGCGTTTCGTCTCGATGAACGGCATCGCGGGCCATACCGCGGGGCAGATCAGGGAGTTCGTGTATCCGTGCGATGGCCCGGGACTGGTGGTGGTGCTGCACTCCGATGGCATCGGGACGAACTGGTCGCTCGACCGCTATCCCGGGCTGGCGGCGCGCCATCCGGCACTGATTGCGGCCGTTCTCTACCGTGATGGCACGCGCGGGCGCGACGACGCCACGGTGCTGGTGCTGAGGCGGGCGCCATGAGCGAGGCCGCGCTCTACAGCATGCGCCTCGACACAGAGCAGGATATCGTGCGCGCCCGCCAGCGCGCGCGGCATATCGCGCGTCTCGTCGGGTTCGACCGGCAGGCACAGACCTCGATCGCCACCGCGGTCTCCGAGGTGGCGCGCAACACCGTGAGCTACGGCGGCGGCGGCGGCCTGTCCTTCGCGCTCAAGGGCGATCCTCCCACGCAGATGCTCACCATGACGTTCCGCGACCAGGGGCGCGGGATCGCCGAGCTGGAAAGCATCCTGGGGGGCACCTACGTCTCGCCGACCGGCATGGGCATCGGCCTGGTCGGCACGCGACGCCTGATGGACGAGTTCGAGATCGACAGCGGCCCGTCCGGCACCCTCGTGCGCTTCGGCAAGTACCTGCCGCGGGGAGCAGCCGCCAACGACATGTCGGTCGGCCGGGTGGCGTCGGACCTCGCACGCTCCGGCCCCGAGGTCTTGGTCGAGGAGGTGCTGGCACAGAACCGCGACCTGCTCACCACCATGGCGGACCTCGAAACAGCACGGGCGGAACTCGCCGAACTCAACACCGAACTCGACAGCACGAACCGCGGTGTCCTGGCGCTCTATGCCGAACTCGAGCAGCGTGCCGACGACCTGAAGCGCGCCAGCGAGGTCAAAAGCCAGTTTCTTTCGGCCGTCAGCCACGAACTGCGCACGCCGCTCAACTCCATCACCGCGCTGACCCGCATGCTGGCGGACCAGACCGACGGGCCGCTGAACGAAGAGCAGCAGCGCCAGCTCTCCTATGTCCGCCAGTCGGCCGACACGCTGACCCGCCTCGTCAATGACCTGCTCGACCTTGCCAAGGTCGAGGCAGGGCGCATCGACCTGCATCCGGTGAAGATCGAGGTGGCCGAGCTGCTCTCTGCCCTGCGCGGCATGATGAAGCCGCTGCAGACCGGCGCGGATGTCGACCTGGTCTTCCGCGACCTCACCGGCGGCCTCCTCCTCTATACCGACGAAGGCAAGCTCCAGCAGATTCTGCGCAATCTCGTCTCCAACGCCCTCAAGTACACAGAGCGCGGCGAAGTGAGCGTGACCGTATCGACGCCGATCCAGGGGCGCGTCGAGTTCGCGGTGCGCGACAGCGGTATCGGCATTCCCGACCAGGAGCGCGAGCGGATCTTCGACGAATTCGTCCAAATCCGGAACCCGCTTCAGACTCGCACCAAGGGCTCCGGTCTCGGCCTGCCGCTGTCGCGCAAGCTCGCCGGCCTCATGGGGGGCGTGATCACCGTGGAGAGCGAGACCGGGAACGGCTCGACATTCACCCTCGACATACCCGCCGTCCTGCCGGGCGCATCGCTCGAGAGCGCCGTCGCAGCCGAGGGCATGGGCAAGATCCTGATCGTCGACGATGAGGAGAGCACGCGCTACGTGTTGACCCACATGTTGCGCGGCGAGGGTCCATGGGCCTTGATCGAAGCGGGGGACGGAACCGAGGGGCTGCGGCTGGCGCAGGCGGAGATGCCGGACTTCATCCTGCTCGACCTCCATCTGCCCGGCCTCACCGGGTTCGAGGTCTTCCGGTCGCTGAAGGGCGATCCCGCCACCGCGCACATTCCCGTGCTCATCCTCACCTCGTCTTTGCTCGGGCCCGAGCACCACGAGCGGCTGCGGGGTGCCGTGGGGATCCTCTCCAAGTCCAACCTGTCGCGCGCCATCCTTGCTGGCCATGTGGTCCAGGCGATGAAGAAGGGCGGTGATTCTTGAAGTCGCTGATCCTGAACGTCGACGACAACGAGTCCGGCCGGTACATCAAGACCCGGTTGCTTCGGCAGGGCGGCTACGAGGTCATCGAGGCACGCACCGGCATCGAGGCGCTGGAGGTGGCGCGGCGGGAAAAACCCGACCTCGTGCTGCTCGACGTCAAGCTTCCCGACATCAACGGCTTCGAGGTGTGTCGGCTCATCAAGAAGCAGGACGTCCAGCTCCTGGTTCTTCAGATCTCGGCGTCCTTCGTCGCACCTCAGGACCGGGCGGTCGGCCTCGACAGCGGCGCCGACGCCTATCTCAGCCAGCCGGTCGAGCCGGCGGAACTTCTCGCCACGATCCGGGCGCTGCTGCGTCTGAAGCGCGCAGAACAGGCGGCGGAACAGAGCAACGAACTCTACCGCATGATCGTGCAGAGCGTGGTCGACCACGCAATCATCACGGTCGACCAGAACGGTGTGGTCCAGAGCTGGAGCGAGGGTGCCCACCGGGTGCTCGGCTGGGCCGAGGTCGAGGTGCTCGGCCAGTCGGCGGACTGCATCTACACGCCCGAGGACGTGGCCGGTGACGTGCCACATGCGGAGCGCCAGCGCGCGGCGTCGGAAGCGACCGTGACCTCCAACCGGTGGCACCTCCGTAAGGATGGACGCCCCATCTGGGCAAGCTGCGTGATGGCGCCCCTGCGGGCGCGCGGCGGACCGGGCCAGGGCTTCATCCTGGTGCTTCGCGATCTCACCGTCGAGAAGACGCAGCAGGACGCCATGGAGCGCGCTAATGCCTGGCTCGAACGAGAGGTCACGGTGCGTACCGGCGCGCTCACGGAAGCAAACCGCCGGCTGCGCGCCGAGATCGAGGAGCGCCAACAGGCCGAAGCCGCCCTGCGCCAGGTCCAGAAGATGGAAGCCGTCGGTCAGCTCACCGGCGGCATCGCCCACGACTTCAACAACATGCTGACGGTCGTGCTGGGCTCGACCGAGGCCCTGAAGAAGGCGCTCCCCGCCTCCGAGAACGCCCAGCATCGCCGGGCCGACCTGGTCATGCAGGCCGCGACCCAGGCCGCGGCGCTCACTCACCGCCTGCTCGCCTTCGCCCGCCGTCAACCCAGCGACCCCAAGCCGGCCAACCTGAACGTGCTGGTTGGCGGCCTGATCGACATGCTCCACCGTACCATCGGCGAGCGCATCCAACTCGAGATCGACCTCGAGGAGGAGCTGCCGCTGGTGACCATCGATTCCAACCAACTCGAGAACGCGCTCCTGAACCTCGCGGTGAATGCGCGCGACGCCATGCCGGGCGGCGGCAAGCTGGTCATACGCACGCTGTCGCGCGGCGATCGCGTGCTGCTCACCGTGTCCGACACCGGCATCGGGATGTCGGAGGAGACGCAGCGGCGCGCCATGGAACCCTTCTTCACGACCAAGCGCCACGGCGAGGGCACCGGTCTCGGCCTCGCCCAGGTGGCGGGCTTCATGGCGCAGTCGGAGGGATCGCTCGACCTGGTTTCGGCCGAAGGCAAGGGCACCACCGTACGCCTTTCCTTCCCGCGTCTGCCGGAAGGCACCGCTGTCGTGCGCGAGTCCGTCCCGGACGAAGGTCTGTTCGATGGCAAAGGCCGCCACGCGCTGGTCGTCGAGGACCAGCAGGGCGTGCGCGAGCACGTCGCCGAATCGCTGCGTCAGCTCGGCTTCGAGGTCGCGATGGCGGCAGACGCCATGGTGGCGCGCAGCCATGTCGATGCCGGCCATCCGGTCGACCTGCTGATGACCGATATCGGCCTGCCGGGCGGGACCGATGGCTGGCAGGTCGCCGACTACATGCGCAAGGCGCGTCCCGACGTGCGGATCGTGCTCATGACGGGCTACGCGCAGCCCAACGTCACTCCGCTGGGCCCGGCGACGGAACTGCTGATGAAGCCGTTCGTACGCAGCACACTCGAGTTGCGCCTGTCGCGTCTGTTCGGACGTGACCGCACCTGAATCCCGCCGCTACTTCGGGCAGTCACCGAGACGCTTGCCGCTCAACTCGCTCTTGCCTTTCACGGTCGTGCCGGATTTGTCGGCCGCCTCCAGCTGGCCGAGCCCCTGATAGCTCGTCTTGGTGTAGGTGATCTCGGCCTTCGCGGTCACACCCGGGGTCTGATCGTTCGGCGGGCAGGTCAGCGTCGCGACGAGCGTGCCGGCCTTCTTGGCGCCGGCCTCGTACGTGCAACCGTGCTGCTTGATCTCGTCCGGCGTCGGGAAGAGCAGGCGCTCCAGCTGCGCCTCGTCGGCGGCAAGGCACACCTTCTTCGACGACGGCGCCATCGGCTGCATACCTTCCATCGCGGTCTTTTCGGTCGTCTCCCATTCGCCGGCCTGGATAGCCGTCTGCGCCCCGGCGGCACCGGCAACCAGCGACGAGACGAGCGAGACGGCGGCGAGGGCCGGCAGTCCGAACAGCTTCATGAATACTCCTGAGGGCACGTGACCGGCGACCATAGCCGATTGCGGTTCACCGCGCCGCCCCTCAAGCGAGGTCCGGCCACTTCGCAACGAGTGCATCGACCAGGGCGTCCACCTCCGCCGCCATCCCGCGCTCACCGGCAAAGGCCTCGGACCGCGAACCGGCCGGCAACAGCGGCATGTGCACGCTGCGCGGATCGAGGGCCATAAGGCACGAGGTGATGTACTCGTCGTCGGCGAAGCGGTCGCCGCCCCGCAGCACCAGCCCTTCCCCGGGAACCTCCAGCGTCCCGAGAGGTGACGCCGATAATTCCAGCACCGCGATGCGCCCAGCGCCGAGCGCCCTCAGCCCGTCGAATCGATCGCCCACAACCCGCCGCAGCGTGTCCTGCCGCGAGAAGGAGTCCGCATCGATGACGGGCGCCACCACGACGGCCAGCCGCTCCACCAGCTTCTGACCGAGGGCACGGGCGATCAGCCCGGCCGTCTTGAGCGGCAGATGAGGTGCCGGGGGTCCGGCCGATACGACGGGAATGAGCGCGACGGCCTTGCCGTCGAACCGGGGAGCGACTTCCTGTCGGGTGAGATCGTCGAGCCAGACGCCGGGCAGAGTGTTCATCGGCGGCAGGCTAGCACGTGCTACGCTGGCTTCAATGAACCCGCTCCTGACGGTCCTGCAGCGCATGGGAGGTCGTGCCACCACCCTCCTGCCCTTTTCCCTGCTGCTGGGCCTGCTGTTCCAGGACCTGGCCGCCGCAGCCCGGCCGCTGCTGCTGCCGCTGGTCGTGATCCTGCTGATGCTGGCCCTGGCGCGGATGGACTGGGGCCGCCTCTCCGCGCTGCTGCGTCGTCCCGGTGCCGCGCTCCTCCTGGCTATCCTCAACCTCGTTGCGGTACCACTCGTCGTCTGGCCGGTCTGGCAGGGGCTGGGCTTGTGGCCGAGCCTCGTCACCGCACTCTGTCTCAGCGCGATGGCACCTGGAATCATATCAGCGGCTACGACGGCCACCTTCCTGCGCCTCGATGCCTCGTTGGCCCTGCTGCTCTCGCTCTTCACGAATTTCCTGGTGCCCTTCACCCTGCCGCCGCTGGCGCTGTGGCTGCTGGGCTTCGACCTCAAGATCGGCCTGTTAGATCTCAGCATGCGGCTGGCGACGATTGTGGCCCTGGCGCTGGTCGGGGCGCTCGTCATCCGGCGCTGGCTGGGACCTCGCCTCGTCGCGGCCGGCCCAACCCTCGACGGCGTCTCGGTGGTCGTACTGATGGTGTTCGCCATCCCGCTGATGGATGGCGTCGTCGCCCGCGCGATCACCGAGCCAGTGAAGCTCGCAGGCTTCATCACCGGCTCCTTTGCCGGAATGCTCCTGTGCAATCTGGTGATGGTGGCCGCGACCTGGCCGTTCCTGGACCGCAGAAGCGCCCTCACCGTCGGCTACTGCTCGGGCGGACGTCACAATGCACTCCTCATGGCGGTCCTGCCGGCGACGGCCGATCCCGACATCTTCTTGTTCATCGTCGCCGTTCAGTTCCCGATCTACATCATCCCGGCCCTGCTGCAGCCGCTCTACCGCCGCTTGCTGCCCCGTTGAGGCCGTTGTAACGATCTGCGCGGGGGACCTTTTCGGGAGACTTAACCATGAAGCGCAGACTTCTACTCGCCACCGCCGCGACCCTGCTCGCCACGCCCGCCTTCGCGCAGACCAAGTGGGATCTGCCGGCCGCCTACCCGGCAACGAATTACCACACGGTCAATCTCCAGAAATTCGCCGATTCCGTGAAGGCGAGCTCGGGCGGCAAGCTCGAGATCGTCGTCCATCCCGGCGCCTCGCTGTTCAAGGCCCCCGAGATCAAGCGCGCCGTGCAGACGGGCCAGGCCCCGATCGGCGAGATCCTGGTCTCCAACTTCGAGAACGAAGATCCGGTCTACGGCGTCGATGTCGTACCCTTCCTGGCGAGCTCTTTCCCGGAAGCCAAGAAACTGTGGGCGGCACAGAAGCCGGTGCTGGAGAAGAAGGCCGCCGCCCAGGGCATGATGGTCCTGTTCGCGGTGCCGTGGCCGCCGCAGGGCCTCTACGCCAAGAAGGAAGTGAACCAGCTCGCCGACATGAAGGGCATGAAGTTCCGCGCCTATAATCGCGGTACCTCGCGCATCGCCGAGCTGACCGGCGCACAACCCATCACCATCCAGGCCGCCGAACTCAGCCAGGCGCTGGCGACCGGCAAGGTCGATTCGTTTATTTCGTCTGGCGCCACAGGCGTCGATTCCAAGGTGTGGGAGCAGCTCACGCATTTCTACGACACCCAGGCCTGGCTGCCCAAGAACGCCGTGCTGATGAACAAGGCCGCCTTCGACAAGCTCGATCCCGCGACCCAGAAGGTCGTGTTGGCCGAAGCCGCGAAGGCTGAGGCGCTGGGTTGGGCCGAGGCCGAGAGGCTCTCCGCCGGCTTCCTGGAGACCCTCGCCAAGAACGGCATGAAGGTGCAGCCGCCCTCGCCCAAGCTCGCCGGCGAATACAAGGAGCTGGGCAAGAAGCTGACGGCCGAATGGCTCGAAAAGGCCGGGCCGGACGGCAAGGCCGTGGTCGACGCCTACAACAAGAACTAGGCCGCCTGGTCTCGTGCGGTCCGCGCTCAAGACACTCTACGAGGTGACGGGAGTCCTGGGCGGCATCTTCATGGTGCTGCTCCTGGTCTTCGTCCTCTACTCGGTCGGCCCGGGCGTCGGCCTCTGGATCGAGCAGACCTTCGGCCTGCCCAATCCGACACCCTACGTGGCGCGCTCGGCCGACGAGTTCGCAGGCTACGCCATGCTCGCTTCGGCGTTCCTGGCGCTTGCCTCGACCTTCGGCCGCGGCGAACACATCCGGGTCACCCTGTTCGTCCAGCGCCTGCAGGGAACGCCCCGGCGCCTGGCCGAGATCTGGTGCCTGGCGCTCGGCAGCCTGCTGACCGGCTACCTTGCCTGGTTCTCAGTCAGGCTGTGCTGGCAAAGCTACGAGATCAACGACCTCTCGACCGGCCTGGTCGCCACGCCGCTGTGGATGCCGCAGGTCGGCATGGCCGTGGGTGCCGTGGTCCTGTGCATCGCCGTCGTCGAACAACTCGTCGTGGTCGCGACGGGCGGTCCCCTCATGGAAGAACCTTCGGGCGAGGAAGCCGCCCACCTGGAGCGCTGATGGGCAGCATCGACGCCCAGATCGCGCTGCTCGCGATCTGCGCCCTGTTCTTCCTGTTTGGCACCGGCATCTGGATCGGCATGAGCATGATCGGCGTGTCGATCGCCGTCATGTGGCTGTTCGCGCCGGCCAAGCCCGCCGGCGATGCGATGGCGACCGTGGTCTTCTCCGACCTGTCGTCGTGGACGCTGACGGCGCTGCCGCTCTTCATCTGGATGGGCGAGGTCCTGTTCCGAACGGCCATCTCGGAGGAGATGTTCCGCGGACTCGCGCCCTGGATGCAGCGCCTGCCCGGCCGGCTGGTCCATACCAACATCATTGGCTGCACCATCTTCGCCGCCGTTTCGGGCTCGTCGGCCGCGACCTGCGCCACCATCGGCAAGATGACCGTGCCGGAGCTGCGCCGCCGCGGCTATCCCGATGCCATCGCCATCGGCAGCCTCTCCGGCGCCGGCACGCTTGGCCTGCTGATCCCGCCGTCGCTGATCATGATCGTGTACGGCGTGCAGGCCGAAGTCTCGATCGCGAAGCTCTTCGCGGCCGGCATCATCCCGGGCGTCCTGCTGGCCGGCCTGATGATGTCCTATGTCGCCGGCTGGTCGCTGCTCAACCCGTCGAAGATCCCGCCGGCCGATCCGGCGATGCCGCTCACGGAAAAGCTGCGCGAATCGAGTTCGCTCATCCCGGTCGTCCTGCTGATCCTGCTCGTGCTGGGCTCGATCTATGCCGGCGTCGCCACCGCGACCGAATCGGCCGCATTCGGCGTGCTGGGCTCCTTCGCCATCGCCTTCTGGCAACGGCGCCTGACTCTCCGGAATTTCTGGGACAGCGTGATGGGCGCGACGCGCCTCACGTCGATGATCCTGCTGATCCTGGCCGGTGCCTCGTTCCTGAAGCTCGCCATGGGCTTCACCGGCCTGCCACGCCACCTCGCCGAGACCATCGCCGCGATGGGCCTGACGCCCGGCATGCTGATCCTGGTGCTGGCCGTCCTCTACATCATCCTGGGCTGCTTCCTCGATGGCATCTCGATGATCGTCCTGACCGCAGCCATCGTGCTGCCGATGATCGAGCAGGCCGGCATCGACAAGATCTGGTTCGGCATCTTCATCACCATCGTGGTCGAGATGGCGCAGATCACGCCGCCGGTCGGCTTCAACCTGTTCGTGCTTCAGGGCATGACCGGCAAGTCGATCTTCTGGATCGGCAAGGTCTCGCTGCCCTTCTTCCTGTCGATGGTGCTGTGCCTGCTGCTGCTCTACTTCTTTCCGGGCCTCGTGAGCTTCCTGCCCGACATGATGGTCAACGCCGCGCGCTGACCTCGCGATAAAAGTCCTTCAGCAGATCGAGCACGTCGAGCACCGGCCGGCCGAGCGCGTGCTCCAGCGCCTGCCTGTAGGGCGGCAGGTTGGTGCATTCGAGCACCACTGTATCCACGTCGGGATAACGCTCCAGGAGATCGCGCCCCGCCACCACCACCTCCCGCTCGACCGCCTCGCGATCGAGCGTCAGCCCGTTGCCCAGGAAGGTGCCGGCAAAGGAGCCGCCCTCGGGCATGCCGACCACCGGCGTATCGCCGGGTGCGCCGACCGCTTCGAAATGCGCCGGCGTCAGGTTCTTCGCGGAGGCGGTGATGACGCCGATCCTGCGGTGCGGCCGCTTTGCGATGTGAAGCAGTGCCGAGGTCGCCACCGGCACCGGCGACACCGCGGCGAGGTCCTCTTGATAGAGCGCGAGAAAGCCGCAGCTCGTCCCAAGCCCGACCGCCCCATCCGCCGCCAGCGCCTCGGCATTCGCCCTGAGCGCCGCCAGCACCCGCGGCCGGTCGGGATGCGCCACCACCGCATCGGCCGGTCCGATCCCATCCATGCGCCGCAAGATCACCGGGAAGTCGTACGACCCCGCATTCCCGACATCCCCCAAGATCCGCGGAAACCGCGTATCGAGCATCAGGATGCCCAACGGACCAGGGGGCGGACGATCAGACATTGCGCTTGGCGATCGCGCGGCCGGCGACGTAGCCGAACGTGAGGCACGGACCGATCGTCGTGCCGGCGCCAACCGACTTGGTGCCGATCGGGCTCGCCATCGCGATCCCCGCGCAATAGAGCCCGCCGATCACGCTGCCATCGGGCCGCAGCACGCGGAAGTACCGGTCGGTGCGCGGGCCCCCCTTGGTGCCGAGGCTCACATAGAGGAAAGGCGCGGCGTAGAACGGCGCCCGCTCGACCGTGCCGAGCGCGCGGGTCTTGGTATAGAAGCGCTCCCACACCGTCTCGCCGCGATGGAAATCTCGATCGACGCCTTCTCTCGACCAGCCGTTGAAGCGGTCGACCGTGGCGCGCAGTGCCGCCGGATCGAGGCCGATTTCCGCAGCCAGCGCCTCGATCGTGTTGGCCTTGCGGATGAACCCCTTCTCCTTCGACCCGAAATGCATCGAGAGCGTCATCGCCTTGGCGTAACGCGCGTCGAAGATCCTCCAGGCCGGCAGGTTCAGGTGACGTCCGTCGAGCCCGCGCTCGTCGATCGCGACACCGAGCGCCGGACTGCCTTCGCTCACGAAGCGCTGTGCGTCGCGGTTCACCAGGATGACGTGCGGGGCGTAGGTCTCGAGCAGCGGCTGGGCATGGCGGCGGCCTTCGTAGGTCGTGAAGGTCGCGGGCGAGATCAGGGCCTGGTCCATGTGCGCGAGTTCGGCGCCGACCTCGGCCGCCATCACCTGGCCGTCGCCGGTGTTGGTGTCGGGCGCGCCGGTGAGGTCGATGCCGGGGAAGTACCTGGCCATGAGGTCGCGGTTCCAGTCGAAGCCGCCGGTCGCCAGCACGACACCACGCGCGGCCCGGATCGTGCGCCGTTCGCCGCCGACCGTGGCCTCGACGCCTGCCACCGCATCGCCGTCCATCACCAGCCGGTGGACCGGTGCGTCGAGTTCGATGCGGCACCCCTTGTCGAGACAGCCCCGGACCAGTCCGATCACCAGCGCATTGCCCGCACCGACCCGCGCCGTCAGCAGCCGCCAGAGCAGGGTCGGCGCCATGCCAAGCGCACCGCGCACCGGGTTCTTGAGGACGCCGTCGACCAGCTCGCGATAGGTGAAGAGCTGCGTCTTCACCGAAGCCCGCACCCGGTTCCACCAGCGGCCCAGCAGGAACTTGCTCAGCGGCGTGGTCGAGACCATGCGGCCGAACGGCCTGCCCCCCGGCAAATCGGCATAGGGATCGGGATGGTTGACCAGCTCGAAGCGGAGCGGCGTCTCGTCTTCCAGGAAGCGCAGCATCGGCGCCGATTGCTCGGCCAACACCTGCCACAGCTCCTGCTCGCTCTCCTCCCAGCCGGGCGGCGCCGCGCCTTTGATGTAGCGCAGCGTCTCTTCGGGCGAGTCCTCGATGCCCGCCGCCTTCATGTGATGGTTACCCGGCACCCAGGTGCCCGCGCCCGACATTGCCGTCGTGCCGCCGAGCCAACGGGACTTCTCGAGCACGATCACGCGTGCGCCATCGTGCGCAGCCGCCAGCGCCGCCGACAATCCAGCAGCGCCGGAGCCGACCACGATGACGTCGTACTCCATCAATGCGAGCGCCCTATTTCGGCGGCTCGGGCCACTTCTTCTGCTCGCCGCGCGCGATTTCGAACCATCGCGACAGGCGCATCACGCCGGAATCGTCGAAGCGCCGGCCGGAGATCTGCAGGCCGATCGGCTTGCCTTCCTTCGTGTAGGCGCAGTTGATCGAGGCGGCCGGCTGTTCGCTCATGTTGTACGGCATGGTGAAGCCGATATGGTCCATCGCCCGGTTCACGTCGTTGGAAGGCATCTCCCATTCGGCCGGGAAGGTGGGCACCGGCGAGGTCGGCGACAGCACGTAGTCGAACGGCTGCGTCGCCTTCACGGTGGCGGCGCGGGTGGCCATGTAGTTGTTCACGCCGCGGATCACCATGGGCCCCGAAACATCGGCGCCGGCGCGGCACCAGTCGGCGATGAAGGGCAGCACCTTCGCCTGGCGTGCGTGGCTCAACGCCGAGAAATCGACCCAGCTCCGCACCCGCCAGAAGATGTCCTGGAGGTCGAGCATGGCGGGGGTCATGAACGGCGCGACGGGTTCGACATGCGCACCGGCCGCCGCAAACAGCTTCGCCGCCGCCTCGATCGCCGCCTTCGTTTCCGGCTCGACCGGCATGCCGCAGCCCGCATCCATGTGCAGGCCGATCCTGAGGCCCTTCGGTTCGAGCGGCCCGGCGCTAAAATCGATCTCGGCCGGCGGCAGGCTCATGTGGTCGCGCCAGTCGGGCTTGGAAAGTTCGGCCATCAGCAGGCAGGCGTCGGCCACGCTGCGCGTCATCGGCCCGATCGCGCGTCCGAAGAACGGCGGATCGACCGGCACACGGCCGAGGCTGGGCTTCAGGGTGAAGATGCCGTTCCAGCTCGCCGGCAGACGGACCGAACCGCCGATGTCGGTGCCGAGATGCAGCGGGCCGTAGCCCGCCGCGGCGGCAGCCCCGGCGCCGGCGCTGGAGCCGCCGGGATTCCAGGCGAGGTTCCACGGGTTGCGCGTCAGCGGATGGAAGGAGCTGCGCCCCGAGGACAGCATGCCGTAGTCGGGCATGGTGGTCTTGGAGAGGATGACCGCCCCGGCCTCGCGCACCCGCGCCGCAGCCGGCGCATCGTTGGTCGCGGGCACCAGCTCGGTCGCCGCCGTACCGAGCGGCATCGGCACGCCCTTGGTAGCGATGTTCTCCTTGATGGTCATGGGGACGCCATCGAGCGCGCCCTGCGGCGCCCCCTTCTGCCATCGCGCCTCGGAGGCCTTCGCCGCCTTGCGCGCGCCTTCGAAATCGGGCGCGTAGAGCGCCTTCAGCTTGGGCTCCCAGGCCTCGATACGGGCGATCACGGCGTCGGTCGCCTCGACGGGCGACAGCGACTTGGATTTGTAGGCGGCGAGCAGCTCGCCGGCGGTCATGTCATGCAAAGCGGTCATGGAGCGAACGTACACGATTTTCGAATGAGGGGTTTTGGGGCGATTTCCCGCACGCTCGCTTGCAAAAGCCGCGCCCGGTCCCGACTTCGTTCCGACCGGAAACGCAGATAGACTGAACCGATGGTCTATATCGAGCTGCTGATCGCCCTCGTCCTCATCCTCATCAACGGTGTCCTCGCAATGTCGGAACTGGCGGTCGTCTCGGCGCGCCGGGGCCGGCTGAAGGCCATGGCCGAGGGCGGGTCGCGCGGCGCTGGCGCAGCACTCCGCCTGGCCGACGATCCGGGCCGCTTCCTCTCGACGGTACAGATCGGCATCACCCTGGTCGGCATCCTGGCCGGCGCCTTTTCCGGCGCCACCTTGGGCGCGCGCCTCACGACGGTGCTGGTCGACAGCGGCATGCCGCTGCGCTTCGCCGAGCCGTTGGCCTATGGCGGCGTGGTCGCCCTCATCACCTATCTGTCGCTGATCGTGGGCGAACTCGTGCCGAAGCAGATCGCGCTGCGCAACGCCGAAGCCGTCGCGTCGACCGTGGCCCCCGGCATGGCGATGCTGGCGCGCATCTCCGCGCCGCTCGTGTGGCTGCTCGACGTCTCGGGCAAGGCGATCCTGCGTCTGCTGGGCGGGCGGCAGGGCGGCGATTCCGCGGTGACGGCCGAGGAGATCAAGGCACTGATCGCCGACGGCGAATCCTCGGGCGTCATCGAGCCGCGCGAACGTGGCATGATCAGCGCGCTGATGCGGCTCGGCGACCGCTCGGCGCGCGCCATCATGACGCCGCGGCACGATCTCGACATCGTCGACCTGTCACTCGAACCGCAGGCGCTGCTGCAGACCGTCCAGTCGAGCGTCCACTCCCGGCTGCTCGCCTGGGATCCGGCCGCGAACCACGCCGCCGGCGTCGTCCGCAAGAACGACCTGCTCGATGCCTTCATCCGCGACGGCACCGCCGATCCGCGCACCCTCGTCAGGCCCGCGCCCATCGTCCCCGACACCATGGATGGGTTTGACGTGCTCGACACGCTGAAGAACTCGCCCGCCCACATGGTCCTGGTGCAGGACGAATACGGCGAGCTGCTGGGCATAGTCACGACCGCCGACATCCTGGAAGCCATCGTTGGAGCCTTCCAGACCGACGAGGGCCCGGCCGAGCCCGAGGCCAAGGAGCGCGACGACGGTTCGTGGCTGGTGGCAGGCAGCATGCCGGCCGACGAACTCGCCGAGCTGCTGGGCATCACCGCCAAGCGCACCGCCGACTTCCACACCGTCGCCGGCATGGTGCTGGCCGCAATGCGCCGCCTGCCCAAGGAAGGCGATTCCGTCATGGTGGGCGGCTGGCGCTTCGAGGTCCTCGACATGGACGGCCGCCGCATCGACAAGCTGTTGGCAACCCGCGCGAAGACGGTGCACCGGGCGGTGAATACGTGACGCATCGTGTCGATCCGAAGATGATCTACCGATTCATTCTTGTCCTCGTGTCGTCCCTGTTCTTTGCGGGCATCGCGCGGGCGGCCGAATGCGACGCGCGCCTGAGCCTTCCCTGGGAGACGGCCGGACCTGGCTACTCCGGCGACGCCGTCGTGCGCGGCGCGAGCTGCGCCAATGCAGTCGTGTTGTTCGTCGCGCGTCGTCCCGGAGGTGAGCCGAAGTTCGACGAGGCGCCCGACAAGGCCTTGCCGGGCAATGCCCCTCTTGCCCTGGAGATCGTTCCCGTCGCGGAAGTTCCCGCGCTTGCCAAGGCGGGCGATGGGGCGGCGATGACGAAGGCTCTGCCCGCCGCACTCGGCGCGTGGTTGCGGGTGCAGGCGATACCGCAGAAACCGACGAATCGGGCGGCCCTGATCGCGGCGGGACCAACAAAGGGCGACTGCAGCGTGGCGGACACGCTGCCCTGGACGGCTGCGGGACGCGGCTATCTCATCGATGTCTTCTCCGATGGCACCGACTGCACAAATGCCGCGACCGCGCTCGTGATCCGGGCGCCGGACGGACGGCCGCTCTACAGCGCCGCGACACCGGGCATCATCGTCGATATCTACCATGCCGCTCTCAGGACGCGGGCGGACATGAAGAAGGCGCTGACAAGCATCGAGACGATGACGGAGGACACGACCGGGAAACTGCCGGAATGGCCGGAGGGCCTGACTGAACGCGAGATCACCCAGGGCGACTTCACGACGACCGTCGCCGAGCCATTCGACCGAACCTCCTGGAACGCGCTGCGCGAAGCCCGGCGGCCGATGCTGCCGGTCGACCCTGGAATCGAATCGATGAGCCTCGTGGTCCTGATGCCGGATGGCCGGGTCGTCGAGGTCGGACGGACCCGGCAGAACTGAAGCGTCAGCCCTTGCCGACGCCGCCGATCCGGTCGGCGATGATCTTGGTGAGGTAGGGCGCGGCGAACAGCACGACGAGCAGGCGGACCGTCTGCATGGCCATGACGAACGACACGTCGACGTCGGTCGAGGCCGCGATGATGGCGATCGAATCGGCGCCGCCGGGGCTGGTGGCGAGATAGGCCGTGAGCGGATCGATGCCGGCCGCGAACACCATGAAGGCCGCGACCCCGCCGCACATCGCCAGCATGACGAAGATGCACAGCAGGATACCGGGAAGCCGGCGCAGCACGTGGACCAGCAACGCGCGCGTGAAGCGCAGGCCGACGTTCCAGCCGACCAGCGCGTAACAGCCGGCGAGCAGCCAGGTCGGCAGTTCGATGCGCAGCCAGCCGAGATGCGTGAGCACGATGCCGCCGACCAGGGGCACCAGGAAGGCGCCGGCCGGGATACTGAGTCGCCGCGCCAGCCAGGATCCCACGCCGGCCAGCGCCAGGGTCTCGAGCAGAGGCAACCAGGCGACCTCGGGGAACCACACGATCGCATCCGGCGCGTGCTGCGAGGCGCCGCCGAAGTAACGCGCCACCGCGGCCGCGACGGCGGCGACCATGACGACCCTCAGATACTGCATGAAGGCCACCATGCGCATGTCCGCGCCATAGGCCTCCGCCATGTAGGTCATCACCGAAGCGGCACCCGGGCTCACGCCCCACAGCGCCGTCGTGCCGGGCAGCATCTGCCAGCGCGTCATCTGCCAGCCCACCCAGGTGCTGGCGGCGACGACCGAGACGACGCCGACGGTGAACAGCGCCCAGTGTCCCAGGATGTCGCCGACGATCGTGAGCGGCACCATTCTGGCGATCATGGCGCCGACGATGCCCTGCGCCACCGCGAAGACCGGCACGGGATAGGTCACCTTGCCGCCCCAGGACGCGAAGGCGACACCGGCGAGCAACGGTCCCAGCATCAGGGCGGCCGGCGCGTGCAGCCACAGCATGAGCGCCGTCACGGGAATGGTCAGCGCGATCAGCGCAGACCATGAGGTGAAGTGTCGGCCAATGGCTTTCATCCGCCGGGCCGTGATTGGGACGAAAGCGAATACCTTGCTCGTCCGGTCGGTTGCGTCAGGTCAGAAACTCCTCGGCCTCGCCGTTCATGGCGCGGATGGTCGCCATCAGCTCGGCCACCGCAAGGACCAACCTTGCATCATCCGTGCCGCGCAGGACGAGCGAGACGCTGGGCTTGCCGTTGCGGAAGGCCGGGTACGAGCCGATGTCGAGATCCTCGTAGCGCTTCTGCAGCGCGCCCAGCGGTTCGGCGATGATGCCTTCGGCGAGGTTGGTCCGCACGGTACGTGAAAGGACGGGTGTGCCGCCGACCAGCCGGTGCTTCATCGACTGGAACATCGCCTCGGCAACCTTGGGGATGCCGGCGAAGGTGAAGACGTTCTCCATCTGGAAGCCGGGCGCCACGGACACGGGATTGTCCACCAGCACGCCGCCGTGCGGGACCCGCGCCATGCGCCGCCGCGCCGGCGTGAACAGGGCCGGATCGCCGTAATGCCGGGTCATGCGGGCCACCGCCTCGGGATGCTCGGAGATGCCGACCCCGAACGCCTTGGCGATGCAGTCCGCGGTGATGTCGTCGTGGGTCGGGCCGATGCCACCGGTGGTGAAGACGTAATCGAACTTGGCCCGCACCTCGTTCAGGGTCGCGACCACGGTCGCCTCGATGTCGGGAACGACCCGGGCCTCCATGACCCGGACGCCGAGCTTGCCGAGCTCGGTGGCGAGATACTGGATGTTGGAATCGCGGGTGCGGCCGCTCAGAATCTCGTTGCCGATCACGAGGATGCAGGCGGTGACGATTTTTGCCGGGTCTGACATGCAATGCCTGCGTAATTTTCGTTTGGTTTCAGGACCGTAGCGGAGGCAAAGCAGCCGGCCAAGCGGTCGTGCCGGCCTTGTTACCGCCCGTATCGCATGCCAAATAGGGCCCATGACCAATTCACGCGAAATCGTCGACGACAGCGCCGACTATTGGCGCCGCGACGAGCGCACCATCAAGCTGCACGGACCCGAAGGCTTCACCGGCATGCGCCGGGCCGGCCGGCTGGCCGCCGAAACGCTCGATTTCATCACCCCCCATGTACAGCCGGGTGTGACGACGGAAGAACTCGACCGGCTCTGCCACGAATTCATCCTCGACCACAAGGCGATCCCCGCCCCGCTGAACTATCGCGGGTTCCCGAAGTCGATCTGCACCTCGATCAACCATGTCGTCTGCCATGGCATCCCGGGCGAGAAGCGGCTGCAGAACGGCGACATCGTCAACATCGACGTCACCGTCATCCTCGACGGCTGGTACGGCGACACCAGCCGCATGTATTACGCGGGCGATGTCGGCGTGAAGGCCAAGCGCCTGTGCGACGTCACCTACGAGGCGATGATGCGCGGCATCGCGGCGGCCAAGCCCGGCGGCCATGTCGGCGACATCGGCTTCGCCATCCAGTCCTATGTCGAGGCGCAACGCTTCTCGGTGGTGCGCGACTTCTCCGGCCACGGTCTCGGCCGCATCTTCCACGACGCACCGAACATCCTGCATTACGGCAAGAAGGGTACCGGCCCGGTGCTGAAGCCCGGCATGTTCTTCACCGTCGAGCCGATGGTGAATGCCGGGACCTGGCAGGTGAAGGTGCTGAGCGACGGCTGGACCGCGGTGACCCGCGACAAGCAGCTCTCCGCCCAATTCGAGCACTCGGTCGGCATCACCGAGACCGGCGTCGAGTTCTTCACCCTGTCGCCGAAGGAACTCGCCAAGCCGCCGTACGACCTGGCCGAAACCAAGCCCCTCCAGGCCACGACGGCGTAATCAGGCGCGGTCCATCGTCAGGCGGTGACGGCCGACAGGACCAGCTTCTGGATGCCGCTGTCCGCTTCGGGCGACAGCGTGACCACGCCGTTCAGCCGCCCCTTCGCGCAGGCCAGCACGAAGCGGCCGGCCAGCGCGTGGATCGGCTCGATGCGCTCGAGACGCCCCTCGCCCAGCCGCAGCTTCAACGACGCAAGCTCTGCGTCGCGCAGGGCTGCCGGCGTGTCGAGCAGGAAGTTCACCGCGAACGGCCGGTCGCCGCCCTCGATGCGGCCCGAGGCATAGGCCGCCATGACCGCGTTCACCGCGCGCACCAGCGCGGGCGATGGATCCGGGAGAGCCGGCGGTGGCGCGGCGGCGTGCAGCCTCTCCGCGACCTCCAGCGTGAGGCGCGACATCGGCGCATAGGTGCGGTTGCCAAAGGCGAAGACGCCCCAGCCGCGCTCCGGCAGCATCAGCACATGCGAGCCGTAACCCGGCAGTCCGCCGGCATGATGGATCCGCATGCCGAGCAGCGCGTCGGTTGAATGGGTAAGCCCGTAGCCATAGGCACTGGGTTGGCCCGCACGGGCGCCGGGCGGCGCATCGGCCGCGAAGGGCGGCGCGTGCCACAGCACCATCTCGCGCACGCTCGACCGGCAGATCGGCCCGACCTCGGGCGCGTCGCGTGCCGGCCAGGCATTCAGGAGGAACGACACGTAGCGCGCATAGTCGGGCACGGTGGTCGCCAGGCCGCCCATGGCACCGACCTCGCCGTCCGGTTCGATGCGCTCGCGCGACCAGGTCTCGCCGTCCCGCCGGTAGCCGAAGGCATAGTCGCTGCGCTCCGCGGCGGCGGGGGCATCGAATGTCGTGTGCGCCATGCCGAGCGGCTCGAGGAAGGTCCGGCGCATATAGGCCTGGTAAGGCTCGCCGCTCACGTTGGTCAGCACGCGGCCCAGCAGCGCGTAGCCCAGGTTGCTGTACTCGAAGGCGAGACCGGGAGGGCGGGCGAACAGATGGCCGGTGGCGATCACCCTGTCGAGTTCGGCCGGCGACATCCCGAGGACCCGGTCACCCCAAGGATCGTCGGTCACGAAGCCCGCGGTGTGCGTGAGCAGATGCCGCACCGTGACCGGCGCGCTGTCGCGGGTGGCCGCCTTCACCGCCGCGAACTGCGGAATGTAGTGCGCCAACGGCGCATCGAGGTGCAGCCATCCGCGGTCGCGCAACGACAGGATGGCCAGCGCCGTCATGTTCTTGGTCATCGAGGCGATGCGAAAGGCGGTCTCCGGCGCCACGCGCCGGCCGGCCTCCCGGTCGGCCAGGCCGACGGTCGTCGCATGGACGAGGCCGCCGTCCCGCACGATGCCCATGGCGAGGCCCGGAATCTCTTCCTGACGGGCGAACGCGGCGCAGGCCGCGTCGATCTCGGCGAACACCGTCGCCGGGTATTCTGGGTCGGACATGGCGGCATCGTATCACAAGGCCTGCTCGCCGCGATTTTGCCTTGCTCACCCGGCAAGGTTGCGCGGCATGGCAAAGAGTCGCCCTCACCTCAAGCCCGGCGAGCCGCCGCCTCCGGCAACGGCTCCCGACGATGGGGCTTTGTTGACGCTGCTGGCCCAGGGTCTCCGCCTGCAATCGACCGACGGCCTGTGGCGGGTGAGCGGCAATACCCTGCCCCACCGTATCCTGCTGCGCGAGGCCGGCGGGACCTGGAACCGGCTCGACCAGTGCTGGGACTTCGCCGGCGAGGATCCCACGACCCGGCTTGCTGCGGCCCTGGAGGCAGCGCCCGCAGCCACGACCGGCCACAACAGCGGCGAGCCCGCCCCGCCCAAGCCGCACTATCACGGCCATCGCGGCCGGGTGCGCGAGCGCGTGCTGAAGGCCGGCGTCGAGCCGCTGGCCGACTACGAGCTGCTGGAACTGCTGCTGTTCTATTCGATCGAGCGGATCGACACCAAGCCGCTGGCCAAGGCCCTGCTTGAACGGTTCGGCACCCTGGGCGACGTGTTCGCCGCCGAGCCGGCGCAGCTGCGCGAGTTCGAGATCGACCAGCGCACGCTGGTCCATTTCAAGGCAATGCGCGAGGTCGGGCAGCGGCTGGCGGAGCGCAAGGTCAAGGACATGCCGGTCCTGACCAACTGGCAGCAGCTCATCGACTATTGCCACACGGCCCTTGCCCACGAGAAGACCGAGCAGTTCCGTATCCTCTTCCTCGACCGCAAGAACGTGCTGATCGCCGACGAGGTCCAGCAGCGCGGCACCATTGACCACACGCCGGTCTATCCGCGCGAGGTGGTGAAGCGCGCGCTGGCGCTGAATGCCGCCGCTCTCATTCTGGTGCACAACCATCCGTCGGGCGACCCCAAGCCCAGCCGTGACGACATCGAGATGACCCGCGAGATCAAGACAGCGGCCGATGCGCTGGGGATCGCGATCCACGATCATCTCGTGATCGGCCGCAAGGGTCACGCCAGCTTCAGGAGCCTGGGGCTGCTGTAGGCGCTGGCTAGTCAGGAGCCGCTTCGCGGCGGTCGCTGAGTGGCAGTACGATCAGGCCGGCAGCGATCGCAAGCCACACACCGCTCCACCAGACGATGGCGTAGCTTGCCGTGCTGTCGAAAACAAAGCCGCCGACGAACGCGCCGAGCGCACCGCCCACAGCGTGTCCGGTTGCGATCAATCCCATAGCCAATCCCATCCGTCCGATCCCGAG
>Ga0182745_1000669_pt1 | contig 36265 bp, 32 predicted proteins | sample eDN3rd30CKraftBY_FD_128523 | JGI IMG/M metagenome (GOLD analysis project Ga0182745, IMG submission 128523) | Enriched backyard soil microbial communities from Emeryville, California, USA - eDNA 3rd pass 30_C Kraft BY (version 2) (version 2) | ecosystem: Environmental > Terrestrial > Soil >...
AGGCTTCGGCGACTTCGTTACCTCCACCGCCGCTCCGATAGCTTCCGGCTGGAGCGATCACCCTTGGCCGGGTGGGACTTACACCCACTGGGAAACTGTGCCTTATCACGGCGCACCATTATTACAAAATTTATTGAAGGCTATTCCGTGCTTGGCCGGGTTCACGAGCCAAGATGCAAGGTGGTCAGCCTCTCGATCGAGCAGTTCCCCGAGTCAGACATCGGCCGAGGAATGGCGGCCCGTTACGGGATCCCGTTGTACGGGTCTCCGGCCGAGGCGCTTTGCCTGGGAGGCGAGCAACTCGCCGTGGACGGGGTGATCCTGGTCGGCGAACATGGGGATTATCCGCATAACATGAAGGGGCAGCATCTTTATCCCCGACGCAGGCTGTTCGAGGAGATTGTCAGCGTCTTTCGACGCTCGGGAAAAAGCGTACCGGTTTATAATGATAAACACTTCTCTTATTCCTGGGAGAACGCCCGCTGGATGTACGACCAGTCACGCGTGCTCGGATTCCCGATGATGGCAGGTTCAAGCGTGCCGGTTGCCTGGCGCAAGCCCGCGCTCGCCTTGGGGCAGGGGGTGGATCTCGAGAGCGCCCTGGCCTTCGGATTTGCCGGCCTCGAGGTCTATGGGTTCCATACCCTGGAACTTCTCCAGGCGTTCGTCGAACGTCGGGGATCGAAAAGCCAAGGGGTCAGAGCGGTCCAATGCCTTGAGGGAAAGGCTGCGTGGGAGGCTGCCGAGCAGGGGCGCTGGCCGGCCCACCTGGTCCAGAACGCGCTGAGGACCTTGCCAAAACAACAGGGGGTGGAGCTCGGACTCAATGAGCTCAGGAAGGCGGATCCCAATGCCATTGCGCTCATTATCGAGTATGCCGATGGCTTCGAGGGGACCGCTTATCTCTCGCGCGGGCTGGCCGATGAGTTCGCTTTCGCCGCCAAGGTCCGCGAGGTTACCGAGCCGGTGGCGACCTGGGCCATCTTGAACAAGCCTCAGCGCGACCACTTCAGCTTTCTTTGCAATCACATTGAGGTCATGTTCCGAACGGGGCAGCCTAGCTATCCGGTGGAGCGCACCTACCTGGTCACGGGAATTCTCTCCGCCCTCATCGACTCACACGCCGAGGGTGGGACGCGAATCGAAACACCCCACCTCGCGTCGCTGACTTACCAGCCTGCCTCTGAGATTCTCGATTCCGAGCGAGAAGAATCACGGTAAGCGTTCACGCCTCATCGCCGACAGACTGGGCGCGTCATGACGCGTTTGTTGAGCGATCTGAAAGGCCGAGGGAGGTTACAATTTTTTCTTGACAAGCCCGAAGCGCAAGCGAGTGAATCTCTTCGTTTTTTACAAGCCCGAAGCGCAATCGAGTGAATCTCTTCCACTCGCTGTACGCGTTCACGAGTTAGAACCTAACAAGCCAACCGATCCGTGGATTCGTAGGGTGTGTCAAGCGTCAGCGCAGACGCACCAACATAGACTGAAACACGCGGGCGGATGCGTTCCCGCCAAGGTCGATGGAGAATCGGTGGTCGTGTGCGTGACCTACCCTGGTATTGGTGCGTCCGCGCCGACGCTTGACACACACCACGAATGCCGGTTTTTTAAATTCCATTCATGAATATACGCAAGATCGTCATTGGTTCTACAAGCTCGAGGCGCGAGCGAGTGAATCTCTTTGTCACATAGGAACTGACGCGTTACCATCCCACCAAAACACGAAACAAACCGATTCACTCGCTCGCGCTTCGGGCTTGTAAAAGACTGATAGAGATTCACTCGCTCGCGCTTCGGGCTTGTAAAAGACTGATAGAGATTCACTCGCTCGCGCTTCGGGCTTGTAAGAGACTGAAGAGATTCACTCGCTCGCGCTTCGGGCTTGTAAAGAAAACAGCGAGAGCACAGAGTTCTCCGCAAGCCAGAGGTGTAAGCGAGTGAATCGGTTTTTCGCAGAATCTGATGGTCACTTGAATGGAGTTACTGGGCAATGAATTGAGTTTCTAACCTTCTCTGGCGTGGTCGACCTGGTCAACTAACACGGTCGATCCACAAGTCAAATGCGGCCGTGCCAGGATTAGGATGGGTATAAAGCCAAGAGATTCACTCGCTTGGCATTCGATGGGAGTTGGGTCTCTCGGCTTTGAACTGAGTGAACCAATCGATCTCCGCAAAAAATCCGTATTAGTCCTTGAGCTCGATCGCGATGGTGTTGGTTTCTTCCTTGACCTCGACCTCAACATCCGACGTTGAGGCGTCCTGGTACTTCCCAGGGAGTGAACTCTTCATTTTCTTGAGTGCTTGAGCTTGCAAATGCTGAGGAATCACGGCGTAAGTGGTTTTCTTCTTCTTGGCCTCGGCGTCCGCGGCCGTTCTCATGGCGTCGGGATCGAGTTCGCGATCGTCCACGATCACCTTGTACTTACCGGGGATGGCGCCATCGTCGGTGTCCACGGTCGTCAAGACATACTCACCATCCTTAACCCGGCCACCGGCGGGTCGTCCCTCTGGGTCAACGGGAATGAAGTTGATCGCGGCGGACTTGACGGGCTCTCCCTTATAAGTCACCTTGCCCGCCACGGGATAACGCGAAGGAATCCCGCTTCCATCTCCGCATCCAAATCCGAGCATCAACAAGGCTGTCGCGGCAGCCGTTGTGAGCCGAGGGAGAGAACCTCTCGGTGCGTGAGAAGAGCAGGGCATATTACCAGACTCCACTTGCATATCGCTTTGACCTCCGGCGTGCATGGTAATACCTGTCAGATCAGAGGCGAAGGGAGGGCGAGCCTGGTTTGGATTGAGTCCAAACCAGGTCCGCGCTCTCGGCCTCCGCGATGCGCCTTACGACTTGATTGTTCAGTAGGCGTCTGAGCTGACGATTTCGCCGCCGTTGCGACTGCCAAGCGCCGCGTAGGTGACACGGCTAATCGAAGCCTTGAGGAAGTGGACCGAGCCATCGGCGAAAACGAAGTTCGCACCACCGGGGTGACGGCTCTTGAAGCCTCGGGCCGCATAGCTCCAGCGACAGTGCCAGTTCGTCGAGCCCCACTTGTCCACGCAATCCGCGGGGCGTTCATTGGTGCGCCAGTTAATGGGAACCGTGGTCCCGGCCGCGGCGCCGGTAAAGCTCCAGAAGTCGTTGTTGGCGTCCTCGTCGGGAAGCCCTTCGCCCGCGAAGATCGTGTTACTGGTTCCATCAACGACGGAAGCGATGGTAGCGACTCCGCCCGTTGTGTAGTCGGAGAACCCACGCATCGACCCCCCGGCGTTATTGGTTCCCCAGAATCCGTTGTAGCCGATCTGGGGGTTGCTGCCGGCGGCGGTTTCCCAGGGATTCGCGCCGGAGAGGGGAAGCACCGCGTAGTTGTCGCCAAAACTCAGGAGGTAGTTGGTGACCGGCACAAGCGCCCCCGTAGTCGAGGTCGTACCAGGGCGAGGTGGAGCGGGGGTAATGGAGGTATTGCCATTTGGTCCCATATAAGGCATGAATCCGACAGGAGTCTGCCCGATGCCATCGGAAGGGCAGAGGAAAACGGAGACCGAGGTGTACCAGACCGTCGCCAGGGCGGGACCACTCTGCTTGTTGGGAAGCGAAAAATTGATCGCGTTATACTGATTATTGCCTTCGATGTAAGAAAGAATCAGAGGACGCCAGCTCATGCCATTGCTGGCCGTGCCAAAGCCGTCTCGAATCGCCCCGGGCGGAAAAACATCATTGACACTAATATAATTATGAGTAGCCAACCCGATTTGTTTCAGGTTGTTGACGCACTGGGTGCGCCGGGCGGCCTCTCGGGCGGCCTGGACGGCGGGGAGCAACAGGGCGATCAGAACGGCGATGATCGCGATGACCACCAGCAGCTCGATCAGGGTGAAACCGACTCTTCTGCGTGCGTGACGAAGCGTTCTCATGAGCCATGACTCCGCGATACAACGACGAGGACAAGCTCGGGGCGCAAAGAACCCGGCCCCGGCCCTACGGTCGGAATCAGAATCGGACTAAGGCATGATTGACTGTCAGCAACGTGCAAGACGAGAATAGCTGTACCCATGCAACTGCCGTTCCAAAACCACAAAACGGGATGGAATGGAAGCCGAGGTTACAACTTGGCCAGTCTTCGGTCGTCACCAAATGGAAACAAGAACTGATACGATCCTAATGATCGACCAGTCAGCCAATTTAGATGAGTTCGAGGAGCTGGCACTTCCAAGCAAAGAGATGAAAGCGAACACTGACTCGTTTTAACAGCCCCGCCTGACATGCGTCAAGCGTTCCGCCCCATAAATTTTCTCGTTTTATTCGATCTAACTCAATACCGTACCCGTACATCAGTCAAAAGCCAAAATTACCGCTGTATTCAGATACTAAATTCTACAACTGTCATACCACATGCGGCTTCCCGCCACGATCACTCCGAAATTCATTTTTTATAAAGACTTAGGTCAACCAACCAATTCGGCTTCATTAGACGCGATTCTATAGTAAGTCCATCACGATACCGCGTGCGGAGGGCAGGCCCAAATCGGCGTTGCCCCAATCAAGATTCGCAAAAAAAATCCCGGTCGCGCGGCAGAAATACTCGACTCTGCCACCAATGCTGCATTCACTTATCTGGAATTGATCAAACTATCTTGCACGCACCAATGCACACAGCCTTGCCGTTATGTGCGCGTTAATAGGCTTACTCAAGCTCTGGGGCGGATACCAAACGCCATGACCCCATGAGTGCTCCTGGATTCTGTGACATTGATGAACGGTCTTGGTCGATGATTTGGTCTTTCGGTTCCGTCTTCGGTTTCATCCAGTGCTCATTTTGAGCCCGCCCTGTGCGCGGCATGGCATGCCTTCGAAATGGGCAGAGCCTGCCGAGAGCCTTCAACGGGCTCTCGGCAGGCTCGCAATTTGAAACGGGAGGAAGGTACGTTGCGAACGAGGGGAGGGCTGAAAACCTCCTGGATGTTCGGGATATTCGCCGTCCCTTCGGGCATTGTCCCGCCGCAACCAATCGTCCGTCACTTACCCAGGATGTTGAGACTACCTCGGGTAAAATAGTCGGCCAAGGTGAAGGCGAACATGATCACCAACCAGAGGAACGCGGCGCTGGCGAACAGCCAGACGAGGCGTTCGCTGTAGCGCACATGCATGAAGATCATCGCAATCATCAAAGCCTTGGAGATCGCGATCAACATGGTCACCAGGAAATTGACCCGGCCCAGGTCGATGTAAGCGAATCCCACGGTCGCCACCAGAAGAACCATGAGCGCGGCGTAGACCACGTAATAGCTCGACTTCGGCAGAATATGGTGCGACCCGTGTTCGGTCTCGGGTGTCGTAATCGTATCGCTCATGTGTGAAGTTCGACCAGGTAAAGGAGCGGAAAGAGGAAAACCCACACCAGGTCAACGAAGTGCCAGTAGAGGCCCGTCATCTCCAGTTGCGTATAGTGCTCAGCAGTATACTGCCCTCGTTGCGCCTTGACGACCAGGACCGCCATCACCGCGATGCCGATGAGCATGTGGAAGCCGTGCAGTCCGGTCATGAAGAAGTAGAAGACGAAGAATAACTGGGCTTGTTGTCCCAGAGATTCCGGCGCGTCTTCGGGCAGATGCAGGGCCGCCGTGCTGAACGAGGCGCCCGGAGCCAGATGATGCTCGAACTCCTCGTAGTATTCCCTCGCCTTGATCCCCAGGAACAGTGTGGCCAGGGCCATCGTCAGTAGTAGGTTACGCACCTGCGCTTTGCGGTCGCCGGTCTGACCGGCGCGGACCACCAGGGCCATGGTCAGGCTGCTGGTCAGGAGGACGAACGTGTTGATCGTCCCCAAGGTTACGTTCAGGTGGCGGCTGGCGATGGCAAAAGGCTCGGGATCCACGAATCGGTAGACGCTGAACCCCAGGAACAGGCCGCCGAAGAACATGACTTCGGTGGCCAGGAAGGTCCACATCCCCAGCGCGGCGCTCTGATGCTGTTGCTCCAGGGTCTCGAAATGCGAGGCCAGGTAGCCGTGAGTGGGTTCGGCTTCAGCTAGGCTCACGGTCTTGCTCCTTGAGCGGGTAGTCGTAGGGCCGCTCCGGGGCGACCGGCGGCTCGTCGAAGTTATGAACAGTGGGAGGAGAGGGGATCTCCCATTCCAAGCCCTTGGCTCCCCAGGGGTTGGGGCCCGCTTCCTTACCCATCCAGAGGGAAAGGATCAGATAGACCAAAGGAAGCAGGAAGCCGACCGCCAGGATCGACGCCCCCGCGGTCGACATCACGTTGAGCACCTGGTACTCCGCGTCGTACTCGTAGTACCGTCGCGGCATGCCGAGGTAGCCAAGGATGAACTGAGGGAAGAACGTCAGGTTAAATCCGATGAAGATCGTCAGCGCGGCCAGCTTACCCCAGATTTCTGGGTACATCCGTCCGGTGATCTTCGGCCACCAGAAGTGGATCCCGCCCAGGTAACCCATCACCGCTCCACCGACCATGATGTAATGGAAGTGGGCGACGACGAAGTAAGTATCGTGGACGTGTACATCGATGGCCAGGCTCGCCAGCATCAGCCCGGTGAGCCCACCAATGGTGAACAGGCCGATGAAGCCAAGGGCGTAGAGCATCGGCGTGGTTCCCGAGACCGTCCCCTTGTACAGAGTCGCGGTCCAGTTGAAGACCTTGACGGCCGAGGGGATCGCCACGAAGAAGCTCAGGAACGAGAAGATCAGGCCGCCGTACATCGACTGCCCGCTGACGAACATGTGGTGGCCCCAGACCAGGAAGCCGAGGGCCGCGATGGCCATCATGGCGGTGGCCATGGTTCGGTAGCCGAAGACCGGCCGCTTCGTGAAGCAAGGGACGATCTCGTTGATGACCCCGAACGAGGGGAGCAGCATGATGTAGACGGCCGGGTGCGAGTAGAACCAGAACAGGTGCTGGAAGAGGATCGGATCTCCCCCCAGCTTGGGGTCGAAGATGCCGAAACCAAAGAACCGTTCCAGTCCGACCAGAGCAACCGTGACGGCCAGCACCGGGGTGCCGAGGATCATGATCAGGCTGGTCGCGTACATCGCCCAGATGAACAAGGGGAGCCGCAGCCAGGTCATCCCGGGGGCACGCATCTTGTGAATCGTGACGATGAAGTTGAGCCCGGTCAGGATCGACGAGAACCCGACGATGAACACGCCGAGCGCGGCCGACATGACCGAGGTATTGGAGAACATGCTGCTGTACGGGGTGTAGAAGGTCCAGCCCGTATCGACGCCGCCGGTCAGCACGGCCCAGAGGGTGAAGACCCCTCCGATCATGAAGACGTACCAGCTCGCCAGGTTTAACTTGGGGAACGCCAGGTCGCGGGCCCCGATCATCAGGGGGACCAGGAAGTTACCCAGCACCGCGGGAATCGACGGGATCAGGAAGAAGAAGACCATGATCACGCCGTGCGCGGTGAACAGCTTGTTGTAGGTCTCTGGCTGAACCACGTCTCCCTTCGGCGTCATGAGCTCGAGGCGGACCAGGGTGGCCGCCGCGCCGCCGAGGAAGAAGAAGAGCGTGATCGAGACCATGTAGAGCAGGCCGATCCGCTTGTGGTCGATGGTCAACAGCCAGGAACGTACGCTCTGCCCCGCCGTCAGATAGTTCGGCTGGGGCTCAGCCCCTTGGGCGCTCATTGCTCCACCCTCTCGTTCTTGCGTCCAAGCGACTTGATATAAGCAATAATCTTAAGCAATTCGTCCTCCTTGATCCGCCCCTGGAAGGTGGGCATGACCGGCTTGTAACCGGCGGCCACCTCCGACATGGGCAGGAGGATCGAGTCGCGAATATAGCGTTCGTCGGCGGTCACGACCGTTCCCCCTTCGAGCGGAACGGGATGGCCGAAGACGCCGTCGAGCAGGGGGGCTCGAACGGTCGAGCTTGGGCTGTGACAACCGCTACATCCATACGATTTGAAAAGCTGGGCCCCGGTGGTGGCCATGGGCTCGGTCGGCCCTCCGCTCTCCAGCCACTGCTGGTAGTCAGCCGGTTCCATCACGTGGATCCAGCCGATCATTCGCGAGTGGTCCGTTCCGCAATACTCGGCGCAGTAGAGGTGGAACTTGCCGACCCGGTCGGGCCGGAACCACATCGACGTATAACGGCCTGGCACTGCGTCCTGCTTCACCCGGAACGCGGGGACGTAGAAGCTATGAATCACATCTTGCGAGCTGAGCACCACCTTGACCGCTTGCCCCAGCGGTACGTGCAGTTCGTTGATCTCGCGTTTGCCGCCGGGGTGTTCGATCTGCCACATCCATTGCCGGCCCAGTGCGTAGACTTCGCTCGCATCCTCCGGGACTCGGTACATTTGGAAGTAAACAACCGCCGCCACGGCGAACATTACCATGGAGATGGCCAGCGGAACTCCCACCCAGATCACCTCGATCAGGTGGTTATCCGTGACCACGTTCGACCGGTCAGCCCGCGATCCCCTGCGATACTTGGTCGCATAGTACAGGATCAAGAAGCAGATCATGATCGTGACGGCGGTGCAGATGGCCAACTCAAAGAAGAAGACCGCATCCACCCGCCAGGCAATCGCGGAGCCTTGTTCCGGGAATAGAGGAAAGTCCCACATGTCTCGACAGCATCCTCGAAAACTCGGGCCAAGACCGTCAAAAGGCCAGGGCCCCAAGGTCGATCACTCACACAGCCTCAAACGGAGGCCTTCCGCCGGTCTCTCCGGAACATGACGAACATGAATGTTCCCAGGCTCCCCACGGTCGCCAGGCCGAGGATTCGGATGGCGTTCATCGCGGCGAAGTTGTACCGACCTGATCTTGGGTCGTAATGAAAACAGAGCAAAAGAAGCTGATCGATCGGCGAACCGATCTTACGCATCGACGCATCCATCAGGCCCAATCGCAGGTCGCGAGCTGGATAACTCACCCCATAAATGTAGCGCGAGACGCGCCCTTGTGGAGTGAGGATCATGATGCCCGCCGGGTGAGCATACTGGTCGTTCTTCGCGTCGTAGGCGTACCGGAATCCCACGACCTTCGCCAGGTTCGCCACCGCGTCCCGGCCACCCGTCAAGAAGTGCCAGCCCTTCTCGGCGACCTCCCCCTTGTGATGGTAACGGGCCAGGTAGCTCCCCTTCTTTCGTTTCGCCAGGGCGGGAGTCTCCCTGGGGTCGATGCTCACGGTGAGAACCTCGAACTCCTTGCCCACCTCGAACGAAAGCGCGTTCATGCTGCGAAGCAGCGAGTTCAGCACCTCGTTGCAGAGCATCGGGCATCGGTAGTACACCAGGTTCAAAATCACCGGCTTCTTGTCCAGGAAGTCGCCCAGCTTGACCTCTTGCCCGCGCTCGTCACGCAAGACCAAGTCCAGCGGGACCTGGGCATTCAGATTCTGGTCGAACCCGACCTTCGCCATCATGCCCGCGGTGACCCCGTCCAACTCGGCCGGAGTCGACTCCGAGCCCGGGTCCTTCCCCCAGGCCAAGCCAGACCCCAAGCCCAGCGTTAACAACGCCAGGCAAAGCGCCCGCGCGGCCGAACCCGTATTCAAGTCTTTGAATCCAGGAACCTTCATTTTTTCAGATCTTTCTCATTGCGATCGGGATCCGCGGCCTTGGGCTGAGCATCGGCTTCCTCAGCGCGTAGGCCGGAGTGGCTATTGAGTTCTTCCTCGGACAGCGGCTTCTTGCCTTCGGGGACGCCCCGCTGAGCGGCCAGGTCCAACGCGCGGTCGATCGGGATCCGGACGACCCCGGCCTCGCGGTCCACCCAGCCATAGCTGTTCAAGGTTGTCTTTTCCGATTCACGCAGGTTGTGAAGCACGTCGTAGATTTCAATTCCGGGCGCGACGGTCGGCAGTTGCGCGGGGATCCCGGGAGTTTTCTCCTTGGGGAGGGCCCCGACAAACACCGACATCAGCCAGAAAACGAGCACCAGAACGACGGTCACGATTCCCGCGAACCATAGCAAGCCGCGAAACTGAACGTCTCTCAGCTCATAACCAGGCCCAGTGTCCCCTTGGGAGTGAGCCCCATGCTCGGTGTTGTGTGATGAGTCCAACGGTTACTCTCCGTGATGCTCGAGGGCAGCCGTCAGTTGCGGGTTATTCCGGGGGAGAAGCGGCCGGGCTCCCAACCGACTGAAGAAGAAGGCCAGCCAGATTCCGCCAATCCCCACGAAGGCGGGGATCACCGACCAGAACACCAGGATGTTCTTGGCCTCGAACGCTGGCAGGATCAACCAGATCTGGTCCACGCAACGCATGAACAAAATTGCAATAGCGACTTTCTTCAGAGCTTCGATCTTCCGTTTCCGATCCTGGGAAAGCAGAAGGAAGAAGGGGACGAAGAAGTGGAACACGATCAGGGCAATGGCCACGGGCCGCCAACCATTGACCGAGCGTTTCAGGTACCAGGGGATTTCCTCGGCGAGGTTACCGCTCCAGGTAATCAGGTACTGAGAGAACGACATGTAGGCCCAGAGCATGACGAACGCGAGGAGCAGGTTCCCCAGGTCGTTGTACGCCTGCGGGGTGGTGACCTCATGCAGTTCGGGCTCCGACTTCGAGAGCCAGTCGGTCACGAGGATCAGCACGCAAAGGCTGGCCAGAACCTGGCCAACCAGGAGCATGGCCCCATAGATCGACGAGAACCACTCGGGTTCCAGCGACATTCCCCAGTCGACCATCGCGAAGGTGAGCGTGATGAAGTAGAGGACCATGCCCGGCCCGCTGACGTTCTTCAGCCGGTCGGTGGGGTAAGGAGATTCCACCCGATCCTGTACCCGAGATCCCCAGTTCAACACCCAGGCCAGGCCACCCCAGATCACGAAGTAGATCAGGGCCCTGACCAGGAAGAAGTTCACGTTCAGGTACAAGGCTTTGTTCTGGAGGTGCGGGTCGGCCTCGACGTGATGGGGGTCGGCCCAGATGAAGAGTGACTTCATTCCCAGGATGATTGGGAGGAAGAAGAGCGCCATCAACGGGATCGTCTGGGTGCCCGCCTCGGCTGGCCTTCGAATGGTGAAGCCCCAGAGGCCGCCGACCAGGTAGTGGACCATGATCACCGCGAGACAGCCCACGGAGATCCCCACCCAGAACAGGTAGGCGACGAGGTACGACTGATAGAATCGATCTGGCTGAAGGAGCCAGGCGAGCGCACAGAGGCCAAGGCCCACCGCGCCGAACGTGGCCGCTTTACGTTTTGCCAGATCCAGTTTTGGTTGCGATTGCACGATGTGGGCGCTCATCGCCCTCCCTCCAGGTTCGGCCGCTGCTTGGCGGGGACATCGTCGATCCTGGCGTTCTGGCTAAGTTGAAGCGCTCGGATGTAGGCGGTAATCGCCCAACGATCGTCAACCGGAATCCGCGAAGCGTAAGAGTACATGGCGCCGTAGCCGTTGGTGATTACGTTGTAAAAATGCCCTGACGGAGCGTCGCGAAGCCGCTCGAGATGGAACGAAGGAGGCGGGGAGAACCCTCGCTTGACGATCATCCCCTGGCCGTCCCCGGTCTGGCCGTGGCACGGAGCGCAGTAGATGTTGTAGCGTTCCCGGCCGCGATTCAGCATTTTCCGGTCCACCTTGGCCGGAATCTTGTTGATGAGCAGGTCGCCTTCTTTCCCCTCGAAGTACGCCCGGTCGGTCCGGAGCTGCCCTCGAGCGACCGTGCCGGCCACCAGGGGTCGAGACGACTGGCCGTCGGAAAAGAAGGCACTCTCCTGGTAAGGACGCTGGTACTTCGGTTGCTTGTCCATCTCGTGCTCGGCACAGCCGGCCGTCAGCACAAGGCCGAGGCCCAGGCTCAGAACCGGCAACGGCAAGGGCAAGACGATCCCGAAGGGGAGTCGCCGGCCCACCGTCACGAGATGTCCGAGGCGACGGCCCCCGGCAATCCCGAGCTTCATCGTTCTAGTTCTCACCTGTAAACACATAAATTTCCAATAGCTAGAAGTCGACATCAGGATCAGTGGCCCAGCCCGGTGGCCTCGCCACCGGCAGATGTTTCCACCACCGAGACCGACTTCGGCTCGCCCAGGCCCTCGAGAAACTGGCGGGTGGTGACGGTGTCGAACTTGGGATCGTCCGACTGAATGCAGAGAAAGAACCGGTTACGCGACGCCAGCTTGAAGCTGGGCACGTTGAACACCGGGTGGTGCGGCATGGGCAAACCGTTGAGCCCGAGCATGCCGAGGACTGTCGTCAAGGCGGCCCCCAGCACCGTGAGCTCAAAGGTAATGGGAATGAATGCCGGCCAGCTCAGGTGCGGCCGCCCCCCCACGTTGATCGGGTAATGGATCGTCGAGGAGAACCACATCACGGTGAAGGCGGTGATGGCTCCGGCCAACCCGCCGATCAGCACGAGCGTTGGCAGTCGGTTGCGCGTGAAGCCGATCGCTTCGGCCAACCCCTCAACGGGGTAAGGGGAATAAGCGTCCATTCGCCGGAACCCCGCCTCGTACGCGGTGGTCGCTGCCGCGACCACCGCGTCGGCGCTGGTGTACTCGGCCATCAAGCCATAAATAGGCGGTGGTTGTGTTTTCATTGCTTCCGCTCGTTAGCCCGACGAGGCCACCAGGTCCAGTTCGTCATCGTCTTCATCAGGATGAGCATGGCCATGTTCATCGCCGCCATGGCGTTCTCGAGTCTCGGCCACCAGCTCACGCATCTCGGCGATCGAGATCACCGGCAAGACTCGGATGAAGATGAACAGCAGGGCGAAGAAGAGCCCGATGGTGCCGTAGTACATCGTGTAGTCCCAGAACGACCCGTGATAGAGGTTCCAGGCCGCGGGCACGAAGTCGCGTGCCAGGCTCGTCACCACGATCACGTAACGCTCCAGCCACATCCCGATGTTGATGATGATGGAGAGCACGAACAGCAAGGGGACGCAGGTCCGGGCCCGCTTGAACCAGAGCACCTGAACCGCGGTGCAGTTGCAGAGAATCAACAACGCGTAGGTGTGCCAGTACGGCCCCGTCGCGCGATTCTTCATCATGAACTGCTCATAGGTATTGCTGCTGTACCACGCGAAGAAGGCCTCCAACGCATATCCGTAGGTCACGATCAGGCCGGTGACCAGCAAGATCTTGGCCATGTTCTCCAGGTGCTTCAACGTGATGAAGTCCTGGAGCCCATAGTAGACCCGGAGCGGAATGGCCAGAGTCAACACCATGGCAAAGCCCGAGTAGATCGCCCCCGCGACGAAGTAAGGGGGGAAGACCGTGGTATGCCAGCCGGGGACCACACCCGCCGCGAAGTCGAGACTAACCACCGTATGCACCGAGACGACCAGCGGCGTGGCGATACCCGCCAGCAGCATGTAAGCGGTGCGGTACCGGTGCCAGTGGATCGCCGACCCGCGCCAGCCCATGGCCAGGATGCCGTAGATCCACTTCGCGTACCGGTTCTTCGCTCGGTCGCGGAACGTCGCCAGGTCGGGAATCAGCCCGACGTACCAGAACAGAAGCGAGACCGTCGCGTAGGTGGAGACGGCGAACACGTCCCACACCAAGGGGCTTCGCCACTGGGGCCACAGGGACATGGTGTTGGGGTACGGAAGCAGCCAGTAGAAATACCAAGGGCGGCCCATGTGCATGAGCGGATAAAGCCCCGCGCACGCCACGGCGAACAGGGTCATCGCTTCGGCGAACCGGTTGATCGAGGTCCGCCACTCCTGCTTGAAGAGGAGCAAGACCGCCGAGATCAGGGTTCCGGCGTGGCCGATACCGATCCACCAAACGAAGTTGACGATATCAAAACCCCACATCACCGGCCGGCGGATACCGAAAAGGCCCACCCCTTCGACCAGCACGGCGGTGATCGTGGTCAACAGCATCATGGTCAGGGCGAACGCGATCACGAACCCGACGATCCAGCTCCGCCGGTACGGGCTCGTCAACGCGATGGCACTAATCTTGTCCGTCACCGAGGCGTAAGTATGCCCCGGCGCCAGGATCGCATGCCCATTCGCCTCCTGGGGTTCGGGGTGCTCAGACGCCATGGGTCGACTCCGTCTCGATCTCGGGGTTCGGGTTCCTCAACCGCGCGAGGTACGTGGTCCTTGGCCGAGTGTTCAGGTCGGTCAGGATCCCGTAGTTGCGTGGGTCGGCCTTGGTCTTGGAAACCTGGCTTTCGGGGTTGTTTACGTCGCCGAAGACGATTGCGCGGGTGGGGCAGGCCGACTGACAGGCGGTCTTCAGATCGCTGTCCCGAATCGGATTGCCCGAGATCTGCGCGGCGCTTCGGGCTTCGTTGACGCGTTGGATGCAGTAGGTGCACTTCTCCATCACGCCGCGGGCCCGGACGGTCACGTCTGGGTTGTTCAAGACCACCAGGCTGGGGGCCTTGGGCTTGGAGTAGTGGAAGAAGTTGAAGTGCCGGACCTTGTACGGGCAGTTGTTGCCGCAGTAGCGGGTCCCCACGCACCGGTTGTAAACCATGTTGTTGATCCCCTCGTCGTCGTGCACCGTCGCGGCGACGGGGCAGACCACCTCGCAAGGGGCATTCTCGCAATGCATGCAGGTCCGAGGCTGGTGATAGGTCTCGGGGTTATCCAGGTCGCCTTGATAGTAGCGGTCGATATCGAGCCACTGCATCTCGCGCCCGTAGGCAACCTGCTCTTTTCCGACGATCGGGATGTTGTTCTCCGCCTGGCACGCGACCACGCAGACCCCACAGCCCATGCAGGCGTTGAGGTTGATGGACATTCCCCAGGCGTACCCCGAGCCGGAGGCGGGCAAGGTGGCCCCATGCTCCCGGTCGATGCGGTCCACCGACCCCTCGATCTCGGTATAGAGCGACTCATGCGGTGATGGAACGTGTTCCATCTCCTGGGCGAATTTGGGGTCTTTACGATACTCGTCGATCGTGGCGACCCGGATCAGGTGCCGTTCCGCGGCGGCCTCGCCCGTCTCATTAGGCGCCATCACGTTACGGTGGAGGTCGGTACCGGCCAGCAGGTAGGTGCGCCCGGTCTTGCGAATCTCGACCCCTGACCCGAGGGAGGGAGCAGCCGCGGTCCGCAGGAGATAGGCGTTGAAACCGGTCCCGTTACCGACGCGTCCGGCTCGAGTTCGGCCATAGCCGAGCGTGACCGTGACCGACCGGTCGGCGTGACCGGGGCTGATCCAGATCGGCGCTTCGAGCTTCCGCCCTTCGTATTCGAGTTCGACGACATCGCCGTTATTCAACCCGAGCCGTTCGGCCAGGGCGGGCGCAACCTGCGCGGCGTTGTCCCAGGTCAGCTTGGTCAGGGGTTTGGGCAGTTCCTGAAGCCAGCCGTTGTTGGCGTAACGGCCATCCCAAATCGTGGGGTCGGGCCGGAAGACGATCTCGATGGCATCGTCGTTTGGCCGTTTCGGCATGGGGGCCTGGGCCAGGTCGGCCGCGAGCTTGACCTCGACGGGCTTGAGACTCGTCCCTTCGACAACCCCTTCATGGACGGCGGTTCGCCAGAAGGTCTCGAAGTCGATTCCCACCTGAAGGTCGGACCGAGCTTTCCAGGTTTCCCGGACGATCTCATATCCGGCTTCGAGGCCGGGCCGGGAAGGTTCACCGAGCAGGCTGGCGAACAACTCGATGGCCGATCGACCGTCGTATAAGGGGGAGATCAGGGGCTGCTGGATGGTGGCGGTCCCGTCCGAGGCGAGTACGTCGCCCCAGGCTTCCAGCTCGTGCGTCTCGGGGAGGTGCCACTGGCAGAGCGCGGCGGTCTCGTCCTCGTAGAGGCCGAGGTGGACGCTGAACTGGGCCTTGGGCAGCTTCTGAGCGAAGTTGAGATCGACCGGAGCGTGATACGCGGGGTTGGTCCCGAGGACCATCAGGAATTCGACCTTGCCGGCGTCGAGGTCGCCGGCAAGAGCACGAAGGGACTCCTGGTGATCGACGGCTCCGTGCTCGACCGGTTCGGTGTAACTCACCGTGTTCCCGACGTTCCCCAGCGCCTGGTTCATGGCATGGACCAGGGCGTGAACCACGGCTGGCTGGTCGTCGCCGGTAACGACGAGGCATTTCCCCTGGTTCTTCTTGAGGTCCTTGGCCAGGGCGCGAACCCAGTGGGCCTCGTGCTCCAGTAACGGACCGCCGGGTTCGGCGACCTTGATCTCGAGCTCGCGAGCCAGGAAATTGGCGAAGTCAGCGACTCGATGTCCCACGGCGGGGAGTCGGTGATCGGCCATCCCACCAGTGATGGTCGGCGTGGTATCGACCACGTAGAGCCGGTTCATCGACTCGAGCGTCTCGCGCCGGGAGGCGAAGTCACGGGCCCAGCGCAGATGTCCGGGCCCTTGGGCCAGGAAGTCCGAGCCGAGGGCGAAGATCACGTCGGCCTTGGCCACCTGGTAGTGGGGCGTGACGTCGCGTCCGAAGGCCAGCTTGGCCCCCGCGCGAGCTTGGTCGCGGTTGACCGGCTGATACTGGTGCCAGACAGCCTCGGGGAAGGCCTCGAGGAAGGCCTTGATTTGTCGGGCCAGGCTGGGTGAGGTGACCGTCTCGGTCAGGATGTGGACCCCTTGTCCCTTGCTCGAGCGTCGGGCGTTGAGTACCCGGACCGCTTCGTGCAGGAACAGGTCCCAGGTGCTGATCTTCCCGTTACGACGGGTCACAACCTGAGATCGGTCGGGGTCGTAAAGGGTCAGGACCGACGCCTGGGTAAAGGTATCCATCCCGCCGAGGCTATCGGGATGCCGCTCGTTCCCCTCGAGCATGGTGGGCCGGCCCATGTGGCTTTCAGCCAGCACGCCGACGGGGAATCCACTCTTCGAGATGGCCGTGGCGTAGAACAAGGGCTTGCCGGGAATCAGTTGCTCGGGAGCCCGAACGTACGGCACGATCTTCTCGCCCGGTTGGGACGTGCAGCCGCTGACACCCGCCAGCGCCAACGACGCGCCCATGAGCTTGAGGAAGGTCCGCCGGCTGCCCGGGTCGAGAACCTCGGGAGCCCCGTTGGGAAATTCACGCTCAAGGAACGCCTGAAACTCGGGAGTTTCGGCGAGCTCTTCGAGGCTCCGCCAGTAGCGCGGGCCGCGCTGACCGGCCAGGCGTTCGCGCACGGCGGCCAGATCAATTCCGTTGGTCATTTGACTTTGAATGCTCATCGGTGGCACACGTAGCAGTTAGTGAGCCGATCAACCGGGATGTGCTGCTTCTTAATCAAGTCACGTCCCAGCGCCAGTTGATCCTTGGGTGGAACCCAATCCATGTTGAACACATCTTCGATTGGCCTGAGATGCCGTTCAGGCTGGCGATGGCATGCCAGACACCATTCCATCGTCATCGGCTCTTCTTTCCGCATCAGCGGCATCTTGTCGACCTGTCCGTGACAGCTCGTGCATCCGACGCCCTTGTTCACGTGGATGGCGTGGTCGAAATACGCGTAGTCAGGAAGGTCGTGGACCCGGTTCCAGCGGATCGGCTCGTTGTTCCGCATGCTCCGGCGCACCGGCTCGAGCATCGGGCTATTGACCCAAATCTGGGAATGGCACGTCATGCAAGTCTCAGTGGCGGGAATTCCCGCGAACCGAGATTTCTCCACGGACGTGTGACAATAGCGGCAATCAAGCCCCAGGGCCGTGACGTGGTGCTCGTGACTAAACGGCACGGGCTGCTCCTGAACCACATGGGCCTGGGTCACGTAAGGCGACCGAAAAATCATGTAGACCACGAACAGCAGACCACCGGCGAAAAAGAGTGCGCCGAAGATGCTGACACGGGAAATCGTGTTCGTGCTCGGCGGAAAAACCTGCACCGTGAACGCCCCTCCCCACAATCCAGGACAGGCCGGAACCCCCGGCCCTCGTCAATCCACATTCGTTGATCCGAAGTCGGCTCAACACTCTATCAACAACAATCATTTCAAGAAATGATATTGTTTTCTCGGCTATCAAGAACGAGCCGAACTCGCAAATTAATGCAAAACCGGTGCCGGACCCCGCGACTCAGCCGTCCCTCAAGCAGGATAATCCCCGCTGGAACGGGCCAGACGCTGGAAAGAATCGCTCGAAAAAAAACCGCGAACGCATCACCAGTGGACCGACCAATTCCCAACCCTCAAAACTGGCGGAGCGGGTTATTCTCAACCGCGAGAGATTGGACAACCCTTAGGATCAATGCACACGAATGATGGCCTGACCCCGTGGGGCAGGCCATCGGCCAGCTCGAGTTGGAAGCACGTTCTTCCTGGCTTGCCACGGTCTTGGGGACCGGCGGAATTTTGGGACTGGATCCCCTTGGTCGCTCTCATCCTCGAGACCGAACGACCGGAGGAATACCGGCCTCACTTATCCCAGGGAATTGACTTCGACGCGACCCTTTGAAACTCCCGAGGGGGTATCATCGCCTGATTGGGCCTCTGGATACAAGCCCTTCGGCCCTAATTCCCCATGATTCCTCTGCCTGTTCCACAAGATTTGCGCGATTCACGAGCGAAGGGCCGCCTGACGTTCCCACTTCCTCTCGAGCGATATTCTCTTGTTGGAAACGTGGTACGGTATGGGTTTCCAACCGTCGGCTGTCGGACGGAGTGGCAACCCAGGCGTCCTCTTAGTTAGATCGGATCGCTTTAGCTCGATCCTCGGAGAACTCGATCGATGGACGGACTGATCCGCACGGAACGGTTACGACTTCGCGCCTGGCGCGAAGAGGACCTGGAGCCGTTCGCGGCTCTGAACGCCGACCCCGAGGTGATGGAGTTCCTGCCCAAGTGTTTGGAACGCCACGAGAGTGACGCGTTGGCGGAACGGTTTAGGGATCAACTCGCACGGAGCGGCTATGGCCGATGGGCGGTTGAGGTTCCGGGCGTGGCCCCGTTTATTGGGTTCGTCGGGTTGAACGACGTCAACTTCGATGTCCCCTTCGCCCCTTGCGTTGAGGTGGGTTGGCGGCTAGCGCGAGAGCACTGGGGGAAGGGTTACGCCAGCGAAGCGGCCCGTGCTTCGATTCGGTTCGGCTTCGAGCAAGGAGAACTCGAGGAGATCGTCTCCTTCACGGTTCCGAACAACGTGAGGTCACAGGCCGTGATGGCCCGGGTTGGCATGTCGAGGTCCGCCCGGGAAGATTTTGACCATCCGGCCCTCCCCGTGGGGCACGTTCTCCGGCGGCACGTCCTGTACCGCATTCAGCGGGGGGCCGGGATGGGCGACTGATCCGTGTTGGCGATCGCTCATTCCTTGACGTTCATCCGAAGTTGGTAGCAACTGGCTCGCTCATGCGCGGTCCGCACGAATGCGTCGTCCAACCCGAGCGTGGTCTCAGCCCCCCCCAGAAAGAGGTAGGAGTCGGGCCGCAAGACGCGTCTCGCCTGGCTCAGAACGTTCTTTTTCGCCTCGACATCGAAATAGATCAACACGTTGCGAATCAGGAGGAGGTCGGGGCGGCAGTACGTCGGCCAGGGTTGAATCAGGTTCAACTCGCGAAATTGAACCATAGACTGAATCTCTGGAGAAACGCGCCAACCCCCCGCTTCCTGGCGAAAATACTTGATGAGCAGGCGGGCGGGTAACCCTCGGTTGATCTCAGCCTGGTTGTACAACCCCTCCTTGGCCTTGGTCAGGATCTCCTTGGAAAGGTCCGTTCCCAGAAGCGAGATGTTCCAGTCGGCCAGAATGGGGAAGTGTTCACGGAGAAGCATGGCCATGCTGTAAGGCTCCTGGCCACTTGAGCAAGCGGCGCTCCAGATCTCCAACCGCTTCTCCCTGGATCGCCTCTGAATAAGGTCGGGGAGAATCTCCCGGCGCAACGCCTCAAAAAAATGGATATCCCGGAAGAAGGACGTTTCATGAGTCGCCATGGCCTCGACGATCTTTCGAGACAATGGGCCCGCTGGTGAAATTCGAGCGAGATTCAACAGTTCGGAGATCGACTCGAACCCTTCGGCCAGGGCGAGGTGGGTGAGCCGGCTTTCGGCCAGGTACAGCTTGTCCCCCGGTAATGCAATGGCGGAACGCGAACAGACAAGCCCCCGAACGAACTCGAAGTCGGCTTGACTCAAAGACATGTCGACATCCTCAATCCACTTCGCTGATTGACTCTTAGGATTTGGGAGTCCGGTTTCGTAAGCGCAAGCTGATCTCTGGTCCTAGCTCATCCAACGGCAAGACGTGATTTGCCAGGCCTGCGCGTGCGACATGGCCGGGCATGCCCCAGATCACGCTCGTTGCCTCGTCCTGGACCAAGACCTGCCCGCCCGCCGCTCGTATCGCCACGCAACCGGCAAGCCCATCGCACCCCATCCCGGTTAAAACCACCGCCAATGCCGACCGGCCATAGGCCGCCGCGACCGACCGAAACAGGACGTCGACCGATGGGCGGCACGATTGCTCGGGGGGATCTTCGTTGCATTCCACGCAAACACCCTGAGCATCGCGAACAACCACCATGTGATGATTTCCCGCGGCAAGCCAGATCTGGCCTGGCACGAGCCGGGCATTCGAGACGACCTCGTGAACGACGAACCCAGTGCGGCAGGCCAGCCGCTCCGCGAAGAACCGGGTGAAGTTGGCTGGCAGATGCTGCACGACGAGGACCGGAACGGGAGATTCCAAGGGAATCGACGAGAGGATTTTAGAGAGTGCCTCGGGCCCCCCGGTCGAGGATCCGATTGCCAAGACTTCAACCCTCGGCGTGGCGGGGGGGGATTCTGGCCGAGGGTCAGCCTTCTGTTGGGTCTCCGTGGAACGCCGGCGTTGCTTGATCGTGGCCAGCAACCCGTCAGGAGTGCGGTGAATCGCCTCTTCCAACCCTTGTGGGTTCGAGATCCAGGGTTCGGGGGGTGAGTCGGAAGTCCCCTGCGTGACGCCATAAGGAAAGGGGATTACGCACAGAAAAGGATAATCGCGATGGATGGTGGCCAGAAGCTCGGCGCTATCGCCTCGAGGAAGTTCCGTTCCCAGGACAACCAGGTCGGGCTTTTCCTGGGCGATCTTCGCCAGGCCCAGGCGGGCTCCAGCGGCAACACCAGCGAGCTCCAACTCAAGATCAGCCTGAATCGCCGCTTCGATCCGTTGGCGGGCGATCAGTGAGCTGCCGATCACGAGCACTCGGAGCTTTCGCATTGTTGGAACGGAACTCCAAACGTGATGAGACCTCGAGACATTTCCCAATGCGAAACGAGGTCGGGCAGTCTTACTCAAGCTCAAGCTCAAGCGTCTGAGTTAGGCGGAGTCGTCTCCGCGGACGAGGAGGGGCTGAGCCCCAGGAGCTCGAGTTTCTGTGCAATCATATCATGGCCAAACGGTTTCATGAGGTACTCGTCGGCGCCTTGTTCGAGAGCCGCCACGACTCGATCCATATCGGTTTCGGCAGTCACCATCATGAGTTTCAAATCATCATATTCCGAACGTTCCCGCACGGCGTGAACAAATTCGAGCCCATCCATCTCGGGCATGGTCCAATCAACCAACACCAGGTTGAAGGGGCCGCTTTTCTCCAGTACCTGGAGCCCCTCGAGCCCATGGCAAGCTTCCGACACCTCAAAGCCGAGAGCCAGCAGCGACTTCCTCAGGATTGACCGGATGGTTCGAGAATCGTCCACGATGAGCACGCGCATGAAATCATCCTCGGGAAAATTCTGACTGAACGGAGGATCGTTCTAACACTAAGCTCCGCGCTCTCTCATTCGTTAACGATAGCGAGCCGAATGGCCATGTCCGGTCTGACTCTCTCCATTCAGCCAATGCTCATTCCTGGAAGGGAGAGCAGGGGGGCGCGACGTGTTGAGCCACTGTGGCGGACTCTCGCCGCGGGTCCTCGAGGCCGGTTCCTCATGCGCCTGATCATAGGTGAACTGGGCCACCAGGCCGTGCAGCTCCGTCGCCATCCGGGCAAGCTCGGCGGAGGCCGTCTGCGTTTGCCCAGCCCCCTCGGAGGTGCCTCGAGTCGCCTCGGCAACGGCCAGAATAGTCCGGGCGATCTCCGAGCTTCCCTGGGCCACTTCGGCGATATTTCGGGCAATCTCGCTGGTGGTCACGGTCTGCTCCTCAACCGCTCCAGCGATCGTTCCTTGGAGATCGCTGATTTGAACAATGGTTTTTCCGATCTGCCCGATCGCGCCGATGGCCGCGGTGGTGTCGCGCTGAATCGCCTCGATCTTCTGGCTGATCTCACCCGTCGCCTCGGCGGTGGCCTTGGCCAGCTCCTTCACCTCGCTGGCCACCACGGCGAATCCCTTGCCGGCCTCTCCCGCCCGGGCGGCTTCGATGGTCGCGTTCAAGGCCAACAGGTTGGTTTGCTCGGCGATCGAGGTGATGAGCTTGACGACGGAACTGATCTCCACGCCGCTCTGGCCCAGGCGAGAGACGGTATTATTGGTCGCTTCGGCCATGCGTACCGCCCCTTCGGCCACCCCCGCGGCGTCGCCCGCGTTCCGAGCGATCTCACGGGAGACCGCGCCCATCTGGGTCACGGCCGCGGCCACGGTCTGAATGCTCGCACTGACTTGCTCGGAGGCGGCGGAGGCCACGTTGGCCTGCGAAGCCGTTTCATCGGCGTTTCCACTCATCTGCCGACTGATGATCGAGAGTTCCTCGGCGGCTCCGGCCAACCCTTGCGCGTTCGAGCCAATCGACCGGACCGCTCCTTCCATGCGTTCCATCGCCTGATTCAAGCCACGACCGATCACTCCAAACTCATCTCTGGAGGTCTCTTGCAAGCGTTCGGTCAAGTCGCCGGTGGCCACCGCATTCAGGACCTGCATGGTCCGATTCATCGGCTTGGTAATGCCACGGACAATCCAGATCGCGCACCCGCAAGCCATGCCGAGAAGCACAACACCCAGGCCCAGCAACAGAGCCAACCGCCTTTGTAAAAGCGTCGCGACCTCGCGCTCGGTCTCGGCCACGGCCTTCCTGGTGTAGGTATTCACTTGCTTGAGAGCCCGCTTATGCTCCTGGTAGAGATGATTCATCTCGTTATTGAGAAGTTTGCGGGCCGTGTCCTGATCACCCGCCATGATCGCCGGTATAAGCTTGGTATCGCCGTACTTGAAGTATTCAAGCGAGGGGAGATAGGCCGCCTCGACTCCAGCCCGCCTGAGCTCATCATCCAGACGATGTTGATTCCAGTACGTATAGCGATCAGCATACTCCTTACGCAATCGCGATCGTTCCTCGGCAAGCGCGGCGATCTTCTCCTTATCTTCGGCGTTGGCCATCTGACAGTTGATTGAGTGGATTTCCACCAACGTCGAGATCGGCGGCTTATAGTCGTTCTCCAGCTCCTGCATCGCCACGATTTTACCGTAGCTGGCACCATTGACTTTGACCGCTTCGAAAGTTATGTACGCATAAACGGCGAAGAGAAGAAACCCTACCACGAACGTACCGACCAGAAGAGAGAGCTTTGAGCGTATCGTCATCTCTCGGCGGCCAAACGGCTCCTGCGGACTGACAGGATCGGAAGGGCGATAAACGCTCATAGGGTGATTCCTTTGATGTCGGATGACAGCATGAGGGATTCTTCCAGGTCGAGCAACAGGATCAGCTCCTCGTCGAGTTTGTAGGCTCCACGAACCAGAGCACGGATCTTGCTATCGACTGTCTCCGGAGTGGGTTCGTAGGTCTTGGGGTCCACGTCCAGAACTCCTTCGACATGATCGACCAGCAGAATCACGGCCTCGTTATCCCCTCGGACGATCAGCCCCATCAACGAGGAATCCGGCGGGGCGGGATCGAGGCCAAGCCGTACGCGCAGGTCGAGCGCGGTGAGAATCTGGCCACGAAGGTTGATCAGGCCCCGGATCGCTGGCGAGGCTTGAGGTACGGGAGTTAATGCCGGCGCTCGCAGAATCTCCAGGACGTGCGGAACCCCGAGTCCGTATAGGCGATGATCGAGTCGGAACGTACAGAGCCGGGTCTCATTCAGCCTGGGCATGGCTTGATTCAGGCTCCCGCCGGGTTGCGGTCGCCCCCTCTGTTGGTTTTTGCGCGAAGAACCGGGGTGCTGCCACCTCGATCAAACCGGGCAGATCAAGCAGGTCGGTAGTACGCCCCTCAATCACCGCCGCCCCAAGGATGCCCCGGCGCTGCTCCGAGTGATGAATCTGAACTCGAGTCTGGACGATGTCGTGGATCGCGTCCACCACCAGGCCGATCCACCGCCCCCCCGCGTGACAAACAATGACCTTCAAGGGGCTCAACCTTTCCTGACGACTTTCCGGTTGGACGACCGACGACGCGTCCGACCGGATCACGGGAATCAACCGCCCATCATGAAGCAGAACCTCCTGGCCATCCGCCTTCTCCACCGCCAATACGGAGATCTCCTCGATCCGCGCGACCTGCTCGATCGGGATAGCCATCCTTCCCCCTCGACCTGGGTCGAAGAGCAAGAAGGAGGAGGGGATCTCCGGCTCGGCTTGGCCCGTTTTCTCGGCTTCGCCTTCTTCGATTGTCCTCCTCGACTCCCCCTTGGTAGTTAGCCCCGCCCGCCTCGCTAGGCCGGCGACATCCAGAATGATGGCGAGCCCTCCATCGCCGAGAATCGTGGCCCCCGAATAGAGATCGATCTCCCGCAGATGCCTGCCCAGCGACTTGACCACGACCTCCTCAATGTCGTGAAAGCGATCCACCAACAAGCCAAAGCTTAGGCCCTCCACCTGGATGACCGCGATACTCAAGGCCTGTTCCCCTTGCACAAGCTCCGGACCAGGCTGGTCCAGCATCCGGCCGAGGTCAAGCAAGGGGAGCAAGTCTCCTCTGAGACGAAACACGGGGGCCCCATGAAAGCTCTCGATTCTCCGCGCACCCACCTGACCATCGAGCCGAACCAATTCACGAATCGCAACCTGGGGAATCGCATAACGAGCCCTTCCCTGACCAACGATCAGCGAAGGAATCACGGCCAGGGTCAACGGAAGCACGATCAGCACACTGGTCCCTTCACGAACCCGGCTCCGGATCTCCACCGACCCACCGATGCGCTCGACGTTCGACTTCACCACATCCATCCCCACGCCTCGGCCCGAAACACTGGTTACGGACTCGCTCGTGGAGAAGCCCGGCAAAAAGAGAAGGCGAAGCACCTCGCTGTCATTCATTCGGTCGAGCATCTCGCGCGTAGCCAACCCACGTTGAGCCATCTTCTGTCTGATCAGCTCCGGATCGATTCCCCGGCCATCATCGCGGAGCTCAATCTGAACTCGACCACTCTCGTGGGCAGCCCTGAGCAGGAGATGTCCCTCAGGCCGCTTCTTCACAAGTTCTCGCTCCCGAGGTGACTCGATTCCATGGTCCACCGCGTTCCGGATCGCATGGGTCAGCGGATCCTTGATCGCCTCGAGAATCGCGCGGTCGAGCTCTGTCTCCCGCCCATCGAACTCAATGACCGCTTTTTTTCCGCACGCCTGAGCGAGGTCGCGAACCAGGCGGGGAAACCGGTTCCAGATCGTCCCGATCGGTTGCATCCGAGCCTTCATCACACTCGCTTGCACTTCGGTCGTGATCTGGCTCATTCGGCCCAGCGCCCCCAGCCACCGAGGATCGTCGCTGGTCGCGGCGAACTGCATGAGCTGGTTCCGTGCTAGGACCAACTCTCCCGACATGTCCATAAGCTGATCAAGTAGCCCAACACTGATCCGGACCGTCCCGCTTGCTAGCTCGTCGACGCGTTCCTGAGTCTCCGCCAAGGGCACTTCGCTCGGCAAGACCTCCTCCTTTATGCGAAGCTCAACCGGCGAAATCGGCCACTCCAGGCCTACATCGGCGCCCCGATCCAGAGAACCCTTCCGGGTCACCCGGTGAATCAGGGCCGAGTAATCTTCGTCTCCTTCCTCACGTGTTTTCTCGATCTGAGCCAGTACGCGCCGGATCGCGTCAACCAAGGCCAGCAGCGCATCGATCGAACCGGCGACCGATTCCCCGGGCTCGTCGCGTAGACGCTGGAGCAGGTCTTCCCCCGCGTGAGCCAAAGCCTCGAGTTTGGTAAACCCAAAGAACCCGCATGTTCCCTTGAGCGAATGCAGGGTGCGCGTGATCCCAAGTAGGTTCGAACGATCGTCCGGGTTGGCCTCAATCGCGACAAAGTCCAGGTCAAGCTGACCTAGATTCTCGTACGTTTCATCCAGAAACTCACCCAGGTTACCGTCCAGATCGCTCACGTCGCCTCTTCGATCTTATCTAAGGGTGAAGAGATCAATGAAACAAACCTGCACCGAGCACCGACCATCCCTGGACAAGCACATTATTCCTGATTCTGGTTCTGACCTTGCTCCGTCAGAAGACTCAAAGGGATGCCCCGCATTCCCCCTACCGAACACAACGTCGCGATGAGGAGGGATAAAAATCGCGCGGACCGGTCCCAATCAAGAATAGAATGAATTGGGCTTCCGATCCGTCAATTCATTGGGATTCGCGATCAATTTGAGAAGGGAACCGCAATCCCGTGGAGTCCAGGCTAGCCAGGTCGAGAGGAACTCGAGTTGGAGCGAGCCGAAACGAGGCCATCAGCCGACAGATGAGGCCTTAAGTCGATGGATGAATCATGAGGCCCGGACCGCCCGCCCCTGACCAATTCTCGATCGAGCGAACGCTGGGGAGACCGATCGGCGGCCTCAAGTCGCCTCAATTGCTCGACAAACAGGTCCATCTCCTGGAAGTGAGTGACCCGGTTCCGCCCCAATCCCTTGGAACAATAGAGCGCCTGATCCGCCTGCCCCAGAAGTTCGGCCGCGCTCGAAACCGACCCGGAAATCGTCGCCACGCCGAAACTGCTGGTTACCTGGGCGAATGGCCAGTCCGAATGCTCGAAGTCGCCTCGAATGCGCTCGGCGACCTGTAGCGCCGACCGCGCATCCGTCATGGGCAGCAAGAGAACAAACTCCTCACCACCATAACGCGCGGCCGTGTCGTAACTACGACGCCTCGCCAGCAAAATCTCCGAGGCACGCCTGAGCACATCATCCCCCGCCAAATGGCCATGCTCATCATTATATTTCTTAAACGAATCGATATCCAGCATCACCAATGACAGAGGCAAACTTTCGCGTATCGCCAGGGAGAAAGCATTGTCCAGCGCCTCGTGAAACCGGCGGCGATTGGCCAGACCAGTCAGTGCATCGGTCGCCGCGAGTTGGGCCAGCTCGACGTTTTTGCGTTCCAAGGAGGCATGCGTCTCCTGCAACTCCGAGTGCAGCCGCTCCACGCGTTTGCGTCCTGCTTCCGCTTCTTCCATCGACGCCAACAGCCTGGCCTGAACCGAGACCAGACGGACCCGCTCGGCTCGCAACGCGGCCAACTGACTCGCTTCCGAAGTGACATCGTCAATGGTGATTAACGCCAGATCCGGATCTTCGGGCAGCAAACGAACCTGAGTTTGCTGCACCATCAGACTCCCGCGCGGCCCATGCCTTGAAGGGACCGCCAGGAAGTGCTTGTGGATCGCCGCGGAAAAGACAGCCGGACTCCCCGTGTCGAAAACCGCTCGCAAGCGGCCCTGAATCCGGGCGGCCTTCAAGCCTGGAAAACGCTCGGCCAGATTCATCCCGAGCGCCTCTTCACGCGGGATTCCCGTCCATTCAACCAAGGTCCGGTTCCAGGCGGACACCACCAGTTTCGAGTTGACCACGCAGGCACCGAGCGGGATCAGGTCCAGCGTACGTGCCAGCGGCAGGCTCTGCCTCTCTCCGCCCGCGTCGCCGCTCATTGCGCCTCCCAGGCATCGGTGCCTAACGCGCACACACCCTGTACCAAGGCCTCAATCCCTCCACGGGCAAACGCAATCAAAAGCGAACCGCGGACCGCATACTGCGAAACATGAAAATCGGCGTCGGCCACCAGGACCTCTCGGCGATCGACCGGCTCGGGAGGAATCGACAGGAAGGCCTGCTCGGGATCGCCGTAGAATTCCGGAAGACTGTAATTCATCCGCGACGCGGTGGCGTTGGACAACGACCCGAGCACGCCGTTGATCATGATATTGCCTACCTCCGCCAGAATCCCGCTCATCTCCAGGTCGAGCTCGTCCGAACCTCCCTCATCTCCCCCAAGAATCTGGGCCATCCTCAACCCGCTGTCTCTCGGCAAGACCAGAATGGCCCGTCCAGAGCACAAGCCCACGAAATCCTGAACGACCGCCATCCCGGAAAGGTCTGCCTGGTGCCGACCCCACCACTCATCCAGGTCCCATAGCGACACACTCGGAATCGATAACTCGATCCGAGTTCCCATCAACTCGCTCAGGGTCGCCGCGGCGCGACCTATCCCAATGTTGATCTGCTCTCGTAAAATATCCTCCTGGATCGGATCGAGCCTCATTGATCCTCTCCCGTCGAAGGCCCCCGAATCGCCCGCTCAACACATGGGCAAAGCTCGTCGGCCCGGACCGGTTTATTCACAAACCCACTGATTCCCAACTCCTCGCACATGCGCCGAGAGCTCGCTTGAATATCCGCCGAAGCGACAACCACGGGAAGATCCGACCCCTCACCTCGAACTCGCCCCAGAAACCCGGGCCCATCCAGAACCGGCATCAGGAGGTCCAGAACCACGCAATCCGGATTGTGCTCTCGCACCGCTTCGAGCCCACGCTCCCCATCACACGCTTCCAAAACTTCATGACCAGCCTCGCGCAAAATGCGGGACGTCATGCCTCGGCTGAACTTGGAATCGTCGATGACCAGCACTCTCGCCATTGCACTTCTCCCGGATGACCGACACCAACCGACCCGCTCCCCAACGTTCAACCAAAAGCCAACCGACCCAAAACGCGATGTGAACGACACGATGGGATCCCCGCCTTGATCACCACGTGCCGCGAATCGCATTTCAAACCAATGCCCAAGGCGGTCAACCGAAACCGAGTTGTTTCGCCGGGTACGCACGCCCAGAAGAAACAGAGAGGTCATTGCTTATACCTTGACTAAGCCTAGTACACGACCCGCTCCTGTCAATGACGTAAACGCCTTACCTTTCTTGTACCTAATACAAGATAAGTTAGGCGAGCGAAATGCGCGGCTTCAGCGAGAAACACGCCGACTGCTCCGATCTATCCGTACCCGGCGGGCTTTCCTTCGGACCGGCAGACCGCCGGAATCGAGGTATTAAAATCGCCGGGGAGGATGGGGGCCATTTCCTCATGGTCTGGGTATACTGATCATTTCTCAAAAGGCCGCAAGGAAGAATGGCTCCGAGACGATCCAGACCCAAGCTGACTGAAGTGGAAAGCTGACCTGAGTTCCCTCCTCCAGGTCGGAGAGAAAGCCGGGTCTCCTCTCGAAGCCCGTCAGCAAGTAATGACGAGAACGAGCCAGCGTCCCATGAACTGGCGTCGAGGACACGCAATCACGATGGAAGCCACCAGAGAATCAGGCAGTCAGGTCGTGTCAGGAACGATTCTCGACGAAATCGTGGCCTCGAAACGACGCGAGGTCGCCGCGGCGAGACTTCGGATGCCCCTGGAGGAAATGGAGGACCAGGCGGCCTCCGCCCCTCCCGTCCGCGACTTCCGAGCAGCGCTGGCCGGCCCTGGGCCGATCCAACTCATCGCCGAGGTCAAAAAGGCCAGTCCATCGGCCAAGGTCATCCGGGCCGATTTCGACCCGATCGCCATCGCCCGGACCTATCAGGCCTCAGGCGCAGCCTGCCTGAGCGTGCTGACCGATGCCCCCTACTTTCAAGGGCACCTCTCTTACCTGGCACGCATTAGGGCCTCGGTGGCCATCCCCTTGCTCCGCAAGGACTTCATCATCGATGACTACCAGGTGGTCGAGGCCCGCCTCGCAGGCGCGGACGCCATCCTCTTGATCGCCGAAATTCTCGACGACGCAACGCTCGAACGCCTGCTCGTCCGGGCGCGCAACCTGGGCATGGCCGCCCTCGTTGAGTTTCACGACGAAGCCAACCTTCCCCGCGTGCTGGCTTCGGGAGCCGACCTGATCGGAATCAACAACCGAGACCTTCGGCGATTCGTAACCGACCTCGACCTAACCTTGCGCCTCCGGACTCAGATCCCTTCAGACATTCTGCTGGTCAGCGAAAGCGGCATCCGAACGCGCGAGGACGTCCTGAAGCTGGAAGCGGCGGGAGTCTCCGCCATCCTCGTCGGTGAATCCTTGATGCGTGCCGACGATATCGGCTTGGCAACGCAAACGCTTCTCGGACTGAACCTGGAAAATCGCTAGCCGGTTCTCGTAATTTAGTAAATCCCCCAGAAACAAAAACGCCGGCCAGGCCTCACGTAGGACCTGGACCGGCGTTCCTGTTGACCTCATTCATTAGACCCCCAGACCAAGGCCGGCGCTCGGGCGAAATGCTTCTGTCGCCTCGAGCATCGGCAGGTTCAGAGCGCGTCGGTCGTGCGAACCGACGATTCAAACGCGGGATTCTGAACCGGCGCATCGAGCCGGTGAGGCCTGGACAGGAGTGAAGGCGACGGCGCATCGACCGCGACGGCCTCGGCCTCCTTTTGAGCTTTGTTTCGAAGCCGCTTGAGCGCGCGGTGCCGCGCACGCTGAACCAGCATCAGGTTACGCACATACACAACCAGCCCCGTGGCTTGCCCCACGATGATGACGGGGTCTCGGCGGTGGATGGCATACGACAGCAGGATGACTCCCCCGACAATGCTCAGCCACCAGAAGGCGACCGGCACCACCGACGCCTTCTTCTTTTCCGAGGCGATCCACTGCACCAGGAACCGAGCGGTAAAAGCGGCCTGCCCAAGAAAGCCAATCTTGACCCAGAGCGACATTCCCCAAAGCAACGCCCAGAGGTCCAAGCCCAGCCGCGATAGGTCCGACATCGTTCAAGCCTCCTGACCAACACCATGCCGGACCGGGGAAAAATGAGCAGGGGACGTTACCGAGGAAGAAGCGGCCGCCGCCTCGTCCGCTCCCGCCAACTCATAGCGCACCGAGCGCCTCATCAGCCAGGCCACTCCCAGCAGATCCACGACAACCCGTAACGATCGGTTCCAAATGTTGTAGTGCGACACGCCATGCGGCCTGGGCCGATGCTTGACCGGCACCTGCACGATCCGACACCCCTCGCGCAGCAGGAGCGGACCGAGGAACCGGTGGACCCCGTGGAAGAAGGGAATCCGCAGGGCCATTTCCTTGGAGAAAATGCGGACCGAGCAGCCCGTGTCTCGAATCGACTGTCCCAGGACGGCGTTCCGAACCCGATTGGCCCACCGGCTGATGAACCGCTTGGACCAAACGTCTTCGCGCTTCACCCGCCACCCCAACGCGGCGTCGTGGCCGGGCAAAACGTTCCAGAGCTCGGCCAGATCGCTCGGATCGTTCTGAAGGTCCGCATCCAAAGTCGCGATCCACTCGCCACGCGCGGCCCGGAAGCCAGCCACCGTGGCCGCCGACTGCCCCACGTTTTGGGCTAGCCGAACGGGCCGAAGCTCAGGGTAATCCCCCGCCAGACGCTGCAAGACCTCGGGGGTCGAGTCGGTCGAGCCGTCGTCGACCACGACGATCTCGAACCCGCGCAGCGGATTCCAAGGCGAGTCCCCCGCGGGCCTCGCATTCTGGCAGAGGGGGCGTAGCGCCTTCGCAATCTCTTCCGCCAGCGCTGGCAAGCCAGCCGACTCATTCTTCGCGGGCACGACGACCGAGAGCCACCCAATACCGACGCCCGCCGCATCTCCCCTGGTATCCCCGCCGGACGACGGAACCTTGGTCCATCCGACCGGCCCAGACCGGTGCGACGGATCCTGCCGCATGGACGACATGAACGTGGCCTCCTTGCCGACCGCGGAAACAGCCCTGGAGACCATCCTGGCCTCGCTTTGTGGAAATCTCTCGCTTTCGCGAAGAGAGAGCTGCCTCGGCATTCTCTAACACTCGCCCAAACGCGCCTATCCCAGAATCCTCTTTGGCATTCCAGGCACAGACTCAGACTGCTTGCTTGCAAGCCGGCATCACTCCCCCCCTGAAACCCCGACTGGACAGAGGAGCGGCCTCCTGCTAGGTTCCCTTCCACTCTCGTTCCCCAGAAGATCGGCTCAGGACCAACTCGATCTTCAAAGTGGAATTCGCTGCGGACAAGGATGCCCCGGCCATGCCCTCCACACTACCTGCCACCAATGTCACGCGGCTGATCGATATCGGTCAAATACTTCCAAATCCGCTCAGCCTCTCCATCTATGGCGACCCAGAGCAAGAGACTGACGACCTGCTGGAAAGCGTTCGGACGCACGGGATCCTGGTCCCCTTGGTTGTCACCCGTACTGCTTCTTCCGAATGGGAACTGATCTCCGGACATAGGCGGCTGTCGTGCGCACGGGCGCTGGGACATGAAGAAGTGCCTTGCGAGGCCCGATCCTACCCCTCCTCTCAAGCCAGAGACCGGGCGGTCCTCGAGTATAACCGCCAGCGGCGCAAGACGTTCAGTCAGTTGATGCGCGAAGCTGACACCCTCGAGACCCTCTACAAGGCCGAAGCTCGGCACCGACGGCTAACCAACCTTCGTCAATTTAACACTCCTCGGGAAAATATCGATCGTCGGAATTCCGACAATCGAAGCGGACGCAGCGATTCCGCCGTCGCTCAGGCTCTGGGCCTGGGCGGAAAGGATCTGTATCGCCAGGCACGGATGATCTGGAAGACCGCGCGGCAAGGAGACCCCCGCGCCGAGGCCTGCTTACCTCAACTTGACGCCGGCACCAAGACGATCCATGCCGCTTATAAAGACCTAAGACGTCGCGATCGGTTTTCGGCGGGATTCCGGCCGACTCCCTACGATGTCTGGTCCTTCAAACACGACCGAGCCTTCGGCATCCCCCATCCGGGATCGATCCCTCCGGCCATCGTCGCCCACACCCTGCATTACTACACTCTCCCCAACGCACTCGTGGTCGATCCCATGGCAGGCGGAGGCACCACGTTGGACGTCTGCGAGTCCATGGGACGCAAGGCGATCGCGTATGACCTCAATCCTGTGCGTCCAGACATCCTGAAACACGACGTAAGGCATGGCTTTCCGCCCGAATCGCACGGATGCGACTTGATTTTCTGCGACCCTCCCTACCATACCATGCTGGCTCGGAAGTACGGCGCAGCGGGCATCGACCACGAGCCGCTCCCCGTTTGGATCGCGTTCTTGAACCAGCTCGCACGCGATGCGATGGCTGCCCTTAAACCCGGCGGGCACCTCGCCTTGCTCGTGGCAAACCAGACCGAGAAAGACCTTCCCGCCGGATTTGGCTACCTCGACCACGCCTTTTTAGGCTATTCCGCGATGGTCGCGGCGGGCTTTCTTCCCGAACGCCGGGTAAGTTGCCCAATGGATGGAGCGTACTTACCCCAGCACGTTCGGCGCGCACGGACAGAAGGCCGAATGCTCGGCCAGGTCCGCGACCTGTTGATCGGACGTAAGCCTTTTGAAAAATGAAGGTTACGCCAAAGGCTCACCGCAGGCGAGCTCGTACACCTTGGCCCGCAGGAAGGGGTTGGTGAGAGTCGGGTTGCGCCGAACAATCGGTTCAGGAAGGGTTTCGACCGCCAGCGCGAGAAGTTCACGGAGCTCGTGCGGTCGTAGATGATCGATCACGTGAGAAATGGCCGCCTCCTCGGCGAGCCGTTCTTCTTCCTCCCTGCGCGACTCACGTTGGGCTTCAACCTCGCGAAGTCGATTCTGTAACTCGCGCCGGCGTGTTTCGAGCTTGGTCGCCACCTGGGGGAGTAGGTCATATCCATCTTCCAGACCGGCCCGGATATACCCAGGTCCATTCTGAAGTTTCCCCTGGCTCTGCAGGTAGAAGGCGTTCAGAAGAACCTTTGCGACATCCTCGGGATCTTTTTGAGCGGCCAACCGGCTGGCGAGCTGCTTCGGGATTCCCTGGTCTGTCAAAAGTTCCTGCAAATCCACAGCAACAAGAAGACGCCCCGCGGCCGACAGTCGGAAGGGAGTTCCCGGAATCGGGATGCTTGTCGTGTCTTCTTTCGTTCTTGTCTCTCGTTTGGGCCCAGACGCGGGGCCTGCGGGGCCGAGGAATTGGGCCAACGCCTCGAAAGAATCTTGACCAGTTCCAAGGGGTGCCCCTAAAGAATCTGGGCCAGTTTCGAGGGGGTCCTCTAAGAAATCTAGGCCAGTGGAAGGCAGGTTTTGGGACCCCTGCTTGTCCTTCGCCTTGCTGGGCGGAGCTCCGGGGGGGGCCTGCCTCATGATCTTGTATGCGGTCGAGCGTCCCTTGGATTTGCTGGTGGCCAGAAGCCCTCTCCGCGTCAGGTCCTCGATGGCGGCCAGAACGGTCTGGCGGCTGAGCCCAGACTGCGCGGCGATGGTTCGAATGCTGGGGTAAGCCCAGTCGGAACCAAAGTCGGAGTAGAGCCCGATGGTGAGGTAGACCTTGATCGCCGAGCCTCCAAGTGCTTTGAAGGACTCAGACCGCAACAGGTCGTGCTCAACGCGAAAGAAGTAAGGCGCCATGACCTACCGGCACCCTCCCGAATGCTGACGAACCCAGGTTGAAACTGTTCCAGTAAGAAGAACCCGCTTGAAGCTGTCACTCGGTGATGCCCTCTGGAGGATCAGAGACGTAGTACGTCTTCACCTTTCCGCGCTCGTGCGTGGTCGAAACGACCAGCCCCAGAGCCTCCAGGCGAGACAGTCCGTCGATGATCGTCGGGCATGACAACTTGGTCCGCGCCATCAGTTGGCTCAGACTGATCGTCACGCTCCGGTCCGGTCTTCCTCCGCAGATCTCAAGCATCACCAAATACACCTTGATCGCATCCCCGCGAATCCGGGCCAGATAGCCTCGGTCAAACAGAACGGTCTTGACCCAGTCGGCCTGGGTGGGCGCGGCAGCGGTCACGACAGTGCTCCTTCCCCTTCCTGGAGACGTTCAAAAGCAAGTAGCCGACCCAATCGGTGCTTTGCTTTTCATCCTTCGTACGCGATGCACTCAAACGGCTCTTCCATGGCAATCCTTATCGACGAAGCAAAGTGCATGACTTAAGTGGGACTCGAGAAAATAGGAGGATTGAGGAAAAGACGGTGTTGGTGAGGTGGGCGAAGAGAGGTGGGGTTGGATGAAGTTGAATGTGTGCGTTGAGATTGAGTGTGTGAGAGTGGTCCGGCCAGATGTTTCTCTTCGAGCGGGGTGAGCCAGAGCAGGGGAGGGGGCGCGTGGACGCACCTTTAGGTGAGAAGCGAGGGAACGAGTGGATCACCTGAATTGAGTCGTGGGCTCCGAGATATCGAAGTCTCTTTCCCTATATGGGCGCGGACGGCCCGCCCGCAAGGGAATTGGATAAGTCGAAGAGTGGGCAAATTGCTCACGCGCCTAGGAATGGCGATGTTGGGGTGATTCTCCCCGCGGATCGATTCGGGTTGCCCACACGCTACTGAAAGGGCTCCACGTCTCGAATTGGAGGACTTCTCTCGGTGACCTGGCTGATCTTTGCCAGGTTCTTGGCGTTCTTCGTCCGCGCCGATCGGATCGGTAAGAAGGGCTTCGAACTCCGAGCCTGATTTGGGCGACTCGAGAATGAGGGGCGAGCCCACCGCGCCAAGGCCGATGCCAGGAAGGAGGCGACATTTCCCAGAAACAAGCGGATCCTTGGAAATCCCAAGCCTCAATTCTTGCCGGTGGGCAGTGCCCACCCTGCAAAACCAAGCTGGGTGTCACGCGAAGGTGATTCGCTCTAGGGATGCCCCCTCGCGCGACTGGTCTTGCCGGTCGCGACCCCATGTCGGGCTGGCCGACTCCTTCTATAGAGAGGGGGTATAACCCTCCTCGTTTAGCCTGACCGATCACCCCGGTCGATCTTAACAGGGAGAAGAGGTGTCCTCGAGTCGGCGAGATACCCATGTTTCCAGGAACGGAGACGCTTTGGGCTGAATCTTCCCGCGGATTCATCCGGGTAGCCCACGAGAGTCGCTCAGTTGCATCAATGTCGTGGAGTGGGCACTCGCCCACCGCACCAAGGCCGATGCCTGGAAGGGAGCGACATTCTCCAGGGACCAGCGTGTCCCTGGAAGTCACAGTCCTGGACTCATGTGGGTGGGCGGTACCCATCCATCAAAGCTGGGCGTCTCGCAAAGGCGATTCGCTCTAAATCGTCTCATTTTGCATGGCTATTCCGAGGGCATGAGGTCGCGTCTGGGTCCATTCCAATGCGCGAGGATGAAATTCTCGGAATGAGAATCGGGCTGGATATTTGCTTTAAAAGGTTCTAATCAGGGAACTTACAGCAAGAGAACGAGTTACGAAAACCATGAGAATCCAAAGAATATCGTGAGAATTCGGGACCAGGGTGTTGATCCGCGTTCAGAACCCGGTATTATCTCCCTTGTCGCCTGTGACAACGAGCGACGCGAAACGAAAACGAAACGGCTGACGAAAGCCACTG
>Ga0182745_1000670_pt1 | contig 36249 bp, 52 predicted proteins | sample eDN3rd30CKraftBY_FD_128523 | JGI IMG/M metagenome (GOLD analysis project Ga0182745, IMG submission 128523) | Enriched backyard soil microbial communities from Emeryville, California, USA - eDNA 3rd pass 30_C Kraft BY (version 2) (version 2) | ecosystem: Environmental > Terrestrial > Soil >...
CCACACGACAACGGGCGTTCGGTCGACCCGCTCCACCTTCGCCCACGCTCCGATCACGGCGCCGCGATTCGGCCCGGGCGTGAAGCGGTGCGAGACGGTCCCGGCGCCAGGGTCGATCTCGATCGCGTCGTTCGCATGGACGGCGGCGGCGGTGATCCCTCGGAAATCGGGGAACGATTCGGCGCGCGCCAACATCCCGGCCTCGGCGGGCTGGAACTCGAACTTGTCGATCCACTTCGGGTTCTGCCTCGAGCCGATGTTCTGCCGGCGCTTCACGCAGAACGCCTGCTTGATCAGCGGGTCGAGCCCCGATCGCTTGCACTGCTCGACGAACAGGGCGAACTCGGTATCAGGGATCCCCTGGGGGCAGACCGTCCGCTTGACGAGATCCAGCCTCTCGCGCGTCCACTCGTTCGCCGCGATGGCGACGGGGGCAATATGCTCACGCTTCACGACTTCCATTTCGTTTCCCCTTTCTTGGTTTCGATTTCAGTGCCGGGTGATGAGCTGCCCGGCGGCGAGCAAGTCCTCGGTCCGCACGCTCCGCACCGGGACGTGCTGCTCCCGCTCTCCGACCACGATCAGGACCGCGCGGCCCTCGGCACATTCGGCGCAGCCGGAGACGTGCCAGTCGTGGGCGATGCGACGGAGGAACCGGGCGAGGCGGGAGGAGCGCTTCACGACGCGACCTCACAGGCAGCCGCACGGAGACGGGCCAACTCGCCGTGGTACTGCGCCGCGCACCCGTGGCAGCAGCAGCCGTCCAGCGCTGCCTCGCCGGGTCGCTCGGGGTGGTAGGGGCAGGCGCCGAGCATCGCGTCGACGGCGGCGCGCTCCGCGAGCAGGCGGCGGATCGCCTCGTCGATCGCGACCTCTGCGCCGTCGAGGGTGCCGATGTTCTGGATCGCCGCCACCGTGGCGGAGCGCAGGCGAATGAGTTCCCGGCTCATGCCGCACCTCGCTGCCTGGAAATCGCGGTGTGGGCGTCCAGCGTCCTCTTCGCCATCCGCACCGCGAGCCCGAGCCCGCAGTCGGGGTCGAGGCGCTCACCGTGCTTGGCCGCCAGCAGCTCCCCCTGCCTGATGAGCGCGCGGACGTGGTGCTCCAACTCGCCGCATCGGTAGGGCCAGCTCGTCGGATCGAGGGCGCTCACGCCGCACCGCCGATCTGCAGAGCGCCGACGGCGGCGGCGTCCACCTGCTCGACGAGCTCCTCGGCGAACTCGAGGTGGGTGGTGATCTCCAGGGCCAGCGGGATCGCCTTGCCCTGGCGGATGTCCCGGATGTCCTTGGACAGCGTGGCGACGGCGTTGCGAAGCTTCGTGACGAGCGGATCCAAGTGCGGCATGGCGGGTCACCTCCCGCGCCCCGGGAGTGGGGCACAGGAGGAATGTTGCACAGATGCACCACTGGGTCAAGCAGAAGTGGTGCGCCAGTGCAACACAGCTAGAGCATCCCTAGTTGCCGGAGAACCTTCCGGGCCCGAATCAGGCTGGCGCCTCGACAGCTCGCCCGGGGGATCCGGACAATGGGGCCAAGGCGCTGGAAGGCGTCCGGGGGCCAACCTTCGACCAAGAAGATGCCGACGTCCGCTGGGAGATGGCGCGAGCGAAGCTCGACTGATCGCATTCATTCCTCCGGTGATGGTGTTCACCGAAGGTCGGCGATAGCTGTTACTTGGTCGACTTCGTGGGCTTCCGCCCCCGCTTCCAGCGGATCAGGTCCGCTACCGCCTCGGCGTCGGGTTCCACCATTTCCCAGATCGCAGTCTGCTCAGCAGCCCAGTCCAGCTCCTGCTCACTCAGCGGCGGACTGAAAAGGGGGCGGGCCGCCTCGAGGCGAACGAGCTCGTCGATCGCGGCATCTATCGGGCCAGTCTTTCTGATGGCCGAGACGAGAGTGGCGGGGTCCTTCTGGCATGCCCGCGCGAGAGCCTGGAGTGTCTCCAGCTTTGGGTTCAGCTCGATGCCCTTCTCGATGCGACGGACTGTGTGCCGATCCAGGCCAGCAGCAGCGGCTAGGGTCGACTGGTTGAAGCCGGCCGCCTTCCGCATGTTGATCAACCGCTCTGCCAGGGAGCGCCGCCGGTGTGCCATTCCGGCACCGTACCCGGACAGGTGTTGCACGGCTGCACCTCGTGGCGGTTGACGGCGGTGGTGCACGCGTGCAACAAATGGTCGCATGAACGTTTCCATCGGCAACTCCATCCGCACTACCCGGGTCGCCCTCGGTTGGTCGGTGCAGCAGCTGGCGAGAGCCTCTGGTGTCGCAAGGCAAACAATTGCGCGCCTCGAGGCCGGAGCCCCGTGGCAGAGCCCGACGATCGACCGGCTCGCCGCCGCGATGGGGACAACCGCGGCGGCATTCCTCGTCCCCCCAGCCTCGCTCGCGCCTCGTGAGGGTGCGCCCGACGCTGCGCTGCCCGCCCCCGGAACGCCACCCCCCGCTGAGGCTGCGCCAGTCCGGGATCCAACGCGCCGGCGGGGAGCGGCCGCCCTCGCCCGCGAAGTGGCGCGCCTCGAGGTGCGGCTTCGCCGCGAGAAGGCAATCGAGGAGCGGGCCTATGCGCGCTGCGTGATCGCTGGCGCACCGCTGCCCCCCAAGCCGCCAGGGCAGGGCGCTCGGCACCGCGCCGCCTGGGAGCGGGCGCGAGACCGTACGGCGGACGTTCATACCCGACTCGAGGCGGCCCGCCAGGACCTCGCCGCGGCGCAGGCCTCCGAGATCTACGCATGAATTTCCTCCCTTCCACTCGTAGCGAAAGACGCGAGAACACCTCGGGGCCTGACAGCGTCGACCTGGGCCGACTGAACGGCTTGCGGGTTGCAGGCTGGGTCGCCGCCGGTGTCTCGGTGGCGCTCAGCGTGAGCGCTGGGGCCTTCGTCTTCGGCTGGCTCTTGGGCAGCGAGGAGTGGATCGGAGCCGGGATCGTAGCGGGAGTGTCGCTCTGGATCGTGTCGGTAGTCCTCGGCACCATCCGTGAGTCGGGGAGCGGCCGATGATGCCGCCTGTCCGCGATCCCGCCCGCCGGCGGAGGATCCTCGAGGGGATGCGCGAGGTCTCCCACGCCCAGCAGTTGGCTGCATGGAGGGCAGAGCCGCGGGACTACGGCACCTGGCTCTCGGCGGCGGTCCGAACCGATCGCATCGACCAGCTCCTCCGCGAGCTCGAGGCCGCCCGATGAACCGCCGGTGCGCCGCCTGCAGGGGGCCCGTCCCCGCCCACCGTGCCTCCGCCGGCACGTGCTCGATCGCGTGCACTGGTCGCCTGGCGCTACGGGGGGATAGGGCCGCGGCGAAACCGAAGCGACGCACGAAGGAACGGCCCCGGCGCCAGGTCGCTGCCGCCGTCGAGGAGCTCTCGCCGCCTCCGACCGCCACCACGGAGGAGTCTTCCTCGCTTGCGGTACAGACGCCCGTCCGGCCGCGCCTCTGGTCGCTCGACGAGGTGTTCCGCGCGGCAGGCGAAGAGGCGCCGCGAGGCGCCGGTGATGGCGCGCCTGAACTCAGCGCGGCGCCGGGGGCGTTCGAGGCCCGCGAGGCCGAGCCGCCGCCGGCGGCAAGCGAGGCGCCGCGGGTCTGCACCGAATGCGGTGAGCCTGCGGTGCCCGGGCGCTCAACATGCAGCGACGCCTGCCAGGCGTCCGCCCGTCGGCGCGGCACCTCGGTGGCCGCCGAGCAAAAGCGCCGCCGGACCCAGGCCGCGGAGGTCGAGCGAGTGCGTGCCGAGGGCAAGCCATTCCCGAGCGTCGCGGAGACCGCGCTGTCCGTTGAGCGCGTCGACCGTGAACAGGACTGCACCCACTACGGCGACTGCCTCGACCTCGCCGCGAACCTGGACTGGCCCGGGTGGAGCTGCGGCGAATGCCCGATCCGCGGAACCTGCAACCGCGAACCTGAGGCACCGCGAGGCGCCTCCATCGCGCTGATGGCGCTCGAGGACCTGACGTGAGGGCGCCCGGCTGCAGCTGCCGCACGACGGCGCCGACGAAAGTGGAGCTCGCGGGCCTGCTGATCTCCGAGCTGGGCCCGGACGTCCAGCGGCTGCGGTTTACCTGGCGGACCACAGACCCCGCGACCGCAGTGATCGAGGCGCCCAGCCTCGAGGAGGCGAAGGCCCGCGAGCTCCTCTGCCGAGCGAAGGGGTTCCTCGTCCTCGAGGGCTACCGGACCAGGCGCCCCGAGGGCCCGCCGGAGGTCCGCGTGCGGCATGAACTCTGCCGGGCGTGCGTGCGCGCGCTCGAGGCCAACTGGCCGGGGAGGGCGGCGTGACTCTCGCCGAGCTGCTCGGGGCCGTTGTCCTGCACCACGCGCTCGCCGCCCTCGGCGCCGAGGTGCGACCGCCGGCGCGGCGACCGGCTGAAGGGACGCGCCGCGCGATGGTGCTCGCGGCGCTCGAGCACGGCCAGCCCGTCCATGCCCGCGAGCTCGCCAATGCCTCCGGCCAGACGCTCAACCCCACGCTGCGCGACCTGCGGAACCTCATCGCCGACGGCCTGGTCCTCCGGGTCGGCCCCGGCACCTACCAGCTCCGGGAGGCCGCCTGATGCGCGAGCGAACCAAGAACGACTTGGGCACACCGGCCGTGGTGCTCAACGCCCTTCGGCCGCTGGGGCCGATCCGGTTGGACCCCTGCAGCAACCCCTGGTCGATCGTCGACGCCGAGGTGCGGCTCGACGGCAGCCCCGGGCGCTGCGGGCTCGCGGCGGACTGGCATCGTCTCGCCGGCCCGCAGCTGGTCTACGTGAATCCGCCCTACGGCACCGGACACATGCCGCGGTGGGCGGAGAAGATCGTCCTTGAGGCTGGCCGCGGCTGCGAGGTGGTCGCGCTGGTTAAGGGGGACCATTCGACGCAGTGGTGGCAGGCCCTTCGCCGTCCCGCCAGGGCGATCGGATACTGGAACGGTCGAATCGCCTTCCTTGGAGGCGCCTTCGGCTGCGGAGAGTTCGCGTCGTCGCTGGTCTACTACGGCCGCCGCGCCCGCCTCTTCGCCCGCGCCCTCGAGGACCACGCCGACGTGAGGCTGATGCCATGAGGCTCACCCGGCACGGACGCGAGCGCCTGCGCGGCAGGATGGGCCTCTCGGGCGGCGCTCCCGAGCGCATGGCCCAGCGCGCGCTCGAGCACGGCCTTCCACCGGCGGCATTCGTCGGCCGGCTACGGCGCTACCTCGACGGCCGGATGCTCCTCCACCCGGGCGGCTGCAACCTCAGGGTCTACGGCGAGGCAGTCTACGTGTTCGACGCTCACGAGGCGCTGGTCACCGTCCTCCAGGTCCCCCGCGACATGCGTGCGGCGGCGCTCGCGAAGCAGCGGGAGGCCGCGTCGTGAGCTCGCCGATCTTCCGCGTCTGGGTCCCGGGTGACCCCAAGCCGAAGGGCAGCGGGACCCCCTTCAAGAACGAGCACACGGGCAAGCTGGGCGTGAAGAGCGCGTGCGAGGGCCTCGGGGCTTGGGAGGACAAGCTCATCATCCTGGCGCGCTCCCAGCTCGCCAGGGACGGCCTGCGCGCCACCAAGGCGGCGCCGCTCTTCCCCTCTGGGCCGGTGCGGGTGTCGCTCTGGTTCTACCTAACTCGGCCGCAGGACCATTTCGTGAACCGCGACGGCAAGCGCCTGAAGCCCTCGGCGCCGACGTGGCACGACGTCTACCCCGACGGCGACAAGCTCGAGCGCGCCGTGGGGGACGCGATGACGAAGGCCTTCGTGTGGCGAGACGACGGACAGGCGGCGGCGGTGGCAAAAGAGAAACGGTGGGCCGATCCGAAGACCGGCCCCGGGGTCTGGGTGCAGGTCGAGGCCCTCGAAGAACGAGAGGTAGCTTGATGAGCGCGGCGAGCCTGTACAGGAACGTCCACGTCAGCATGTGGGGGGACGAGAAGTTCCGGAGCCTTCCCGACGACGGGAAGATGCTTTGGATGTACCTGCTGACCTGCCCCGAGACCACGTCGGTCCCGGGGTGCATCGGAGTCGGGAAGGCTTCCCTCGCTGAAGCTCTCGACTGGGACGAGGCCCGGCTCCTCGGCGCGTTCGGAAAGCTCGAGGAGCGCAGGATGGCGAAGGCGGACTGGCGGGCCCGGCTCGTCGTCCTGCCGAACGCGATCAGGTACGCGCCGCCCGACTCCTGGAAGAACGTGAAGGGGTGGCTCAAGTATATCGCCGTCCTGCCGGAGTGCCCGCTGAAGATGGAGGCCCTCGGCATCCTCTGGCGGCACCTCCAGGCGCGCGGCGAGAACGTCTCGGCGCCCTTCCTCGCGGAGTTCGGAGAGGCCCACCTAATGGCGTGTGCGGCGGCGGCCGGAGGGGCATCGCATGGGCCATCCGATACCCGTCGAGAAGGGCCATCCCGAGGGCCATCAGATGGCCCTTCGGGTGGGCCTTCGCATGCCCCTCCCGATGCAGGATCAGGAAAGGATCAGGAGAAGGAACAGGATCAGGAGAAGGGACGCGCGCGCGCGTCCGCGGCTGGCGCCGCCCCCCTCGGCCCCCGGTCAATAGGCCCAACCCTCGCCGAGCTACAGCGCCTCTGGAACGAGCTGATGCCGCATCCTCCGTTCCCGCGCTGGGAGGAACTCGGGGAGGACCAGCGCCGGTCCGCGAAGCGGATTCGGGAAAGGCCGGTGGATGGAGTGGCTGGGTGGCGGGCCATCCTCGAGCGCATCGCGAACTCGCCGTTCCTCCGCGGCGACAACGACCGTGGCTGGGCCGCCGACCCTGATTTCTTGCTGCGGGTGTCGACCCCGCGGAAGGTCCTGCAGGGGAACTTCGACGCCAAGTGGCCCAACGGGCAGCCGAAGCGCCTGGTTGGCGGAATAGCGCCAGCGCCGCCGCCGGCGGAGCGCCCGCCGCCGAGGGCCGGCGAGTTCGACACGCGACGCTGCGTCGGATGCATGGAGCCTCGGCTGCATCGCTGGTCTGGCGAAGGTTGGGTCGTGGGGTTCCACCGAGGGTGCCGATCGCCCGCTGCAGCGTCGCAGGAGGCCCAGGACGTGGCGGAGGCCTACGCCGCGATGGAGGCGAGCCTACTCGCCGAGGTCGCGCAGTGACGCCCGACGAGCTCGATCAGCTCGCCAGCCGGCAAGCGCAGCCGATCCCGCACGCTGGCGAAGCCGTGGTGGTCCACGCCGCGGCCTACGTCCGGCACATGTTCGACGGCCGCGACGGGCGCGAGCTCGCGCGGCTTCTGCGCCTCCGGTCGGCGACGGGTGTCTCCGAGTACGGCACCGAGCTGCAGACCCGCAACGGCAGGTCCGCGGCGATCGATGCGCTGCAGGAGGCCTCGGACCTGGTCATGTACACGACCCAGGGGGTCCTCGAGGCCGACCAGACGAACCGGCTCGAGTGGTGGGCGCTTCGGGCCGAGGCCGCGAAGGTGGCGCGCCAGGCGCTCATCCTGGCCCGTGCAGACCTGCGCCGACGGGCGCGGGCAGCCAGGAAGGGAGATCCGAGATGAAGACCTTCCTGACGCCAGCGCAGCTCGCCGAACGTTACGCTGGCCGTGTCTCCGTGAAGACGCTCGCGAACTGGAGATGCCTGGGCAAGGGCCCGCGTTTCCTGAAGGTCGGCGGGCGGATCGCTTATGCACTCGACGACGTGGCGGCCTGGGAGGCATCACGGACGGCGGATGGCACGCCTGTCGCGCAGCGGCGCCGCACCGGGTAGCGGCGGCGCACCTCAGGAGCGGCCACGGCCTGCCTTTGAGATGGGCAGGATCTCGAGCGCCTGCTGGGCTCCGCCACGTTTCGCCCTGCGAAGGGGCGTAGCGGAAGTGGCCGCCTTCTCGGGGACCGTTATCAGCACGCCCTTCCGGCGCGGCTGAGGCGGCTTCGCCAACCCGGGGAGCATCGGCTGCCGATCCTCTGGAGCACTCGCCAGGTCTTCGCCGGGGTGGTCGATCCTGGCGCCGTCGAGGATCTGGCGGACCGGGATGAGCTGGATCCGAGGATAGCGCCGCGATCGGTTCGGAGTCGCGAAGGTGCCTGCCTGAGCGGCCTCACGGCGCATTTCCGCTGTCGGCTCCTGGAGAGTCACCAAAACGCCGATCGCCGCCTTCTCACGCTCCATCGTGCCGCGGAGCTCCCGAACCATGGCGGGATTCACGACCTTCGTCCCTTTGACTGAGATCACGATCTCTCGCACCTCGGCGCTCGAACTGGTTCGGAACTTCAAGAAACCATCGATTCCCCGGTCGCCGCCACGTCGTGCGCGCCGGCCGCCGGGATCCTTCGACGTGACGTGTGCTCCGAGGGCGTGGATAGCCCAGCTTTGGAATTCGTGGGGCGAGGCCTCGGCGAGCACCTGCGCGCCCTGCATATCGCGCGGCTCGCCGAGCAGCTCGTACCTGACGCCCGGGAACTTGGCGGCCATGCGGTTTCGAATTACTTCGATGGCAACGTAGGCGACGTCGATGCCGATCCATTCGCGACCGAGGACGTGTGAAGCCTCTATGGTTGTGCCGCATCCACAAAAGGGGTCGAGGACTACTGCCCCTGGTTTCGTCGACGTCTTGATGATCCTCTCAAGGAGGGCGACCGGCTTCTGGGTGGGATATCCGAGCCTTTCTTTTGCCTGTCCGTTCAGTCGGGCGATATCGGTCCAGACGTCTCCGAGTGGCCGGCCTCGCTGATCGTCGAGGTAGCGCTTGAATCGTGGGACAGCGCCCGGTTTCCGCTGCACCACGAGCCCCTCGTCGTAGGCTGCCTGCATACGCTCCTTGGTCCAGCGCCAAACGCGGGTGACGCCAAGGAACTCGTAGGTCAAGTTCGGTCGATCGAGACTTGGATTGAGCAGGCTGGTGAGCTGGTATCGCCGTCCGTCCGGGTCCATCATCGAGTACTGCTTGGCGGTTTTCTCGTCTGGAGTTGAAACGTCGTATTTCTCGAAGGCCTCCTCGTCATTCCACACCCAACCGTCGCCCTTGCTGTATCCGAGGATCACATCGTGATTCGTGGGCAGCCTGCGCGTCATCAAGGCCTTCGAGGGGGTCCTCTGCCAGATGATCTCGTTTCGAAAACTCCCTGGTCCGCAAATGGCATCAAGCAGAAGCTTCAGGTAGTGGCTCGCACTGGGGTCACAGTGCAAGTACATCCAACCGCCAGGCTTCAGGATCCGCCACAGTTCGACCAGGCGAGGCGCCATCATCACGAGATAGGCCATCATGTCGTTGCGGGTCGGGAGTGCCTTGAACCACGCCTCAATGAGGAGCGACAGTGCTCGCGGGAAGCCTCGGTTCTCGGCGTCGGGGCTCACGATCGAGTCGTAGGTTTCCTGAGCTGAGAGATCCCAATGCCAGTAGTCCTCGAACGCTTTTACCTGCGCTCGAGCTGGAGAAGCGTCTCGCTCCTTGAAAAGAACGTTGTAGTCGCGGTTGGAATTGAACGGCGGATCTAGGTAGATGAGGTCGACGCAGCCGTCCGGGAAGTCCGGACCGCGCAGCACGTCCAAATTGTCGCCGAAGTAAAGCCGTCCTGGCTTCATGTGAACCTCCTGAGCACTGGAGGATCGGCGCGGGTTCGTGCCAAGCAAGTTTTCGCTCTGTGAACGGTTGCGATGGAGCATCGCTCCAGCGTCCCACTCGGAGGAGGATCCTCCAAGGCATCGCTTGACGGCGGCACAGAGGAACGACGAAAACTTTACAGCGCTTGCGGAGTAGAGCTCCCGCTCGTGAGACTCGGGGAAACGGAGAGACGCATGGCAGTGATCAGCGTTGGGATCGACGAGAGGGAGCTCAACCCGTTCCAGAACCAGGAGATCGAGAAGGCCCTGGTTCGCGCGGTGAGGAAGGCGGGCGGTGATGCCATCCGCGCGGTCCGCGCAGACGGCAAGCGCCGCGTGCGTGTGCGCAAGCGGATCAAGTCCCAGTTCCTTCACGACCGAGCGATGCCGCTGACGTTTCCTCGAGGTCAGACGCTCGAGGCGCAGGTCTGGCAGATGGCGGTAACGGGTAAGGAGATCCCGCTCGGTAGATATCCTTCGAGGCAGACGAAGCGCGGCGTCTCGGTCCAGGTGAACAAGGGGCGCCGAAAGTTGATCGAGGGCGCGTTCATCGCGACCATGCACACAGGGCACGTGGGCGTGTTCATGCGGGAGGGGGCGTCGCGGCTGCCGATCAAGCACGCCCTCTCGAGCCGCGTCAGCGACGTGTTCCAGGACAAGGGGATGGCGCCGGACGTTCTGCTGCGCGGGCACACGGTGTTCGGGCGGACCTTCCGTCGCGTCCTGCCCCTCGAGCTCGCCAAGGCCCAGGGGTAGGCCCCGGACCTACCCGGGGGAGGCGAAAACGGGACCTCGCGAACGTCGAAAAGTGCCGAAAACGGCACTTTGGAGGGGGTTTGGAGCTGTTTCGGGCCCCACCCCCCCCATGCGGGGGGTCCTTCCGGAGGGGGGTGCCGTGCGGGTGCGCAGACGCGCTTTAGGTCACCAGAAACAGCGAATTTTGCAGGGTAGCCACCGCCGGCGGTAGGGTAGGTGTCCAGTCGACTTACCGCCTGGAGGGGCGATGCGCGCAAGAGCCCGAGTGCTACTTCAGTTGACGGCTGCCGTTCTTGTCGGGTGCAGCAGCGCCGCGGTGGAGCCCGGGCCGCCGCAGGTTCTCGAGCACGAGAACGGATGGCGAATCCAGATCCCTAGGAACTACGCCAGCGACGCGCCGCGCCCGCTCGTGGTCTTCCTCCATCAGTCGAAAACGGGTGACGTGGGGAGCCCTTGGGACGAGCCACGAATGCAGCCGGTCACTCGCGCGCTCGAGCGGGCGGGCTACATTGTGGCGGCCGCAACCGACGGGCAGCGTTGGGGGAACCAGCAATCGCAGGACAACTACGTAGCGCTCGCCCGATGGGTCCAAGCGAACTACAGCGTGAGCTACGTGGTCCTCCTTGGTGCGAGCATGGGAGGGCTGCCGGCGCTGAACATCGCTGCGAGCGGTGCGCTGCCAGGCCTCCGTGCAGTAGGTGGAATCGGTGCATGCACCAGCCTCGCGAGCATGTACAACCATCCGTACTTCACTGAGGACATCGAGGCTGCCTACGGTTTTCGCGGGGTGGAGGAGTTCGCGAGCGCAACGGAGGGGTTCGACCCGATGCAGGCCACCCCGGATTTATTCGCCCAAGTGGCGATCCGGTTCTGGGCGAGCCCGGCTGACGCGCTGGTGCCGAAGGCGGATCACGCCGACGCATTCGCCTGGAGGATTGGGGGCCAGAGCGGCAACGCGTCGGTCGTCAGCGCCCGGGGCCGTCACCTGGCTCGGGATCAGTATCGGCCGGACGAAGTGGTCGCGTTCTTCGACTCCGTCGCGCCGTGAGCTGGCGGCTACCTGGTCTGAGCGGTAGCCACCCATGCTAGGTTGATCGCGTGAACGAAAAGCCCACCAGCCGCCCGCGGTATGGGGGATGTCGGTAGCCACGCCGGCGCCCCCGACGACACCCTCGGTTCTCCACCACCTGCAACATTCCCGCTTTGTCCCGCGAGGTCATTAGCTATGCCGCTGATGACCCAGCGGGCCTACGCCCGTCACCGCGCAGAGCTCGGCCTCCCTGGCACCACCCACAGGGCGGTGCAGAAGGCGCTCGAGGCCGGGCGGATCCAGGTTGACGCCGACGGCCTGATCGACAGCGACGTCGCCGATCGGGCGTGGGCTTCGAACTCGAGCGAGGGCCATCGGCGGAACGCGAAGCAGGAGGCGGCCGCCAAGGCGAAGGCTGGCCAGGCGCAGAAGACGAAGGAGCCGCCGCCGCCGAAGCCCCCGCGAGCTCGAGCAGCTCCGCCTCCTCCGCCCGCACTACCTCCACTCCCGCCACCACCGTCGCCGCCCTCGGCAGGCGACGAGGAGGAGAAGGAGGATCTCTCCCACGCTGGGCCGACCATGACGCTGGCGGAGGCCTCCGCGCTCGAGAAGGAATGGAAGGCGAAGCTCGCTCAGCTCGACTTCGAGGAGCGCTCAGGAAAGCTCGTTCCCGCCGAAGAGGTCGTCGCGAAGTGGGTGGAGCTCATCACCATCTCGAAGACGAAGCTCCTCGCCGTCCCTGGGAAAGCGAAGGCGAGGCTGCCGAAGCTCACCGCCGCGGACGTCCGCGTGCTCGACCAGCTGATCCGGGAGGCCCTCGAGGAGCTCGGCCACGGCGACGACGGAGAGGAGGGCGGCGCCGATGGGCACTAGCGTCGCGATTCTCTTCCGAACGGCGATGGGCGCCTGGCGGCCGCCGCCGCGCCTCAGCCTATCGGAGTGGGCCGACAGTCATTTCATGCTGTCGGCCGAGTCGGCCGCCGAGCCAGGCCGGTGGAGGACGCTGCCCTACCAGCGCGCGATCCTCGACGCGTTCAGCGATCCGGACACCGAGCAGATCTCGGTGATGAAGTCGGCGCGGGTGGGCTGGACGAAGTGCTTGAACATCGTCGTCGCCTACTACATGGCGCAGGACCCCTGCCCGATCATGGTGGTGCAGCCCACGATCGAGGATGCCGAGGGCTACTCGAAGGAGGAGGTCGCGCCGATGATCCGGGACGTCGACGTTCTGTCGGCGCTGATCCCGGACTCGAAGGCGAAGGACTCGGGGCAGACGCTGCTCCACAAGGCGTTCCGCGGCGGCTCGGTGTCGATGACCGGCGCCAACAGCGGCCGCGGTTTCCGCCGTGTCTCGCGAAAGGTCGTCCTCTTCGACGAGGTCGACGGCTACCCGCCCAGCGCTGGCACCGAAGGCGACCAGATCAAGCTCGGCATCCGACGCACCGAGTACTACTGGGACCGGAAGATTGGCGCGGGCAGCACGCCGCTCCTCGCCGGCGCGAGTCGAATCGAGGACCTCTTCGAGAAGGGCGACCAGCGGCGCTACTACGTCCCCTGTCCGCACTGCGGGCACATGGACTACCTCGTCTTCCGCAAGGGGCCGGCCGGCCACTACATGGCCTGGCCCGACGACAAGCCGGAGGCGGCGTACTTCGTCTGCAGCGCAAACGGCTGCGTGATCGACCACGACCACAAGCGCGAGATGGTCGAGGCCGGCGAGTGGCGTGCGGGCGCGCACTTCAATCGACACGCCTCGTTTCACATCTGGGCGGCCTACTCGTTCTCGCCGAACGCGAGCTGGGGCCAGATCGCCACCGAGTTCGTCGAGGCGACGAAGGAAGGGCCGGAGGCGCTCAAGACCTTCGTCAACACCGTGCTCGGCGAGACCTGGCAGGACCGCGGCGAGGCCCCGGATTGGCTGCGCATCTACCAGCGCCGGGAGTCCTACGGGATCGGCAAGGTCCCGGCTGGTGTCGCGTTCCTCACCGCCGGCATCGACGTGCAGAAGGATCGCCTGGTCTACGAGGTGGTGGGCTGGGGTGATCGCAAGGAGAGCTGGAGCGTTGAGGCCGGCGTCCTGCCGGGCGATACGTCCTCGGAATCGAGCGCGGCGTGGAAGGCCCTCGACGAGCTGCTCGCGCGCTCCTGGCTGCGCGAGGACGGGCAGGCGATGGGCATCCTGATCACGGGCGTCGACGCTGGCTACAACACGCAGGTGGTCTACAACTGGTGTCGCCGGCACCCGATGACTCGAGTGATCGCATGCAAGGGCGTGCCGACCGCACGAGTGCTGATCGGCACGCCATCGAAGGTGGACGTGACCGTCCGCGGCAAAAAGCTGGCGCGCGGATACAGGGTGTGGCCCATCGGCGTGAACGTGGTGAAGAGCGAGCTCTACGCCTGGCTGCGCCTCGAGCTGCCGACCGATGAGAGCGAGGACCAGGAGATCCCGGGCGGCTACTGCCACTTCCCCGAGTACGGCGAGGAGTTTTTCAAGCAACTCACCGCCGAGCACCTGGTGCCGGTGGTGAAAAAGACGGGGTTCACGACGCTCGAGTGGCAGATCATCCCGGGCCGCGAGAACCATTTCCTCGACTGCCGCGTCTACGCCCGGGCAGCCGCATCGCTCGCTGGTCTGGATCGGAGCCCACCGAAAGGCGGTCGGCGGCCGCCCCCGCCGCCGAAGGCCTCGCCGCCTGCGGCCGCCACCCCTCAGCCTCCTCCGGCGGCTCGACCGCCGGCTGCACCGCCGCCTCGCTCGAGGGGCGGCAGCGGCTGGCTCGCAGGCGGATCGGGTAGTGGCGGCCGCGGTGGGCGTGGCGGCCGAGGCGGTTGGTTGAATCGGAGGTAGCACCATGTGGAGTCAGAACGACATCGACAGCCTGAAGGCGGCCGTCGCCAGCGGTATCTTCACGGTCCGGTACGACGGGCCACCGGGCCGCACGATTACGTACCAGTCGCTCAGCGAGATGCGATCGCTCCTCGCCGAGATGCAGCGCCAGGTGAAGGGCCACCGGTCCTACCGGCTGGCCCGAACGAGGAAGGGGTTCTGAGATGGCAGCTCTCACGACAACGAGGGCGTCCGTGCGCCCGGGGATGATCGACCGCTTCCTTATGTCGGTGGCGCCGCGGTGGGCGCTGCGGCGCATCCGGGATCGAGCGGTGGCAGCGACGATCGCCCGGCACTACGAGGCGGCTCAGGGAGGCCGCCGCACTTCGGGCTGGACCCGCGCCGGCACGGACGCCAACGCCGCGAACCAGCCGGCACTCGCTGCGCTGCGGTGGCTCGCCCGCGACCTGGAGCGCAACAACGGCTGGGCCCAGAACGGGATCCGCGCGATCGGAAGGAACACCGTGGGGTGGGGGATCCTCCCGAAGCCCACCGGCGCCAACGACCAGGCGAAGGCGCGAGCTCGCGAACTCTGGAACGCGTGGGCCGATGACAAGAACGCGTGCGACGCAGACGGGCGCCTCACCTTCTACGGCCTGCAGCGTCTAAGCATGGAGACGGTCGCGATCTCCGGCGAGGCGCTGGTCCGACGGCATCGCCGGCGAGCGGAGGACGGGCTCCCGCTTCCGTTCCAGGTCCAGGTGCTCGAGCCTGATTTCATCGACACGATGAAGGACGGCCTCACCGGACCCGGCGGCGGGCCGATCGTGCAGGGCGTCGAGTTCGACAAGCGCGGCCGACGCGTAGCCTACTGGCTGTTCGACGAGCACCCCGGCGCCAACAGCGGCCGCGGTGGTTTCGTGAGCAAGCGAGTGTCTGCGTCGGACATCATCCACGTCTATCGAGTCGGTCGGCCCGGGCAGGTGCGCGGCGCCTCGTGGCTCGCGTCGGCGATCGTGAAGCTCAAGGACTTCGACGACTACGAAGACGCGACCCTGATGCGGCAGAAGATCGCCGCGTGTTTCGCCGCGTTCGTCACAGACGTCGACGGCACCAACGATCCCCTCGGCGAGCAGGACGACGAGTCGCCCATCGAGACGCTCGAGCCCGGGATGATCGAGTACCTCCCGCCCGGGAAGGACGTCACATTCTCCTCGCCGCCGGCGGTGCAGGACATGTCGTTTTCCGCGACCACCCTCCGACGGATCGCGGCCGCGATGGGCGTCACCTACGAGGACCTCACCGGCGACTACAGCCAGGTGAACTTCTCCTCGGCGCGCATGGGGCGCTTGGCGCACTGGGCGAATGTCCACGACTGGCGCTGGAACATGATCATTCCGCAGCTCTGTGATGGTGTGTGGGCGTGGGCGATGGAGGCGGCGTTCATCGCCGGGCTCCTCATGGAGCAGCCGCGGGCAGAGTGGACGCCTCCGCCGATGCCGATGCTCGAGCCCGACAAGGAGGGCCTCGCCTACCAGCGAATTGTCCGCGCTGGCGGGATGACCCACGACGACATGATCCGCGAGCTCGGAGGCGATCCCGATACACACTGGCAGGAGTACGCCGCGTGCCTCAAGAAGCTCGACGAGCTGGATATCTGGCTCGACAGCGACGTCCGCCGAGTGAGCGCCGCCGGCCTCACCCAGGAGCGCGTCGGTGTCGGAGGCTCGGGCTCCGGGAGCGCGGCCGAGTAGCCTGCCGTGATGTTGCGGGATAAAGCGGGAAATCCCGTGTAACTTCGGCTGGTTGGGTGTTGTTCGCCTCTTTACATCGCCATCCGAACGCGTGTACTCGGATGGTGATGGGTGCGACTACCGCCAGGTCCGAGCAGCTCTCGACGCGGGAAGTTCCGGCGCTCTCGCTGCGTGCGGCGATCCGTCCGGGCAGCGTCGACGTCGAAAAGCGCACCGTCGACCTCGTGTGGACGACGGGCGCCCGTGTGCTGCGCGGCTTCTTCGATCGGTTCTGGGAGGAGCTCAGCATCGACCCGAAGCATGTGCGGATGGAGCGCCTGACGAGCGGCCGCGCGCCGCTCCTCAACTCGCACAGCAACTGGGATCTGTCGTCGATCCTCGGCGTCGTCGAAGGCGCGCGCCTCGAGGGCAAGCAGGGCGTCGCGACCGTGCGCTTCGCGAAGGCCGAAGACGATCCCGACGCCGACAAGATCTTCCGCAAGGTCGTCGACGGGATCATCTCGAACGTCTCGGTCGGATACCGGGTCTACCGGTTCGAGAAGATCGAGGACGTCGAGGACAAGATCCCCGTGTATCGGGCGGTCGACTGGGAGCCCTTCGAGATCAGCTTGGTCGGCGCGGGCGCCGACGCCGGCGCGGGTACTCGCTCTGCCGAGCGGGACCTTCGTCCCTGCACGTTTGTGAATTGGGAGGAGAGAGACATGCCCGGAGAGAACGAGAACACCCCGGCGACCGAGCCCAAGGCTCCGGTCGCTCCGCCCCCGACGTCGACCGAGGACGCGACCCGCGCCGCCGCCGACGCCGCCACCAAGGTCGAGCGAGACCGCGTCACCGGCATCCGCGCCTCCGTGCGGGCAGCGAAGCTCGGCGAGGACCTCGCCGACGAGCTCATCAACAACGGCACCGCGCTCGACGCGGCCCGGGCCCTGGTGCTCGAGCGACTCGCGTCGGCCGACGACCAGGTCCGCACCCAGCAGCACACGCGGGCGACCGTCACCGAGGACGAGCACGACAAGTGGCAGCGGGGCGCCGCCGCGTGGATCTTCGCGAAGGCCGCCGTGGCCGACACGATCGCGGCCGCGCGCAAGCTTCTCCCCGACCACGCGGCGTTCCGCGACGTCGCCCTCGACCCGGGCGAGTTCCGGGGCCTGACGCTGGTCGACCTGGCCCGCGAGAGCCTCGACCGCCGCGGCGTGAAGACCCGCGGCATGTCGAAGATCGACATCGTCGGCAAGGCGCTCACCCACCGGAGCGCCTACGCCACCACCAGTGACTTCGCCATCCTTCTCGAGGCGGCGATGCACAAGGTGCTGCTGGCAGCCTACGCCACCACGCCCGACTCGTGGAGCCGTTTCTGTGCCGTCGGCTCGGTGAGCGACTTCCGCGTCCACAACCGGTACCGCCTCGGGAGCTTCGGCGTGCTCGACGGGCTGAACGAGCACGGCGAGTTCAAGAACAAGTCGATCCCGGACGGCGAGAAGGCGACCATCTCCGCGAGCACGAAGGGCAACATCATCGGCCTCTCGCGGCAGGCGATCATCAACGACGACATGGGTGCCTTCAACTCGCTCGCCGCGCGGTTCGGTCGGGCGGCCCGCCTGTCGATCGAGGTCGACGTCTTCGCGCTCCTCGCGCTGAACGGCGGCCTCGGTCCCACCCAGAGCGACGGGCAGCCGCTCTTCCACGCGAACCGCTCGAACGTCGGAACGGCCTCCGCGCTCGCGGTGGACGCCATCGACGCCGACCGCGTGGTGATGGCGACGCAGCGGGATCCGTCGGGCAACGAGATCCTCGATCTCCGGCCCTCCGTCCTCCTCGTGCCCATCGGCCTCGGCGGCCAGGCGAAGGTGATCAACGACGCCCAGTTCGACCCGTCGGTCTCGAACAAGTTCCAGGTGCCCAACAAGGTCCGGGGCTTGTTCGCCGACATCGTCGACTCGCCGCGGCTCTCCGGCACCAGGCGCTACCTCCTGGCGGATCCGGCCGTCGCCCCGGTCCTCGAGGTCGCGTTCCTCGAAGGCCAGCGCGAGCCGTACATGGAGTCGCAGGACGGGTGGCGCGTCGACGGCACCGAGTGGAAGGTGCGGCTCGACTACGGCGTCGCTGCGGTCGACTACCGCGGCGCGGTCACCAACGCCGGCGCAGCCTGATCCGCGAGCGGCGCGAACGGAATCTGAGGCGAGCGCGAGCTCGCCACCGGAGGACTCGAGATGCAGAACTACATCCAGCCCGGCAGGGTCTTGACCTTCACTGCGCCCGCTGGCGGCGTCAAGAGCGGCGTAGGCGTCAAGGTCGGCCAGCTCTTCGTGGTTCCCGCGGCGGACGCAGCTGCGGGCACCATGTTCGAGGGCAAGGCGACCGGCGTCTTCGCGCTCCCGAAGCTGAGCGCCCAGGCGTGGACCGAGGGGCAGCTCATCTACTGGGACGCCGCGAACGACCGGTGCACCTCCGCTTCGGCCGCGGGCCTCCTGCCCATCGGCTGCGCCGCGGCGGCCGCGGCGAACCCCTCGACGAGCGGGCTCGTGCGGCTCAACGGCACGGCCGTCGCGAGCGTCCCCTAGGCCATGACCTGGCCCACCCTACTGGCGGCGGCGGATCGCGCCGTCCTTCAGCACCTGGGTGGCCTGGTGACCTACGCGCCGGCTGACGGAGAGCCGGTTGAAGTAACGGGGATCTTCGACCGCGCTTACGTGCGCGCGGATGTGGGGCAGGCGGGCGTGAGCGGAGCGGGACCAGCGGTCTTTCTCCGACTCTCCGATCTGCCGGCCGACCCGGAGAACGACGACCCGACGATCACCGTGGAGGGCGTCGCGTACCGGGTGAGAGAGGCGGAGCCGGACGGCCAGGGAGGCGTGCGGCTCCTGTTGTACCTGAGGGACTGACGATGCCGCACCAGCGACAGCTCATCCGCGAAGCGGCGAAGACGACGCTGGTGGGAAAGACCGCTGCGGGCCCTCGCGTATACGAAACGCGCATCGTCCCTTGGCGGAAGCTGGAGCTCCCAGCCCTCGCCATCTACACCCTCGACGAGAGCGTTGATCCGGCGAGCTCCACAACGGCTCCGCGCGAGCTCGAGCGCACGGTCGATCTGGCCATCGAGGGCGCCGTCCGGCAGGGCGAGAACATCGACGACTCGATCGACGAGCTCGCCCTCGAGATCGAACGGGCGATGCACGCAGACCCATACCTCGGGGGCACCGCCTCCGACTCGATCCTGTCGAGCACAGAGATTGAGGTAGTCGAGGAGAGCGATCGCCTCGTGGGCGTGGTCCGGCTCGTCTACAGCACCCGGTACTACACCCTCGCCCCGGATCCCGCCGACGTCGAGCTCGACGACTTCAAGACCGCTGACATCCGCACAAGCCTCGGCGGCGTGGTCGAGGCCGAGAATCAGGCGCATGACGTGGTCGAGCTGAAGGAGGTCCAGTGATGTTCGTAAAGTCCGCCCCAGGCGTGAAGGTCCGGGACCCCGCCACGAAGCAGCACCTGCCTGACGCCGGCGCCGAGGTGCCCGCGTCTACCTACTGGCTCCGCCGCCTCGAGGCCGGCGACGTCGTGGCAGCGGTCCCGGCGTTGGAGCGCGACGAGAAGGCAAAGCCCGCGAAGGGCAAGGAGTAGCCGATGAACTTCAACGCCGTCCCCTCCGCCCTGCGGGTTCCGTTCGTCGCTGTCGAGTTCGACAACAGCCGCGCTCAGCAGGGGCCCGCGCTCCTGCCGTACCGCGCGCTGATCATCGGCCAGAAGACGGCCGCCGGCAGCGCGGCAGCGAACAGCCTCCACCGCGTCACGAACGTCGACCAGGTGATCGCCCTCGCCGGCCGTGGCTCTATGCTCCACCGCCAGGCCCTCGCCTGGTTTGCCGGCAACCGATTCACCGAGGCATGGATCGGCGTACTCGAGGATGACGCGGCGGCGGTGGCGGCATCCGGAACGATCACCGTCACCGGCCCCGCGACGGCGTCCGGCACGATCAGCCTCTACCTCGGCGGGACGCTGGTGCGGGTTCCCGTCGCCGCCGGAGCCGCCGCCAACGCGGTGGCCTCCGCGATCGTCGACGCGATCACCGCGCATGCAGACCTCCCGGTCACCGCTGCTGTGGGCGGTGCAGGCAGCGCGCACATCGTCACCGTGACCGCCCGAAACAAGGGCGCGGCGGGCAACGAGATCGACATCCGCACGAACTACCAGGACGGCGAGACGACGCCCGCCGGTGTCGGCCTGGCTGTCGTCGAGATGGCCGATGGCGCGACGAACCCGGTCCTCACCGGCCTGATCGCCGCACTGGGCGACGAGTGGTTCCAGATCTGGGTGTCGCCCTACACCGACGCCGCGGGCCTCACCGCCATCGAGGGCGAGCTCGCCAGCCGGTTCGGTCCCATGCGGATGATCGACGGCGTGTGCATCACGGCGAAGGCGGCTTCGCACGCTGCGCTCGGCACGCTCGGTGACGGCCGGAACAGCCCGCACGTCTGCATCGTCGCGGCAACCGGGAGCCCGACGTCGCCGGCGGAGGTGGCCGCCCACGTCGCCGCCATCGCCGCGCTCCACGGCAACGCCGATCCCGCGCGGCCCTTCCAGACGCTGGCACTGCCCTGGGTGAAGGCGCCTGCCCACGCCGCCCGCTTCACGCTCGAGGAGAGGAACCTCCTCCTCTTCGATGGGATCAGCACGCTCCGCGTCGACGCCGGCGGCGGCGTCCAGATCGAGCGGCTGATCACCACGTACAAGAAGAGCGCGAGCGGCGCCGACGACACGTCGTACCTCGACGTGACGACGATGCTCACGCTGCTCTACATGCGGTACACGTTCCGGAACTGGATCCAGAGCCGGCACCCGCGCAGCAAGCTCGGGAATGACGGCACGCGCTTCGGCGCGGGCCAGGCGGTGATCACGCCGAAGATCGGGAAGGCCGAGGCGATCGCCTGGTTCCGCTCGATGGAGGAGCTCGGGCTCGTCGAGAACTTCGACCAGTTCAAGACCGACCTGGTCGTGCAGCGGAACGCCCAGGATCCCAACCGGCTCGACTTCCTGCTGCCGCCCGACCTCATCAACCAGTTCATCGTGGGCGCTGCCCAGATCCAGTTCCGCCTGTAATCGCAGGCGAAGGAGACCTTCATGTCTCAGCGAAGAGCAGGGCTGATCCAGCTCCAGGTCAACGGCGTCAGATACGACGCGAAGGGGAGCTTCTCGTACAACCTCGGGCGCCCGATCCGTGAGGCGATCGTCGGCGCCGACGGCGTCCATGGCTACAAGGAGACGCCCCAGGTTGCGTTCATCGAGGGCGAGATCACCGACCGCGGGGACCTCGACGTGACAAAGCTCGTGGGGCTCACGGGAGCGACGGTCACCCTGGAGCTCGGCAACGGCAAGGTCATCACCATCCGTGATGGCTGGTACGCCGGCGAGGGCACCGGGAACACGGAAGAGGCGAACATCGGCGTGCGATTCGAAGGCGCCGGTGGTGAGGAAATCACCTGATGAAGACGGTCAAGCTGAAGTACCCGGTGTCGTTCGGCAGCGAGACGATCGAGGAGCTCACGCTGAAGCCGAGCGCCGGCGCCTTTCGCGGCTTCTCGCAGAAGGCGGGCGCCGACGGATCGGTCGCCTACGCACCGTACGACCTCGCGGTCGTCGCGATGAAGATGGCGGGCCAGCCGAACGCGGTGGCGGACAAACTGCACCCTGCGGACATGCAGACCCTCGCGCAGGAGGTGCTCGGTTTTTTGGCCGACGGCCAGACGACTGGGAGCGAGCCCTCGCCGTAATCGCGGCGACGTTCCATTTCCCGGCGAGCGAGCTCTGGGAGATGGACTGGGACGACCTGGCGTTCTGGTGTCGGCAGGCGGAGTGGATCAATGGCAAGCGCTAAACAGTTCCCGCTCGCGCTGATCGTCAAGGCAGTCGACAAGGCCACGGCTCCGCTCCGGAAGATCAACACGGAGGTCGGCGGCCTGCAGAAGGCGGCGAAGGCCGCCTCGAAGGCGGGGCTCTACATCTCGGCGGGCGTCACCGCGCCCCTCACCGCGATGGCGGTGACGAGCGTGAGCGCCTTCTCGCGATTCCAGGAGGGCATGTCGAACGTCGCGACGCTCGTCGACACCAACGTCGAGTCCATCGACGAGATGGGAAAGACGATCGTCGAGATGGGTCGCCGGATCCCGGTCCCGATCGAGCAGCTCGTCGAGGGTCTCACCGAGGCGCGCTCCGCCGGCGTGAGCGCCGCCGATCAGTTCTCGGTGCTCGAGGGCTCCGCGAAGTTGGCGATGGTCGGCCTGGGTCAGACGAAGGAAGCCGTCGACATCGTCACGTCCGCGATGAACGCGTTCAACCTGAAGGGCAAGGACTCCGAGCGGATCTACAACGCAGTCTTCCAGGCAACGAACGTCGGGAAGGCCTCCATCTCCGATCTGGCTCAAGGGTTCGGCAGCGTCGCGGGGACCGTCTCCGCCGCTGGCGTGCGACTCGAGGAGTACATGGCGAGCGTAGCGGCGCTCACCACCACCGGCCTGCCGGCCTCCGAAGCGCATCGGCAGCTCCGTGCGGTAATCGCCGGCCTCACCCGGGAGGGCAAGCTCACCAGCGCGGTGTTCCGTCACCTGGGGGCGAAGGACTTCAACGACCTGATCGCCAAGTCGGGCGGGCTGGTGCCGGCGCTGAACCGGATCACGACGGCGGTGCGCGGCAACAAGAAGCAGATGCTCGAGATGCTCGGCTCCACGAACGCCTTCAACGCGGTGCTGGGCCTCACGGGCAACCAAGCCGAGGCATTCCGAGAAGCGTTGGCGTTGATGGATGAGGGCGGCGACACCTTCGAGCGGAAGTTCATCGAGAAGACACAGACGTTTCAGGCGCAGCAGCAACGGATGTCGAACGCGGTGATGGCGCTCAGGGTGTCGGTAGGCGGGATCCTCGTGAGCGCCCTCGAGCAGATCATCCCAATCGTCACTCGCCTCGCCGACGCCTGGGGGAACCTGAGCCCCGCGACGCAGAAGGCGGCCGTGGTCTTCGGCGCGCTGGCGGCGGCTCTCGGCCCGGCGGCGGTGACGTTCAGCGCCTTCGCCACTGTCGTCGGAACCGGAGCTCAGATCGCGGCCGGGCTGGCTGGTTGGACGAAGTACTTGTGGATGATGCGCGCTTCGATCATGGCGGGCCTCATCCCTTCGCTCAAGGCAGCCATCGCGAGCTCGTGGGCGTTTACCGCCTCCCTGCTTGCCAACCCGATCGTTTGGCTGGCGGCTGCCATCGGCGGAGCGGCCTTCCTCATCTACCGAAATTGGAACCAGATCACGCTATTCTTCCGCTTTCTCTGGGATGATGTGTCGGAGATCTTCTCGAAGGCGTGGGTGTGGTTCCAAGAGCACATGTCGTGGCACCCTGTCGCGCTGATCGTGAAGCACTGGGGCCCGATCAAGGGGTTCTTCTCGGGGCTGTGGGAGGGAGTGGTAGGGGCCTTCCAGTGGGCCAAGGAAAACATTAAAGCGATCCTCGGCTGGATCGGAAAGCTGGTCGCGTCGAGCCCAGTCTTCAAGGCCGTGAGCGCCATCGCCCGCTTCGCGAAAACTGGCCTCGCCGGTGACTCGTCGAATATCGGCAGCGGTTCGCCGCCAACCATCGGCGCTGAGAGTGCCGCGCCGGCGGCGGGTGTGCGGTCCACCGAGGCACGCGTCGTGGTGGACTTCTCCAACATGCCGAAGGGGACGCGCGTCACCCAGGATCCCCAGAGCAGCACGCCCATGGATCTCTCGTTGGGTTATTCGATGGTGGGCCCATGACCTGGACCCGTACGTCGATTGCGTCCTTCCGCGGCGTCCAGTTCTTCGTCGAGAGCGCGGACCGCGGCGGCGGGCGGCGGCTCGTCACCCATGAGTTCCCTCGACGTGACGATCCGTTTCTCGAGGACATGGGCCGAAAGGCTCGGACGTTCCCCGTCGAAGGGTACGTTGTCGGCGAGGACTACCAGGTCTCCCGCGACGCCCTGATCGCCGCCCTCGAGGAGGACGGTCCAGGCGAGCTCGTGCACCCGCACTACGGCACGATCCGCGTAGCCTGCGCAGACTTCCGAGTGCGCGAGAGCGTCGACGAAGGCGGCATGGCCCGCTTCGGGATCGACTTCACGGAAGCGAAGGCCGCGCCGCGTGGCCCTTCTGCAGCGCCCGATCTCGCCGCCCGCGTGAAGGCGAGCGCCGCGGCGGCGCGGAAGAAGGTCGGCGAGGCCTTCCTCAAGACGTACAAGCCAACTTCCCTTGTCGACAGCGCGGCCGGGATGCTCCGCGCCGCGACGCTGAAGATCAACAACGTTCGGTCGGCGATCAGCAGGACGGTGCAGGAGGTCGCCACCATGAAGCGCCGGGTGGACGAAGCGATCGCCTCGGCCGAGGCCCTCGCGCGCACGCCGGCGAATCTCCTCGGCCAGCTCGAGGGGATGATCGGGGGGCTGCGTGGCGCCGAGGCTCTCGCGGCGTACGCGTTCCAGACTGGCCTCCGCCCGCCCGCCACCACCGCCTCGAGGCGCGCCGAGCGTGCGAACTTCGATGCGCTCCAGGCGGTGATCCAGCGCCTGGCTGTGATCCGTGCAGCCGAGGAATCGCCGGCGGGCCCGTACGACAGCCACGACGAGGCCCTCGCGGTCCGCGAGGCGATCGCCGCCCGGCTCGATGAACAGCTCGAGCTCGCCGACCCGGAGACGTTCACCGCCCTCCAGCAGCTCAGGGCCGACCTGGTGAGAGCGGTGCCGGCGCCGGCGGACAGCCTGCCGCACCTGGTGGCGCACGTGCCCCCGCGGACGGTGCCGTCGCTGGTCCTCGCCCACCGGCTCTACGGCGACGTCGCCCTCGAGGGAGACATCGTCGCCCGCAACCGCCTGCCGCACCCCGGGTTCATCCCGGGCGGCCACGCCCTGGAGGTGCGGACCCGTGGCTGACCTCGTCCTCCAGGTGAACGGCGTCGACTACGGCGGCTGGAAGTCGGCCGCGGTGACGCGCGGGATCGAGACCGTCGCCGGCGGTTTCGAGCTCGAGGTCACCGAACGCTGGGCCGGGCAGGACAAGCCTTGGCCGATCTTTGAAGAGGACGAGTGCTCGCTCTCGATCGAAGGCGTGCCGGTGATCACGGGCCACGTCGATCGTCGCAGCCTGGTCTACGGCGCGGCCGCGCATTCGCTCACCGTCTCCGGGCGGGACAAGACCGGCGCGCTTGTCGACTGCTCGGCGGACCTCCGGCAGTGGGAGTTCCGGCAGGTGCCGCTGCTCACGCTTGCCAAGCGCCTGGCCGATCCTTTCGGCATCGGCGTTTCGCTCCAGCCCGGCCTCTCAATGCCTCCGCCGCCGGCGAAGTTCTCCATCGATCCCGGCGACACCGCGTTCGACGCGCTCGAGCAGGCGTGCCGGATGGCGGGCGTCCTGCCGATCTGCGACGGCGCCGGAGGCCTCCGCCTCTCCCGCGTCGGAACCACGCGGTGCTCCACCGAGCTCATCCATGGCGAGAACATCCTCGCCGCGTCGGCCGACTACGACGCGAGCGGTCGGTTCGCGCGCTACGTCGTTTCGGGGCAGCAGGCCGGAAGCGATCTCCTCGGCGGCGAAGCCACGCGAGTGAAGGCCGAGGCGCGCGACGAGAACGTGCGGCGTCGCGATCGCGTCCTCGTCGTGCGCCCGGAGAAGAGCGCCACCCAGGCCCACGCCAAGCAGCGCGCCGCCTGGGAGGCGACGGTGCGCGCGGCGCGCTCCAGGCGCGTCCGTGTGACCGTCCGGGGCTGGACGCAGGGCGATGGCACGCTCTGGCCGGTCAACGCCCTGGTACCCGTGCGAAGCCCGTACTTGGGCATCGACGCCGAGCTCCTCATCACCCAGGCCACCTACCGCCTCGCCGAGTCCGAGGGGACCACGACCGAGCTCTCGCTGATGGCCGCGGAGGCGTTCGATCCGGAGCCGGTGGTGCCGAAGCGGACGGAGCCCGGCTACAACTTCGCGCCGGCGCCGGTGGGGAGGGCCTGATGGACGCCAGGTCCCTCGCCAAGTTCGTCGCGCCGCTGCGCGCACGGATCTCGAACATGGTCGCCCGGGCGGTGATCCAGCTCGTCAACGACGACGCGAAGATCCAGGTCCTCCAGATCGGCATCCTCGCGGACGAGACCCGGGACGACGTGGAGCGGCTGCAGAACTACGGCTTCACCTCCGTGCCTCTGCCTGGCGCGGAGGCGGTGGCGATCTTCGTGGGGGGGAGTCGCGACCATGGCTTCGTGGTCGCGACGGATGATCGCCGCCACCGCCTCGCCGGCCTGAAGCCGGGCGAGGTGGCCCTCTACAACCACGCCGGCGCCGTGGTGCTTCTGCGGGAGGATGGATCGATCGAGGTGCGCGGGACCTCGGTGGTGCTCAACGACGGCACGCTGCCGGTGGCCCGCGCGGGCGACACGGCGGGCCCCTATCCGATCGTCGGCGGCAACTCGACGGTGAAGGCGTAGGCCATGGCGCTCTCCGCATCCCGGCTCTCGGATTCCATCCTCGCCAAGATGAAGGCCGATGCACGGTCGGGCTTCTCGGATCCGTTGACGGAGTCCCAGGAAGGGATGCTGCGAACCTGGACGGACGCGATCGCCGCGGCCGTCGTCGAGGAGCTCCAGGCGAACGCGGTGGTCACCGTGTCGTCGGTGGGCGGCGTGACACCGGGCGCGGGCGTGTCCGGACCGGGCACCGGGACGGTGGGCTGATGGCGGACCTGGCACTCCGGTGGGGCTCGCAGAGCGCCGACCTCGCCCTCGAGGCGAACGACCTGGCGCGCGACGATGGCCTCGAGACCGCGCTCCTGATCTCGCTCTACACGGACCGGCGCACCGACGACGCTGGGAAGGTGCCCGCCGGCGACGGCGACGCGCGAGGCTGGTGGGGCGACGCGGTTCCCGTCGTCCCCGGCGATCGTATCGGCAGCCGGCTGTGGCTCCTCGCGCGTGAGAAGGAGGAGGCGCCGGCGCTGCGGCGCGCGGAGGAGTACGCCCGCGAGGCCCTGGCGTGGCTCCTCGAGGATCGAGTGGCCGAGCGGGTGGAGGTGACCGCATCGGTCCCAGCCCCGCACGTCCTGGGCCTCACCGTCGTCGTGCAGCGGCCGGGGGCGGACCGGGCCGACGAGTTCCGATTTCATTCCACCTGGGCGGCCCAGGAAGCGCGGAGGGCGTAGCGATGGCGTTCGAGCGGCCGACTCTCACGGAGATCGTGGAGCGGAGCCAGGCGGATTTCGTCTCTCGTCTGGAGACGATGGGCGCGGTGCTGCGGCGCTCGGTCGTCCACGTGCTCGCGCGCGTGGTCGCGGGCGCGAGCCACATGCTCCATGGGCACCTCGACTACGTCTCGCGGCAGATCTTCCCGGACCTGTCCGAGCGAGACTTCCTGCTCCGGCAGGCGAGCCTCTACGGGATCCAGCCGTCGCCGGCGACCTTCGCCGAGGCGGTGGTCACGGTCACCGGAACGGACGGAGCGCCGGTCCCCACCGGCACGGTGCTCCTCCGCTCCGACGGCGCCGAGTACGTCACCACGGCCGACGTGACGATCGTCGACGAGGAGGCGGCGGTCCCGGTGATCGCACGGGAGGCCGGCGCCGACGGCACGCTCGAGACCGGCGTCGCGCTCACCTTCGAATCTCCGCTCGCGGGTGTCGCCGGCGAGGCATTCGTCGCCTCGAGCACGACCGCCGGCGAGGACGAAGAGGACACCGAGGACCTGCGGTCGCGCCTGCTCGCCAGGCTACAGAGCCCGCCGCACGGCGGCTCCGCTGCGGACTACGTGGCCTGGGCCCGCGAGGTGCCCGGTGTCACCCGGGCCTGGTGCTACCCCGGCGAGCTCGGCGCGGGGACGGTGGTCGTGCGCTTCGTCCGGGACGACGACGCCGACCCGCTCCCCGCCGACGAGGCTGTTGCAGCCGTCCAGGCGTACATCGACGAGGTGCGCCCGGTGACCGCGGCTGTCACCGTGATCGCTCCGGTCGCGGTTCCTCTCGCCATGAGCATCCAGCTCGTGCCCAACACGACGGCGACCCGTGCCGCGGCCCACGCTGAACTCGAGGACCTCCTCCGCCGAGTCGCCACGCCAGGCGAAACGATCCCGATTTCGAGGCTCCGTGGTGCGGTCGCGGCCGCGGAGGGCGTGTCGGACTACACCATCCTCTCGCCCGCCGGCGACATCACCCACGCGCCCGGGGAGCTTGCGACGCTCGGGCCAATCACCTGGTCGTAAGGAGCAACGCTGTGGCGCGAAGCCTTGTCACCACCACGCCGGCCACCAACACCAAACGCGGCGACACCATCACCCCGGCGCCGACGGTGGAGATCCGCAAGGACGGTGTTCTTGATGCCGACCTGGTTGGCGGCACCGTCAAGGTGCGGCTCGCCAACCCAGGGTCCGCTACCCTCCTCGGCACCCTCTCGCGCTCCGCCGCCGGCGGTGTGATCGCGTTCGATGATCTGGTTGTCGATGGAGCGGGCACCTTCGAGCTGCGAGTGGAGGTGGAAGAGGCGTCGCTCTTCTACGACTACGACCTCCCGCGATCGATCGTCGCGAAGCTCCGCCATTGGTGGCCGCTCTCCGAGCCCAGCGGCGAAGACGGGGCCCACGATCTCCATGGCGGGCAGACGCTTGTTGTGCTCGGTGCACAGCACGGAGTGGCGACCGTCCGCACCGGCGGCGACCCAGCAATTCGATTCACTGGCGACGCGGTGGCCGTGCAGCAAGGAGGCACGCTCCCAGCGGTCCTCGCCGGCGAGACGATCGAGGTGGCGGCGTGGGTGCGCCTGGATGCTTCGGGCTCCGTCGAAAATCGAGCCATCGCGAGCAGCGGACCCACGACGGACGCGACCGAGGCGAGCAACATCCGCCTGTATTCCCACCTAAGCCCCGCTGGCGATCTCAACCTCGGATGGGAGCACGGGCTCGGCACCGACGTGACGCTGACGTTTCCGAACAGCCCCGCCGCGAACCAGCCGTACCTCTTCTCCTTCGCTCGCGACGGAGCGACGAAGGAAGGCACGGTTTCGATCGATGGCGTGGCGGCCTCGAGCCAGCCCTACGAGTTCGGCCCGACCGGCGGCGACGCGGCAGACGGCGGCTTTTGGGTCGGCAATCGGGATCTGTCCGGCCGCGCGCTGGAGGGCGCGCTCCAGGACCTCGCGATCTTCGGTGCGCCGCTCACCCCGGCCGAGCGAGCGTGGCTCTACAACGCCGGCGCTGGCCGCAGCTACAACGAGCTCATCGCCGCCGCTCGAGTGCCGGTCCGTCCTACCAACGAGGCGGCCGTCGATCAGTACCAGACCGCGACGGAACATGCCGAGCCGTGGGACAATTTCGTGGGCTGGACGAACGCGGGCGTGCAGCTCAACGGCAATCGCCTTTACGGCATCGCCGGCGCGAACCCCTCGGCCGCCGTTCGCGCATTCCCCGTCGCGGCTGGTGAGACTTGCCGAATCGTGGGCCGGATCTGGAACAACTCCGCGGTCCCCAAGAGCGCGTGGATCGGGTTCTTGTTCGGCGGGACGGCGCCCGAGGCCAGCTCGCCCACGTTCGTTGGCGTCGGCGTGCAGTCGACCAACAGCGGCCGCGCCTCGGCGTTCGTCGGCACGTCATTCACGGACGGCGCCGGGATCACGATGCTTCCCGGGAGCCCCATCCTCACGTCCGGATTCTACGATGCGATGGTGGAGGTCGACGGGGAGTGCGTCAGCCTGACGCTGCGCCGCGAGTCGGACGGGCAGGAATGGAGCCTCTCGATCCCCAGGACCGACGCGCCGAACGGCGGCGCGATCACCGCCGTCCTCGTTTACAACGGGGACAGTCGCGCGCTTACGGGCAATTACGTTGAGCCCATCGGGTACAAGAAGGCGACGGCCGGCCTGAAGAAGCGCAGCGCCGCGGGTGTCGTCATCGAGGGCGCTCGGCGCCGCGTGCGGCACCGCACCAACGGATGGCGCATCCAGGTCCCGCGCGGGTACGACGGGCGGGTTTCGCATCCGCTCTGCTTGTTCATCCACCAGGCAAGCACCGGCACGCGCAACTCGCCGTGGAGCGAGGCGCGCATGGCTCCGGTCAACAACGCCCTCGAGCGTCACGGCTACTTCGTGGCGTCGGCAGACGACGGCCAGCGCTGGGGGAACATGGCCTCCCAGGACAACTACGCGAATCTCGTCTCGCTCGTTCGCAGCGAATACAACATCTCGTACGTCGTGTTGCTGGGCGCCTCGATGGGCGGCTTGGCGATGCTCAACCTCCTCCGCAGTGGCGTCGTCCCCAACCTGCGCGCTGCGGCTGGGATCGGTGCGGTGTGCGACCTGGAGGCGATGTACCTCGGAGGATCGTTCACGGCTGCGATCGAAGCGGCCTACGAGTTCAGCGGCCCGGCGCAGTTCCCCGCAGCGACCGCGGGCTTCAATCCAATGACGGCCGATCCTGGCGAGATGGCCGTGATCCCGATTCGCTACTGGGCGAGCCCCGGTGACGTGTTGGTCCCGAAGGCCGCCCATTCCGACGCGCTGGTTGCCCGCATCGCCTCCGTGAACCCCGATGCAAGCGTGGTCGACTGCACCGGCGGGCACCTCGACGTCAACCAGTACCGGCCCGCCGAACTCCTCGAGTTCTTCGAGGCCGCCGTTCGGTAGGCGAGCGATTCGATGGCGAAACTCGAAGCACACCTGGGAAGCTTCACGGTCAGCAGCGTGCTCGAGGTGTCCCTCGGCACGTTCCTGGTCAAGGACGACACCCCGCCCCCGCCACCACCGCCGCCGCCTCCTTCGCCGGAAGGGCGATTCTCCGCTGAGGCCTACGCGAACCAGCTCCGCGCGCTCCTGCCTCACGGCCTCGCATGGGCGGCGGAGCCGGGGAGCTTCCTCGCGAAGGTCCTCCTCGCGATCGGTGACGAGCTCGCCCGGGTCGATCGCCGGGCCGCGATCCTCATGGCGGAGAGCGACCCTCGAACTGCGGTCGAGATGCTCGAGGACTGGGAGCGAGTGTTCGGCCTCCCCGACGGCTGCCGGCCCGAGATCCCATTGAGCTATGAGGAGCGGCAAGTGGCCGTCGCCCAGCGCCTGGCGTCTCGAGGAGGGCAGAGCCGCGCCTTCTTCATCGCTGTCGCGGCCGCGCTGGGCTTCGAAGGCGCCACGATCGATGAGTACCTCGGCGGCGGGCTGCGGGTGGGGTTTCGCGTTGGCGACCGGGCGTACGGCGACGGCTGGGCGTACGTCTGGAGCCTCAACCTCCCCGCGAGCGCGACTCCCAGCCAGCGCGACTACATCGAGTGCGTGGTCCGACGCGCCGCGCCCGCGCACACCCAGGTTTATTTCTCGTACATCTGAGGTACCGCCATGCACCGCATCGACCAGGATGGGCACGTCGACAACAAATTCGCTGAGGGGGATCCGGCAGCCGGAGCGCCACCCACGCGCGTTGGCGCAGACTGGCTGAATGCCGTCCAGGAGGAGATCGCTCTTGCAGTGGAGGGCGGCGGCAAGTCGCTGGCCAAGGAGAACAACGGTCAGCTCGCAGAGGTGCTGGCCGCGATCCGAAACCGTGCAAACGACACCTATTTTCGCTTCGACGCTGAGGACGAGGTGGTCTACCCGGCCGCCAAGACACGCGGCGTCCTGGTCCCACTGCACGGCGCGCTGCCGTTCGCGACTGCGGGCGAACACGCCTGGGTATACGGGCTCGACTCCGAGCTCTCCGCTTCTGAGCGGGTCTGGATGGGCACCGTTCAGGGGGAAATCCTCGAGCTCGAGTTCGGGCACCTGATCCCGTCGGGCGGTGTGCCGCTCTCCGTGCAGCTCCTGGTGAAGCCGTCCGGAGCTCGGGCCTCGAACGCAAACCGGATGCTCGCCGAGGTCGTCCGGCAGACTCACGATTTCCGGGTGAGCCCGTCGTGGGCGGGAACGCCGACTTCCATCGTCCTGGCCTCTGCCCGTGACAACGGGACCGACACCCTACAGGTCGTGAACCTCAACCTCGGCGAGCAGCCGGAGCACGATCGATCCAACCATCACCTCTTCGTCCGGATCACCGCGGGCCAGATGGTTCTTCGCCTCGACGACGTCGCGGGGGTGCGAGTCCTTTTCACGGATCCAGGCCCCAGGAACGCCTGACGCCGCTTGCCGGAGAACAGTTCGTCCGGCTAGGGTGGATTCGGTGCAAGATGGCGTAATCGCTAGGGAAAAGCCGGGAAGAGCCGGGAAGGAGCGGGTGATGGTTGGGTGGGCGACGTGACCATAGAGTTGACCGGCGGCACCGCTGTCCTCGGGATAATCGTCGCCGCCGTCCCGGCGGTGGTTGGCTGGCTCATCATCCGCGCGGTGAAAGGTGTCGATACCACCCTCGAGGGCCTCCGGAAACAGGTCGACGAGCTGGTGAAGCAGGACACTCAGACGCGCGTGGAGGTCGCCGACCTGCGCGCCCGTCTCGTCCACATCGAGTACCTGGTCCTCGGCAAGGCGGTGAAGCCCTGAGCCGCCGCCTGCTGCTGGCCCTCGGGCACGCCTGGACGGCGCCGAACACGGTCGCGATGTGGGCGCTCGCGAAGCTCACCCGCTGCCGCTGGGTGTTCCGCGGCGCCGGCGGGATGTTGGTCTACGACGGCAGTCGAACGCGCACTTGGCGGTGGTGGTCGAAGCGCTGGAACAAGGCGGCGCTCACCGTCGGCGCCGTCGTGATCGTCGCGCGCCCGTGGGCGGAGATCCCCAACCTCCAGCGCCTCCTGCTGCATGAGCAGCGGCACACGTACCAGGCGCTCGCTCTCGGGCCGCTCTTCCTGCCCGTCTACCTGCTGCTGCTCCTCGTCGGTCCGATGGGCGGCAAGGACGAGTACCGCGATCACCCCCTCGAAGCCGATGCCCGCGCGGCCGCGGAGGACGCATGGCCGAGCTGAGGATCGACCTCGAGCTGATGACCAAGTTGTTCCCGTCGCTCGCCCGGGAGCGCGCGGCCGTGCTTCTCCCGCACTTCCATCGGGCATGCGACGAGGCGGAGATCAGCACGTCGCTTCGCCTCGCCCACTTCGCCGCGCAACTCGGGCACGAGTCGAACGACCTCCGCTGGATGGAGGAGCGCGGCAACTACTGCGTGAACTACGACACCGGGCGCCTGGCGACGCGACTCGGCAACACGCCCGAGGCGGACGGGGACGGCTGCGAGCTGCGCGGCCGTGGGTGGATCCAGATCACGGGCGCCGCGAACTACGAGGCCGCCGGCGCGGCCCTCGGTGTCGATCTCGTCGCCAACCCCGAGCTCGCCGCAACGCCCGACGTCGCCGCCCGAGTCGCGGCCTGGTACTGGCGCACGCGGGGGCTCAACGCGCTGGCGGATCGGAACGACGTCCTCGGAATCACCCTGCGGATCAACGGCGGTCGGAACGGGCTCGAGGACCGGCAGCGACGCACCTCGCGGAACCTCTCGATCCTCGGCGTGCAGGAGGCGGTGGCGTGATCAATATCGAAGGACCTCTCCTGTCGCTCATCATCGCGGCCGTCCTCCTCGCGGCGCTCGGGCAGGGCGCCACGGCGCAGGTGTTCGGTGAGGCGGGACCGGCGCCCACCACGGGGTGGCGGGAGACCTGGCGGCGCACGATGTGGTTGCACCCGATCCTCGGCGGCGTGCTGCTCGGGCTCCTCGGGCTCCCGGCGCCCGCCGTTCTCTGGGATGGCGTGGTCGGCGCCGTCGTCTGGTACGCGGCCGCCGGTGCGCTGGCTCTGCCGGTCTACCGCTGGCTCCGCGCGCTCCTCGAGAGGCCCGCACCGTGATCGATCGACGCCCGCCCCCGACGCTGGTTCCCGGCCCTGGCCTGCCCCCGCCGGCCGGAGTCACGGCGTCGGAGATCGCGATCGCCATAGCGCTGCTCTCCATCGCAGCATTGCTCGGATTCGCTGCAGGGCTGGCTGTGGGGGTCTCGCTATGACCACCCCCCGCTGGCTGGCCGTCGTGGTGATCGTCGGCGCCGTGGGCTACGCGAGCGGACGCCACGCCGCACGGGCCCCCGACGAGACGCGCCACGAGGCCGCCACAGAGACGATCGCAGAGTCGACCACCCAGGAGGTCGCCCGCGAGGAGACGACGCACACGGAGGCGCAGGAGGCCCAGGAGCGGGTGGTCTACCGCGAGCGCATCGTCTACCGCGACGGGCCGGTGCAGGTCGTCGAGCGAGAGGTCGAGGGTGAGCGGGCCGTCGCCCAGGCCGTGACCGACACGCACGCGGCCGAGGTTCGGGTGGAGGTCCAAGAGGTCGAGGTGGTCCGCGAGGTCGAGAGGCGGGTGGAGATCCACACCCCGCTCCCCGACTGGATCGCCGGACCGATGCTCGGCGTTGACGTCGACTTGGGCGGGACGCGGACCGTCTATGGGGCGATGGGGGCGTACCGGATCGGCGGGCCGCTGCACCTCGGGCTATCGCTCGCGACCTCCGGATCGGACCTGCAGCTCAGGGGGCTCGCGCTCGCGACGTGGTGATGGCCGCTCGTCACCGCGCCTTGTAGGCCGAGCCGCGACCGACCCGGCAGGTCTTGTTCGCCGCGATGCAAGAGTTCCCGCAGGGGATCCCCTTCTTGCACCGGGGGCCTCGGCGCTCGCGTGGTGCTTCGACGGCGGGCTGCTCCGCGTCGGTCGGGTAGGGGCCGAACGAGTACGAAGATCGGTAGCCGTCGCTGGCCGGCGTGGCGCAAGCGGAGGCCGCGGCGAGGGCGACGAAGAGGAGGGTGCGCACCATCACCCCTCCTCGGCCTCGAGGTAGGACGCCTCCTCGATCGCCTTCGTGCACGTCTTGGACTTCGCGATGCACGAGCAACCGCAGCGCTTGCCGCTCGTGCACTTCGGCGGGTTGGGACAGGAGCCGCCGTCGGTCCCCCCGCAGGCGGCGAGGGGCAGGGCGAGGGCGAGAGCCAAGAACAGGGCGCGCATGGGTCCTCCGGTGGGGTGTCTACCGTAGGACGCGCCAGCCCCGAATTTTCCTGCTACGCCCGGAGCACCTGCCTCGGGTCGCGCAGCCGGTAGATGCCCGGCTCCCGACGCCCCGCGCCGGCCGGGCGTATCACCTCGATCCCGCTCGGCTCGAGGCGGTCGCGGATCATGCGCTGGATCGTGCGAGGGTGGATGCCGGTCGACGTGACGAGCTCCTCCATCGTGCCGCCCTCCCGCAGCGCGCGGAGGAGGGCGACGAGGGGATCGGTGTTGGGACGGGTCACGCCTGCGCCGCCGCGTCCAAAGGGAGGAGGCGCGCGGCGACGTGCGCGGGCGCTCGGTACGGCACCCAGGAGTCGACGTCGCACTGGCCCTCGACGTGGGCTCGCGCGTCCTCCAGCGTGCGGTGGCGCTCCACGCGCTCCGTCGCGCTCGACGACAGCGACGGCCGGATGATCGAGATCCAGCCGTCGGAGTCCGGCTCCACGTAGGCCTCGGGGGCGTCGCCGTATCTGCCGGACATGGCGGCGGTGTAGGTCGACGGCCAGCGGATCACCTCGGCCAGCCGGGCCACGGCGGCGTCTCGGATCTCGCGGGGGCAGCCGTCGCCCTCGAGCTCGGCCCACGTGAGGGAGGCCCGCCGGTCTCCCTGCTCCACCGTCGCGCCCTGCTGCGATACCCAGACGACCCGGAAATCCTGTCCCATCGCTGCCTCCAGTGCGCCATCCCCAGGCGCTCGCCCCATCCTCGCAGGGGCCGGGCTCTCGCTCCGTGCGAGAGTGCGGGTCGGTGTCCCCCCGACCCTCGGGGTGCTACCCCTGCGCCCGGCGCTGCCCCGCGCGGCTGGCGATCATCGGGCACTCCGCCGCGTGCTCTGCCGCCCAGGCTCCCCAGGCCTCCTCGTCGTCGACGGCGGGGATCTCGCCGAGGGAAACGTCCAGCCCCTCGGCCGCGCACTCGCCGCACCAGGTCGGGAGGATTCGCCCGTCAAAGGGCGCGACGCCGCGAGCCTCGGCGTCCGCCTGCGACGCATAGCCTGCGTCCCGCGCCATGGCGTCGAGGGCCTCTCTCTCCGTCTCGCCCTCGTAGGTCCCCAGCTCCACCCCAGCGCTGCTCACGATCCGGTATCCCATCTCTGCCTCCTGTTCGTCGCCGGCTCCGTGCTGGCGATGGTTGGAATATAGCGCGGCAAATCTGGCGTGTCAAATCCGCCGCTGCAAATGGAGACGCGGCGAGGGTGGGCGGGCTGACAGTCGATGCGGAAGGGTGCGGAATCAGCGGGGTTTCCGCGTCCACTTCCGCTTGGGCGGGAGCTGCGCGGAGGCCACGAACGGCAAAGCTCGGAAGTGCTCCGCCCTCTGGCGAGGGTGGTTCGTGGTCGAACTTTCATGCACGGGCACGATCCCGCGCAGCTCGATCCTCCCGTCCGGCTGCAGCCACACGCCATGCACGCCGCGGGTGGGGCAGAGGGCG
>Ga0182745_1000671_pt1 | contig 36247 bp, 28 predicted proteins | sample eDN3rd30CKraftBY_FD_128523 | JGI IMG/M metagenome (GOLD analysis project Ga0182745, IMG submission 128523) | Enriched backyard soil microbial communities from Emeryville, California, USA - eDNA 3rd pass 30_C Kraft BY (version 2) (version 2) | ecosystem: Environmental > Terrestrial > Soil >...
CGTTCTGAACTTCGTCAGCCTGCATCGACGAATCCTTGGGATTCGTCTGCTTCGGCTTCCTTGTCAGAACGCAAATCGCTCGATCTCGACTGACAAAGCACCTTTCGAGACAGACTCTGAATTCCGCGAGGCAAATCCGCGATGAGATTGACAAAAACGCTCTCACATCTCGCCTACTTGTCCAGTGCGGCCTGAGCGGCGGCCAGACGGGCGATTGGAATCCGGCGCGGCGAACAACTCACGTAGTTCAGGCCGATTTCATGGCAGAAGTACACGGATTTGGGATCGCCACCGTGTTCTCCGCAGATCCCGATCTTGAGATCTTTGCGAGTGGAGCGACCACCCGCCACGCCAATCTTCATCAACTTGCCCACTCCGGGCTGATCGATGGTCTGGAACGGATCGGACGGGATGATGTCCTTTTCCATGTAATTTCCGATGAAACTCTTGTAATCGTCCCGGCTGATTCCCAGCGTCGTCTGCGTGAGGTCATTCGTGCCAAAGCTGAAGAATTCCGCATTCTCGGCGATTTCATCGGCGGTGATGGCCGCCCGGGGGATTTCGATCATCGTTCCCACGGTGTAGGCCACTTCCACACCTTTTTCCTTGCAGACGGCAGCGGCGGTATCGCGGATAATCTTGGCCTGATTTTCGAACTCGGCCTTGAAGCCTGCCAGGGGAACCATGATTTCCGGCTGGACGTTGATGCCTTCCTTCTTCAGGTTGGCAGCCGCTTCCATGATCGCCCGGGCCTGCATCGCGGTGATTTCCGGATACACAATTCCCAGGCGGCAACCACGGTGTCCCAGCATCGGGTTGGTTTCCTTGAGTTCTTCCACACGGCGATGGACCTGTTCTTCGCTAACGCCAAAGGTCTTGGCCAGCTTGGGGGCCAACGTTGGATCGTCATGCAGGTGATGCTCGGACAGGAACTCATGCAATGGCGGATCGAGCAAACGGACAGTCACCGGACGCTCACCCAGCGTCTTGAACAGATGGGTGAAGTCATCCCGCTGGAACGGTAGAAGCTTGGCCAGTGCCTTCTGCCGATCTTCTACTTCGGTGGAGAAAATCATCTCGCGGATTTCATCCAGGTGGTCGAAGAACATGTGTTCGGTCCGACACAGACCGACTCCTTCGGCCCCCAGCGCGACAGCCGCTTCGGCATCGCCGGCTTCGGCATTCGCTCGCACTTTCATCGTACGATACTTGTCGGCCCAGGACATGAGTTGGGCATATCGGCTGTAAGTTTCGGCATCTTCAGCCTTCTTATGTCCCATGAGTACGTCCATCACTTCGGACGCCTTGGTCTCGATCTTGCCAGCGAACACTTCTCCAGTAAATCCGTCCACGGAAATCCAGTCCCCTTCTTTGAGAACCTGTTCCCCAACGGTGACCGTCCCCTTGTCGTAGTCGATGTTCAATGAGGCACATCCGCAAACGCAGGTCTTGCCCATCTGGCGGGAAACCAGTGCTGCGTGCGAAGAAGCTCCTCCGAATGCCGTCAGAATCCCCTTGGCCACTTTCATGCCACGAAGGTCTTCCGGACTGGTTTCTTTACGCACCAGAATGAGCTGGGCGTCATGATTCTTGTTCCAGAGTTCTTCTGCATCGGAAGCGTGAAACACAATTTGACCGGTGGCAGCCCCGGGGCCGGCATTGATCCCTTTGGCCAGAACACGGTTTTCTTTCTGAGCTTTTTCCTTACCGGCGGGATCGAAGATGGGCTGCAGCAACTGATTCAAATCGTCGGCCGGAATCCGACGCTTCTGCAAAGCCGTCTTTTCATCGATCAGCCCTTCGTTCACCAGATCCACGGCAATCCGCACGGCGGCAAAGCCGGTCCGTTTCGCGTTCCGGGTCTGCAGCATCCAGACTTTGCCTTTCTGGACGGTGAATTCAATATCCTGAACTTCCTTGAAATGACTTTCCAGTTTCTTGCCGATTTCGGTGAGTTGCTTGAACGCTTCCGGCATATCCTTGCCCAGAGACTCTTCAATTCGCAGCGGAGTCCGGGTGCCGGCCACGACATCTTCACCCTGGGCGTTGATCAGGTAGTCACCACAGAATCCGGGAGTTCCGACCGAGCAGTTGCGAGTCAACCCCACGCCTGTCGCACAGTCATCACCCAGGTTGCCGAACACCATTGCCTGCACGTTGACGGCTGTTCCCCAGTTGTGAGGAATCCCGTACTGGCGACGATAAACCAAAGCACGGTCGTTCATCCAGCTGCCGAACACGGCACCGATACAACCCCACAGCTGCTCCATGGGATCGCTAGGGAATTCCTGCTTGGCAAACTGCTTGATAACATCTTTGAACTGTTTGACAATGTCCTTCAGGTCGTCGACAGACAGATCCTTTTCATGCTCTACCCCCGCTTTTTCCCGAACATGATCGAGAATCTCTTCGAAATGATCCGGGTCGTTTTTCGATTCCGGCTTCAGACCCAGAACGACGTCTCCATACATCTGAATCAGACGACGGTAACTATCCCAGGCAAAGTGTTCGCTTCCGGACTGCTTGATGAGTGCAGCTACGGTGGTATCGTTCAATCCAATGTTCAGCACAGTGTCCATCATCCCGGGCATGGATTCACGGGAACCGGACCGGCAGGAGAGAAGAAGAGGATTTTTGTCGTCGCCAAATTTGGCGTTCATCGTCTCTTCAACCTGCTTGAGAGCCGCAGCCACGTCTGCTTTCAGCTCGGGCGGATAGGATTTCTCATGGTCATAAAAATAAGTACAGACATCGGTGGTAATTGTGAAGCCGGCTGGAACGGGCAGGCCGATTTTATTCATCTCCGCCAGGTTGGCCCCCTTGCCTCCCAGCAGTGGCTTCATGCTGCCATCTCCGTCCGCCTGACCGGCGCCGAATCCATACACATACTTCGACATCTTCAATTTCCTTATGGCACGATGTTCCGAATCGGAACTCGAAAGTAGAGAAGAGACCCTGCGCCGCGAGCGCAGATGTTCAGCGGACCAGCGGGTCAAGATCGAAAGCTATCACCCGTCACAGTGTCCTTCAAGCGACAAGCTGGATTTGCTCGAATCTGGGTTCCCCCGATTTCACCAACTCACCGCAATTTGAAGTTGATGGCCCAGGGCTCAGCCCGTGCCGCCGAGGGCTTTGGTTGATGAAAAGTGATTCTCCACGCGGCAGCACACGAACGGCCTCCATAAAGACCTGCGATGGAGGCAACTGCCCATTACTTCTGCTTGACCCGTTGCTTCTGCTTGAACGGTGCGAAAATGACAAAATGCCACCGACTGCGAGGCGAAACGCCTTCCACATCGCACGAATGCGTTTTATTTGCCCTCAGTAGAGAATGGCTGGTGAATCACCGGACGATCGACCATGCCGGAGCGAATCAGACTCACGGGAACGTTACGGCGAACGACTTCACCATCCTCCAACACGCGAATCTTCTGCAGATTCAAGCGAAATTTTCGACGTGTAATCCCAGTCGTCTTACGGCCGTTTCCACCAAGATATTTGGCTTTCCCGCGCTGCGACAGGCTGTTCCCGCTAGCGGGCGTATTTTCGCCATATAACTTGAACCGCTTTGCCAGTTTGAGGCGTTTATTTTTCTTCAACGTGCTCATGGAAACAACTCGCTACAGACGCCTGATCAGGCCGTATTTGTCACAATTCTGCTGCCAGCTGGACAGCCATTAAAATTTGCTCGAATTTTCGAGAAGCTCAGCAGCATAGTCGCTCTGTCATTTCAGATCAACGGCCAGGAGGGGCCCGATTAAGCCGAAATGAAGATTCGAAGGAAAAATCGACCAATTCTTCCCGTGTTCGAGAATGCTGGATGCCTTGGCCTTTGTGGTTTGCGAGTCTGTTTATGCGATCTATAATCAAGCCCGCCAGTGCAGCAAAGGTGTATGAAAAGATCCGTTCAACCATAAACTCTTTTGAATGGTCCTCATTTCTGCTTACCGGAAGTGCTGGCAATTTTCAGGCAAGCCTGTCAGGTTCTGTCTGAAAAGCAGATGCTTTTCTCGATATTGAATGAACTTTCTCGCTGCTTCCGCAATTTCCCTGATGGAATATGTCTATGCTTGACTGGTTCCGAAATATCTGGGTGGCCGTTTATACGGTATTAAAGGGAATGTGGGTCACCCTGGATATCATGGGGCAGACGTATCGCCGTAAGTCATTTGCGGAAATTTATGAATACCCGGAACGTCCCGTGCCCGTCAAAGCCCGGTATCGCGGGTTTCATCGCTTCGACCTGACCACCTGCATTGGCTGCGAAAAATGTGCTGCCGCCTGTCCCGTCGATTGTATCTATATCGAAAAAGAAAAAAGCCCGGTCGGCAAAGGTTTCCGAATTGACGGGTTCACCATTGATTATACCAAGTGCATGTTCTGTGCCTTGTGTATCGACCCCTGTCCGGTCGATTGCATTTTCATGGGCTCCAATCACGATCTCAGTTGTTACAGTCGCGATGGATGTGTTGTCGATTATGCGAAGCTTCCGCTGCAGACTGCCTGGGGGCAATCCACATTGAATCCCACTGTTGTGGCAGAATCGAAGGTGCTGTATGAACCGGTTTGGGTGAAAGGTGAGCCCAGCCCATTCGAATTCAGCCCTCATGATGAATGATGTGATCTTTGCAGCCGTCTTGCTGCGGTTCAGGCCATCGAAATTTGCCTTCAGCCCCCTGATTCATCCATGACGAGTCTGCCTCTGCATCTGATCCTGTTTATCGCCGCGGGAGCCATTCTGGTCCTGGCTCCTCTCCTGATCGGGTTATTTGTCCGGCCCCATCTCCCCACAGCAGAGAAGACAGCAGTTTATGAATGTGGGGAACCGACAATCGGCTCCAGCTACATTCAGTTCGATATCCGGTTTTATGTCGTCGCATTATTGTTCATCATCTTTGATGTGGAAGTCGCTTTCTTCTTCCCTTGGGCGACTGTCTTTGGCGGAGCCACTCAGTTGGCAGATGTTCGCTTGTCCGAACCAGCCCGACAAAACCTGACGGACAAACTGCTGAATCTTGATCCAGGCACAACCACTCCTCAAACCGTGATTACCGCTGCGGATGCACTCGGATTGGCCCAAATTGGTCTGGCTGACATTCTGGTCTTCTTTGGTGTCCTGCTGGTCGGGTTTGCTTATGTGTGGTATCGCGGCGACCTGGACTGGGTGCGAGCCATGGTCCAGCGGGCCAAGACCGCCACGCCCCGATTCCGCGCTCCGCCCGTCACAGAACCCACACCGGTTCGCGAGATGGTGAGTTGATGCACATCTCTGCCAGATGCAGCGAGTTTTGTCATCTCGTCAATCACTTGTTCTCTGTCGAGACAGATCGGGGTACTGCAAAAGACCAGTTGCTTCACTGAAATTTTTTCCGGTTCCGTCTTCTCTCATCGCTTCAGATAAGAAACTCCATTCTCATGACGTTTCAGGAAATTCTCCAGCGACTTGCCGTCGAGTTCAGCTCCGAAGTCATTGTCGATGCCAATACGGAAGCCCGCGATCCCTGGATCGAAGTGGCTCCGGCTCATGTCGAAACCGTCGGTCGATTTCTCAAATCCGATCCTTCCCTGCGGTTTGATTCACTGTGCGATCTGACTGGTGTGGACTACTTCGAACCGGATGCCAAACTGGCCGGCAAGTTTCCTTACGAACCGCATCTCGAGGTGGTCTATCACCTGCAGAGCATTCAGTTCAAACATCGCCTGACGATGAAAGCCAGACTTCCCCGCTGGAAGGATGATGTGGAAGGACAACTTCCGGAGATTCCCACAGTTTCCAAGGTCTGGGCCATTGCCGACTGGCACGAACGGGAAGCCTTTGACCTGATGGGCATTCGTTTTATCGGCCATCCCAATCTGGTCCGGATTCTGTGTGTGGAAGACTGGGTGGGACATCCCCTGCGAAAAGATTATGCCTTTCCGCTGGAGTATCACGGCGTGCGAGGAAGATGATTTCTTCCGCAGCAAACGGCCTCTTTGAGTTGCACATGCTCAGAAGTTCTCAGTTCAGGTTCGATTATGACGACCCAGCTTCAAGACCCCCGCGTGATTGAATTCGATGTCCGGACGGACGAGATGCTCGTCAATATGGGGCCGCAGCATCCCAGTACCCATGGTGTGTTACGACTGTTGCTGCGAACGGACGGAGAAGTCGTCCATGAAGTGACACCACATATCGGTTACCTGCATCGCTGCGCTGAAAAAATTGGCGAAAACCTGGCAGGTCCCCAATGGATTCCTTACACGGATCGCATGGACTATCTGGCAGCCATGAATATGAACCTCGGAGCGGCCCTGGCGTTCGAGAAGCTCATCGGCATGGAAGTTCCCGAGAAGGCGATGGTCGTCCGTCTCATTGTTTCCGAACTGGGACGCATTGCCAGCCATCTGGTGGCCATGGGGGCATACGGCCTGGATCTGGGAAGCTTCAGTCCATTCCTGTATGCCTTCCGTGAACGGGAAATTGTTCTGGATCTGTTTGAAGAAGTGTGCGGAGCCCGGCTCACCTGCAGCTACTTCACCATCGGCGGAGCCACTCACGATTTCCCCAAGCTGATCCAAATTCCCGATGGCCTGGCCGCTCTCACCGGAATTCAGCCGGGAACGACCATGAGCTGGCTGGAAGTCACTTCCATCTTGATGGACTGGATTGAAAAACGGATCGAGGAATACCACATCCTGCTGACTCATAACGCCATTTTCATTCAACGGACAGCAGGGTTAGGGGTCCTTTCCGCAGAAATGGCTATTGATTATGGATGTACCGGCCCCGTGCTGCGCGGCAGCGGGGTCGATTTTGACCTGCGACGTGATGGAGAACCCATTTATACGCGAATGTACGAGGGTTATCAGTACAACGTGGTTGTCGCGCCATTTACGGGCATGAAGAAGATTCCGCCCGAAGTTCAAGTGGGCGATAACTGGAGCCGCTTCTTCGTACGCATGGTGGAAGTGCTGGAATCGATCGAACTTGTTCGACAGGGGATCGCCAAGTACCCCACGGCAGCAGGAGAGCACCGCATTCCCTATAAAATGACCGCCAAACTGCCGGTGGATGAAGCCTATCTGGAAACAGAAGCTCCACGTGGTCAAATGGGTTTTTATCTCGTGGGAGATGGCCAGGCGGAACCGCTCCGCGCACGCGCCAAGAGTTCCTGCTTCTGCAATCTGTCTGTCACTGGTCCACTCTGCGAAGGCGTTCTGATCGCCGACGTCCCCGCCATCGTCGGCTCGCTTGACATCGTGATGGGCGAAATAGACAGGTAATTAGACAGATTTCGGCCTGCATTTCCAATCTCCCTGATCCGAGCTGAGAGAAGGGAATTGCCCTGTTCTGTGACCTCCGATAAACTTCAGGCTAGACCAGTTTGGTCTCTCATGTGCCCGCGTCGAAAGGGTTTCACATGATGAAAAGCTGGATGCCACGAGGCAAGTCCGCGACAAGATTTACTGAAACACTCTAATGGGGTGTACTCTCAGGGTGAAGGAAACGTTTTGGCTGTTCTGCGGGTTGTCAGTGGGGAATCGGTGGGGAAACAATTTCCCATAATCGCGGAACGGACGATTCTGGGCCGCCATCCCACTTGCCAGATTGTTCTCAACAGCAATGTCGTCAGCCGGCAGCATGCGCAGGTTCTGGAGAGTCATGGCACATTTTATATTGAAGACCTGCGAAGTCGTAACGGGACCTTCGTCAACGAACGAAAAATCGTGGGCCGGACAGAGTTGAGCGATGGTGATCAGATTCGTCTGTGTGACGTGGTGATGACCTTTGTCACGTTTCCCTCGGTGGCCCAGTTCTCGCCTGTGCCACAACAACGTGTTCCCCGCGTTGATTCTGATACGATTGATGCCATGACATCAGGGGTTCTGGACCACAGCCAGCTCTTCGAATTGCCCTCAGATGAGGCACCGCAGTTCGAAAAATCCACGTCAATCCGTCGTCATCCCTCCGATAGCGTTTATAAGTCCAATATCGATCCCGGTGTGAAACTCAAGGCGATTCTGGAGATCACTCAGGCGCTGGGGCGGGAACTGCATATCGATGCGGTCTTGCCCAAAATGCTGGCGACGTTGTTCGGCATTTTCCCACAAGCCGAGCAAGGCTTTGTGCTGCTGAAAGATCCAGAGACGAGCCGCTTGCGGGTGAAAGCCAGCCGAACCCGCAGTGAAACGGAGTCAGAGACCGTGGCCGTCAGTATGACGGTGGTGCGTCATGCCTTGCAGACTCGCGAATCGATTCTCAGTCGCAATGTCCTGGACGATTCCCGCTTCAAAAAGAGTACCGCACTCTCCAAAATGCAGATCACATCGATGATGTGCGTCCCCTTGATCAATCAGGATGGTGAAGGACTCGGGGTGATTCAGATTGTGACCCGCGATGCTGCCCGCGCCTTCTCCGAAGATGATCTGGACCTGCTGTCCAGCCTCGCGAGCCAGGCCAGCCTGGCAATCGAAAATGCCAGAATGCACGAAGAAGACGTGCATCGACGTGAACTCGAGCGGGATCTTGAATTCGCCACACAGGTCCAACTCGGTTTCCTGCCGAAATCCCGGCCCAAACTGACCGGTTATTCGTTTCATGACTATTACGAAGCGGCACTCAGCGTGGGGGGGGACTACTTCGATTACCTGACGCTCGCCGATGGGCGCGTGGCCATAGCCATTGGTGACGTTGCGGGGAAAGGAATGCCGGCCGCCCTGCTGATGGCCCGATTGTACTCCTCCATGCGGTTTCAATTGCTCACGCGCAAAACACTGGAAGAAGCTGTGGCCGGTTTGAATGAAGAGATCTCCTCCAGCGGACTGGGGCATCGATTTATCACCTTCATGGTCATGTTGCTGGACCCGGTGCAACATACGATCACCATCGTCAATGCCGGACATCTGCCGCCGTTGTGCCGGAGTGCGGATGGAACGGTTCGCGTTCTGGCCAGGGAGACCGCCAGCCTCCCCCTGGGGATCGAACCGATCCTGACATTTGAATCGGCCACTGTTCCTATCGCTCCCGGTGATACCGTGATCGCTTATACCGATGGGGTGAATGAGGCCATGAACGCCAATCGAGATATTTTTGGAAACGAGCGGCTCGCGAAATTGTTGGCCACCTGTAACGGCACGATCAGCGAGACGGTGGAGACAATCGTCGAGAATGTGGAAGAATTCATGGGGGCGATGAATTCCCGCGATGACACATGCATCATCGGCCTGCACAGGGCACCAATATGATGCCTTCCACCACAGAGGTGTTCGAGCCTTCCGGGCTGATTGCCAGACGACTGGCAATTTATGAATCGCGTCCGGAACAGGTGGACATGGCCGCGGCGGTCTCCGCAGCCATTGCCGAGCGTTCCCATCTGGTGGTCGAGGCCGGCACCGGCGTCGGCAAGAGCTTTGCCTATCTGGTTCCCTGCATCCTGGCAGCAGCAGAACGCCAGGAAAAAAATATTAAGACCCGCATCGTCATCAGCACGCATACCATCAGCCTGCAGGAACAATTGATCTCCCGGGACATCCCGTTCCTCAATTCCATTTTGCCCGTGGAGTTCTCCGCGGTGCTGGTGAAAGGTCGCGGAAATTATATCAGCTTGAGAAGGCTGCAGGGGGCCAGAGACAAAAGTCGTTCGCTCTTCGAAAGTGAAGAGCAACGGCAACTGCAGGAGATCCATGACTGGTCTAAAGAAACTTATGATGGCAGTTTAACCGATCTGGGATTTTCACCCCCGGCCGCAATCTGGGACGAAATTCGCAGTGAACATGGAAACTGCCTGGGCAAGAAGTGTCCCACTTTCAAAGACTGTTTTTACTATCGGGCTCGCAGGAGAGTCTGGAATTCAGACATCCTGATTGTCAATCATGCCATGTTTTTTGCCGATCTCGCCCTGCGACGGGAAGGCGCCAGTGTCCTTCCGGATTATGACGTGGCCGTCTTTGATGAAGCACATACCCTGGAAGACGTGGCCGCCTCTCACTTGGGAATGTCTGTTTCGAACGGTCAAGTCAGCTATCTGTTCAACAAGCTCTACAACGACCGCACCCAAAAAGGACTGCTGATTCATCATAATCTGCCCGAAGCCCAGCAGATGGTGGCTCGGCTGCGGTTTCTGGTGGACGAACTCTTTGACGATCTGGACCAGGTCAGAGAAAAATCGACCGGCCAGAATGGACGTGTCCGGCGTCCCGTGGATATCGACAATCGTGTCAGTTCCGAGTTGCATGATCTCTCCCTGACGCTGCGGACTTTTGCGGGTGAATTGAAGGACGATGCGCAACAGCTGGATTTCCACTCTTCCGCCGATCGGCTGGATGGAATGGGGGCAGCACTCACAACATGGCTGAAACAGCGGCAGGAAGATGCTGTGTACTGGATCGAAACCTCCGGACAAAAACGACAGAACATCAAATTGATGTCCTCGCCCGTCGATGTGGGCGCGACACTCCGTGACGAACTGTTTACTCAAATTCCCAGCGTCATCCTGACGAGCGCCACACTGGCAGTGGGACGAGAAGATTTCAGCTTCTTTCGAAACCGCATCGGGCTGACAAAATCCCGCGAGCTGAAATTAGGCTCACCCTTCGACTATCAGCAGCAGGCGACGATTGTTCTCCCAGATAAGATGCCCGATCCCGGAGAAAACCCGGGCGCATACGAAAATGCCGTGGTGGAACGCATTCGGCAACACGTTAATGACGTGACGGGCGGTGTGTTTGTCCTTTTCACCAGTTATAAGATGCTGCAAAGCTGCGCTCGGAAGCTGACTTCATGGTTCGCGGGACGCAATCAACTGCTGCTCACTCAAGGAGCAGGACTGCAGCGGGGAACTTTGCTGGAGCGCTTTCGCAAAGATGGCCAGGCTGTGCTGTTTGGAACGGAATCGTTCTGGCAGGGGGTGGACGTTCCCGGTGATGCGCTGCGGAATGTGATTATCACAAAACTGCCGTTCAGCGTTCCGGATCATCCGTTACTGGAAGCACGGGTCGAACGGATTCGTGAGAATGGAGGCAATCCGTTCACGCAGTATCAGGTTCCCGAAGCGGCGATCAAACTCCGACAAGGGTTCGGCCGCTTGATTCGTTCCGCGGCCGATTCCGGGCAGGTCGTGATCCTGGACCCCCGATTGCGGACAAAATCTTATGGCCGGATCTTTCTGGAGAGCCTGCCGGACTGCCGGCGGAAGATCGCCCCATTGATCAACGCCAAGTGACGCAAGTGAGATTGGTTCGGCATGAACTGAGCAGGGGCGGCCCAGACAATTCATCGTTTCGCCGTGGTTTCGAGCGCATTCACGCCGTATCGTCCGGGTGCTGCCTCGCGGTATTCCGCTTTTTATCAATCAAAAGCTCAATATCGCGAGTCCAGGCCAGAGCAACTTGCTCTCGCCGTGGTTTCACCATAGTTTCACCGTGGTCCGAGAGCCTGACCGGAAAGGAAACGTCATGGAACGGGAGCGAAACCTTCCTCCTCAGCAAATTCGTTCTGTTGAGCTTTGTATTCTTCTGCTGCCCGAACGGTATTCGGCAGGAGATACTCGGGCCCTGCCGGGAAGAACTGGACATCATCGCCCAGATACCAGGCTGAAGGAAGTGTCTGACCACCAATGTTTGTCTGGCAACCATAGAGCCCATTAAGGGACAGAATACCGCCCAAAACCAAGGCGAACTTTGTCGCGAATGTTCTTTGGACGTTCATGCCGATACTCGCATCTTTAGGAATGTGACCTGTCAGAATTTCCCTGCCGCCAAACCCTGATTTTTAACATCAAGACTGCATCCGCCGGGCGGAAATTACGAATTGGGAAGACGGCGCTCACGGATTCATGCTTCTGGGTTATCGTCCGTCTCCAAATGTGAATTCAGCAAAATCAAAAAAAAACACAAAATCGATACAGTCGGATGTCTTAAAATCCTGGAAACATCAAATCGCATTCCGTGCAGTCTATGTGTTTTACCTATTTCATCTTGTCGTTCCCCTTCCAGAAAACTTATTGTCCGGTGCATTGGGAAAAACTTGAAAGTGTGCGAGACATTCAGCAATGAAGCCATCAAGGTCGTGGAATCTGCTGAATGGAAGCCTTGCTCGATGCCCGGGAAATCCGCCCAGGGACTGGTGCGGTGACAAACCTCAGGAGAAAAACATGGTCACACGTTCGGTCAGGATGGCCGGAGTTGTTATGGTGATTTGGCTAATGAATTGCCTCGTGGTTTTTGCCGCGACTCCCCATCAGCCCCTTTATCCATTGACTGTCGGATCAAAATGGATTTTTGAAGCGGGACAGAACCAGTTGATTGAAGAAGTGACAAAATCTGAAATCATCGATGGCGAACAATGCGTCCGGGTGGAAACCCGTGTGAATGGACAGGTGGTGGCCTTTGAGCATCTGGCCGCACGCACGGACGGAATTTATCGGGTCACCGTATCGGGGGAACGTGTGGTACCACCACTTTGTTTTTTGAAGTACAACACTGTCATGAGAACGCCTTGGAATGTCTCTTCCCGAGTCAATGGCGTCATGATTTCCGGGGAATTTGCGTTGGAAAAGACACAAGTCTCCGTACCAGCGGGAGATTTTCAGGCCGTGGCGGTGCGGGGCACGAAGTTTGAGTCCGAAGCAGGATCGCTGGAATTCACCTATTATTTCGTCCCGGGTATCGGGAAAGTGAAGCAGGTGATCTCCGCCAGGGGTCGCTCGGCAGAATTGGTGTTGAAGGAATATCACCTGGCTCCATAAAGAGTGACGTCAGGTCGGAGTCGCAAAATTTTATTGCGCCGGAGGCGCGGTCGAGTTGCCAGCTTGCGCAAGAACCGAATACGATAACGGAGTCAGTTTCGCCATGACGGGCCCCAGTTTTACCAATGATGCAGCACTGGATCGAGAGATACGATTTTTCGGTCCTCGTGTGGATGGCTCATGCGCGACCCATTAAATCCTATCGGCGTCACCATTAAACGGATCCTGGTGGTTGAAGAAAATCGCCAGGAGGCGGAATTCCTGAAGATCTTTCTGGAGAGTCGCCGTTTTCAAGTACAACTGGCTCGTGATGCAGGACAGGCACTGACGGCTTTCCGATTGCAGTATCCTGATTTTGTCATTCTGGAAGCGATTCTTCCCAATGGCGATTCCGGATACGAAGTCTGTGAATTGATGAAAAACGAGAAGGCCTCCATACCTGTGATCATGCTCACAGTCATCGATATGGATGAGTCACGCGCCTTGGCGAATCGCGTGGGAGTCGATGCCTATCTGACAAAACCTTACGATCCGGAGGAATTACTGAATCAAATCACCCTCGTGTCAAAACTGGTCTGGAATCGATCGTTGCGGCCGCCGCAACCAACCGCGGAGAACGCCGAATTGATCCGGTTTTCGTGCGCGCATTGTGGAAAGAATTTAAAGGCGAAATTTGTGAATCGGGGACGCACACTCAGTTGTCCGCAGTGCGGACAACCCGTGGTGATTCCTCTCAGCTAGACCAGTTTGGTCTCTCATGTGCCCGCGTCGAAAAGACTTCACTTGATGAAAGACTGAATGCCGCGAGGCAAGTGCGCATCCACGCCGTATCGTCCGGGTGCTGCCTAGTGCCCTGTCAGGGCTTGGATTTCGGGTACGTGATCGCGAAACGTCCCCCGTTGTCGGACTTTGCGTTAAGTCCTACCCGAATTTTTTAAATTGACGAAGCACTAGCGGTATTCAGCTTTTCATCAATCAAAACACTTTTCCCGCGGACACAGGAGAGACCAAACTGGTCTAGAGGAATCATGGACCGGATCTCGCGGTCTGGGCGAGGTTTCGTGGGGCTTCGTGTTTTTCAAGAGGCTGCCAGGCGATCAGCAACAAACATGTTCCAAAGGCCAACGGAATGACAGCACCACTCCTTCTCGAAATTCAGACAGGCAAGCATCGCGGGCGACGTGTACGACTGACGGGAGCGGACGTTCTTGTGGGGCGGGGCGAGGAGGCAGCCATTCGCATCGCATCGACCGAAGTGAGCCGCGAACACTGCCGATTGATTCCTCTACAGGGAAAAGTCCGTGTCATCGACCTGAACAGTCGGAATGGAACATTTGTTGATGGCCGACCTGTCAACGGCGAACGCATCTTGTCGCCGGGGGGATCACTGACCGTCGGACCGCTGACATTCCTGCTCGTCGGCAATGAAGAAACAGTGGTGCAATGTGAGGTCACGGTGGCCTTGAAAGGTCGAACTGGAACCAGCGATCAGCTCTCGGAAGATAAAATCGTGGACTGGTTGTCCGATTATGAATTGCCCGTCTCGCGGCAAAATGCTGCCACAGAGACGTCAATCATGAAACAGGACCAGATCCTGCCGGGGGAACTTCCTAATCTGCCCCCTGCCAATGGCAAGGCCTCCTCCAATGGAGATCCGTTTCGAGGAGCACGTCCAGCCCGGCAGCCCACAGGCCCTCTCTCCCGGACATCTGCAAGGTCTGTGCGTGAAGAGGCCCGGGACATCATCCGTCGGCATCTGGAAAAAATGGCTCGGGAACAATAGGCCGCTTCCCCACCTCATCAACAATCCTGAGGGCTCTGTCAGGACTTGGTTTCAGGGGATGTGATCGCGAAACATCTTCCGTTGCCGGACTTTGCATGAAAAGCCTGTCTGGACAGGTCAATTTGTGCTGCGACCGGCTCTTGTGCGGGCTAGACCAGTTTGGTCTCTCATGTGCCCGCGTCGAACAGGTTTCACTTGATGAATGACTGGATATCCCGAGACAAAACGCGGACAATGCGGGGTGAATGCGTGCTATGCTTCCTCAACCTGCATCGACGCCCCCTGAGGATTTGCCTGCACCGCTCCTTTATTGTGCCCTCGGTCGTGAAATGACATCCTCTGTCGTGAATCCTCTATCGTGAGGTGGTCAGGGAGTTCAAATAGGCTCCCACAGCAGCAGCATCTTCTGCAGTCATGCGAAAAGGGGGCATGGGATTGCGGGGGGCATAGCCATTGGGCGTTTTACCTGTTTGCAGGAATTCTACAAATTCTTTTTCCCCCCAGCGGGCTGGAAGCGACCGCAGATTGGGTGCCATGAATCCCCAAGTCTGATTCGGATAAGGGGAATGAAGCGGCATGGGAGAACCGGAGAGCAGTGAATCTCTCACCAAATTGCCGCTCGCATCTTTGGGAGTATGACAATAGATGCACATGGCCACGTGATGGACCAGATATTTTCCGTGCTCCTGCTGAGGGCTGAGTTTTTCAGCAGCAGAGAGTTGGGGACACACCAACAGTAGTAAAACGATGATTGTCACGATCTTGGACATGGTTGACTCCAGCATTGAGTTGTCTCGACAGAGGGCATTTGTCGTCAATCACTTGACGGGTTCGCTTGACGAGTTCGAACGGTGGAAGTCTATCGTGCCGTCCTCTCCACTGTGTATGCCATTTCACAAATTCTCATCGAGCAACATGTCCAATGTTCATCCATGAGAGATCACTCTGCAAGTCACGTCGCCACATAGACAAAATGGACGAACCAGCGGTCGCGGTGGTCGTGGGTGAAAGGGGTGGTTTCACAACTTCAGAGCTATTCTCGCGAGGCTACTCTGATGCACTACACCGTACGATTTGTTGGTTTGGATGCCCACAAGGATTCCATCATGACGGCCACATGCCCCGATAGAGGGGGGGCGAGTGCCCAGGGTAAGGTTGAATTGGTGTACCACCGTTCTATGAGCGGTACCATACGGGTTGAGAGTTTGCCCAGCGATCCTGCCTCCCCGCATTCGCACTGCTCGCATATGCACTGCTGGCAGAGCAGTGGCACTCCAAAATTATTGACCGCCAACCGGAGCACCTGGCGTCCCCTGAGTTGAAAGACCACAAAAATGGTCTTTTCGAAAAGCGTTCGGACGGTTAAGCTTCTCCGCCGCCTCCCCCTCCCCTCGACAATTTCTGTCTTAGAAGCCCTAACGAAATGTCTTGCGAACTTGCTTGCGGAAAGGAGATTTCCCTTGTCCAAGAGGTTTTGTTCGTGGCGCTTAGAATGCTTTTGTAAATCTTGTCGTGAACCTGGAACGATTGACATCATTTTAAACTCCTGCCGCAGGAAGCAGAGATGGAACGAAAGCGACCCTTGGCCTGGATGTTATTGCTGCTGCTGGCTGTCTTGGGGGGTTGTGCCACATTACGCCCGTTGAATCCACTTTCTCAAAGTCACGGACTTCCTCCTCAGACTGAAACCATGGATTGACAGCACAGTCACCCGCATCGATTCCGAATGATCCCGGGTGCGTTTTACCCCTCCTCGATCACAGGTTTGTCAAGAAAGCCGCAGGATGCGACTTCCTCAACCAGCTCACCTGATGTGGGCCATCATTCTGATTTCCTTACTGGCCAGCCCCGGCTGTGAAATTGGCAGCCGCTGGTTTTCCATGAGCAGTGATTCCCCCATGCCCTGGTTCGGCGTGGACCTGTTGCCTCGACGTAAGACGACACAGATCATGCCCCATCGGCGCGACCTGGATGCTGCAACGCGGGCAGTCGCGACGAAGCAGCTTTCGCGTGAATCATTCCGGCAAAATCCACCGGACAAAGTCTGGTTTCGAGAGTTGCATCTGCCTTCCATTCCCGCTTATTTCGATCAGGACATCGAAGAGGAACTTTCATTTCGCGGACCATCCGGCCCATTCTCTCGATAATCGATCGCCTGCCGTTGCGGGAATCACAGATTCGCAGCAGGTTTTATAAGAGTCTGTCCCGAAAGGTCAATGTGGTGAGATCAGCATGCCGAGGGCGACGCCCGCCAGCATCACCGCAACGGCACTGACCATCCGCCACATGCGCGTGGGCTCATCCGATTCCTCATCCGCCAGAGTGGCATGATCGCCAATCCCCTGCCAGAGCAGGGCAGGAAGTTTCATGGTCAGATTTCCTAAAACCATCCATTCCAGAAAACGTGAGACCTGTGCCGCAACCCGTATCGGCAGCAGAATCAAAACGTGAATCATGGCTGGAAGATAAAACTCGGATCGTGACATCCGCCGCAAATTTTTCCAGCCGCTTCCCCCCTCTTGCCGCTCTTCACCAGCACGAATTACGGCTGGCTGCTGCGGCCAGGTCAAAGCAACCACCAGCCCTATCAGCATGAGCAAGCCGGTGATGAATGGGAGTTCAATGTCCATGGTTTCGACAAGCCGAAACTGCTGCGGACCGAACAAGATCCCCAATAGAACCGGCACGTTCACCAGCATGACGCCCACCCATCCAGTTGTGGAGAGGCCAGCCTGTGATGTCGAAAATGCTGTGGAGGAGCTGTGTGCCATCTCCTGCTGGATCTGAATTTCCCGAAATAGCACCTGTGCGACCAGAGCATGGCTCAGCAGAAATGTCCCAAGCAGCAATCCGCGATTGACTCCCTGCAGTTCCTGACTGTGAAAGACCACTTCCCAGATTTGTTCTTGTCCAAAGAGCCCCAGAGTTGCCAACCCAGCGGTCAAAAACAACATGGATCGGATGAATTTCCAGTTTGCACGCCGTTCACGAAGTTGATTCAAACCCAGGGCGAAGATCCCCAGCAGCCAGATCAGGATGCAGGTGAACGCCAGTGGCGCCGTTTGCCGAGAGGGATCGATCCCCAGCCCCATCCAGGCCAGGGACAACTGCGAAGCACAGGCATGCACAAGACGGGCAGGCCCCCGTGAACCGCCCCAGGCCATCAGCGCCAGCAGCAAGGCGGAAAGCCCGCCGATCCCCGTGAGCATCAACCGGAGTTCGGCAAAACCAGAGAATAACGGAAGCCAGCGAAGAAGGATGATCATGGCTGAACCAAAACCAAATGCCATCATCCATGTGGCGTCTCGGAAAGACTTTGTAGCGGGGGCAGTCCAACTCATCAGCGGAGACAAACCGCAACGCAAGATCAGCCCTCCCAGTAACAGCGACAGCGCTGGAACACACAGAGCAATCTGTCCTTCGGAAAGCTGGCTCAGCAATTCCGGATTTGATGCCGAGATCAGATCTGAAACCGGCAGGATCAGACTCAGGCCGGTGAGCCCCAATAACCAGAGCAGGTCTGCCACCGTTAGCCAGACGAGACAGGCCGCTGCCCCTTTTCCCCGAAGATTGTCGCTGGTGTCACGTGCCAGAATGAACGCCAACATCCATCCGGAAAAGGCCAGCAGGCCCCATTGCACCCAGGCATCCGCTGACAGAGACGCCCACTGAACGGTGGCAGCCAGCAGCAGACCGAACAGGGTTTCACGACGAAATGTTTCTGGAGATGTCCCGGAAGCCTGCGGCCAGTTTAACAGGAGCAGCAGAAGGAGTGTGGAGAGTGGCAGCCAGCACAGAGCAATCGCATCAAACAATTCCAGTTTCAAGTGGACGATTGTCAAAATCAGGACTGAAACCGATGGAGGATCGGTCAAACTGATCTGAAAAAACACAAAGGGAGCAGCCACGCCGACAGCCACACAGAGAATCCCCCAAAGCATCCCGCGATGGAAGGTCTGTCTCAGGGTGACTCCTGAAAGGAGTGTCAAAAAAGCAGCCACACACAAAGTGCAGGGAACAACTTGTGTCCATGCGAGGGAGCCCGGCGGCAGTTCCATGCTGTTCCTTTGACACTTTTTCGAAAATAATCACGCCTGAAGTCTAACACCGAACGGAGGCATCAGCATCTCGACACACCGAAAACGTCCTCTCGCGAATCGAATGACTCACAAGATGCGGGGCGATCTGGGGCTCGAAGGCATCGGGGAAATTAAATTCGTGCGACGAAACGTTGAATCGTGTGAAGGTGAAAGACCTCGGATTTGTTGTTTTAGAAGCAAAATTCCTCCATTTTCGATTGAAAATGGAGCAACTTACATGATTTTTACATAAATTTGAAAACTTCTTTGCTGCGAAGAGTCGAGTTTTTCTGTATTATTGTTGCCCCCAGAGGTCCATTTCCGCTCTCCAGCTCGAGAGCCCCATGCGACGCGAGGGAAGTCGCGTCAGCACGCTTGTGGTTGCTCCCAGTGTCCTCCGCTGGACCGATTCGGTTGGATGGATACAGTTTGATTCTACCCACGCGGTCAGAAATGAGACATTCCACTTGTGGGGAGCAGCAAGCAGAAGTGCTTGTTTTTTGCCCCCGGGCGGAACAGGCCATCAGATCGAAATGACATCAGGGCTGATCATGCGTTTTGAGACGCTGCAACGGATTGCTTCTCAAAGAGTGAACTTGAAAATTTGAGCCGCGAGGGCTTCCGGAATTGCTGCTGATGAAGGTCAGTGATGGACCGGAAAAACCTTCGGCAGATTCATTTGCTGGAACTTAACGGATTCGCATTTATGCGTCGTGAAAACATTCGAAATATCGCGATCATTGCCCACGTCGACCATGGGAAAACCACGATGGTGGACGCCCTGTTGCGTCAGAGCGGCCAGTTCCGGGATTCTCAGCTGCAGGGAACCTGCATTCTGGATTCCAACGATCTGGAACGGGAACGTGGAATTACCATTCTCTCCAAGAATGTGGCTGTGGAATATAAAGGGGTGAAGATCAATATCATCGACACGCCGGGCCACTCCGATTTTGGCGGAGAAGTGGAACGTGTGCTGAAGATGGCGGATGGAGCGCTCATTCTGGTAGACGCCTTTGAAGGCCCGAAGCCCCAGACCCGTTTCGTGCTCAGCAAGGCTTTGGAAGTGGGGCTCAAGCCGATCATCGTCGTCAATAAGATCGATCGTCCGGACTGTCGTCCGGAAGATGTGATCCTGGAAACGGTGCATCTCATCGAAGAACTGGGTTACGAGGGATCGCTCGATATTCCTTATATCTATACGAGCGGTCGCGGCGGGTTTGCTTCACACGATCCCAAGGCAACCTCTGGTGATATTCTGCCGCTGCTCGATATGGTTCTGGAACACATTCCCGGGCCCATCGCCAATGTGGACGAACCGCTGCAGATGATGACCACCTCGTTGTCCTGGTCAAACTATGTGGGTCGTATCTGTATCGGCCGCATTGGGAATGGACAGGTTCGCCCTGGCATGAAAGTCGCCATTCTCAAAGCGAACGGGGCCCAGAAGATGGCGACAGTGGAACAGGTGGAGCTGTTCGACAGACTTGGCAAAGTGACCGCTGAAGTCGCCGAAGCCGGAGATATTGTGGCCCTGACCGGGCTGGGTGAAGCAGAAATTGGAGATACGATTGCCGATCCTGCCAGCCCGGTAGCGCTTCCCCGTATTACCGTGGACGAACCGACACTCTCCATGGTCTTCACCATCAATTCTTCCCCACTGACCGGACGTAGCGGCGGAAAATTCCTCACCAGTCGGCATCTGCGGGAACGTCTGCAACGGGAACTGCAGTCCAACGTGGCCTTGCGGGTGGAAGATGGAGATTCGAAAGAAACATTCCGCGTTTCCGGCCGTGGGTTGCTGCACTTGTCAATTTTGATTGAAACGATGCGGCGGGAAGGCTTCGAAATTTCTGTCGGCAAGCCCGAAGTGATTCGTAAACAAATCGATGGCAAATGGCACGAGCCGTTCGAAATTCTCGAAGTAGACGTTCCGAATGCCGATGTGGGAACGGTGATCGAAGTCGTCTCCACACGCAAAGGACAGATGACCGACCTGCTTGGCGGTTCGGGAACACACTCTCACATCGTCTTCAATATCCCGGCCCGGGGCTTGATCGGCCTGCGGACCCGATTGCTGAATGCCACCAAGGGCGAAGCAATCATCCATCACCGCTTTGATGGCTATAAGCAGATGGAAGGGGATATCCCCCGACGTAAAAATGGCGTGCTGATCTCGCAGGATGATGGCAAAGTGACCGCCTACGCTCTTTGGAAGCTCCAGGAACGTTCTGAACTGTTTGTGGCTCCCGGAACGGATGTCTATGAAGGGATGGTCGTGGGGGAAAACTCGCGAGACAATGACATGGTGGTCAACCCGGTTCGCGAAAAGAAATTGACAAATATGCGCGCCTCCGGCTCCGATGAAAACATCATCCTGGCACCGCCACGCGATATGTCGCTGGAAATGGCACTGGAGTACATTGAAGCTGACGAGTACGTCGAAGTGACTCCCAATGCGATTCGACTGCGAAAAATCTGGTTGAAAGAAACCGACCGAAAACGCAGCCACCGCGTCGCCACCGCCTGATTTGGAAACAGGATGTCAGCCAGGGAACAAGGGGGCAGAAAGAGCAGAGGAACGCATGGGGCCTGGAAAACACATCGGGCTTGAATCTGTGCTGTCCCCGCCCCGGATTCCGTAGAAGATTGACAAAAACGCTCTATTCCGGCCAGATCGGGCGTCCCCGGGCGTCCAGGACCAGTCCCACGGTTCCCCCGCGCACTTGACCAGCCACAGGTTTGCCCGGACCGTTCCCCAGATCGACACCCCGTGCGGGAATCAGCTCAACCTGGGCGGTCACATCGGCCGGAAACTCCAGTGTGATCAGTTCCCCAAACGTGATCTCCCCAGAAACAGGGGAGACAGAACCGGCTGTCTTATCCGGATGGATGTGATAGCGGAAACAAGGGCGGCCCGGTTTGCCGGTCCCTTTGGCCGCAATCACGGTTCCCAGCGTAATCAGGCAATCTTTTTCAAAGACTTCCATGGCAGCCCGGGGGTGAATTGAGGCCAGCACTCCCAGATGCGGCATCATGAAGATGCTGTCCTTGGCCAACTCCGTGATCCCTTCCGGTTCAAAAGCATCGATGAGCATCATGGCGGTCTGTTCTGCCCGGGGAGCATGTGACAGGACCCCGCCCGATGCCACCAGCAGGTTCAATGTCATGTTGTCGACAATGGACTGACCGCTTGACTTCTGGGAGAAGGTGTCTCCCACTGTGCGCTGTTGCTGGACCCCTTTGAGCGTTGTGGCAAACTCTTTGTGTTGCTTGTATGCCAGTCGCAGAGCTTCACGGGCAACCGCCTGTTCGAACTCCAGTGCCTCCAGCGTCTGCGGAATGGTGGTCGGGCGAATCATCTTGTTCTTGACCCGATTGCGCAGCGCACGTTCATCCATATCCCGTTTGACCCAGCGCAGAACATTTTGCATTCCCGCTTCCGCGCAGACATTGGAAATGGAATAACTCATGCCCAGATTGGCGCTCACGGTGCGATTGAAGATCGGTTTGCCATCTGCTCCGGCAAAGACGCTGAAGACATCTGTTGTGGCTCCGCCGATATCTACGCCCACACAATTGATCCCGCGTGCTTTGGCAATCGTCTGCAGAATGTCCCCAACCGCTCCGGGAGTTGGCATGATGGGGACGTCCGCCAGTGCGATCAGCTTGTCGTAGCCGGGAGCATGCGCCATCACATGTTCGAGAAACAAGTCGTGAATCATGTCCCGGGCTGGGGCCAGGTTTTCCTGTTCCAGGGTGGGACGCACGTTTTTGACGATGGAGAGTGCGACGGCATCGTCGAATGTCCGCGAAACATCCGCGGCAGCTGCCTGATTTCCGGCAAAAATCAGTGGCATCCGATAGTGATTGCCGAACCGGGGTTTTGGTTTGGCCGGTGCGATGAGTTCCGCCATCTGCACGACATGCTTCACGGTTCCGCCATCGGTTCCACCCGCCATGACCACCATGTCCGGGCGCAATTCGCGAATCCGCTGAATCTGCTCATGCGGGCGACGGCGATCATTGGAAGCAATCAGGTCCAACACAATGGCCCCGGCTCCCAGGGCAGCCCGTTCCGCACTGGCTGCGGACATCTCCCTGACCACTCCCGTGACCAGAATCTGCAGTCCGCCCCCGGCACTGGAGGTCGAGATATAAATATCACAGCCATCTTTACCCCGCGCCGGACGAATCAGATTTCCCTGTTCATCAATGAGCTTTCTACCTGCCAGCTCACCCACTTCGGTCGCGGCATTCATCACTCCCACCGTCACATCCGCCACCGGTTCTTCCACGGTGGTCGGTGCTTCGCCCCGATAGGTCTGGCGATAATGCCCATCGATCTTTTCAATCAGGATGGCTTTCGTGGTCGTACTACCACAGTCGGTAGCAAGAATGACATTGATCTCATCAGGGTTTAGCGGCAGCATGAGATATCAGCCATGAAAGAAGCGGGACAGGGTGAACGCCAAAAACAATCGTGAGCACAAATCGTGAGCACAAAAGGTAGACCATTCAGGGCCGCGGGACAAAGTCCGACTCAATTTTGTGGCGGAAGAACCCTGGAAGGTCCCTGCAGCTTTGCCTTGATTCGATCTGCAAGTCCACTGATGAGTTCATGGCTCATTTGTTGAAGGTTTTTGGTAACGGGACGAATTTCCAGCAGATCATCAATCGTGCCGGTCTTACGATCCGGGTCGGAAGAGCGCACGACCAGCAGCGTGCCTGCAGGGGTTTCGTCGACGAACAATTCCAGCGGCTGATTCCAGGCATCATGGGCTGCAAGTTGCTTTCGATCCGATTTCAAAAGCCCGGGGAGAAGCCGCTGTCCCAGCTGCTGTTTCCGTTGTTCATCGGCCATCAGCTGGTCTGCCCAATGCTGGACGAGTTGACGTGTCGTCCGGATTCGTGCTTCACGAATCCGATGATCGATCCCCATCCAGGCCATCACGGCGACAACTCCCGTGATGGTGACGCATAGGACAACAAATGCTTCGCGGGAGGGGCGGGAAGATTGAGGCGTCTCCCTCTTTTTTACAGTCTTTTTTACATTCTGTTGTGCCTTTCGTGCTGCCAGACGCGCCAGCCTCGTCTCTCTCGCTTCCCGGAGTTTCTCGGCCGCCGGGCGGGGTCCTGCCACAGCGCACGTAATGAGAAACGCGGAGATTTCCGCCAGCCAGCCAATGCAGGACAAACCGGCCGTGAGCAGCAACTCGCAGGCCGGCAGCAGAAGCCCGACGCAGCCTTCGATCACTGCAGCCAACAAGGCGGCGAAGAATTCTGCAATCGCAGTCATGGCACGCCCACCCCCTGACCGACCTCAACGTGCTGATCATTCTTACAGGCAGACGGTCAATCGAAGAAGCTCACCCGGCGGTCAGTTTTTCCCAGGCGGTACGGTTTTCTTTCATCGCGGCCACAATATCATCCGGCACGTGCCCCTCTTCCATTAACGTCCACCCGTTGAATGAAATCCCTTTCAGCAGGGCGAACAATTCTTCCCAGGGATAATTGTTCTTGGTGAGATCATGAATATGGACGGTGCGAATTTTGTCTTGCAGCAATTTGAAGTTTGCCGCCAGACCGGCGCCGTTCATGTCGGACTTGTTACAGTTCCAGCAGACAACGGCGTTTTTGTGGTTGGCAGCCTGCATGATCTGATGCAATACCGGAACTTCTGAAGTCCCGGCACCATGCACTTCCACGCGGATCTCCTGGCCGAAATCCTTGGCGAACTCCGCGACTTCGTGCAAGGCCGCTCCAATCTGGGCCACGGTTTGCTCCACCGGGACCTGGGCCGGCAGACCGTTCGGCCGAACCTTGACTCCCGTCCCGCCAATATCATGAGAGAGACGCACAAAGTCTTTCGTTTCTTCAATATTTTTCCGGACGACTGCCTGATCCACCGCGTGGTACTCACACGCACTGCCAATTCCCACAACCGCCACAGCGGAATCGGCAAACTGCTTGCGAACCTGCTCTCGCTGGGCTGCATCGAGTTTGATTTCCACACCATGTTTATGGGTGGTTCTCAATTCCACACCAGAAAAATTGGCAGCGGTACAATTCTTAATAATAGTGGGAACATCCCAGTTTTTGCCCCATTCATAAGTCACCAGACCCAGCTTCATTTGCGTTCCTGAAGCAGCGGCAGCTTGTCGCACAGATTGGGCAGACAACAGGCCAGGCAGCACAGCTAAAGAAGCAGCTTGTAGAAAGTGGCGGCGAGAAACGGGCATGGCATTGACTTTCAAATCAAAGATCGGCTGGGAATGGGGAAGGAAATCGAGGTTGGGGTTTCATCTGTTGCTGGAACCATGGATCATGATCTCAAGCTGGTTCACAGCGGCTCGGGCAGGTCGACGATGCTGCTTGTCATGAACAATCCAAGTTTGCGGCTCTCTGAGAGTCTGTCCGGAAAGGTGCTTTATCAGGCGGAATCGAGCGGTTTGTGTTCTGACAAGGAAGCCGAAGCAGGCGAATCCCCAGGATTCGTCGATGCCGGATGGCGAAGCTCAGAACGCAAAGAAGCCGATCACAGCACAAATTGACCTTTCCGGACAGACTCTTAACGTAATTTCAATTCCACGTCATCGTTGTAGATTTTTCCAGCATCATCCACGCGGTTGCGTCCCAGGCTGATCAGTCGTGCCTGATCGGCAGCCAGACGGGAATAGATGAAAGGAGCATCCGTACAGGCATCTGCTGGAATGAGGCCCAGATATTCGGGAACCAGATTCTCCAGTGCAGCGGGAAATTCTCCTTTTTCTCGTTGATACCGCTCCAGGGCGATGCCAATGGTGACCAGGTCGCGACGAACTTCCTGACGATCTGCGGATGCCCGCCGCTGATAATAATTTGGACGTAACGACATCGCCATATTTTCGCCGACCCAGCGACTGGCACTGTCACGGTCTTTCTGTATTTCTTCCGAAAAGTTTACTGTTTTTTGATCGACAGTCGCCTCCCATTCGGCATATGCCTGGTCCAACTTGGAAAAAAGAGCCTGCTGGGAGTTACGGTCTTTGACTCTGAGGGCTGCCACAATGGCGTCCTGAATTTCATCGGCGCGCCGATAGGCCAGTTTCCAGTCACAATCAGCAAGACTCATCAATTGAGCCGGATCGACGGTTTTGTGTTCGGATTCTTCAAAAAATCCGATGCGAGATTCTGGATCAGTTTTTAACAGTTCGATTTCCTGATGCAAAAGAGCCCGTTCACCAATCGCCGCTGCCATCGCCACCGACGGAAATCGGGATAGGGAGTCAGTCAAACCGTGTTGAAGCTGCGCGAGTTGCGGCCCCGTCAGTTGACCACATTCCAGAAGCGCCCGCTCTGCCCAGAAAGCGGTAGAATCGATCACTTGAGCCTTGGCCACAGAGACATCGAAGGGGGAACCGTTTGCGAGCAGATTCGCCAACCGATGACAGGCTCGCAGGTCGGCCAGAGTGCCGTCCAGGTTGTCTTCGCTAAATTGCAAGACTGCCCGGGCAGCCAGCATGCGGGCCAGAAACGGCAGGCGGCGTTCCACAACCAGTGAAGCAGACATCAACCGCGAAGGGAGTTCCGGAGCCAGCAATGGAGCGAAATACCGCGGCCGGTTGGCCGCCACCAGAAGCGTGTTCAGGGCCTTTTCGTTCGCTCTGAGATAACCGGCCAGTTCCGGTTTCTCCTGCGCAGTCCAGAGCCCCTGACTTCCTTCCCGCAATTGTTCGTCCACAATGCCGGCAGTTTCGCCCCGCTGCTCCACAGTCAGATTAAGACTTTGCACATACTGATCCACCGAGACAAACAGGGGAGACTCTGCAGGCATCTTTTCGATGCCCAGCATCTCCAGTGTCACATCGTGCAGTGGAGCATCCAGTGCTTCTTCGCCATAGATCTGCATCAACCAGATCACGGCGTTCTCTGCCGGTTTCAGCCCTTTGGATAGCTGGACGTGAAGATCTCGCAAAACTCCAGGAATCTCGCTGGAGATTTGTGGTGTGGTCAGAACCATGCCTGCCGGCGGAGCAACCGGCGAGGGGGCAATCTCGCTTGAAAATACCGGCGGTTCCGCAGCCTGACTGCGATCCACAGACACAGCTCCCCAGGCCAGCAGGGCCAGCAGGCTGGGGAGTCTCAGGGAACGGATCATATTGGTCATTGCCATCTCACAATCAAGAGTGATTTCCGTTCGACCTGAGTCACTGGATCGGCACTTGAATTGATGCTGCACGACCAGCTTCAGGCGCGAAGTGTGGCCACCACTTTCTGGGCGGCGTCGGTCAAGTCGATTCCCATGGTGATCTTCTTGCCTGAGTTTGCCAGCATTTCGCGGGCTTTCTCCACGTTCGTTCCTTCCAGTCGCACAACCAGCGGAACAGTAATGCCAATCTTGTCGTAGGCGGTCAGCAGGGCTTCTACAATGATGTCGCACTTCATGATTCCGCCGAAAATATTCACCAGAATCGCTTTGACATTTTTATCTGACAAAATAATCCGGAATGCTTCGGTGACCTGATCGACATTCGCTCCCCCGCCGACATCCAGGAAGTTTGCCGGTTCGCCTCCATGCAACTTGATGAGATCCATGGTGCTCATCGCCAATCCGGCCCCGTTCACCAGACAGCCAATGTTGCCGTCCAGTTTCACGTAACTCAGCCCGGTATTGGCGGCCTGGATTTCGGAAGGGTCTTCTTCGTTCAGATCGCGCAGCTCCAGAAAATCTTTATGACGGAACAAGGCATTATCGTCGAACGTGTTTTTTGCATCCAATGCCAGGAGTTGACCATCGCCAGTGACGACCAACGGATTGATTTCCGTCATGCTGCTGTCGCTGCGCACAAAGAATTCGCAGATTTTCGGGAAAAATGTATTGGCCGATTTCTGTGCTGCCGCATCAAGGCCCAGGGCGCGGCAGAGTTTTCGTACTTGAAACGGTTGCAGGCCGATGGCAGGATCGAACGCTTCGCGGAAGATCTTTTCCGGGTGTTCTTCCGCTAACTCCTCGATGGCCATGCCCCCTTCAGCAGAGGCGATCACCACCGGCAAGCCGATTTCGCGGTCTACCACCACCGCCAGATAAAGTTCCCGGGCAATATCCAGACCCTGTTCCACATACAGGGTATTCACCTGCTTCCCCTCTGCTCCGGTCTGCACGGTGACCAGAGTTGAGCCCAGCATCCGCTGGGCATTGGCGACCGCCTCTTCCGCCGACTTCACCAGCACCACGCCGGCCTGTTCCGGATGCTCCTTGAATCGGCCTTTGCCACGGCCCCCGGCATGAATCTGCGATTTCACGACACAGACTTTTGTTCCCAGTTCAGCGTAGGCCTTGGCGGCATCGGCAGCGGTTTTGACGACAATTCCACGTGGAATGGGAACGCCTGCTTTAGCAAACAGGGCTTTTGCCTGATATTCATGAATTTTCATGGAGCAACATGGGTGTTGAAGGTTGGAAATTCGGCTGGACGAAATGTCGCCAGTTGATGTTATTCAGTCAGTTTCCACAACGAAACCGAATGGAAGATTTCCTCCAGTTTCGGGACAGACTCTGAATGCCGCGAGGCAAGTGCGATACAAAATTTACAAAAACGCTCCAAGGGCTGAAAACAAAGGGGACAGCGGGCAAAGGCGAATGACACTGGCATTTTTCTCTGCTTCGCTGTCCCAATTCCGCCAGCAATCATTTGGCCTGCAGCGTTTGACGTTTCTTGGCGATGAGTTCCAGCAGTGCTTTCTGGGGCTGGGCGAATTTCTCCAGTCCTTCCTGCATCAGGACTTCTTCCATTTTCTGGAAGTCGACTTTCTGGTCGATCTCTGCCATCACATTCTCCGCAGGCATCTTGTCGATCTGCCGCGTGTAGGTGCGACCCAGTTTCTGAACGGCTTCGTTGGTTTCTGGAGGATTGGTCTGAATATCGGAACCGGCCAGTGCTGCCACGTATTTATCCTTGGGATCTTCCGGCATTTTTGTTCCGGTACTGGCGAAAACAATTTCCTGCTTCAGCGGGAGCTGCTTGTCCTTCCAGAACTCTTCATTCTCCTGCCACAATCGTTTCACGTTTAAGATCCCCACTTGTCCCTGGGCGGCCGAGGAAAGATCTGGAATCTGCTTGGCTGTATAAACATCAATGCGGCTGATAAAAATACTATAGACCGATTTTAACGATTGCGGATCTGGACGACGCTGCGCTCCGCGCCAGATGGCTTCACGGGCTGCATGATATTGTCGGGCGCTAAAAATCAACGTGACATTAATGGTCACACCGGCAGCCGAAAGTTCTTCAAGCGCCGCCAGCCCCCCCGGTGTCGCGGGAACTTTGATCATCCGATTCTGATGACCCGCTGACCATTTCTTCCCCAACTCAACATACTGTTTTGTTCGATCCTGAGTGGGAAGGGGAGCGTCCACGTCTTCCAGCAACGGATCGAGTTCGAAACTGACATAACCATCGTTTCCGCCCGTTTTTTCCCAAACCGGACGAAAGACCTGCTGAGCCCGCTGGACCAGCTTGTCCGTCAGTTTCCAGGCGATTGTGGAATCGTCCAGTTTCTCGCTGATCAGTTGCGAAATCTCCTCATCAAATCGTCCCGTTTTAATCAAATTGGAAATGATGATGGGGTTGGAAGTTGCTCCCGTGGCCCCAAACTCGAAATTCTCCTGAACGAGGTCCGGATCGATCGAATCCAGCCAGAGTTTGGTGCCTGTGGAGATCAAGGATGCCAGACCTGTCATGCCAGCCATAAATAAAATGCCTTCGCTAAGTTCATTTCGTGAGTTGGGTTGAGCGCAGCCGCAACTGTGCGAGTCTTGAGAAAGGCTCGACAAGCTGACTGAAGTATTACTTCACAATCGTCGATTCTGGTTCGTTCTGCAAGTTTTGAACTGGTGCAGACAGATATTTAGTCGCCATTTCCTGCTCGATCCGCCGGTCCAGACCTCCATCAAAGAGATTGATATGGTCTCGTCCTTGCAGTAATTCAACATGGGCATCGCTGCCGAGTTCTTGCAGAGCTGTCTGCAGCAGACGTGTGGCCCCATCCAGATAGAAGGAATCCTCCGTTCCCATAAAGACATGCAGCTTCCCCGTCAGTTGCGGCCCCAAGTCTTCCCAGTTCTTCTTCAGCAGCGCCAGGATGTCATAAGATTGCCAGGCCGCCGCCACAACGGGATCGATGGCCCCTGTTTCGCGATTCCAAAGGGGAAGAGGTTGATCATTGAACCCTTTGGGGCTGAAGACCGCTTCGAAGCTGAACAACTGACAGCCATGTCCCAGCACATCTTCCATATTGGAAAAGGTGTCGTAGTAGACAACTGGTTGGCCTCGCACACGAACAATGGGCCGGCGTTCTCCATTGGCATCATGAAACATGTTTTCGCCGGGCTGGTACAGATTGATCAGTTGAAAATCGTGAAAGCTGACGGAATCGGGAGAGGTGCTCCATGTCCCCGCGAACTGTTCCGGAGCATGGATCATGAGCCAGAGACTGGACCATCCGCCGGAAGAATGTCCCGTTAAAAATCGGGCTTCGGGACGGGCGTCCGTGCGAAACGTGCCATCCAGTGCGGGGAGAAACTCCTGTAGAAAGGCGTCCATCCAAGGGCCATTGTTGGCCGAATTCGCAAAGACATGGTGCCCCCATTTGCAATTGGGATCCAGCATGACACGGATAAACTCGACTCCCAGGGTATTCAATTCTCGGGCCGGTCGCTGGTGAATTCCGTGCAGATGATTTCCCCCAAATCCCGGGATTTCCAGAATGACCGGATAGCGTCTGGCGGGCTGACTGTAATAACTGGCGGGCAGCGTGACGGAGCCCTGTAGAAAAGTCTCTCGCTGATGAAACTCGCTGAGCAACTCAGACTTGACCCGCAGTAGTTTCGTCCAGGAAGTTTCGCGGAACTGTTGTGGCGGAACGACTCGATTGAGCCGGAACGTGATGGGACTGGGGGATTGCAATCGCCAGGCCTGGCTGTACCAGTTTCCGGGGCCATCACCCACTTCGCGCTCTTCCGGATTTGCCCGCACCACTGCTTGTGCATCCATCCCCAGCAGTTTGTCAGCAGTCAGATCTCGCGGGAACTTCAGGACATCGGGATCTTGAAGGTCGAGAATCACTTCTTCTCCGGGCATCCAATCCACCACATCCCGGGCAAGAATGGGCTGAGGGGCAAACCAGTTGGGACCCGACCTGGGCTCTGTCCGGTCCGATCGACGAGAAGGCTTGAAGAAGGCGTATACCCGACCGGTAAACGGCTCGTGATGAAGTGTGGGATCGGACTGAAGTCGAAACGACCACGTCGGCAGAGCTGCCGGAAGGGGACGGCAGGCCAGAAAGATCACCTGGAATGCGATCACGCATAACAGGGCACGTGTTTTTTGAGACATCTGATCCATCCTTCGCGTCGATCGCTTGACGACACTTTGGTCGTCAGCAATTCGAAATTCCATATTTATACTGAGCCGTGCCATAACATGTTCTGCCACAACAGGTCCTGCCACGACAGCCTGTTGAAAAACCATGGCGTCTCGGCCAGACAGAAATGTCCGGCCCACTTTTTTCAATGATCCAGATGCTTCTGGTGGCACAGACATTTCTGCCCTGGTGACGCAGACATTTTTGTCTGTTCGATTTTCAACAAACTGGCCAGGATAACAACGGATGATACAACTCAGTCGACTATCATCTGTTGCGGTTCTCTCTTGTTCTCGATTTTGGTGAAGGGATAGCGAAGGGATGGTTGCGCGCTGCGAGCAATCCGCGAGCAATCTCTGTCTGGAATGGGAATTCCCGTCCGGAATGTTTTTGCCGTTTTGTCAGGGGTTCTGAGAAATTTCCAGAAATCCGGACTTTTCTCCGAACCATTTTGATCGATCAGTGGTCAAGCTATCGTAGAGGTATGTATTGGCAGAGATCGGCGAGGGTTTTTCCCGTCCGGTCTTTCCGATCTGGTTTGATCGGTCAGGGAAGAGCCAATCCACGATCACCTGGTTCCGAATGTGCGGAACCGTCATTTTCATTATGTGTTTCCTGGACTGCGACAAGTTCGCAGAAGGTGCAGTCATGCGTAACGCCATCAACCACAGCAGCAATATCATTGGCAATTCGGCAAGCAATTTTGCCGCCCGCGCCATTGTCGCCGCTGGGGTTGGACATGCGTATCGCGAGCACTCCGGGAAACGGCTAACTCATGTCGACGTCCCCGTAGACACCATGAAACGTGTCAAGGTCTCCGTACGCGGGTCGCTTTGCGAGCGACCCGAGACGAGATGCCGTACGGCGGAACAGCAAGCGACAACGCGGCCCACAACAACAATGTGGCAACCGGCCAGTTCAGAGATGCCGGCGGCTGTCTGGGCTCTGCTCGTTCTGAATCGGACAACTTCCGCTTGAATCGCCCCAGCGATTCCCGAGGCTGACGAAAGTACCAGGCAAAACCAGATCTTCCAACCAGGACCAGATCTTCCCGCAAAGCGGACGGTTTTGTTTACGGCACTTCAAAATCAAAAGTGATCAGTCCATTTCCAAAATCGGAAATGGAATTTTTGATTGAGTCAGAGCCCTCGAAATCCGGAATAGGCCAATGAGCTGCGAGTGATGCGCGGAATTCTTGCGTCTGCACGTATTTTGTTGATGTTTCAGCACGTGCGACGCCTGTTGTCTCCGTTCTCAACTCCCTGCTCGAGCCTGCATTGCCCGCTCAAACTTGCGTTGATTGTTCTGTCGTGTGATTGACCGGGGCTCAGCGTGGAACCCCGACCGGACAAACGACATTTCTGTTCGCGGATTACCAAGCCGCAGTGCTCTGATCTCCATGGACTGGATTCAGACAGCACTCGGTCTCCGCCATCAAAATGCCGCGACTCAAAATGAGAAAGCCCCCATTCCAGGGGATGACATCATGCTGGATGAAATCGAGACAACTTCATTGGTCCTGCAAGCTCAACGGGGCAACCGGGAGGCCTTTGGCGAACTCGCCCGAGAATATGAACCGGCAGTTTACAGCATCTGCTTTCGCCGCCTGCGCAATCAGGCCGAAGCGGGTGAAGTGACTCAGGAAGTGTTTCTGCGAGCCTTGCGAAAACTGGTTCAACTACGGGAACCCGAGCGGTTTGTCGGCTGGCTGAAACGCATCGCCGTTCGCATGTCCATCAATCGGGCCGTTCGTCGACCGCGGGAAACCTGCCAGGACCCCGAACTGTTTACCGTGGTTGCAAATCGAGCCTCTCCGGTCGATCGGGTCTTGCAACGGGAACGGGCCGATCAGGTTCGCCTCGGCTTGAAGCAGCTCCGGACGCTGGACCGGGAAACGTTGCTGGCCTTCTATTTTGAAGGTCAGTCGCTCAAGGAAATGAGTGATCGTTTCAGCAGCCCGGTGGGCACCATCAAGCGACGCCTGCACACCGCCCGGCATCGCTTGCGGGAAGCACTGGATGAGCCTCAACTGGTGTGATCCAGAGGAAGGAAAGAGAAAAGGGGCGAGGGGAAAGCGCACGTGTGCACATCGAAGCTTTTTCCCCGCCCTTCCTTCTTCGGGTCTCCGTCCGATTTCGGTTCGCCGGGTGGACTTACCAGCCGGTCATGAAGCCATCATAGCCACGACCAAAGTCGAGGTTTTGTGAGCCAAAAGGGAGCATCATGGGAGCAATTCCTGGACTGGGGCAGGTGTTACACCCCCCCGCGGCTCCTGCTGGCATTGGGTATCCCTGATAATTCGTCTGATAGGGCAGAGGTCCGCCACCCCCATAAGGAGGGTCGGTCGGGCGCACGCCCAACCAGTAACCGGGATACCAGGCCCCCCAACGTCTCGCTGTGGGAGGAACAGATCCAGGAGTCACAATTGTGGGAGGGGGATCAAAGGAATTTCCACCCGGCACGGAATACGTCGTCCCGGGAGTGGGGGATGTTTGTTGTGGGATGGTGGACTGCGGAACTGTCGACTGCGGAACGGTGGACTGCGGAATCGTTGATTGCGGCGTCCCCAGATTCGGCACCGTGGAGGAGTCCGGCGCATAAAGAGGTTCCCCGGGCGCCGCCAATGGATTGCTCGGCGCATAAGTTGGGGTTTGAGCCAGTAACGGGGTGGCTATCCCAGCAGTCAGACTGCACATTGCAGCAGGGAATACCAGGTTGAATAAATAGCGGCGCATGAAAACCTCAATGGCTGGCAAAGCAGTCTGAATTAGAGCGTTTTTGTAAATCTTGTGGCACACTTGTCTCGCGGCATGCAGTCTTTCATCAAGTGAACCCCTTTCGATGCGGGCACATGAGAGACCAAACTAGTGCCCTGTCAGGGCTTGGATTTAGGGTACGTGATCGTGAAACGTCCTCCGTTGTCGGACGTTGTGTGAAGACCTACACGAATTTTTAAAATTGACGAAACACTCGTCTGGAAGCGACCGCACCCTTCTGTTCCAAATTGCTGACTCACTGACGCCGACTCACTGACCGGGAGACCAGCAAGCACCATGCGAAACAGAACAATGTTTGGGGTCTCACACTCATCGTAACACTCTCCGCACATTGTGCGCCAAGATTATTGACGCTTTTCGCCCCCTGCATTGTGGTGGTTTTGCAATTTGCCCGCAGAGCCGATTCATTGCAAAAACTTCAATTACCCCGCGTAATCCGCCTGAATTGACGTCTGCAGCATGGGAAACCCTTCAATTTTTGAACGGGTTTCATAGCGAAGTCCGGAAACGGGGACGTTTTGCCTGATCTTTTGATTCGCGGCAGCAGTGAAGGCGGTCCCTGCTGGAGGCATTCGCTATGATCAGTGCATATTCATCCCGCACTCTCCGCGTTCTGCCTCGCGGCACTCTGCATCTCAGCAATCGAAATGCATGCACTGCGGGCACTGGCCAGAACAAGTTATTCTATTCCTTTCTGATGAAAGGGCTTGCACCGTGGCGGCAAGCAGGAACGTGAATTCCGTCGAATCGCACCAACCCACACAGCCGGACGGTTTTTTCGATCCTCGTCTTGGAACTCCTCCCATTCTGCTGGAATCCACTCTAGTGGAGATCGGGATTTTCGAACCCAAGCGGACCAATTGTTTTTCCGTCTATCTGGTCGAAGCAGGGACCGGGACGTTCTGGGCAGATACCTCGGAACATGTTTATCAGCCACATCAGTTGCTGTTCTTTGTCCCTTATCAGCGATGTCGATTCGAGGTGTGGACGCGAACCCAACTGATCCGCATTCGATTTCATGCCAATTTTTTGTGTGTAGAAACATTTCACGCAGAGACCGGTTGCAGCGGAGCGCTTTTCAATGATCCTTATGGCATTCCGCTGGTCAATCTGAATGCTGAGGCTCGTCGGGATGTCGTAGAACTCATCCGGCGGATGCAGGCCGAGCAGACACATGAACAACTGGGAAGTCAGGATGCACTCCTGGCCTGCATGCGTTTACTGTTGATTGTGGCCACGCGTCTGAAACCTGCGATCAGCGAGCCGGTGGTCTCGGAGATCGATCATCGGGATCACATCCTGGAGGAACTCCGGGAGCATATTGAACAGAACTATCAGCAATTGCACGCTCCCGCTGCTTATGCGGAGCTCATGCATATGACGCCACAGACGCTGGGCCGATATGTTCGTCAGGCACTGGGAAAGACATTGACGGATCTGATTCGGCAACGCATCCTGACACACGCGAAATGGCAGTTGCTGCACACGCTGAAGCCGGTCAAGCAGGTGGCGGCAGAAGTCGGTTTTCGAGATGAGCTCTATTTTAGCCGGGTTTTCAAGAAGGCGACGGGCGTTTCTCCCCGCTTCTTTCGGGAATTTGAAACCAAGATCCGCAATGGCAGCAATTTGTCCATGAGTTCGGCGGATTCGTCCATTTCTAACTCGGATGCTGCGGGCGAAAATACCTGAATCGCGCCTCTTGGGAGGTCGGTGTTCGGGACAACTTTCTCTCCATCTTCTCCGCAGGAGTTGCTGCCAAATGATCCGAAAACTGTATGAACTGGCTGCCAAAGCAGATCGGCCTGGAATTGCTGTCACCCGCATCGGCCTGATGGTGGTGCTCTTGTGGATAGGTGGACTGAAAGCGTTCAAATATGAAGCAGATGGGATTATGCCGTTTGTCGCCAACAGTCCGTTCATGAATTTTCTGATCAATGATCCGGAAAACTACAAGGCGCATCGCAATCCGGAAGGGGCGCTGGTCGAGGAGAATCGGGCCTGGCACGAAAAGAACGGGACTTACATTTTTGCCTATGGTCTGGGAAGTATCATTGTGCTGTACGGTCTGCTGATCGGGACACATCCCTGGCTGCCGCAGGTGGCCACGGTGGGAAGTTTTCTGGTCTTCATCATGTCATTGGTGACGTTGTCGTTTCTGATCACCACTCCCGAATGCTGGGTTCCTGCGCTGGGAGATGCACAACATGGCTTTCCCTATCTGAGTGGTGCGGGACGACTGGTCCTCAAGGATGCCATCATGCTGGGAGCCAGCCTGGTCACCATGGCAGATTCCGCCCAGGCCTATTTGAAGAAGACAGCCCCCGTCGCATAAGCCGTATGCGGCAGAATGGCTGGGATACTAAGAGTCTGTCCCGAAAGGTCAATTTGTGCTGCGATCGGCTCTTTTGCGTTCTGAACTTCGTCAGCCTGCATCGACGAATCTTTGGGATTCGCCTGCTTCGGCTTCCTTGTCAGAACGCA
>Ga0182745_1000672_pt1 | contig 36213 bp, 32 predicted proteins | sample eDN3rd30CKraftBY_FD_128523 | JGI IMG/M metagenome (GOLD analysis project Ga0182745, IMG submission 128523) | Enriched backyard soil microbial communities from Emeryville, California, USA - eDNA 3rd pass 30_C Kraft BY (version 2) (version 2) | ecosystem: Environmental > Terrestrial > Soil >...
GGGTACAGCAAGTGCTGGAAGCCGACCGCGGATTCGCTCAGTGACGCGCCTTCGAGCTGCTTCGGAGTGACAGCGAATTGAGGCGACGCGTTCCCCCGGTTGCCGAAGCTATCCCGAGGCACCACGCGCACGAAGTACGTCGTCCCCGGCATCAGGTCGGCCACGCCGAAAGCCGTCGTGTCGAACGTCCCCCGCAGGGTGGAGCTGCTCGGCGTGAAGCCGCTGGACGTCGAAACGTGCAGCTCGTACCCGGACGCAGCCGGGCCACTCGAAGCAGGGGTGAGCGACAGCGAGAAGCCATTCACGACGGCCGTCACGTTGATGTTGAGCGGGTCGAGTGGCGGGGACATGTGCGCGGGCTCGCCCAGCCCGGGACGCGTGTCCATCTCCAGCCACATGGAGACGCCAAAGGAGGGCTTCCCGCGCGTTGTAAGCGTGGTGCGTGCGTCGCCTTCCGAGGTGAAGACGTGTCGAAACCCCGTGACTGCCAGGTTCTGCGCGTCCGAGTAGTGAACGCCGTTGGGGAGGAACCGAAAGAGGTCGCCCAGCTCCACCGGCAGGAAGAAGTCGAGGTCGATTTCCTGCTCGGCGAGCGGCTCGCACAAGTCGGACAGGGCCGCGTCCGCCATCCTCCGCGCCTCAACCTCGCTGTTGATGTTGCTCGAAGCGCCCTCGGCAATCTGCATGTAGCGCACGCCGTAGGCGGCCTGACTCGCGGCATCCTCGACGACGACGCTCTTCGTCTTGGCCTGCCCGGTGACGTCCAAGTCCCCCGCGTCCGCATAGACGACCTCCACCTTGTTCCGGACGTCCGTCCTACTGACGGCGAGCTTCGCGACGTCGCGGTAGTCGTCCGGGCCGAAGGTCCACGCGAGCGGCGGATTCGTGCGGTTGGGCTCGGTGAAGGTCAGGGCGAATGTCCCGCTCGACTCGCGCCAGCGATAGCGCGCCTCCCAGCCAATCTGCTGAGCCAACTCGCGAATGGCGTCGAGGACGCTCGCCTTCTTCTGCGCGTACTGACGAAGCCTCCACCCAGGAGACACCGGGGTATGGAGCACCACGCCCGTCCCGTTGTCCGTCAGGATGGACTGCATCACCGCTTCGACGGCAACGCCTTGGGCGTCCTCCCCGTAGGCCCGCTCAACCTCGATGAAGGTGTCCTGGAGCCGTCCGCCCAAGTCACGTCCACGGAAGACGAGCTGTTCGCCTGCGAAGTCGACTTCGTCGATGTCCCCGTGAAAAAGCGTGTGCCACTCGCTCTCGCTGGGCGACATGCCGATGGGCGAAACCGCCGCCTCGACGGTGAACTCGCGCCCCGGCCGGATGAGCTGCCCGCTTGCGGCATTCAGCTTCGAGTCGGCCCGAAGCGGGGCCACGCTGAAGAGTTCAATCTGCCGCTTGAGTGTCACCGTCGCGGCCGACACGGGGTGGTCAACGTCCTCGTCCACCTCGACGGCATCGAGGAAGTCTCGCCCTTCAAGCTGGCTCAGATTCCGCCACGTCCCCGCGTCGTCGAGCACCTTCACCCGGACATGGGAAGCGTGCCCGGCCGCACTCGTGAGCGCCGCCATCCCCTGAGACGACATGCTGCGCATGGATTCCTAAACCTCTCGCAACGTGAATTCGAGCCGCTCGCCGACGACGCGGGCGCCCTGGTGGATGAATTCGACGAACTCGCCGTCCCGCACTTCGCCAAGCACCTTCGTCTCGCCGACGGAGAAGGCCCCGCCCGCCGTCAGGTGCGGCAGCGCGCTCCAGGCGCGATTCGAGTGCCACGCCGCCACTTCCGGAATCCACGAGTCCGGGACGATGAACGGCAGGGCGACGACGTCGTCGAAGCGCCGCGAGTTGACTGCGCCCGTCAGTGCGAGTGAGCCACCGGAGACGCGCAGCCCGCCCGTGCTCGGCGCAGGCGTCCCCTCAATCCAACGCGCTCCATCGCTCCGGTTGATGACCTGGAGCCAGACGCCCCCTGCCGCGTCGAAGAGGTGGTGCAGCGTCGTCCAGGGGAGCTTGAGCTGCATCGACCAGGAGCACGACACACCGATGGGAAGTTCAAAGCCGCTACCGAAGCGGGCACCTTGGAAGATGCTCCCCGTCGCCATGGATGCGGCAAGGCCCCGGCTCGTGAAGGTGTCGCCGTCGAACGCGAGTGCATGGCCGTCCCCGGCAATCAGCCCACGAAAGGCCAGCGCCTCGGCGGAAGACAGCGGCCCCGTCTTAAACTCCCACTCCTGGCGCGTCGCCCGGCGCCCGAGCCGGTAGACGCCGCTGAACGAGCGCGAGTCGACGCCGATGCTCACCTGCCTACGCCGTCCCTCGACAACGGGCACGGTGATGCCATTCAAGCTCAGGAAGGGCATCTCAATATCTCCCATTCAGCCATTCGCCGTTGCCGCGACGTCGGCCCGCCTCGCGCTTCATCTCGATGTAGACCTGCCGGGCTGTCTCGGCCGGGTCATTCGCGGCCTGAATCACAATCTGCCCAACGGTGACGTTGCCGCCACTCACAGGGACAACGGGGCTCGGCGTGACAGGCGAAGCGCCGTGAAGACTCTGCGACTGCCCAGAAACCGGGTCCTGTGCGTTGAAGCGAGCGAGGGCCACCTTGAACCCGGAAGGAACGTTTGTGAGTGCCTCGGTCGCCTTCTTCGTGGCGTTGGCGTTTTCCCACTGAGCGACAGCGGCGGCTGAATTCGCGGCGGCCGACTCGTAAGTCGTATCGCGCAGCGTGTTCAACGCACCGTCGACTTGGTCCATGGGGACTTTCATGCTGTCGAGCCCCCGCGCCATCTTCTCGAAGGCACCACCGACAAGCGGAATCTTGCTGAGCGCGCGGAAGACGCCGGCAATGAAGCTGATGATGCCGTTCCACACCGTTCCGACACCCTTCACCACGTAGAGGATTCCCATCGCCACGATTCGAACGACGGCGAAGAACGCCTTCATGATGGGGCCTGCGAGCAGCGCGAGCGGCTGCGTCAGTGCGACGAGAATCTGTCCCAAGACGGTGATGAGCGGGGCGAGGCCCTGGAAGAGCGTTCCGAGCACCTCCAGCACCGGGGCAATCGCCTGGAGCGGCGCGAGCAGCATTTCGAGCACCGGCACGAGTGCGTCGAGCAGCGGCGCCACCATGTTGAAGGCGGACGCGAGGAGCGGGAGCACCGGGGCCAGCACGCGTCCGACGGCATCGGCAACGAACTGGATGAAGCCCGCCGTCATCTGAATCAACGTGGCGAACGTCGAGCTTTGCGCGAGCAGCTCGGCAACAACGGCGATGACGCCGCCCCACACGCCGCCCACGAGCATCCCTTGCTCGAAGCGTTCGAACAGCTCGTAGAGCCCTCCAAGGGCCTGCGTGAATCGGCTCGTGAGGGTTCGCTTCGCTTCGTCGACGGCCCTGGCCAATGCATCCGCGAGTTCCTTTGCCTTCTTCCGGGCGACTTGCTCGATGACGGCCGCGACGTTGCCGACGCTCGTCAGGAACTCCTTCGCGTTGAAACTCCCGATTTTGACGCGGCCCGCTTCGATTTCCGGCCCAGCGGACGGCTTGCGCAGCTTGCCCTTCGGCCCGCCGAGCATGTCGTCGAAGACGCCGCCGAACTTCTCACGGAGGAACGCGGCAGCGTCACCGCCGAGCTGCTTCACGCCATCGAAGGCGTAGCCCGCGCCATAGGAGACGTCCGCCCAAACGGAATCGAAGCCGTCCTTCAACTTGCCGAGTGCGCTGTCGGCGAAGCCCTTCAGCCCGCCGAGCAGCGCGTCGCCGTTCAGGTTCTTCAACCCTTCGAGCGAGGCCGCGACACCGTCGAGGTTGAGCGCGCGGGCCAGCGGCGCCGCCATGCGAGCCAGGTTGCGCACGACGAAGGCGAACGTTTCGAGCTGCCCGCGCGCCCACGTCCCGACAATTGCCCCAAGCCCCGTGAAGAGTTCCCGGAAGAAGGCCACCGCGCGCCCAGTAACCTCGGTGACGCCCCTCCAGGCCGACACGAAGGCGTCGCGCATGCCGGTGCTCGCGTCGTTCCACGCCTTGTAAAGCGTGCCCGCCAGCATGACGACGCCAGCAACCGCGAGCGCGACAGCGGCCAGGGGCGCCGCCACCACGAGGATGCGAGCGGCGGCATTTCGGAAGGCCGCAGCAAAGCCCGCGTCGACCTGCTCAGCGCCCTTCGCGACTTTCTTCAGGTTGCCTTCGACTGCGGGCGTCTCTCTCCCAACGAAGGCGGAGAAGCGCACGACGGCCTTTCCCGCACCGTCCAGCGCCGGGACGACAACCGTACCCACAATTTCGGCTGTACTCTTGACGACGCCAGCGGCCTTCCCCAGCGCACCACCCGCGAGCGCCGCCGCAGTCCCCCACACCAGCATGGTTCCGACGGACTGCTTCACCGACGGGTCAAGCCGTTGGAACCACCCGAGCGCACGTTCCAAGGCGTCGGAGAGTCGCTCAATGTGCGGAAGGATGGCTTCGCCGATTTCAGCGAAGACATTGGTGAAGATGAGCTTGATTCTGTCCAAGCGCTCGGTGACGCCGCTATCGAAAACGGCCACGGCGGCAAGCGCGCCATACAGGCCCACGCTGAACAGCCCGCCGATTGCGCCAATCTTCTTCCCGAGCTTCTCGACTTTGTCGGCAGTCTGAGCGACGTCCGCGACAACGCGCCGCATGGACTTCGAGAATTCGCCAACGGCGGCTGTCACGACGACATACAAGTCGCCAACTTTCAAACCGCCGCCAGCCATGACGAATCACCTCTTGCGCAAACGCCGAATGGACTGCTGGCCCGGCGACGACGTGCCTGGAGCCTGTTGGTTGGAAGAGCGCCTTTCGAGTTCGTCAGCCTCTCTTCGCACATAGGCGACGAGCCCGACGACATCCTCGTAAGGCATTTCACGGACTGCGTCGGGCGGCAATTTCAGGAGAGAGGCGACCCCGTAGAGCAGGCTCGCTTCGGGGTCGCTGTCTATTTTCCCCGCATCTTCTCTTCGCTCACGTTGAAGACGTCCGTCAGGTCCGTGGCGAGGTCTTCAAGCCACGACTCGTCGAGCAGCTCGTCGATGTCGTTGACGGAGAACATCGGGCGGCCCGTCTCCGCGTCGTGAAGCACGCAGACGGCAATGCGCCCCAGCATCCGCGCCCCGGCCCTGTCCCCCGTCGGCTCGTTCTTCTCCGTCATCTCCCCAGCCTCGCGGGCCTGCTCAATCAGCCGCAGCCGGTCGCCCATCGTCGGCTTGATGATGTTCACCTTGACGCCGTCCACCTCCACCGACTTCAGGACGCGACGATTCTTCGCAAGCAGCTTGTGCTTGTTCGACATGGACTCTCCTTTGGGTGTGAAAAGTGGGTGGCTCAGGGCGTGCCGTAGCCCCAGGCAAAGACGGCACCGTCATCCGCCTGGAAGGCGAAGCCGAGGAACTTCACGGTGTGCTCGTACAGGGCCCCAGGCGTCAGCTTGTGAGACAGCTCGGGCACCTTGACCCACGCGCGGAAGACTTGAGCTCCAGCGGCCTTATCAACCTCGATGAGCAGCGGCGCCCCATCAGCCAGCGCTTCGGCCACACGCTCCGTCAGCGCCAGCCCCGTCAGCTCCCCCGAGAAGTCCCGGAGCGACACCGAACGCCGCTTGTAGCCGTCCCCCATGACTTGCAGCTCGACGGCATCGTTCGTCACCGTGAGGGAGACGGAGCGCACCAGCGCAACCGGCTGGACGGGCAGCGAGTAGCCCGAGACGCGCACGAGGGCGGACGGGCCCGGAGCGCTGGCGAGGTGGACGTCGCCAAAGAGTGGGTCGACGAAAGCTTCGGCAGGCGCCCAGGCGTCGGCGTCCCCGCTGGGGGAAACCTCGACGAACACGGATGCTCCGGGATTGAGTCGGCGAAGCTCGGGGTCCGCGATTCGAAACTCGGTCCCCGTGAAGTCGGGCGCGGGCACGGCTTCGGCTTCGAGGAACTCTTCGGGCTCGCCCGCGACAGACAGGGAGCCGACATGTGCAGCGATAGCGGACATCAGACGGCCACCGGGGCGCCATTGCCCAAGAGCTTGCAGGTGAACTCGACGACGCCGCCCGGGGTCAGCTTCTCGTCGTAGCTGTTGACGACCATGGGAATGCGCTTGCCCTTGGAGCCAGCGGAGGCGCTGGGGTCGAAGATGAACGTCACGTAGACGGTGCTGCCGTCATCGCGTGCGTCGCGCAGCACCGCCTGCGGCGCGTCTCCCTCCATGAAGTGTCCCGACAGGTCAGCGCTGGTGTCCTTCAACGTCTGGACGCGGGACTTGTAGCCCGAGCCGCCGAGGTAATTCGTCTCGACGAAGTCGCCCGTCTCACTGAGCGACGCATCCGTCAGGCCGTCGACGCGGTCAGCGGACTGCGCGGCGTTCGCGTCCGAGCGCACCGAAACACTGTCGAGGTGAGCAGCAACAGGGGTTGCCATTCGTAGTTTCCCTATCGACTCGGAAAGAGTCGCGAAAGCGTGGCAAGAATCTGAGCGGCAACCGCCTTGCGGAACTTCGCGCGCCCCCGTCGGGCTGGTTTGCGCAGGAAGTGGACAGGCGTGGCGAAACGTTGCTCGCCCCAGTGAAACCCTTCGTGGATGGCGCCTGCGGCTTCGTGGGCATACCCAGCCGTCGCGGTGACGCTCGCCTTCGCGTCGTTCCGCTCCGGGCCGTCGATGAACCCGGACGTGCTGAGCGGCGGCTTGCCGTCCGTGTCCCGAGCGCCCACGGGCACCAGGGCGCGGCTCGCCTGGAGCACCGTCGACGCGTGTTCGCGAGTCAAAGGCGCCAGGTCGGCGAGTACGGGCCGCTCTACCTTCCGCAGCTTGTCGAGCAGCCTGAAATCAAGAGCAACCTTGAGTGGCATCGCTCCCGGTAAATGCGTGTGACTTTCGCGAGTGGCTCACGCGCCCGGGTGAATGAAGGAGGCATTCACGGTGAAGGTCCACCAGTGGCGGTCGCTCCCGTCGGTGCCGATGTAGTTGGGACTGGCTTCGTCCACCTCAATCAGCACGTAGGGCTCGGCATTCGCGAGGTGGAGCACGTCGAGGGCCGCGAGCGCGAGCGCCTGTCCCTCCCGGAAGCTCTCACGGGCGGAGCGCACGCGGACCTGACAGGTAACGGTCCGGTACGTCTTGCGCCCCCCGCCGATGTAGCTCTGCGGCGGGTCCCCTCCGGTTTGCAGCACGAAGCACGCAACGTCCGGCACCGTGGCGTCGTCGTCTTCGAGCGTCGGGCCGAGAAACAGGTTGGCCCCGGCGCTCAGCCCGAGGCCCCCAGCGGCGAGAATCGTCGCGAGGTCGGCAGCGGTGTCGCGGGCCATTAGAGCCAGACCTTCCGGTAGCGCAGGACGCCCGCCCCGTCGACGTGCTCGTCAACGGCGGCAGGGCGGCGGGCGTGGTTGAAATCGGTGATGTCGTCGCCCTTGAACCAAAGCCGGTGACGCAGGGTGATGGGGGCCACGGTGTAGACGACGAAGGACGCGACGAACTCGGCGCCGTTGGCGTCGCGAATCAGCTTGCGACTCGGCTGGATGCGCGCGGGAGCTTCATGGATGGGGCCCAGCAGAGGAGTCCCCCAGGCGTCCCGGCCAATGACTTCGGCGTAGCTCACCCGCTGGCGGAAGAGGGAAGCGGGCCCGCTCATCAACTCGCCCTCCACAGCACATGCGGCGCGACGAGCAACTCGGCGCGGGGGCTCGCAAGCCGCTGGCCCGCGCTCCGCTCCCGGTAGCTCACGGACCAATCCCCGAGGCTCTCGCTGGACACATCGGAGTCACGCCCCCGGCCCCGGTAGAGCGCGCAGGCTTCGAGGATGGCGGCCTCTTCGACTTCGGCGGGCAGGGTAACGGGGCCCTGAGACGCGTCGAGGGCCACTTGCCCAGGCGTCACGTAGCCGCCCGTGTACGTCACCGCCAGCGCATCGGGGCGCCCCTGCCGCATCTCGACGGTCAGCGTGACGAGCCCGCCGACACGCCCCGTCACGGGCCAGAGGCCAGCAAGGCGGTAGAGGAGTCCCCCCGCCGCGAGGTCCCCGGCAAGGGTGTAGGCCGTGGCATCGAGCAGCTCGCCCCCTTCCGTCACCTGGAGGACTTCGACGAGCGGCGGGCGGCTCAGGAGGACGTAGGGGCGGCCGTAGCTGTCCGGGTACTCCGTCACCGTGGCCCGCTCGAAGGCCCGGCCGCACAGCCTCGCGATTGCACTGCTGGCGGCAGTGACGCAGCGCTCGACGTGTGAGTCGGAGGGCACGCCCAGGTCGGCGGCCACGGTGGCGGCAAGGCAGAGGTCAGTCGGGCGGGCCATGGAAGGGGCTCAGGAGGGCGTAGGAACGACGAAGCCGGGGCCCCAGGGAAAGGGAGCCCCGGCCCGGGAAATGCGTCGTGGCGCGGCGCTAGGTGGCCGGAATCTCGTCCGGCCCGCACAGGACAATCAGGCTGGACACGCCGAGCGTGGGGGACGTACCGCCCGTGAGGGCGACCGTCTCGACGACGCGGAGGTAGCGCTGCGCGGTAGGGAGGCGCACGTTGACCCGGGCCACCGCGTTGGGGGCTGTGAGGGGGACGATTGCGGCATCGGGCAGGTCCGCCCAGCCAGTCTGGCCGTCGGCGCTCTCCTGGAGCTTGGCGGCCAGCGACAGCGCCGTTGGGGCGCCCGTGGCTGCCCCCGTCGAGGCCGTCAGCACGCACGAGTCGAAGCTGAAGCGGTCGACTGCGGCACTGTTCCGCGTCCCCGCGCTCACAGCGGCGGGCACAGTCCCGGGGCGAATGCCGACGAGTACGCCCGCGTCGGTGGAATTGGCGTTCATGGTGGAGCCTCTCAGGTGTAGGTGATGGAGCTGAACGCCTTCGGCTGGCGAACCTTGAAGTCGCCCTTCACGATGGCGCGCACGGTCGTCTCGTCGTACTCGGCGCGGACGTCGTGTTCCGACAGGATGAGGTCTTCGTCGATGCCGTAGATGAACTGTCGCCAGTCCGCCGAGAAGGTGATGCGCGACACCGGGACGCGGGTCGTCATCACGAAGGGGAAGCCGCGAATCGTCCCCCTATCCAGCATCTCCTGACGGAACACCCAGACGCCGGAATTCTGGAGCTGAAGCAGCGCCGTCGCCCGCGTCGGGTGAAGGACCCACGCCGCGTTGCCCATGCGGACATGCGCCGTCAGCGGCAGCTCGACGGCCTTGTCGATGTCGGCCAAGTAGGCGGCCGACGTCGTCCCCGTCGAAGCGAAGGTGTGCGCCGCGTCGAGCTGAGCGAAGAGCCCCTTCGGCGCGGCGCCCGTACCGTCCCCGTTGAAGGCCGCGTCGTCCAGGCCATCGGCCACCGTCGCCCGGATGTCCTCGCCGACGCCCGCGTCACCCACGCCCGGCGTGCGCAGCAAGTCGTTGCTGATGTCAGTCAGCACCATGCCCTTGTGCGCCTTGAGGACAATCTTCCCGTACTTCGGCGCGCTCTTCGGCACCGTCTCGCCTTCGCCGACCCACTTGAAGACGGACGTCCCGGTTTGCTTGCCCATGTGCAGCTCGCCCTTGAACGTCTGCGTGCGCACGCCCAGCTTGAGCATCGCCGCGTCGGGCCGCAGGAACTCAATCACTTCGCCGCTCTGCTGGATGGGCACCAGCACACCGGCCGAGTCGAACTTGCTGAGCTGAACGGCCTTCTGGACGTCGACGTTGCCGAAGCGCTTCGCCGCGTCGACCAGTTCGGCAGCTCCGGTGCGGCGGCCCGCCGCGATGACGCTCTTCGCGAAGGCGCCGAAGTTCTCCGCGCTCGCATAGACGCCAGTCACGCGCGGCGCATTGCCCGGCTCAGCCCGGCCCGGGGCACTTCGAGCGGCGGCGTCCATCAGCTCTCGCGCGACCTCGGGGCCCAGCGCCTTCACCATTTCTGCGATTTGCTCGCGAGTCATTCCTTCACTCCTCGGAGGTAGCCCTTGAATGCCTCGACGAAGCTCTTCGCGGCGTCGGCGGCGTTGAATCCCTTCGTCTCGTCCTCTTCCTCGTCGCCCTCCGACGGCTCGGCAGGCGACGGCTCTTCCTCGTCGGGTTCGCTCTTGCGCGCGTCCTCGACGTCTTCTTCGTTCGCCGACTTCTCTTCGGGCTCGGCGTCCTCTTCGTCCGTCGACTTCGCTTCGGCCCGTGCGTCGAGCAGCTCGACAACGCGCGTTGCAATCCGCGCGACGACGTCGTCGGCCCCTTCGTCCAGGGACTTCGAGCGCACGGCCCGCGCGTTCCCCGGAATCGTCACGACGGAGACTTCGAGAAGTTCCTGCGCGTCGCAGTCGTAGCCGCCGCGCTCGTTCTGCCGGTACTGGCCAGGAAGCATGAGGTAGCGGACGGAGACGGCATTCAGGATGCCCTTCGAAACCTTGCGCTCGACCTTCTTCGCGAACTCGTCTTCGTCGTCGAATTCGATGTCGACCATCAGGGCATCGCCTTCGACGTAGACGCGCCCCTTGCCAATCGGCAACTGCGGCTCGGCGCCCGTCATCGCGGCGCTCGCCCCGTCGTCGTGGTTGTAGAGGACGACGCCATTCGCGTTGTAGCCGTCCACCCGCCAGCCCTTCACGTTGAGCCGGTCCGAGTAGCGGTCGAAGTCGCCGTCACTCGCTTTGAACTTGTAGACGCGCCGACCGCCCATGGACTCGACGGCGCTCAACGTCGCCGCGTCCTTTCGAACGGCGCTCAGCCGCAGGGAGCGTGTAATGGTTCCAAGCATGCACCCGGTAAATGCGTGCGACTTCTGCGAGTGGCTCAGCCGTCCTTCGTCGCCTCGGCATGCGCTTCCGCCGAGCTGCCCTCGACGGGCGTCGGCGTCTCTCCGGGCTCGTTGGGCTTCTGCCCCGGAAGCAGCTCCACGAAGCCCTGGCGCTCGGGGTGCGGCTTGAAGCCCGCCTCGACTCGCCACTCGTCGAAGGTGAAGGCGCTCGGGAGCGTCCCCATCACCCGCAGCCGGTGCTCGCGGTCGGCAGGCACGGGAGAGTCGTAGGAGAGAAGCACGTCGTCTCCGAAGCGAGGTGCCAGGTGCTTCTGCATCGACGCGAGGAAGACTTCGGCGCGCGGCTTCGTCGCCTGCTCGGCGAGGTGCTCGCGCGCCGCGTAGCTCGTCGCCTTGTTGCTGCTTGTCACGTCGCCCACAATCTCCGGCGGCACCCGGTACACCATCCGCACGAAGTCCATGAGGAAGCGGCGCAGGTCGACGAGCTGCATGTCGCGGAAGGGCGTGTCGAGCCGGGCAAACGTCGTCCGACCGCTCGTAATCATCACCCGGCCTGCGTTGGCGGGGCCCCCGTACTCACGCGCGAGCGACTCTTTGAAGGCCCTGGCAGGCCCGGCTTGCCCCTCGTTGAAGCCCTCAATCGCGATGACGGCCCCCGGGAGCATGTTGTTGAAGAAGGCGTTCTTCGTGAAGCGCGCCGCGTGCTCGTCGGTATCGACTTCGTCGCCCAGCGAGTAGGCGATGCCGATGCCACGGCCGAGCGGGTCAGCCGGATTCTGACGCTTCACGTAAATCACGCTCGCCGCAGGGAGGAGGAATGTCCGCCCGCCAGCGGCCACCGTGTATGTCCGTTCCGACTTCCCCTTGCTCAAGTCAGGCAGCGCGAGCACGCAATCGGGCGGCACCGGCCACAGGCCCACCGGCACGCCCGCCAGCTCTTCGACGACGGCGAAGAACTCGCCCGTCAAGTCGTAGTGCAGACAGAAGAGCTTCGCGAAGTCGCGGCCCGTCATGTAGTCGTTCGGGTCTGCCAGCAGTCGCAGCAACGGGTGGTCGGGCAGCTCCACCGCGCCCCCCACCTCGACGAGCGACTTCAACCGCTCCCGGCGCACGTCGCCACAGGCGCGCCGCAGCGACACGTCGACGAGCGACTTCCGCGTCGACGGGTCCTGCCGCGTGAAGGCCCGCCACGTCACGTCCGCGAAGGCGTCGCCCACCGTGTCGACGATAGTGCCGAGCCACGGCATTTCGGCGTAGGCCGCGAGCAGCGCGGGCACCTCTCGGCGTGGCGGGGCCGAAGCCCAGCGGCTCAGCTCCAGGCCCGTTCCCTTGCGCTTGCTGCCCCCGCGAAACGCGGCGCGCATCCTGTCCAACATCCCCATGGAGAACCTCACACCGCGAAGAACTGTTCGACGAAGACAAGGTCGTGAACGCCCCAACAGAAGGCGTCGGCCCTGTCGTCGCGGCGCCCGTTGATGCCGGTGAACTTGCTGAGCTGCGCTTCGAGCTTCGGGAACGTCCCGACGAACTCGACGCGGCCCGCTTCGGCCAGGGCGGACACCGGCTCGGCGCGCTTGCTCTTCGCGCTCGTCGCCCGCACCGGCTTCACGTTGACGCTGACGCCCATCTCGCCCGCGACAGTGCTGATGAGCGTTTCCACCATCTCCCCGCCCGTGTTCACTTCGACGACGAGCGCGTCACACCCCCATTCGAGATAGGCCCGGATGGCCGTCGTCGCCCACTCACGGGGGCTCGCTCGGCGCGACAGGTCCGCCAGCACCGAAACGCGCTTGAGCGGCACCCCGTCGGCCCCGAAGAGCACGCTCGACTTGCACCCCTGGACGATGATGCCCGTTTCGTCCGAGCCGGTTTCGCTCGTCGGGCTCGGGTCCACGCTGACGATGCGCCGGTCGAGCTGCTGCGCGTACTCGTGCGGGTCGGCCTCCACACGGCCCCACTTCGCCGAGCCGAAGATGGCCCCGGGCACGTCGAAGAGCAGGCGGCCGAGAACCTCTTGCTGTCCCCACCGGGTGTTCGCCAGGGCCCGCATGTTCGCCACGGCCGATGGAGCCAGGTTCGCCGCGTTGCTCAGCGAAGAGCCCGTGCGAAGCACCACGCCCGGCTTGAGTTCCTGCGTCTCCGCGTTCGCGAAGAGCAGCTCTTCAATCTTCTTCAGCGGGCGCGGCGTCCCGGTGAGGAGGAGCTGCGGCGGGTCCTCTCGCGAGCCGATGCGCAACACGAGCGGCAGTTGGTCCACCGCCGCCATGTCGTGTTTCCAGCTCGCAGGCTCGTCGCCCCAGCCCCATCCGGCATTCGGGCCACGCAGCCGGTCGGGCTTATCCGCCGAGTAGCAGATGGCATAGACGCCGTTGGGCCACGTCACCCGGCGCTTGCTGGGCTCGTACTTGGGGGTAAACCAGGGGGGCGACAGGGCGAGGATGCCGGACGCGCCGCGAATCATCGTGTCGCGCACGTCCGCCGCCGTCGGGCCGATGAGGGCTCCGACGCTCTTCGCCTGCCACGCCTTTTTGATGACCCACCGGGCCCCGCACCACGTCTTCCCGAAGCCGCGCCCGGCCATGACGAAGCACGTCGAGAACTTGTCCGGGGGCGACTGCTCGCGGCGAGCCCAGAAGTCGAGGTCGTAAACGAGCAGCTCGACTTCCTTGTCGTCGAGCCCGCCGAAGAGCTTCGCGAGCTGAGCGCGGGAACCGGCCGTCTGGACCATCCGGGACGCGGGGGACTCGTGCGGCGCGAGCCCCTCGGCGAACTTCCCCCATGCGCCCTTCGACAGAAGGCTACGCATCGCTCGCCCCCTTGTCCTCGGGCTGCTCGGACGGGGAGGCTTCGGCAGGCGTCGACGCGGGCAGCTCGTCCGGGAGGAACTTCCCCAGCCGGTCAATCAGCAGCTCGCGCAGCGCGGCGGTGTCGGCGGCTTGGTCCTCGGGGCTCTTCGCCTCGACGTTGTCGCGTCGGCCGTACAGCTCCGGGAAGCGGCGGCTCAAGAGCCACTGGACGTGCTTCGGGTTCGTCGTCGCGGCGGCCTGAAGAGTCTCCGTTGCCCCCTGCATGAACTCCGCTTCGGCCCGGTTCACCGCGACGAAGAACTCGCGGTAGAGCCCGCGCGCCTCACTCGCGCCCCGGTGAAACCAGCGGGAGATGGTCTGCTCGTCGACGCCCACGAGGCCCGCCGCCGCTCGACGGAAGAGGCCCGCGCGCAAGTGCTCGCAGATTTGCCTTTGAACCTCGGGGGTCAGCTTTGTCGGTCTAGCCACACACGGTAAATGCGTGCGGTTTCTCGAACTTTTTCATCGGGGGCGCCCAACAAAACGCACCGGCCCCGGTTTTTTATCGAAGTTTTTCAAACGTGTGGGCACTCCGAGCAAGCCAGGAATTCGTCGCAGACAGAAAATCCGAGCCGGGGGGGCCCTCCCAGGTCATTTCACTCCGACAGCAACCCCGCTTCACAGGCAGTGATTACCATTGCGTGGCACGAATCCGCGCGCCGCATGCCTGCGCTTCGACACACGTCGCGCGCCAGCTACGGCGCCACGTCCCATCAGGCGCCTGCCGCTCGTCGACGGTCAGCGCGCCCTGTCCACGCGACAGGCGCACGCCGCACAGCTCGCACGGCATCGGGTACACGTTCGTCCGGCGTGTGGGCGCGACGTCCGCACAAGCCGCGTGTCGAGCGCCGACGGCACGCTCGTAGGTGATGCACTCGCCCCGTTCGATGGGCAGAGAGCACACGGCACAGCGGCCCATTCGGTTCGAGACGACGACGGGCACGCTACATCCCCAGGCTGGCCATCAGCTCGCGCAGCTCAGCCAGCGCACGCGCGAGCATCCGGTCAATGCGGCTCTTCGGCGCGCCCCATGCTTCGGCCACGGAGCGCACCGACTGCGCCGGGCGGTTGAGGCCGAACACGCGCGAGACGAGTTCTCGCTGCTGCGGGGCCAATCGACGCACGGCCTCCAACGCGAGGGCTCGACGCTCAGCCGCCAGCAGCTCCGCCTCGGGCGTGTCGCTGTCGGGCTCCAGGCATGACATTTCGCGGAGTGCGGATTCCAACTCGTCGACCCACGAATCATCGGCGGAAGCACCGTCCGAGAAGTGAGACGGTATGTCCATGCGGTGGACGCGCACGACGTTGCCTTCGTTGCTATGGATTGAACGCGCGGTGCGACGCTTGTGCGCGCCGTCGCTCAGGTGAACGTCGGTGCCGTGCAAGCGCGCGTACTGCTCGCAGGCAGCCCGCGCCCGGAAGTAGGCAACTTGGCCGAACGACTGCCGCCCCCTCATGGCGTCGTACTTGGACACCGCGCGAAGCACCGCCATGGCGGCAACTTGCGCGAGGTCATCAGGCGACAACGAGCCCGCGATGGGCAAGAGGGCCCCGACGATACGCCGGATGAGGGGCCTCACGGAGTCGAGCAACTCAGCGGACAACCGTCGTTCCAGCACGGCGTTGCCGCTCGCGCGGGCCGACAGGATGCGGGATACGAGTTCGGATTGCCGGGCCGCTCGAAGGCCGTACGCACTGTGTGAAACATGCTTTTTCGCACTACCCTTGCGACAAATTGCTGCGTGAGACATCGCCCCAACAAGAGCATGCCGCATGCCGACCACGCTCGATTCACAGACAGTCACAGACACGGTGATTGAACGCCTCGCCCGGAGTGGGCCACTCGAACCCGGCCCTGCGGCACCACTGCCGCGCCCCCGGTAAATGCGTGTGGATTCCGTCAGCGGCTCACGCAAACTCGAAAGGTGGCGACGAAGGCGAGTCGGCATGTCCCGAGTAGATGCGTGCGACTTCCGCGAACGACTCAGGCATCAACGCCCCGTCATCAATCAAGCTCTCTTCCTATCCTCTCTCCTTCTTCTCTTTAGAAAAGATGGAGTAGTAGAAAGGAGGATAGGTAATAGAGAAGGCTAAGGATTTGGGGGAACGCGCTCCAGTGCCGCATGACGCCGGACGCCCCGCCGCGACAGCCGAGCCATTCGCGAAATCCGCACTCATTTACCAGGGGCGGCGCGACTGCCTGCCGCATCCGCCCGGCTGACGACTCCGTGGGCCATTCGGAAAATCCGCACCCATTTACCGGATGCCATGCACGTACCCCACACGCCTCCTGCCTCCGTCGCGCGCCTCGCTGAGCCACTCACAGAATCCGCACTCATTTACCCAGGTATGAGCCACACGCCAGACACCACGCGCCTGCGCGCCCTTCGGCTGAAGGTCGCCTTCTACGCGTCCGCCCAGGACAACATCCCCCAAGCCGCTGAGCTGTCGTGGCCCGAACTGTCAGCGAAACTCGTCTCTCACCGTCGGAGTCAGTGCGCCACGTCGCCGTGCGTCCGTGGCTGCCCCGGCAAGAATGGCCCCGCGTGGAGCCCGGTGGACATCGTCGAGCGACGCCGCTCGGAGAACGTGCGCGCCGTCACGGTGGCCGTCTTCGACCTCGACCACCTGACGGCGGCGCAGCTCGCGTGCCTCGACGCCGTCGAGCGCCATGGACTCGCCTTCGCCGTCCACTCGACGCACAGCAATCGCCCACCCGACGACTACTGCCTGCGGCTGGTGATGCCGTTGTCCCGGCCCGTGCTCCCGCGCGAGTGGTCGTCCGTGCGCGAGGCCGCAATCCGGATGCTCGGACTCCCCGCCGACCCGGCCACGAAGGACTTGGCGCGCATCTACTTCCTGCCCGACGCGCCCATGGCTACGGAGCCCTACGCGGCAAGTGGAGACGGAGCGCCCCTCGACGTCGACGCGCTGCTCGCCATGTCCCGGGCTGGACTTCCCACGGTGGCGGCCCCGGTGCCTTCCCCGAAGACCGAGGAACCCGCCGACCTGTACGAGCTGCGGGCCCTCCTGCGTCGCATTCGCAAGCCCGAGCACCTCGCCATCGTCCGCCGCGCCCTTGCCGGTGAGCCCCTGGCCCCCGTCGGCGAGCAGGACACGACGCTGAACACGCTGATGTCGTGCGCGGCCTTCGTCCTGCCACTGTCCACGCCCGAGGCCGTCGTCATCGAGCTGTTCCGCGCGTCCTTCGCGGCAACGGACTGGCGGGAAGAGACAGAGCACCTGTGCGAACAGGCCGTCCTCAAGCTGCGGCGCCACCGCGAGCGTAGGAAGGCGCGGGATGCCGCACGGCTGGCGGACAACACGGCAATCTGGGAGGCCCTGGGCAGTCGCGCTCCCGAGGCCGCGTCGAGCGACGGCCCGGGATTCGAGGAGGACGCGCCCGACCCCGACGCGTGGATGAAGGAACTCTTCCTCGACATCACAAAGGACACCCGACGGCAGATTCGAAACTGCGAAGCGAACGTCGCCATCGTGCTCGGCAAGTCGCCCGAGTGGCGCGGCGTCTTCCGCTTCAATGAAGTCACGAAGAAGCTGGAGGTGGATGGCGGCCCCCTCGGCCCCAACGTGGACATTGAGACGCTCGACGTCCTCGTGGCCAACTGGATTCAGCTCAGCAAGTACGGGCGGCTTGGGCTGATGCCGAAGGCGCACGTCGTCGCACAGCAAATCCTCGCCGTGGCAAAGGCCAATAGCTACGACCCTGTCGCCGACTACCTCGCGGGACTCGTCTGGGATGGAACGCCACGGCTCGACGGGATGCTCGCGACGTACTTCGGCGCACAGGGGGATGCTCGATACCTCCAGGCCGTCGGCGCGAAGTTCGCCATCTCCGCTGTCGCGCGTGCCTTGCGCCCCGGGTGCAAGGTCGACACGGTCATGATTCTGGAGGGGCCCCAGGGCCTACGTAAGTCGACGGCGTTCAGCATCTTGGGGGGCCGATACTTCAGCGACGCCCCCATCGACGTCACCAGCAGGGACAGCGCCATGCTCGCCTCCCAATTCTGGTTCATCGAGCTGGCTGAGCTGAGCACGTTCCGCAAGAGCGAAGACCAGGCTCTCAAGGCGTTCATCACCCGGACGGAGGACACCTACCGGCCGCCCTACGGACGCTCCAACGTGCAGGCCCCGCGACGCTGCGTCTTCGTCGGGACGACCAACGATGACGACTACCTGCGCGACCCCACGGGACAGAGGCGCTTCTGGCCGGTGAAGTGCTCCCGCATCGACACCGACGCCCTCAAGCGCGACCGGGACCAAATCTGGGCCGAAGCCGTCGTGCGCTTCCACCAGGGCGAGGACTGGTGGCTGAGCAACGAGGAAGCGGCAGGGGCCGAGCAGCAAGCCGCGCTGCGCATGGAGAACGTGGGGGACAGCCGGAAGGAAGTCATCCTGCGGTGGATTCTGGAGATGCCACCCGAAAAGCGACCCTCGGACGTGACGCTTCTCCATGTGGGCATCGAAGCCTTCGCGCTCCACCAAGCGCAGGTTGACCACCGAATCTCCCGGGAAATCGGCGCAGCATTGAAGTCGCTAGGCTTCACCCGTGGCCAGCGTCGGATGGGAGACGGGAAGCGCCCGCTCGTCTACTACGTCCCGGACGAACTGAAGAACGCGCCTATGGAGAAGCGCGGCGAGCGGCATGCCGGGTTTGGCCCCCCTGCCGGTTGCGGGTGAGCCACTCGCGGGAACCGCACGCATTTAGGGAGGGTGACGCCTCCCGTCGACATCCCGAAGCATGGCCCCTCCGTGATTGCCGGGGTCATCCAGCGATTGAGCGTCTCGCAGCTCAAGCGCCACAAGCTGTGTCCGCGTGCGTGGTTCTTTCAGAAGGTCATGCGCGTCTCCGAGCCCAGCACGGGAGCGCAACAGGTCGGCACCGAAGGGCACGCCCAGCTTGAGCACTTCCTTTCGACGGGCGAAGACGTGCTGGGCACATTCGCCAGGGCAGGCGCCCATCTTCTGCCCACGCCCGGTCCCGACCTGCTTATCGAGCAGCCCTTGAATGGTGAACCGCCGCTGATGGCTGGCGGCATCCCGTTCACCGGCTTCATCGACCTCGTAGACGCTCGACGACTCGCCTCTGACGGCGTCCTTCGCATCACCGACCACAAGTTCACCAGCAACGTCGCGACGAATGCCGCGAGCGCCGAGCAGCTCGCCGACGCCGACACCGAACCGGGCTTGCAGATGGTCGGCTATGGCGCGTGGGCACTCAGCCAGGTTGCGCGCTTCCCGGGGCTGCGCACGCTGGAGCTTGAACACCTCTACTACCAGACCCGGGGACAGCGCCTTGCCGCGTCCGTCGTCGCAACGGTGCCCGCCGAGCACGTCGCGCACGAGTGGCAGACAAAGGTCGAGCCCCAAGTCGAAGCGATGAAAGAGCACGCGCAAGCCGCCCGCGCTTCCGACGTGCCCGCGAACTACGGCCCCGCCTGCGGCAAGTACGGCGGATGTCCGTTCATGGCGAAGTGCCTCACAGGAGAGAACAAGACGATGTCCCTGCGTGACAAGCTGCTCAACAAGGCTTCCGAGTCCGCCCCCCTTACCGTTGCCGCGGTCGAGCGCGACGCCCCGGAGCTGCCCGCCGTTCTTCCCCCGGACGCGCCCACACCTACGCCCGTGCAGACGGCTCCGGAGGTCGCCCAGGCCACTGAGCAGCCCGCGCCGAAGCGTCGCGGTCGCCCTCGCAAGGCGGCCGAGTCCGAGCAGCCCACCGACGCGGCCCCGTCGCCTCCGAGCGCGCTTCGGGTGCTCTTCGTCGACTGCATCCCGACGACCTTCGACGGACCGACGCCCGAGTCGCTTACGAGCTACGTCGACACCATGCATCGCAAGGTGGCCGAAGCGGGCGGCGTCGACGACGTGCGCTTCGCGGGCTCCGACTCGGCGCTCGGGTTCGGCAAGTGGCGAGGGGCGCTTGCCATGGCGGCGCGCGCCGAACCGCCCGCCCCCGGCGCATACCTCGCGCTCGGGGTCGCCCAGTCGGAGCTGATGCAGGTCATCGTTGAGGCGCTTGAGCCGGCGTTCGACGTGGTCGTTCGCGGCACACGATAGCGACACTACGACCAGGAATTTTGGCCAATCGCATCGGAAGGAAATCTGAGCCCTCTACGGAGACAAGGCTAGCTATCTTCCAACTCCATCCTGGCAGCGAATGTACGCTGAAACTCTTGATAGCGCGACCACGATTCCTTTCGCAGCAAATCCAAATCGAGTTCAACATAGTTCGTCCGCAGATGCGCCATCAACTCAGAGTACCCAACGCGGAGTTCTTGAACTTCACGTTGCGCCTTCTTGAAGTCCACTTCGGAGGCACGCGTTGGAAATAGATCTCCAGGCGTATCCCAAACACAAAAATCACCAACACCGCTCTTATAATGCTCCCCATGAGACATGACACTGCCCCACTGAACATGAAGTTTACCCACAAGTTCCCTGGCAGTTTCGTCATACAGATGCGTCGACGATGCAGTCCAGAGTGTGTTGAAGTCCTCCCAGAACGTCAACACACTATCCTCAATACGGCGTGGCGCCTCCCTGAGCAGGCCATCGATCACATCCGGATTGACATATATCAGCAAACTCTGAAGCATCTTCAGGTCACGTTGCCTTCTTACGGCAGCCTCATCAACAACGGCAACAACAGGGCGCTCGGGCGAGGCACTGACGATTCCCTCCAACGCTCGCGTCAGGAACTTAGTCAACTCCCCTAAAGCACTGGCTATTGAGCCTTTGTCCTTTTGTGCATCATCGCTCTGAGGGGGACACCTGAATGGGCCAATGGTCTTCTGCTTGATGTCAAAAGGAAGGCTATCAATCACACCAAGACTCACATTGGCAACCATCACCACTCGTTTCCATCCGAGCAGACCCGCCGCATACCCAAGTTCAATCAGCACATTGGGGTTCGGCATCTTACGGCCAACGTTCGCGCCGCTGTTCACGATTGAGACATCAGCGACAAAAATATCTGATGCGCCTATTTTCCGGAAAATCGTATTAGGGATATCTGGACTTCCGGTCTCACCGCGTGTCGCCTCATCGAGATTCAATTGGACACCAGGGATTTTTGCCTCAACAGCGCTCGCCGCATTTCTCAAAGCACTCCTGATAAGATTCCGGCCATGGCCATCTGGCTTTATGTCTGACTGCCAGGAATAAAACACATTTAGAGTCTTCAAATCGCTATCCATAATGGGAAGCCGCCTTTCGTGGGCTAATGAATACCGCTCAATGGGACTTAGCATGCTCTCCTGAAGAGAGTGAATGGTGTCGAAATTGACACTGGTCATTCTGAGTCCGCAGTAACCCACGAAAGCTCTTCGCCCGCCGCACATGAAGTCGCCGTATTGCAGCATCCCGGTCGACATTCCGACTAGCTCTACCCCAATCCACCATGAAACTTCTCCACCGGCTTCACCCGGGCGCGGCGACTTTCGCCGAGCGCCCCGCCACCGCTGCGCCCGCGTCTCTCGCGAAGCTCACTGGCGACCGCTCGACTATCGCGAAGGGGCAGCCCGTGGGCTGGTCGCCAGACCTCGCACGGGTGCTCAGCCTTCCGCGCCGCGACCTCGCGAGCACCTACGCCGCCGCCGACTTCGCCGCGTTGGAAGCCTCGCTGCGCGCCCCTGCCGACACGCGTTGCACTTGCGGGACGCTCGGGAAACGGTGCCCCTCCGCGTTGCTTCCCATCCAGCGCCTCGCCCTCCTGGAAGCCGCGCGCACGGGTGGCGGGCTGTTCCCCATCGGCGTGGGGCATGGGAAGACGCTGGTCGACCTCCTGCTGCCGCTCGTCGTGCCTGGGTGCAAGGTCGCCGTCCTACTCCTACCGTCCAACCTTCGCGCCCAGCTTATCGACGTCGATTGGCAGTTCTACGGCGGGCACTGGCGCCTTCCCAACCTCGCTGGCGGCAGGTGGTTCCGCACCGGCCTGCCTGTCCTTCACGTCATCACCTACGAGAAATTTTCGACCCAAGAGGGGACGGACCTCCTAACGCGCATCCGGCCCGACCTCATCATCTGCGACGAAGCGCACAAGCTGAAGGACCGGAAGAGCGCCCGCACCGGCCGGTTCCTTCGCTACCTGGAGCTGAACCCCGAAACGCGTCTCGTAGCCCAGTCGGGCACGCTGGCGACGAGAACGGTCAAGGACTACGCCCACCTCGCGGAGTACGCGCTGCGTGACGGCAGCCCGCTCCCGTTGAAGCAGCACGTCGTCGAAGAGTGGGCGTCGGCGCTGGACCCCGGAACTACCGTCGCCCCTCCGGGAGCACTTCTTCAGCTCGTTGACCCGACGCACTCACTTGCCCCACTTGAAGGGGAGAACGAAGCCGACCGTGAGCGCCGACGCGTGCGTGACGCCTATCGTCGGTGGCGCAACGCAACGCCTGGTGTCGTCGCCACGGACGACAGCGCCGTCGGCATGCCGCTCGTCATTCGCACGCGCGACCCGGGCAAGGTCCCCGACGAGCTGCTCGCCCACATTCAGACGGCACTCGGCGGGCAACGCCCCGACGGCGAAGAGTTCGTCGACGAGCTGCAACGCGTGGTGTGTGCCCGACAGCTCGCGAGCGGCTTCTTCCACCGCTGGCGCTACCCCGACGTCCAGGGAGTTCCGCAGGCCCCCGAGCTGATCGTTCGGTGGTTCGCGCGTCGGCAGGAGTTCAACCGGGAGCTGCGCGAGCGCCTCAAGCGGCCCGCCGAGCATCTCGACTCACCCGGGCTGCTGGTGCGCGCCGCGATTCGCGCCCACCAGTCCCCGCCCTACGACGGGGAACTGCCGACTTGGCGCGCGGCGTCCTGGCCCGCCTGGGGCGAGATTCACAAGCGCGTCGTCCACGTCACCGAAGCCGTGTGGCTCTCCGACTTCATCGTGCGTGACGCGGCGAAGTGGGCGCTACGCAAGGGGCAGCCGGGAATCGTCTGGGTTGAGTTCCCGGAGCTTGGCCAGCGCATCGCGAAGGCGGCAGGTTTGCCCTTCTACGGCGGCGGCCCGGAAGCGTCGGCGACCATCATCCGGGAGAGTGGGAAGCGGTCCATCGTCGCTTCGCTTCGTGCCCACGGCACGGGGAAGAACCTGACGATGTTCTCACGGATGCTGTTCGTGAATCCACCGGCCGACGGCGCTGCGTGGGAACAGGCCATTGGCCGGTGCCACCGACAGGGGCAGCTCACCGACGAAGTCGAGGTCGAGCTGTACCAGCACACCGACGAGCTAGTCGGGGCCTTCCAGAAGGCCCGCGATTTCGCCCGGTTCATCGAGCAGACGGAGGGCACACCACAGAAGCTACGCTGCGCGAACTACCAATGACGAGGCCACATGACGCCACGATGTTAAAACGGAATGTTGTCGTCGTCGTCCGCAGTCGGAGTCGGAACCGGAGTCACTTCGGGGCCGTCAGGAGGAATAGCGTTGAGAAGAAGGTCAGCGTGGGCCATAAGCCAGTCGTGAGCAGCATCTGTCAGGCGGTGCCCGAAAGCGCGCTCATCCTCATCGAAGAAGCCTTCAATGAAGCCACGGCGCTTCAGACCTATAAACCCAATATTAAAAAGAGCATGCTCCCCTCGCGGCATCTCATTTCTAATCGCATAATCTCGAAAAACATCGTTTGTCTCCTTGATTATATTCGTAAGCACCTTCAATTCCGCTGGATGCAATCCTTCCACATTCGAGTCTACCGCGTTACGTCCTGAGGCCCACTCGGCTCTCCGGCGAGCTTTGAGTTGAACCCTCACTTCTTGTAGCGCCGCAACCACCTCATCCATTGACTGCGGGCGTTCAGCGATTGTTATTGCCGTCATCTTATCGACAAGACTCTCCCAAACACTCGGCACCTGATACCTAAACCCAGCCACAGGATGCTTCCCTGTCGTCATATACACGACGGCCTGCCCCAATCCATAGATATCGGCATGATAAGTTGCCTCATGCGCATCATACACCAGGATTTCAGGTGCCATGTAACCGGGAGTTCCAAGTATGCCCTGAGTCTTTGGCACACTCGACTGTCCTTTGGGCTTCTTAACAAGCCCGAAGTCACTGACAACCCAACGCTCGCCCATGCGAAGAATGTTGTTGGGCGTTACGTCGCGGTGCACAAGCCCAACAGCATGGGCCGCTGCCAAGCCCTTCGCAGCTTGAGTCATCGCCTCAATTCGCTCTTCGTCACATAGTTCCGGAGCAAGACTCGTCAAGGTCCCATCCGCCAGTGGCATTGCATACCAGTCATCCCCCGCGTCTCGAATTTCGATAACATGCTGGTGATGCAATGCCTGGAGAATCACAATCTCGCGAGCAAACCGGCGAAGCTCTTCCCCGCCTGACCAGTTCGGCACCTTCAGTGCGAGTTCCTCGCCAGTGCGGAGGTCGCGAACTTTAAAGACCTCGGCAAAGCCCCCGCTCCCGAGCGTGCCGATCTTTTTGTACCGCTCCTCCCAGTTGAACCTGGGCGCAGATTCCGCCCCTGAGTGTTGAGAGGTCAGTGGAAGGCTAGCGCTTTTCGATTGGCTCCCCATTAGGCGATCAACCGACCGCCCCTTCGGAAAGTCAAGGCGCACGCCCCCCCTATTGTTGCTCTGCTCATTTCGAACAGCTCGCTACGAAATCACGCGGCTCTACTGTCACATCAACTAACTGCCATAGCTGTCGGCACGGCGACCACCTAGCCCCACACTTAACGCATTGGGCTATGATAAGTGTGCTTCGCTCGCCACAAGTGGACGGCGCGTCACATCGGGCCACTCCCAGAATCCGCACGCATTTACGTGGGGTCAGCGCACTTCGCCGCTGACGCAACCCCAGCCGAAAGGCCCACGTAACATGAACAACGCATTGACGAAGATTGCCACCGCGCAGGCTGCGGCTGGCGGACGCTACCCGCGCTTCGGTCGCTACCTGCTCGAAGTCGAGGTCATCCGCACGAAGGAGGGCTTCAAGGGCGACTCGGCCATCGCCGAGCTGAAGGTTCGCGAGTCCGAGGCCCTCGCGGGTGGCGAGACTCCGAGCCGACCGGGCGAGACGGTCGACTACGTCGAGAACCTGAGCGACCAGAAGAAGGGCGGCGGCGGGCGCTTCAAGTCCTTCCTGATGACGCTCGTGGGGGCCGACGAGTACGAGTTCGCCAACCCGGCCGCCCTGAAGAAGTTCTTCGACGAGCGGCAGGCGGGCACCCACCTCCTGATTCGCTGCGAGGTCTTCCCGAAGCAGCTCCCCGCAAAGGAGGGCCACGCCGGGAAGGTCATCAGCGGCTACCGCTGGTCGCACGTCGAGCTGAACGACGAGCAGCTCGCCCAGGTCGAGCACGCACGCAAGGCGAGCAAGCTCCCCGCGCTCGCCGACGCCCTCGCCTGACACCGGGCGGCGACTGACGGCGCGCTTCCGTCGGCGGATGGCCCACGACACGGGCCGCATCCCCATTCCCCGAGGCATCCTTCGTGAGTGTCTGGTCCTTCGACACGGAAACGTGGCTGATTCAGCCCGGCTTGCTCGCGCCCCCTCTCGTGTGCGGCAGCATCGCTGCGGCGGCTCCAGGCAGCGAACGACTGCTCGACAAGGCCCAAGCCCGGCAGTTCTTCCGCGAGGCCATCGCCGCACCTGACACGCACCTTGTCGGCGCAAACCTCGCCTACGACCTGGGCGTCATGGCGGCGGATGACCCGCGCTTCGTGGCGCCCATCTTCGCGGCGCTCGAAGCGGGCCGCCTGCATTGCGTCCAGATTCGCGAAGCGCTCATCGACATCGCGCGGGGGCTGTACGGCGTGGACCCGTCAACGGGGCGGAAGCTCGACGATGACGAAGGCGCCCGCTACCCGCTCGCGCTTCTCGTGCAGCGCTACCTGGGGTTCGACATCAGCGAGGACAAGAAGAACCCGAAGGCATGGCGGCTTCGCTACGCGGAACTCGACGGCGTGCCTGTCGAGCGCTGGCCGACGGAAGCTGCGGAGTACCCGAAGCGCGATGCCCGCTACACGCTCGACGTCTTCTTCCGGCAGGAGGCCGTTGCCCGCGAGACGTCCAACGACGGCAACCTGCACGCCGAAGCCGACCAGATGCGCGCCGCGTTCGCGCTCCACCTCGCTTCCATCTGGGGTCTCCGGACGAACGGCGACTCGGTAGCCGTGCTGCGGGAGCGGGTGGAACGGGAGTGGGGAGAGAACCGGGCCAAGTTCCAGGCGGCAGGCATCTACCGGGCCGACGGCACGAAGGATTCGAAGCGCCTTGCCGCGCTCGTCACTGCCGCCTACGACGGGCAACCGCCCATCACCGCGCCTAGCGACAGGTTCCCCGAAGGCCAGGTCGCGACCGACCGCGACACACTGCTGGGCTCCGGAGACGCACTTCTCGAAGACCTGGGGAAGAGCGGGCGCGTCGACAAGTACAAGTCCACCTACCTGGACGTCGTCGAGGCGGGCACTTCGCTCCCCATCAATCCGCGCTTCAACGTGCTCGTCAGCACCACGCGCGTTTCGAGTGACTACCAGCAGCTCCCCCAGAAGGGCGGCATCCGTGAGGTCCACGAGGCCCGTCCCGGCTTCGTCTACTGCTCGGTCGACTACGGTGGGCTTGAGCTTCGCACCATGGCTCAGCGGGCCATCTGGGAACTCGGCTTCTCGAAGATGGCCGAAGCGCTGAACAGCGGGCTCGACGTCCACACCCTTGCCGCAGCCGAATTCCTCGGGGCGAGCTACGACGAGCTGCTTCCGAAGGTGAAGGCGAAAGAGCCCCTCGCGGTCGCCTTCCGGCAGCTCGCGAAGATTCTCAACTTCGGCAAGGGCGGCGGGATGACGGGCGGCTCGCTCGTCTACAACGCGCGCGCGAAGGACCGGGTTTCCTTCTGCCTGCTGGCGAAGCGCGCAGACGTCTGCGGCGTCGAGCGCGTCGTTGTCACCGTGCAGCGCAAGCCGAAGAGAGTCTGCCGGGCCTGCGTCGAGGTCGCGAAGGAACTGGACACGAAGTGGCTCAACGCGTGGCCCGAGCAGCGCGAGCTACAGCACCGGGCGAAGTCACGCACCTACGGGGGCGGGTTCGCCGACGTGATGATTCCGGGTGCGAACATCCTGCGTGGCGGGTGCGGCTACACGCAAATCCTCAACACGCCATTCCAGGGGCTCGGGGCTGTCGGGTGCAAGCTCGCCATGTGGCGCGTCAGCCGCGAGATGTACGTCGACCGCCGCTCGCCGCTCTACGGCTCGCGACTCGTCCTCATGGTGCATGACGAGCTGATTAGCGAGCTGCTCGCCGATGACGCTCAGCGGATGCACGACGCAGCCGAGCGCAAGGCGTACCTGATGCGCGAAGCAATGAAGGAAACGACTCCCGACCTGGCACCGGCAATCGAAGCTGAACCTGCGCTGTCTCGCATCATGTCGAAGGACGTCGCCACCGTGCGCGACAGCTCCGGGCAGCTGCTCGTCTGGGAGCCGCCCACGAAGCGTGCTGCCTGAGCCACGCCCGGAATCCGCACCCATTTAGGGAGCAAACGCACTCCCTGAAAGGTGCAACGCATGACCACGCCAACCGATGCGCTCGAACAGCTCCCGCCCGCCGTCTACCCGTATCTCGACGTGGACCTTGACGACGCGGTCGCCTTCGATGTCGCCGACTTCCACGAGCTGCGCTTGCTGTCCGCGCTTGTCGACGAATCCGCGCAGCCCTTCATCCTCGCGGTGGGTCTCTGATGAAAACGGGACCTTGGATCCAGACCCGTAGCGGTCGGCGCTTCTACCCACTCAACCCGCGAGCCGAAGACGTTGACCTCCACGACATCGCACATGCGCTTGCGCGTCAGTGTCGATTCAGCGGGCACACAAGCCGCTACTATTCGGTCGCAGAGCACAGCGTCAGGGTTGCGATGCGCGTCTATGAGCAGACCAGCGATCCCGCGTTCGCGCTGCTTGGACTGCTTCACGACGCGAGCGAGGCTTACCTCATCGACCTGCCGCGTCCGCTCAAGCGCGATCCCGTCTTTGCGCCCTACGTGGTTGCCGAACGCGCTGTGATGGACGCGATCCTTCGGCACGTCGGTTTCACCTCTACAGACCTGCCTGAAGTCGTGAAGCGCGCCGATATGGCGCTGCTCGCCGCCGAAGCTCACGAGTTCATGGCGCCGGTCTCCGACGAGTGGCTCGCCGAGCTGCCCGAGGCGGAGCCCATGGAACACGCGCCGGGCTGGACCCCTGAGCACGCCGAAGCGGCATTCGGTCGCGCATTCGTCGCCTTCGCATCGCTGATTCTCGAAGGACAGGCCGCGCGACGCGGGGGCTTTCACTGATGCCGCCGACTCGGAATCTACTCGTGGCGCTCGACCCAGGGCTTCGCGAGTGCGGCGTCGCGCTCTTCGACTTGGACTCGGGCGAGCTGCTCGCAGCGGGTATGCCTACGAATCCCGAGCGGAAGGCCCGTGGGCTTGCCGCATGGTCGACTATGGCGGGAGCGGTCGCCGCGTTCGTCTCGTCACTCCTGGAGCCGCTCAGGGCCGCTGGCGTGGCTGTTTCCATCACCGTCGCGAGCGAGTGTCCCCAGGTCTACACGGCCGGGAAGAGCAAGGGCGACCCGAACGACCTGATTGAACTCGCTGGCGTCGTCGGCCGGGTTGCCGGTGGGCTCGGCGCGACGAGTGAGCGCGGCTTCCTACCGCGCGAGTGGAAGGGGACGCTCGACGGTGACGTCATGGTCGAGCGCATCAAGGCGCGCCTCGGCGAGCGACCGCACGAACACCTGCGGGTGCAGCTCCCTCGCGCCCAGGACAAGCACCACAACGTTTGGGACGCCGTCGGCATCGGCCTTCACGTGGTCGGCCGACTCGCGCCCCGGAAGGTCTTCCCGAGGTAGCCATGCCTGATAACCATGAAGCCGCCCCCGAGTTCCTGACGGTCGACGAGGCCGCAGCACTTCTGCGCGTGAACCGGAAGACGCTCTACGAGTCGATTCGGCTGGGGCAGCTCCCTGGCGTCGTTCGCATCGGAAAAGCGCTGCGCATTCGACGGGAGACCATCGTAACGTCGCCCTCGGGAAAGGGCCGCGATTCTGCGCTCAGGAGTCGACGATGAGCGTCAGGTTGCGGAAGTGGACGACGAAGGAAGGAAAGTCTGAGGAGGCGTGGCAAGTGGACTTCGTGTTTCAGCACGCGGACGGACGGAAACAGCGAGTCGTGAAGGTCTCGCCCGTTCAGACCCGTCGGGGTGCCGAGCAATACGAACGCGAACTGCGCAACGCCCTGCTCAACGGGACTTTCGGAAAGGAGAAGTGCGGCAAGGAAAGCGTCATCACGCTTGCCGACTACACGCCGCGATTCCTCACCTACAGCGAGAACAACAACAAGCACTCAAGCGTCGTGAGCAAGCGGCAGATTCTCGACGACCACATCCTGCCGTTTTTCGGGAAGATGGCGCTCGCGAGCATCGGCCCGGCCGAAATCGAAGACTTCAAGGCGCACATGCGCAAGAAGAAGTCGGCAGCTCGCGCCCGGAAGGAGGTCCCCACGCAGGCCGCCATCCGGAAGCGGAAGGACATCGAGCCCAATCCCCTGAGCTTGAAGACCGTCAACAACGTGCTGACGGTGCTTCACAAGCTGCTCGCTCTCGCGGAAGAGCAGCGGGTCATCCGGCAGGCGCCGCGCGTGAAGCTCTTCGGCAAGCTGCGAAAGCCGCCCTTCGACTTCCTGAGCTTCGAGGAAGCCGAGCGGCTCGTCGCCACCGCCGAACCGGAGTGGCGTCCGGTGCTGCTCGTCGCCGTCAAGGCAGGACTGCGGCAGGGGGAGTTGATTGGACTCCAGTGGAACGACCTGAACCTGACGCAGAAGCTTCTCCACGTTCGCCGAACCATCTGGCGCGGCGTGGAGGGACTGCCGAAGGGCGGACGCGAACGGACGGTCGACCTACCGGCCTCCGTGGTGGATGCGCTAAGGGCTCACCGGCACCTTCGGGGCCGCTTCGTCTTCTGCCAGGAGGACGGACAGCCGCTCACCGAAGGGAAGATGAAGGCTCCGCTTCGCCGAGCCCTCCGGGCGGCAGGCATCACCCGCGAAGTGGGGCAAATCGGCTGGCACGACCTGCGCCACACCTACGGCAGCCACCTCGCCATGCGGGGCGTTCCGCTGAAGGTGATTCAGGAGCTGATGGGGCACGCGACCATCGAGATGACGAATCGCTACGCCCACCTGAGCCCCGACACGCGGAGAGAGGCGGTCGGTGTTCTCGACCGGCCCTCTGCTCCGACGTGCGACATACGTGCAACACAGGTGGAAGGCACTGCTAACCACCTGTAACCAATGAGAAAAACAGTGGAGGCGGCGGGAATCGAACCCGCGTCCTAAAGCCATTCAAAGACGGGGCCCAGGACGGGGTCCGTGGCGAGGATGAACGTGCCCTGGAGCATTTCAAACAGCTCCAGTGGACCCGCTACGGGATGTTTCGGTGACACCGGCGGACCTCGTTGCCCGGTGTGCATCAGCCTTCCGTCTTCCAGGAGAATGGCCCAGCGCACCTCGCCCGCACGCTCGGAGTGGGGTTGATGGCAGTGTCGTGCCACCGCCGCGCGGGCGTCCATGGGCAGCTCGGGCAGCGGCGTCATGCGCGGGGGCGCCGCGAGCCTGCCGTCCGCGCGGAAGCGGACCTCCGCCAGCATGGGCTTCCGAAGATTCTTCAGCGACGCCGCCACCAGCGCGGCGTGGACGAAGCCCGCCTCATCAATCCAGATTCCCGGCTCGGACTTAGGAAGCACGCGCAGGCCGCGGAGGAAGGTGCTCGCCACGCGGCCCAGACGGCCGGCGCCCGTGGCTCGCACGTGCTGGATATCCAGACCGCCCTCGGCCTCACTCACGAGCACGATGCTGATGCCGTTTCCCACGGCCGCGGGTTGAAGCGTGGCGCGAGCCGCCAGCGGCACCGAAGGAAGCCGCACACGTGCGACTTCCTTCCCAGGGGTGACCTGGGTGGCATCCATGCTCGACTGGAAGCGCAGGAGCCGCAGGTCCCGGCCCCCGGCGCCCACGACGGGGACGAAGAGCGCTCCGGCATGGGTCTCCAGGGGCGGACGCACGAGCATCTCAGGCGGCGCCTCCAGGTCGAAGCGGAAGGGCGCCGTGGTCGTCGCGGGGGGAGCCAGGGCGAGAATCGACGCGCCCTGGCGCCAGAGGACCCAGCTCACGGCCTCTCCGCCCGGGGCATCGTTGGTCCACGGCGCCAGCGCGTCGGAAGCGCCGGGCTCCACGGTCCCCAGTACCTTCGAGGCCCGCCGGGTGACGCCTTGTCCGTCCTCGTCCGTCTCGTCGACGAAGACGGCTTGCATCAGCAGTGTCCGCCCCTCCAATTGCTGGAGCCACACGGTACCAACCCCGGAGTACGGCCCCCCACCGAGCATCACCCCCGCCGACGCCGAGCCTGGCCGCCCTGTCACGACCTCGAACTCGACCGGCGTGGACAGCGCGTCGATGCCCGTGGCCTGAAGCCGAGCGGTCAGCTGGTAGTGGCCGGGTTGGCGGATGGGCAGCCACTCCTGGAGCGGCACCACGGACTCCAGGGACTGCCCGGAGGAGAGCCGGACGCGCGGCGGATCGAGCTCGCCTCCGGGCTGTGCGAGCTGCCGCTCGATGACGGCGCGGTGGTTGACGCCGTGGCCCTTCGGGTACTCGGGGCCGGTGATGGTGTACGTGAGGGATTGGTCCGCGTGACGAAAGGGGTCCGGGAACTCCAGCGGCGTGGCGCTCTCGTTGGAGAGACGGACGCGCACGTCCAGGTCCTCCGAGGTGACGAGCTGCGCCTTGGGCAGCTTGAGCTGGATGCGCATGGGGGCACCTCCTGACGCGGGGGTAGGGGCGTTCTGGGACGGTGTGGCGGGGCTCGACGCGGTGAGGGTCATCATGAGCAGCCACGGAGAGGGAAGGAGGGCGCTCATGGCCTCGCATTCCGTGCGCCGTCATTGTCCAGGACGTGGATGTTCCAGCCGCGCAGACGCAGGAGACAGAGCCCGCAGAGGCGCCGCTTCGCCGAGAAGTCGTAGCCCATCAGGCAGTCCCCTGCCGCCTGGTCGTGGTGCTTCGGCTGAGCGCCGCCAATCGTGCGGTCGGCGGGGAATGGGGCGTGTGGAAGGAAGAGCTGGTGCCCGATTTCATGGGCCAGCGTCTGCTCAAGCGTATTCTCCACACCGTGGTAGTTGCCCGCGGCGGCGCATTGGATGACGGCGCAGCGGTCTCGCTGCCGGGAGGGAAACTCCGAGGCGAAGCCATTGACCATCCTGCCGCCTGCGTTGCGCTCCAGGTTGTAGAGGCCGGCGAACTGGAACAGCGCGATGCCCGGCGCCGCGCCCAGCGCCGAGTCCAGCGCCTGGGTGAGCAGCGTCTTCGCCCAGTCCTTGCACTGGCGGTGGTAGTCGTGCGCCTCCTGCAGGGGCAGCCTGCGTTCCCGCGTGGGGGCGAGCCATCGAGAAAGGTCCGCGTCCTCGCAGCGCTTCACGCGCTTCACTTCGGCCAGGAACTCCGAGTGGGGGCGGAAGGTGATGGCATGGCCTCCCGACGCATACTGGTCCACCGTGGGGTCGATGGCCGCGCGGAGCTCCCAGTGACGGGACGCCGCTACCGCCGCCGCGATGCGCGTATTGTAGTCGTGGGCGCTCCATTCGGTGGCGCCGCTCGTCCGGTCTTCCAGGCGCAGGAAGGCGGGCTCGAAGTGGCCCTGGACGGAGGCGAGCATGAAGTCCGAGACACCCGCGCCCTTGCGCACGACGCGCGTGAGGTGGACCTCGCGCCAGGACTCGAAGGTGCCGGTGGCGGCACGCACGGCGGCCGGCAGCGGGGCGTCATCGTCCACGTCCAGCACCAGGGCGCCGTCCCTGCGCCGTTCGTAGGCGAGCTGCACGCTGACGCGCCAGGCGTCACCCGCGAGGCTCGACGGTTGGAAGACCACGCCCGTCCGGCCCGCGAAGGCCCCCGACGTCCAGGCCTCGCTGTAGGCGGCCCATCCTCGCTTGTTGCAGGCGGTGACGCGGAAGGGGAAGGCCCCGTCGCGAGGCTCGGCCTGGGGGGCGTAGCCGGCCTGTCTGGGAAACACTGCGGACGACGGGGCCCCCCGCTTGCCGCCCACGTCCCGGTGCGCGTTGTCGCCCTTGGGCCGCGACGTGGCGCGGTGCCGGTCCAGCGCGTGCGACAGGAAGGCACGGGCCGTGGGGGAATGGTGTTCGACGGCTTCCGTCTCGTCTTCCCAGTCCCAGAGGAAGCGCACGCGCCCGAGGGCGGCCGGCGCATCCACGAAGTTGCCACGCGAGTCCTTCAGCCACGCGCGGGCGAAGAGGGGAAGCTCCGGTCCGCTCCCCCAGTGCTTCCGGTGAAGCTGGTAGCCGGTCGCGTCGGTCATCTCCGAGGGCTTCGTCTTGAAGAGGTTGGCGGGCAGACGGAGCTCGGCCTTCTCTCCCGGCGCGGGGATGCGCTTCAGGGCCCGGGTGAGCTCGCGGTCCTGCTCCCGGGAGAGCACCCGGGGGTCGCCCAGCTCCAACTCCAGGCCCGCGACGAGGACATGGAAGTACGTCCATGCGACCGGTGCTTGCGCGAGGCCCTGCCCCTGGAGCGTCAGCTTCAGCTTGTACGGCGAGTGCTCCACCGTGACGACTCCGTCCGGAAAGGCCTCGCACTCGGGGATGCGGCCATCCCATTGCCACTGGTGCTCGCCCGGGACGAGCTCCTCCGGACGCAGCGCTCGCGACCACAGGGGTGCCTTGCGGTAGCGTGTGAAGAGCTCCAACGTGCCCGAGCGCACCAGGGCTCCCGCATCCTGCAGCCGCCACGTCAGCTCGATGGGCTCCACCCCCGGCGCGAAGTGGAAGCCGTCGTCTCCCCCGGCGAGCACGGGAGCGGGTGTGGGGCGGTGACAGCGGGATTGGGGCCCGCCCGGGCTGCGGAGCCGGAAGTCCGCCACGCCGTGGCTCGCCGGGCGCAGCCGGTTGCGGTTGCGGCCTCCAGGCGCAGCCAGGGCGACACTGGCCTTCAGGGGAATGCGTGCCATGGGGGAGGCCTCAGGCGTCGTGCAGGCGGATGAGATCGCGGGCGATGTCCGCGAGCTGCCCCGTCTCCGGCAAACCGTGGCGCCGCTGAAAGGCGCGCACCGCCGATTTCGTGGAGGTACCGGGGGCTCCCCGCTCACCTTCGATGCAGAAGCCCAGGTTGTGCAGCCGCTCCTGGGCCGCCATCAGGCCATCGGCTTCGAAGCCGGAGAGGGATTGGAGCTGCAAGGCCCAGTGCAGCGTCACTGGCTCGGACGCGGCGGTGGGCGTGGCGTCCGGAAAATCCTCGTCGATGACAGTGGGCGGGTAGGGGGGAGGCGCGCCTGCGTGAGGGGAAGCAGTACGGGCGGTGGCTCGGGGCGGTGGTGGAGGCGGGCGCACCTTCAGGAGCAGCTCTCCGGTGGCGAGGCCTGGCACTTCGTGGCTCAGCGAGCCATCCGCGGCTGTCCTTCCACAGTGCTCGGTGCGGCCCACGGTGAGCACGTACTCCTGATCCGCGTATGGCACCTCATGGGGATCCACCAGGACGAGATGCAGCCGCCGCTGCCTCAGGATGAAGGTGCTGGTGTTTCCTGTCCGGACGGGTGCTGTCCTCGGACTGACCATGTCGCGTCCCCCCTGTGCCTGGACTCGCGATGGTGTCGTCACGTCGTTGAAGGCCTGGTCAAAGTACGTGAACCCCGAGCGACCTCAATCACCGGAAGTTCTGGGATAACCCTGTTCTGTGCGTCGGCTTAACGGACCTCAACCTGGTGGGTCACTCAGAGGACGCAAGAGACGGCCAGCCGGGCAGCCCCGACTGCGTACTGGGCGACGGGAGGCTCCGAACCTCATGCGGCATGCCCGCCTCTTCCGGCGTGCCTACCTTCCGCGGTGGAGTCACCTCTCGGTTTCGTTGGAGGAGCCACGCATGGACAGCACGGTGATCGTCGGGCTGGACGATGTGAAGTGCGTGTGGCCCGCACGGGCGGAGCTCGGCGAGGGCCCCATGTGGATGCCCTCCGAGGGGGCGCTCTACTGGCTCGACATCAAGGGGCGGAAGGTCCACCGGCTGGCGCTGGTGGACGGCGCTCAGGAGAGCTGGGACACCCCGCTGCGAGTCACCGTCCTGGCGACCCGGCGACAGGGAGGCTTCATCGCTGGCACCGAGCGGGGGCTGGCCTTCTACGAGCCCCGCAGCGGCCGCCTGGAGCGGCTGTTGGACCTGGAGCCCGAGCGCCACCACAACCGCTGCAACGATGGGAAGGTCGACCCGGCCGGCCGCTTCTGGGTGGGCACCATGGATGACCACGAGCAGGCGCCCACTGGCGCGCTCTACCGGTTCGACGCGCGGGGGCACCTCGCTCGCATCGATGACGGGTACACGGTGACCAACGGCCCCGCGTTCAGCCCCGACGGCAGGGTCGTGTATGTGAACGACTCGCCCCTGCGCGTCACCTACGCCTTCGACCTGGACCTGGACGGCGTGCCGGGCCCTCGCCGGGTGTTCCTCCGCTACGAGGAGGCTCACGGCTACCCCGACGGCATGACGGTGGACGCGGAGGGGGCGCTGTGGATGGCCTTCAACGGGGGCGGCTGCGTGCGCCGCTTCTCCGCCGAAGGCCGGTGGCTGTCCGAGCACCGGCTCCCCGTCTCGAAGCCGACCAGCGTCGCCTTCGGCGGTGAGCGGTTGGACCGGCTGTTCGTCACCAGCGCCCGGGATGGACTGGACGCGGACGCGCTCACGGCGCAGCCGCTGGCCGGTGCGCTCTTCGAGCTGTCCCCTGGCGTGCGGGGCATCGAGCCGGTGCCCTTCGCCAGCTGACCCGGCTCAGCCTTCCTCTTCGTCTTCTTCGTACCGCGCGGGTAGCTCCTCGACGCGAGGAGCGCGCAGGTGCTGGATGGCGACGAAGCCCACCGCCCCCAGTCCGACGACGAAGGCGAAGGGGCCTGGCAGCAGGCGCATGTTCAACGCCGCGAAGGCCAGGGACAGGCCCACCGCGCCCGCGGGCACGTAGCGGGCCCAGGAGGGCCGCTCCACCTCCGGGCGGAGCGCCAGCAGCGCGAGCACCGCCAGCAGCGCCAGCTCCACCACCACCGAGGCCGGTAGATCCCAGCCGCGCACGGTGGTGACGCCGCCGCCGTAGCTGTAGAGCATGTCGTCGGTGGGGCGGTGCGAGGGGATGACGCGAAGCCCTGGCGGCCCCTGGGGCATCGGCGCGTTGTCCGGAACGCCTTCCAGGCCCAGCTTCACCGTCCCCCACGGCGCGAAGAGCGCCAGCAGGCACACCACGACGCCGCCCAGGCCCACCACCTCCGGCATCCACCGCAGCTGTCGCGGCTCGAAGGCGCGGCCCACGCCGTCCGGTCCGCCGATGACCTTGCGGTACTGGTCATGGGCCACCAGACCGGCGCCCGCCAGCCACAGCAGCGGCGTGAAGCCCAGGCTCAGGGAGCGCAGGGCCAGCGCCACCATCAGCACCGTGGCGGCGGTGGCGGCCTCTGGCGTCATCAAGACCGCGGGCATCCGTTCCGTGAAGCCGGGGGATTCACCCGCGTCGCGCAGCTCGCGCGCGACCAGCACCACGCCGCCCACCAGCGCCAGCAGCGTGCCGGGGACGCCCACGCCGGAGAAGAAGGGCAGGGCGGACAAGAGGAGGGCACACCC
>Ga0182745_1000673_pt1 | contig 36173 bp, 30 predicted proteins | sample eDN3rd30CKraftBY_FD_128523 | JGI IMG/M metagenome (GOLD analysis project Ga0182745, IMG submission 128523) | Enriched backyard soil microbial communities from Emeryville, California, USA - eDNA 3rd pass 30_C Kraft BY (version 2) (version 2) | ecosystem: Environmental > Terrestrial > Soil >...
ATTTTTCACTCCTTCCCCCCAAACAAACCGAGACACCGGAATCGATGCGGTTGGCATCGCCGGGGGGTGACCGCCACCGTAAAAAAGGCCCTGATCCTTCGAGATCAGGGCCTTTTTGCGTTGCATTACTCCTTATTGATTGAACGCCGTCTTCCAAGCAACAGATCATCAACTGCTGATTGATTCCAATCCCCTCTTGCATTCCACGCCAAGAAATTTGTTACACTTCCCGCCGTTGAGGGTGATGGCACTCAGCCGTCGGATTGTTGGAATGATGCGGGAGAGTTCTCGTCGCTCCAGAACACTCTTGAACAGGTTGACGCTCAGGGAGAGATGGGTTGCTTGATTTTTCGATGCGGGGAGCGGAGGTCAAACGTCTGGCTTCAGAGGCCAGACGGGAACCGGATCATAACTGGAAACGCTGGGGGACCTATCTGGCGGAACGCCAATGGGGAACCGTGCGCGAAGATTACTCGCAGGATGCAGAAGCCTGGCAGCACTTCACTCATGATGATGCGATCTGGCGCGCCTATCGCTGGGGAGAAGATGGCATTCTCGGCTGGTCCGACCGGCAGGGACGCCTCAACTTTGCGCTGGCCATGTGGAACGGCAAAGATCCCATTATTAAAGAAAGGCTCTATGGTCTCAGCGGACCGGAAGGAAATCACGGGGAAGACGTTAAAGAGTGTTATTACTATCTCGACGCCACTCCGACACATTCTTATGCAAAAGGGCTCTATAAGTACCCGCACCAGGTCTTTCCGTATCAGCGATTGATTCAGGAAAGCTCCGCTCGGGGACTTCATGAACGGGAGTTCGAACTGATCGAGACCGGAATCTTCGATCAGGATGAATACTTCGACGTCTTCGTTGAATACGCCAAGTCTTCGCCTGACGATATTCTGATCAGAATCACCGTGGCAAATCGCTCGCCTCAAGCCGCGACTCTGCATCTGTTGCCGACGTTCTGGTTCCGGAATACATGGTCGCACCCGAATACTTATGAGAAGGGGATTCCCAAACCTTCGTTGACGCAAGTCGATCGGGACAGCTTACTGGCGGATCATGCGACGTTGGGGCAATACCGTATTTTCTCAGCCCCCGGCCCACGCGGAGCCTTGCCTCGCTGGATCTTCACCGAGAACGAAACCAACGTCGGACGAACGGAGTCTCCTCGAAACTATCGCCCTCATTGTAAAGATGCATTTCATCTTTATCTGACTCAAGGATTAAAGGGGGCATTGAATCAGCAACAGACCGGAACCAAAGCGGCTGCGCTTCACGTTCTCAATGTTCCCGGCAAGAAATCGGTAGAGATCTGTTTTCGACTCTGCAAAGAAGACGCGGTGCCACGTGAACCGTTTGGGGAAGGCTTTGAAACGGTTTTCGAGCAACGGATCGCAGAAGCAGATGCCTATTATGATTTCAAATCAGGAGCCGGGTTAACATCAGATGAACGCCGTGTCATGAGACAGGCGAGTGCCGGGCTGTTCTGGTCCAAGCAGTTTTATTTTTACTCCGTGGAAGACTGGTTGAAAGATGGTCCGCAACGGGCACCATTCGATACAAAGTCACCTCTTCCACGAAACGGAGACTGGCCGCATCTCTTTAATCGAGACGTCATCTCGATGCCCGACAAATGGGAATACCCCTGGTATGCCGCCTGGGATTCCGCGTTTCACATGATCCCGTTTGCGCATCTGGATATCGATTTCGCAAAAGAACAACTGATCATGTTTCTGCGTGAATGGTACATGCATCCCAACGGCCAGATTCCGGCATACGAATGGAATTTCAGTGACGTGAATCCTCCGGTTCATGCCTGGGCCTGCTGGCGGACTTATCTTCGATCAGGACCGCCGGGACAACGGGATCGGGTCTTCCTGTCCCGTGTCTTCCATAAGCTGTTGCTCAACTTCACATGGTGGGTGAACCGGAAGGACGTTCGGGGAAAACATATCTTCACCGGCGGCTTTCTCGGGTTGGATAACATCGGGGTGTTCGATCGATCCAAGCCCCTTCCCACAGGAGGGCATCTGGAACAGGCCGACGGCACGGCCTGGATGGCTTACTTCTGTGCCAGTATGTTATCGATCGCCTTTGAACTGGCCGACGGCAATCCCGCTTATGCTGACACCGCATATAAATTCTTTAATCATTACATCGCAATCGCGGAAGCGATGAATACGCTCGACGGTTCCGGGCTCTGGGATGAAGAAGACGGGTTCTATTATGACCACCTGCACCTGGGAGGTCAGAGTATCCCGTTGCGAATCCGTTCTCTTGTCGGACTCATTCCGCTGTTGTCGGTCGATGTGATTGATGAGCGGATTATCGATCACATTCCGGAGTTCAAGCGTCGCGTGGCATGGCTGCGGAAGCATCGTGATGATCTTGGTACGTTCATGACGTTCCTCGACAAGAGCGAAGACCAGAACGGCGGCAAAGGGATGTGGCTCCTGGCCATTCCGACTCGTCAGCGACTCGAACGAATTCTGAAATATCTGCTGGATGAGGAGGAATTCCTCTCTCCGTTTGGGATCCGTTCTCTCTCGAAATATCATGAGAAGCATCCGTTCAATTTTCATTTGAACGGACAGAATATGGCAGTCGGCTATGTGCCCGGAGAGTCGGAAAGTGTGATGTTCGGCGGGAACTCCAACTGGCGGGGGCCGATCTGGTTCCCGATGAATTATCTCATCATTGAAGCTCTCGACCGTTATCATCAGTTCTATGGAGAGACATTCCAGATTGAATGCCCAACGGGTTCCGGGAACATGATGACACTCGGTCAGGTGGCAGATGAAATCCGGCGTCGACTGGTGCGATTGTTTCTCGTGGATGAAGCAGGGCATCGCCCCAGTTATTCACGCGGAGAACGTTTCCAGAACGACCCGCACTGGCGGGATCTGGTCTTGTTCTATGAATACTTCCATGGTGACACCGGTCGCGGGATGGGAGCGAATCATCAGACCGGCTGGACCGCCCTGGTCGCGCCGATTCTGGAACACATTGCCAAACGCCGTTCTGCCCAGCAATAGGAGCATATGAACATTGACCGTGGTGTTTGGTCTGTTTTTAACACAGTTCCGTCTTTTCCGTTTCTTCCGTGGTTGCTCCGCATTCCCCGGATGATTCACACTTGTAGGGTGGGGCGAGCCAACATGATGGGGTGGTGGGTCTTCAGTCGCAGGATTCACTTCCAAAGAACACAGACTGCCGCAAGCACAATCGGCCGTTGGCGACGCTCCACCTTCACGTTGCGCGACTTTGACCCACCCTACTTGGCTTTTCCGTTCCTTCCGTGGTTACTCTGCATTCCCCGGATGAGTGCGCTCTACTGCTTCACTTCCAGTTCCGGTTGACCTTCCATTCCAGGGGACTTCGGTGCGATGTACGCTTCCATCACTTTATGACGGCGGCTTTTGCGGACCAGAATATGGGCCTGCGGTGTGTCAATCACTTCGGACCCTTTGACCGGGCAGTCCAGTTCGTTTGTGATCCATTGGCTCAATGTCTCCCGGTCGATTGCCACCGTTGGATCAGTGAGATCAACGCCAGTCTGCGTTTTGACTGCCTTCAGATTGGCACCCCCTCCGACGATCCAGCCCTTTCCGGTGGCCACGATCTGTGAAGGAAGCCGATCGTATTCGTCTTCGATGTCTCCTACTAACTCTTCAAGTAAATCTTCCATCGTCACCATGCCGACGATCTGTTTGTCGGAATCATGGACCAGTGCGATGTGAGAGTGTTCTCGAATCAGTCGTTCGAGGACGCGCGTGATTGGAGTACTGGCGTCATAGCTCCCGATCTGCCGGACGATACTTCGGATGGAAGGATCACTCGGAGAGAATCGCATATGAGCCACGATATCCTTGAACATCACATAGCCCACGATTCCCTGAGGATCGTTCGGATGCTCGGTGACTGGAAATCGAGTATGCATATCCATGTGTGCGGCGATCAGCGCGTCACCCGCCGAGCTGTCGGTGTTCAGCAGACTGATGAATTCCGCAGGGAGCATGATTTCCCGAACCGGGCGCTGTGAAAGTTCGGCGGCTCCCAGAATGATCTGTTCCTGACGCTTATCAATCAGACGAGAGGTTCTGGCAATCGCCGCACTCGCACGCAGTTCCTGCATTTCGCGGGATTCCTCTTCTTCCCCCGGAGTGGAGAAATTGGACCGCATCCGTTCGATCAGCGCCAGAAGTTTCTGCACACTGGTTTCCAGCATCCAGACAATCGGCCAGACGCAATATGAAAACCATTGCATGAGAGGAGAAAGACGCAACAGCACCTTCTCAGGGTTTCGCAGAGCGAAGACTTTCGGAATCAGTTCGCCGAAGATGATGGTTGCCACTGTCAGCGGGATGACAACTAACACGACCGAGATGAACTGTGCCAGAGCATTGGAAAAGTGCAGCGATTCCTTGAGAAAGGGAGAAATCCCCTCCGTGGCACCGGCTCCGGCGGTTGCCGCGGCGATCGCTCCGACCAGAGTAATTCCCAGCTGGACAACCGCCAGACTTCCTTCCATCGATTGTTTCATCGACAGAGCCGCTTTGCTGCCACGGAGTCCTTCCGTTGCCAGAGCCTGCAGGCGTGCCATTGTGATCGAGGCCAGGGCAATTTCGAATGCGGCCAGTCCTGCGTTCAGCAGGATCATGACCAGCATGACTCCCAGTTCAATTCCCCACATTCAGATCCGTTCAACTTTCATAAAATGAGATTACGAGCCGAATTCATGCCGTTTCATCCCGAAACGTAATGTCTTCAGGTCGTCGGCGCGGCCAGCCAGCCTGTTCGGGAATCTCCCTGCTGATTGGCCTGCCAGTATTGTCCTGTGGCAACATCGAGTCCGGTGAGCCACCCTTTTCCATAAACCCAGGTATCGATGCAGACAGCGAATCCCCGATTGTTGGGAATGCCGTTCTTTTGTGCGGTGTGCCCGCAAACGACCGCTTTTCTGGAGGGGTACGGTTCAATTTTTTCGAATCGTTCCCAATACAACGTCGCGGGATATTGAGCGGAGAGTGGGAGAGTCGCATCCAGACAGCCATGCACAAACAGATGCGTCTCCGTTTCCGCGTACGGAAGAAGTTTCTGGTCGAGAAACCGCAAATGCTCGATCGGAATCTGATCAGGATCCAACGTTCTACCGTCGGATGAGTACGATTTCAGGGCATCGCGCCCTCCGAACTGCAGCCAGTGTTCCATTGGCATGCGTCCCTGAAGTGCCTCCAGCATCATCACTTCATGGTTGCCGCGCAACGGCAGGCAACGACCCAGTTCGGTCTGCTCCATGACCCATTCGACGACCCGTCGCGAATCAGGGCCACGGTCAACATAGTCCCCCAGAGTGATGATCTGATCCTGAGGTGTCAGCGGGACAGCTTTGAGAAGCGTCTGAAGAGCCGTGTAACAACCGTGGATATCGCCTATGGCGAAAACGCGCGACAAAGTCCCAGTCTCATTAAGATAAATGTCTGGAGCCCGACATTCAGGCTAGGGCCGATTCACGACCGTCCCCCATTGATCATGGGGTTCCAAACGATGGCGGCACAGTGAATTCCGTACTCGCCTCAACATCGTCAAGCCAGCGAACCCTAGCTTGAGAAACTCATTATTAGCAGAATGCTCGGGAACTTGAAAAGCACGTTTTATGAAAAATTGAGTTTTTCCAGCAAACTGTTTTCGTGCCAGAAACGGGGAAAACATCCTTGACTCCTCGTTCCCAAGCTCCAGCTTGGGAACGCACTCACCTCGAAGCTCTGCTTCGCATTTCTGACCAAGCGCTCCAGGCACACACACTTCTTCCCATCAGGAGAAGAGGGTCAAGAGAAACCAGAAGGCTGGCCAAGCAGGAGCTTGGGAACAAGGGACATCCGGTCGAGGAAACTGCTCTTTCAGAAAAATTCCGCCATGACCGTGTCGGCGAGGAAGCGACCGGCGAATGTCAGCCGGACATGCTGATCGACTTCTTCCAGCCATCCTTTCGCCAGGCAGGATTCATACGATTCGGGTGCCAGATCCCGAACCGTGACTCCATAACGTTCGTGAAATTGAGCTAAGGGAATCCCCCGCGTTTGGCGCAGTCCGACCATCACGGCTTCTCTCGCCAGAAGATCCGCGTCAAGTTCATCCACTTCCTGAACCGGTGATGCTCCCTGTTTTAACCGTTCGATCCAGACCGTCACACTCCGGTGATTCCGGCGTCGTGTCGTCTGAAGAAATTCGGCGGCACCCGGACCGATTCCGTAAAAGGGCTCCGCTCGCCAGTACACCTGATTGTGTCGACATTCGTAATCGGGTTGGGCGAAATTGGAAAGTTCATATTGCGGGTAACCCGCTTCCGGGAGAAGTGACATCGCCAGTTCGTACATATCCCGTTCCGCTTCTTCGGCGACAGGATGAATCTGGTTTCGTTGCAGACGTGTCCAGAAGGGAGTCCCTTTTTCGAAGGTCAGTCCATAGGTCGAAATGTGATTCGGTTGTAATGCCACGGCAGCGCGGAGGGTTGTTTCCCATTGCGACACACTTTGCTGGGGAACGCCAAAAATGAGATCGAAGGAAATGTTTGTGAAACCATGATCACGCAACCGGGTCACGACATCTTCCACTCCCTCCGCCGAGTGAGAACGTTCCAGGGTCAGCAAATGTTCAGGATGCAACGACTGCACTCCTAAGCTGACCCGATTCACACCCGCTCCTTTCATGACCGCCATGCGATCGGACGTCAAACCGTCGGGGTTACACTCCATCGAAAACTCCCCTCCAGCGGTGAGGGGAAACCAGCGTTGAAGTCGTTCAAACAATTGCTGCATGTCATTCGGGGAAAGATAGCTCGGTGTTCCTCCTCCCAGAAACAACGTGTCGACCGGCAGGGGATGAGTCAGTTTGCCGGCCAGTTCCCGTTCGAGTGCGTTGAGATAGTCTCCGATCAGATCGTCACGACCGGCGATGACGGTGAAGTCACAGTATCCACAACGATGAATGCAGAACGGAACATGCACGTACACGGCGCGCACCGGAGATGTGGTCGAGTCAGTGGTCATGATGCAGGCACATTCGACAGGCGGGCACACATCTCATCGGTCAATGCTTCTGCTGATGTGGGAGAGGAAAGAAGTAGCGGGGCTACACGATGGCAAACAAATCGTGGGGAGGTGAAGCCGAAATGTCCAGCCAGATTGATGTCCCGAAGATAAGAGGGATGAAAGGGAAGCTCTTCGTATTTTTCCCGTTCTTCCGGTTCAAGCTGACGACAGCGAAATCCCACCATTCCCCCACATGGAGAATGCCGTCCATCAACCGTGCCAAAGACGGCAGTGAACACTCCCAGAAAGAAACAATCTCCCCATGATGAGAAATTCCAGACCTTGCGATCGACGTGACGTAATGCAGGGCGGAGCGAGTAACCCGGAGAGAGAGCCGCTCCCAGTAAAACGACTCCGGAAATGGAAGTCTCTTCCGGCAGGCATTCCAGGGTCAACACACACATCCCGCCCCCGCCGGAGTGGCCAATGAGATAAACCGGCCGATTCGGATACGTTCTTTGATAGTCCTGAATCTTCTTTGCGATGGCCTTTGCCTGCTGTTCGTGGAGTCGTCGAGACCGCAGATTGTAGAAGAACATCGGGAGACCCAGGACACGGCAGGTCCAGTCATGAATTTCAATTCCGAAAGGAACGCCCGCTTTGATCAGTCCTTTGGCGATGCGGCGATTCAGCAGACTGTACCCTTCGATTCCCGGCAGAATGAGAACGTACCCCTTCCGCAGGCGTTCATCAGTTCGAAGTTCTTTCAACCATTTTCTCATGGCGTCACCGGTATCATTCAGGATACCCACCAGGTGCGACACCGAACAGGGCTCCCGTCCAACTCTGCGGGGGAGAGAGCCAGTGGAAGCTGTTCCAGTGATGGTGTCACAGCTGGACACATTTCAGAATGGAGCCATTTTCCCGGTCCCCATTTCTGTCCCCATTCCCAGCCAATTCGCCCCATCGTCCAACGGGCGTTGATGTCTTGAATCGGACGAATCCGTTCGGATTCCCCATCCCGAAACAGCATGGCATCAATTCCGACCGGTCCGAAATACCCGAGTGCCGCAATCCGCTCGATGGCTCGAGATTGAATACGAAGGCATTCATTCATTGCCTCAACTTCAATCCCGTGGACTTCGCCTGGATGAATCGCGGTTCCCAGATAACGTCCTCGATCATCTGTCAGCAATTGGGTGATGCCATCCAGTTCAAAATCTCCTCCCTGATGAATTCTCCATTGAACACCAATCTCAAGGATTCGGTTCAGCTTTGGTTCAACGAGGACCGCCTCTTGCTTCGATAACCGGTGCAGTATCGTGGCCAGTTGCTGTTCCGCGAGAAAAGGAGTCTCCCCTCGAAGTTGCCCCCGTCCGGCCTGTCCCTGATTCGGCTTAATGATCCATCCGCCTGATTCAGCGTGCGCGTTCTGAATCGCCGGCATCAGTTCTGGCAATGAACGAACCACGCTCTCGCCGGGAATCCTCACATTCAATTCCCGACAGAGTTCATATCCGAACACTCGTGAGTTCACGGTGCGAATGGTTTCCTGCTCCGGGGCGACAATAGAGATTCTCAGTCGATCAGCCAGTTGACGAATGCCGGGAGTCCACCCCCAGGGAACGAGTTCCGTGGCGCGAGACTGGTCAAGCTGATCGGGAGAAAGAAACTTCGGTCGAACAGAGCAAAGCTCAGCGAGTCGACTTTGTTCCTCCTCCGAGATCACACCGCCACAAAGAACCTCATCACCGTCACGAGCGACCGCCAGCCAGATGCAGGCCAGTTCCGCTTCAAAACGGGTGATAGTACGACTCGGTTGATGACCCGGCAAAAGCCCTTGTTCAAACGAAAAATTTCCAGCAAACAGACGGGGCATTTCGTTCGACTTTGTCAGGCGAGGATCAACTGTACTGAGACTCTCTGGTTCAGCGATCGACCGAAATCTGATTCGCCGGGTTGTTTAATCCTCGAACACCGCCGCGTGCGAAGAATTGATTCAACTCGATGATCGCCGGTCCCATCAGCAGGAGAAACACCGCGGGCATCAGGCACAGTACAGTGGGGAACAGCAACTTGAACGTCGCAGAATTGGCCTTTTCATCAGCACGCTGCCGTTGTCCTTCACGCATTCCGTCGCTGTATTCCACCAATGCTTCCGACACGCTCGTTCCCATTTGCTCTGTCTGAATCAGCAGCGATGTGAACGAATGGACTTCAGGAGCGTCGACACGCTCACTGAAGTTACTCAGTGCCTGCGAGAGAGATCCCACACGGGCCTGATCGGCGACAATCCGCAATTCTTTAGACAATGCCGGATAAACGGAGGCAAATTCACGACTGATGCGAGCCAGGGCATTGATAACCGTCGTCCCCTGAGAGACGCACATGTTCAAAAGGTCAAGCATGTCCGGCATGGCGATTTCAATCTGCCGCATTCGTTCTGCGGCACGGCCTCGCAATGCCAGTACCGGTAACGCCCAGCCTAGTGCTGGTCCTACCACCAGACCTGCAATCAGCCAGGGTTCGAATCGTTCGGGGGCCAGAATCAGTAAGACACCGAAAAGAATCAGCGGCAGGATCATCCAGAGATAGCGTCGTGCCGCGAAATTTTCCCAGGCATGCGGCTCGAAAAACCCCGCGTTTTTCAGCAGCTTTCGTGCTTCCTGACGCCCGCGGTCAGAAGTGGGCATCATCTCTGCCATCGCAGGTGTCAGCGATCCGAAGCGGTAATCCTGATCCGTTGCATACGGATACTCAACCCCGACATCTTCGAACAGATTTTTTTTCTTCTCAGAGGATTTCGGTTCAACTGACCAAAAACTTGCCAATGCGCTAGAGGAATGATTTCGTTCTGTTGGTACAGCAGAAACGTAGACTTCTTCCACAGCGGGAATCGTCTGTTCTGTCGACCGTGGCTTTTCCGCCGGGAGAGGGGGCGATTTCCTGCGGCGAACCTGATGAACGGCATTCGCCTGGCGACGACGCGACCACCACTGAATTCCTTTCACCATCAGATAAATGGTGACAGCAATCGCGATCCCGACAATCAGGAAATTGATCTGTTGAGGTGTCAGCATGATGGAGGTACCAGATCACTTAGGCAAAACAGAGACATCAATATAATCAAAAACTTAAAACTGCTATCAACCACGATTACTGGTCTGCAGAACTCGAATGACCCACATTGCGCCGATCATCTCCAGAATGAATGCCAGTACAGTGGCCCGCATTCCCCAACTTGATTCAAATAACATGGTTAAATAATTGGGATCTCGAAAGACAAAGAACGCGATAATCGCCGGAGGTAACGTGATCATTAAAATCGCTGTTGCACGACTGGCAGCGGTCGCGGCCTTCAGTCGTCCCTGAAACTGGATACGGTCACGTAATGTGGTCGAGAGCCGGTTCAGCACGGCCACCAGATCTCCCCCCGTCTGACTATGTACGGAGAGTGCCGTCGCCAGAACACTGGTGGCAATTAATCCCGTTCGTTCAGGCAACTCTCGGAGAGATTCGTCGATAGTTAATCCGAGAGAAAGTTTACGCGTACAATGTCGTAATTCCGCGCCAAGTGGATTCGGAGTGTCGTGTGCCACAATTCCCAGACAGTTTTCCAGGCTGCGTCCCGTACGTGCTGCTCGGGCCAGTTCATTGATCATTGCCGGCATCTGACGCAACATCTGGTTCTGACGGTTGGAGCGAATAACGACCGCGACAAGAATCGGAGCCAGAAACCCGATAAATCCCGCCATCCCAGTGGTCAGCAGATTCTCCTGCCAGACAAAGATGAAGCCGGCAGCGGTGATTCCGGAGCAGATGCAAAGCATCAGTAAGAGTGTCGGAGAGATCGACATCCCGGACTGCAGCATGAGTCGATCGAACCAGCTGTTTAACTGATTTCCGACAGACGGATCATTCTCCACGGCAAAGCTTTCGCTTTCCCGTAAGATTCCTGCAAATTCTGATTTCGGCTGTATGATGGAAACGGCCATTGTCAATCTCAGTCAGTTAATATAACAGTCACCTGATCGTATGCGGTTATGGAGAATCACGGCTTAGGGCGATATTCCATTCCGGTTTTCAGTTCACGCGGTGCATAAATACGGGTGTCTGTTTCAAATCCTCTGGAGGCCATACGACGGAGACAAACCGGTTCATGTCCGGTTGCATAGAATGACCCCATCATCTTGCCAGAGGAATCAACACCTGCGAGGCGATAAACGAAAATGTCTTCCATCACAAACTCGCCGTTAACGACCCCTGTTAATTCAGAGATTCGCATAATCTTACGTTCCCCGCTGCTGAGACGGGCAATATGTACGAAGACCTGAATTGCAGAAGCGATATATTGTCGGGCGACCGAAGTGGGCAGTTCGGCACCAGACAACGCAATCATTAACTCCAGACGATGCAATGCATCGGCGGTATCATTGGCGTGAATCGTACTCATGGAGCCGTCGTGACCGGTGTTCATCGCCTGCAGCATGTCGAGAACTTCACCACCGCGAGATTCCCCTACAATGATCCGGTCCGGCCGCATTCGCAATGTGTTTCTCAGCAGATCACGCGGGGTAATTAACCCTTTTCCTTCAACGTTCGGCAGTCGTGTTTCCAGGCCGACAACGTCTGCCTGCTGAAGTTGAAGCTCAGCGGTTTCCTCGATGGTGACGACACGTTCTGACGCGGGGATGAAACGGCTCAGGTTGTTGAGCATCGTTGTCTTCCCGGCTCCTGTTCCCCCGGAAAGCAGAATGTTCATTCGAGAGCGAACACACTGAATCAGAAAGTCCGCCATTTCCGGGGCGAGCGTATTCATTTCCACCATGTTTTCAATTCGCACGATCTGCGTTTTGAAGCGACGAATGGACAACGTCGGGCCTCGTAATGCGAGTGGCGGAATGACCGCGTGCAGACGAGAACCGTCAGAGAGTTTTGCATCGACCATCGGAGAGACTTCGTCGATACGTCGTCCTGCCTGACCGACCAGTCGTTGGATGAAGTGCAACAGGTGAGTGTCGTCTGCGAACCGGACATCAGTTCGTTCAAGGATTCCGTTTCGTTCCACGAAGACCGATTCCGATCCGTTGACCAGCACGTCACTCACCGCTGGATCATCCATCAGTTTCTGTAATGGCCCGAATCCGTAGATCTCGTCCATTAACTCATGGATCATTCGACTCCGGTCACGTTCCGGTAATCGAGTTTCCGGGCGATTGCACAGGTGTGTCGCCAGACCTTCCAACTGTCGGCGAAACTCGGCTTCCCCCAGTTCTCCCGCCTTCGACATATCAATCGCATCGACCATCTGCCGATGCAGTTGTGTCTTGAGATGTTGAAACTGGGAAACGCTGTCGATTTCTTTTTCCGCGACTGCCACCATGTTAACCTGCCTCCTGCCGCTTATTTATGCTTCATTTTGCGGACTATGATACACTAATAATTCTTTTTCACTGCGTGAGTGAAATTTTGTAGATATAAGGATTGCCGCGGGTTTCTCCCCGGGACAACGCCTCCTGATCAATGACGGCAGTTCTTGTTGCGATGACTGCCGGTTGAAAGATCAGTTGAATAGTTCCTTCTTCTTTATGGATCGCCATTAACCTCGCTCCCACAAGACGGGTGACATGGACCTGCACATCATCTCCAGTTGCTTCGGAAAGGCGTTCATACAGGAACAGAATTCTCGCCATTCCTAACTGTTGTTCGAGAAGGGACAGATCGATGTCTCGAAGCGACTGCTTTCCGGGCAAAAGTATTGAAGGAGTATCGAAGACGAATTCCCCTCCCCAGTCTTCAAGATCCTCCGACGACCAGCCTTCCCGAAACTGCCGATCGAGAATTTCTTCATTCCATCCAGAGCCGATATCGACCAGACAGACATTGCCCGGTTGATCGTCGGTCTGCTGTGTCAGGGTGATTTCAGGAAGTCCATCCGGCCCGCTGATGACCGCGTGATTGCTGCTGTCCCAACCGTATTCGTCCGTTCCCAGTCGCTGTTCAATCTGCCGCGTCCAACAGGGAAGCCGTTCGTCGTCACTGGTTTCCAGAATCGCTATTGGCCAGGCCGGAACATTTCCTGCCCCCACCGGACGCACTCCAGAGATCACGTTACAGATACTTGCCTCGGTCGTTGCAGTGACATCGGCACCAGACTGACCGACAAATGCCGGAGCCATCAGTCCCACGGGATTTCCACGACGTCGATCACGATGAGCGGCGACCAGAACATTCGTTGGGAAGTCATCGGTTTCTTCCGCATGCTGCTGTCCGGTGACAGGGTCGATCACGATTTTTCCAAGCCGAACTTCCAATCGAGCCGGAACGGGTCCGGAAACCTGATTTCGCTGACTCTGATTCTCCACAGCCAGACGAACATGATCAGCATTTTCGTAGGAATCGAAATCCGGCTTCAGCAAGTCGTCACAAGCGAGTTGCTGTGCTCCTGCCAGCGCTGCAGATTGAGCTACGGTGCGCAACTCTTCCTGAGCATCAGAAAGCCAGTATTGATTCAGCACAAGAGCCAGGCAGGCACCGCACACAAACAACGCGACCGCTATTGCCGGCATCAGGCTTCCCTGACGACGAACCGTAACGACGGATTGTGGCGAACGAATAAACACTCGATTTTCTCTTCAGATATCGCCGACCTGTTCTGCTTTAAACACATTTGTTTAAATGGCCGGTCTTGTAAGAATCACGCAGAAGGACCTGACCGAGTACCGGCGCCCGGCGAGCGTCCTTCTGTCTGTCGTCCTCCAGATGGACTTTGCGTCCCCGTTCCACCCCGGCTTCCATTTCCGGAACGAATACTATTGTTTTCGTCCCGTTGGACATCGTCCACAAAACGACCATTGCGGAAAGAATTCACTCCATGGGACGTTCCGTGAAAAAGGTCTGTTGAAAATGGAGGAATGGCGGGAGATTCAGGGGTTGGCTTATATCCCAGAATCTCATAAAGAGTGGCGCGGTCTGCATCACTTACTGCGACAACACCTGTCCCTTTTCCTTCCGGAGCAAGCGTAAAGTTTAAGGTTCCTTTATCCTGTGCCAATAACAGAATATTCGCCTGTTCCTTAGTTAATTCAAGCTTTACGCCCGCTTCTCCTCCTCCCCGTCCTGTCGAGACGAGTTGCAGGACTTTCACTCCTTGAAACAGCGTCATAATACGTCCGCCGGTTAAGTCGGAATCCGGGTCAGAACTTGGAGTAAAGTGGACATTAACATACTCTCCTCGTCTCGCTACAAACGGAGACGGGGCTCCTACGACGACAGCGACCATTCCGGGATCGATATCGAGCGGAGCGTCCTCCCCCGGAGGATAAAGGTCGAGTGTACTGATGGGCTGAGTGGCTGTTATTTTATTCTTCACAACACGCCCCACCAGAACGCGGGGAGACAGCGCGACGTGTCGATCGATCTTTGTGCGGTCTGCCGGTCCTGTTGCCAGATGTGCTTCCAATACACGTGTTCCCGGTTCCAGATCGGTCAACGCCATTGGAACAGAAATCCGGTTGTCGACCGGTGCCGGAGCTTCCCGGGCCAGTAGTTTCTTTCCGACATACATTACAACCAGAAGTCCGACGACTCCCAGCATTGCGACCGTTAAAAAGGCAGGTGACAAACGACGCACGGTTCACTCCCCGTATTCAGATGCGAAGCCCATTCGCATTAAAATGATTCAATGTAATTATCAGGGTGGAGAATTCAGTATCGTCAGGTCTTAAAAACCTGATGACGATAGGGAACGTCTCGTTCTTGGTTGTACTGGTGCCTTGTCAGGCTTCAAACTTCGGGTTGCCTCACATGTTCCGCGGCTCGTTGGCCGCTTCCGTTACGATTCATCTACCCGAATTTTTAATGCTGACGCAACACTAGTTTTCTCTTGTGTACTAAGTTATCAACTCGATTTATTCTTTAACCATTCTGGTCGAAGCGACAAGCTCCTGTCCGCGAATGTTATATCCCAACGGCCAGAGAAGATTTGGAGCAACTGCTGTCATTGGAACCCGTACAGTCACAACCACTTCTTCTCCGGAGTATTCCGGCAATTCCGACTCAACACGAAATGCATTTTGAAAACGAGGCCCTAATGAACGCCCGACTTCCTGCTCGACATCTTCCGGCCACACGCCGTTGAGTGTCCCCAATCGAGCACCGGCCCGCGCTGCCTGAACGACATCGCTTCGGGCATACATCAGGAATGAAAACTGAAAGATGCCCATCAGCAGTATGAACAGGATCGGCAACGTCAGAACCAGTTCCATACTGATCATGCCGTGCCGCTTCGGCAGTCGAGTTGTCCTGCAACGGATTGTCCGGAGACTTCGGTTCATCGCGTGAGATCTCCAGCAGGTTGTCCCGTGGGGGCAGGTCGAGCCGAGTGATCTGGTCGATGTGGATCAAGGCTCGGCACATACCAGAACATGACCAGCCAGGTTGCTACCGCCACAGGTCCGGCATAAGCCATGACACGGCGTTTCATTTTTTGTTCCTGTGATTCAGGAGCCACAGCCTGACCGGCTGGTGTTTTTCCGGTTGCCGAGTAACGTTCATGAGTTTTGCGGAATCCACTCTGGCGTGCCGATCGAAGGATGACAAACAGCGTGGCAATCAAGACCAGAACAGTGCTGACCAATAGTACGGCGACGGTCATCTTGAATCCGAGCCAGACACTCAGTGCTCCCATCAGTTTCACATCGCCTCCGCCCCCTCCACCGACGATCCACAGGGCGAACAACAGACCGAAGCCGACGAAAAATCCTAATGCGGCAGAACCGAGATGATGCCAGCCATAGGCTAAGGACATTGCGATCTGATAGACCCAGCCCGCAAAGAACATCGGCAGGGTGAGTTTATTGGGAATGCGTTTGGTTCGAATATCCAGAAACGCGGCCGCTGCGGTGAACAGAGAGACTGCGACCACTAACACCACGGAACCGGCACTTAAACTAAACATAACGCAAATTTCCCAGAGCAGTGTGCTCGACCGAGTTCCTGCACACCACAGATGTTCACAGAAGAAAACCTGTCTTCCGTATCGCAGGACGAGGCAGATGAGTTTTGAAAACGGTTAAACCGCAACGTTGTTCATAAGGTTCCCCGGACGTGCTTCTCTCATTCAATGACGCAAAAACATGCCCGAAGATGTTGCAACAATACGACACGTTTCACTCAGGCAGCATCTTGAGCACATCGAAATCACAAAATTCCCCAACCGCATTCTGTAAACAAAGCGGTAGAATCAGTATGGTCGGCGCGAGTGGTTTAATCGCTTTCTTCGGACTGGCTGGAACAATATGGCATTCACCATAATCGCATGTTCGGCATTCCTTGCCGGTGTGAGTGACTTTCTCTCCAGCAAGAGGCAATTTCTGCAAGAAGAGTTTTTGTACATGCCATGCCGATCGGTTTTGCTGCCTGCACGGGATGCTCCCGATCCAGCGATTATTCAAGGGGAATTCTGTCGAACTGAGTTATTGCCAACCGAAGATTCGCGGAAGATCGCCCCGTTCTGCAGAAAATGCCGATCTGTATTGTGAAGGCGTCACCTGTTTCAGATCAACGGAATGATTGGGAAACTCACTGCTCAAAAGAGGCCAAGTCAGGCTTCATTTCCCACAATGATCATTCAAGATGCTCTGATGAAGACGTTGGCTATCTGGTCGGTTGTACTCTGCTTCAGTCTGGTTTCCCGACCCGGCGTCGCGGATGATCAACTCCGGAGTCTCCGTCATCGGCATGCTTGTGACCTTGCTCTGGAGGAGGGGGTTCTCTCCGTGCAATTGGTCAACACGAAGGGGGAGGGGGTTTCCAACGTGACATCCATTCTCCGCTATCGGGGACGTCCCCTCGCAATCCTGGCAACCGATTCCAGTGGACTTGTTTCGTTCAGGCACCTGACCGCGGGGTTGTATGAATTAAACGTGGGGAGTCGTATGGAGTTCATTCGCGTCTGGGAGAAGGACTCCGCGCCAAAAGCTGCGTGGAAAAAGCTGGTTCTTATCCAGGATGGAGATCCAATCGGAATCGCCGGGCCGTTTGCCGTGATTGAGCTCATGGGACCGGGAGGAGCCCCCGCTCCCTTAACACCGGATCGCGAGAAACTGGTCGAGACCTGTCGGGCTGCCGACATTCGAATCCTGCTCTCACGGTGATTGACCGCGTGCCTATGTTGAGGCCGGTTTGTTCTAACTGTTCTTAACGATCGCGCGCCAGGCGCTGATACAGAGAATTGTTTGAATTCCAAAGATCAGTTGAAGCAGCACAAAGACGATATCTTTGATCGTGTTTGTAGAATAAACCTCAGGATACGGGGGAACAATCCATCCCATTAACGTGACAAAAACAAATAGTGTTAATAGGAACGCCAGGGTTGTCGCGATTGCCACTCCCCAGATTTTTTTGTAGGCAATTCCAATCCCTGAAACGACCAGTCCTGCATGAACCGCAATGATGGGAATACTATATGGCAGTAATTCCATCATTTTCAATGACATGGCAATTTCCAAATCAAAGATGATTGCCACTAACCAGAACAAAATCCACAGGACAAGAATTGCATTCATTATAATGGTGAAGGCCGCTGCGTCACGTATTCGTACTGGAGATTCGATAACTCTCGTAGCGATTGTCACCGCACCAACGGAACGGGCTTGGATTCGTTCGCCTGTCAGAAATCGATTCAAGTCGTCGCGAAGTTCATTTGCTGATTGATATCGGTCTTCAGGAAACAGAGACAACGCTTTTTCGCAGATCATCGCCAGATCACGTGGCACTTGCGGCGCGGCGGTTCGCAGTCTGACCCATGTTCCGTTGCGAACGTCATCGAAAACCTGAATGACCGTCTCTCCTTGAAACGGAGGGCTTCCGGCCAGTGTTTCATATAAAACGGCTCCTAATCCATAAACATCGCAGGTGGGAGTCGCGGCATTTTTGTTCGAGTTCAATTGTTCTGGAGCAATATATAGTGGGGTTCCAAGAAGAACACTGGAAGCGGTATCGCAAATGGCTTCTTCCATCAGTTTCGCGAGGCCGAAGTCGGACAGCCGTGGAACATAAGGAAACGCATCCTTTACAGGCACCTCTGTCGGAAACAGCAATACGTTCGCCGGTTTAATATCGCGATGCAGAATCTTTCTCTGATGACTGTAGTGTACGGCATCTGCCAGCTTCATTAATAACTGAGCCGCCATCTCTGGAGGCATCGGTCCAGAATTTTTAATCCAAGTCGATAAGTTCGGTCCGGAGCAAAATGCGTACGCGATAAATGGGATCGGTCCGTCTTCACCTGCTTCATATGCAGAAACAATGTGGGGATGATCCAGCTGTGCGACAAGTTGGGCTTCCTGGATAAAACGTTGACGACTCTCCGAGTTCAGTAGCCCCGGGGGCAATGGTATTTTTAAGGCGACATTACGATTGAGATAAGGATCGTTCGCCAGGTAAACAACCGCGCAGCCTCCGACACCTACAAGCCGCTGAATTTGATAACGTCCAATTCGTTCCGGCAGACTGGATGCCCGCCCGATCGGCGTTGTCTGGCGCGGTGTCGTCTGGATCGAGGGGATATGAATTTCATGCAACCGGACAAGCAGTTGTTGAACCGGTTGCAATTCCATTTCAACCGCAACCAATTCCGCGGCAGGGGCAGACTGTAGTTTCTCGTCCAGTGCCACCACGCGATTCAGCCATCCCTGTTCCAGGGAATCGGCTTTCTGATCCGGACCTTCTGAGGCCTCATTCATGGTGCCCCAGCATTTTCAGAAGTTGTGCAATGGCTCGTCCCCACAGCATTCGAGCACTGTCGGGAGTACGGTTCAGACGTTTCCCGATTTCCTGAAATCCCAGCCCCTGACTTCGCAACTCGATCGCCAGTCGTTGGTCATCGTCCAGGAGTTGGAGCGCAGCATAGACGCGGTCGAGTTCTTCTTTGTCTCGGATGGCCTGACTTGGGGACTGGTCGTGTCCCGGGAGAGAATCTCCTGGCATTACTTCTTTCCGAAAATCACGTTTTCCAGAGGAATGATGCCGGACGGAGTCAATGACCAGATTTTGCAGGATCTGTTTTAACCAGGCAGAGAATTCCGCTTCTGTCGTCCCTTGGAATTGGTCGAACTGCGTGGCTCCCCGATATAGCGTGTCCTGGACGAGGTCCGATGCGTCAAGGCGCGCACGAAGAGCGTCTGGCACGAGGTTTTCGGCCAGTTGCCAGAGAACCGGCCGATAAACGGCCAGCAACTGTTCTAATTGAGAAGGATCCCCCGAGCGAACCGCGTCGAAAGGCCCACACGATTCGTTCGAGGAATTCCTTGAATCTCTGTCATTCCTCAAGACGTAATCCGTAATTGAACCGAACAAACTTTCTCAAAAAGAATTTTGATTTCTGAAAACAATTCTGTCATTCCCGTTATGCCACAAAATGTGACATTTTCTCGGGACGTTCAAAAATTTGTTATTTCCCGCAAATCCAGTCGCATCAAAAGTTATCGATTCGTTGGCCGGAGACGACTTGAAAAGTCGCCTTTCTTTCTCAGCGAGCAAGAGACGTGGCATCTCTCATGAAGACACGCGCTATTGGAATCAAGACGGCGAACTGGGGGCAAGATTGTGCTGCCTTGGATTACGGATTACCCAATGGCTCCCTGATCAGGTTTAGAGAAAAGTCAAACCTGCCCCTTCCTCTGTTCCGGTCACGAGAATGAATGGGCGATCATCGAATGAAGTCGCTTCTCAGTTAGAGTTGCGTCAGCATTCAAAATTAAGGTGGATGAATCGAAACGGGAGCGGCCAGCGAGCCGCGGAACGTGTGAGACAACCCTAAGTTTGAAGCCTGACAAGGCACTAGTGCAGGGAACACACTCAAAATTGTACTCAGAACAGTGCTTTAATAAAGCGGCATTATGCGACAAAGCAACATCCGCCTGCACGATCTCCGACAATGAAAATCGTGTCGTCAGTATCATCTTGAAATGGATGCTGCCCGAACAGGATGCGCGGTCAGCATCCACAGACCAGCGTTGATTATAGCATACGATGCTGCAAGGCAAGAAAATTACGACATGCGTCAACAGAAATAGATTGGATATTCAATCAAGGATTGCAGTTCAGGTTACAACAGCGGTTCGATAAATTGTCGTGTGATCGCTGGACCGAATTTGAGATTCCCTGAATTTCACATGCTGGCAGGAATGAAACTTGCCATACCCTTCGGGGTCAATGGCAGAATGGTCTGTCATGAAATAATTTCAGTGATCCGGCATCAACCGTCCAGGCGTCACGGATGAGGAGGCCAGGATGTTGACCGATTGCTCGGCCGTCGGATTCTGCGACGGTTCTCTGACACGTGCTCTGGAACCGCCGTAAGGTTCTCATCCATCAAGGATACTTCGATGTTGAAGGACGTCAGTTTTCATGCGCTTGCCCTGGCCATGCTGGCAGGAGTAGCAACGGCAGCTGAACCTGTTCAGGCTCCTCGGGAAGTGAATCAGGAAAAGACACAAATTCAGGTTCAACCAGGAACCCGTCAGCCAGGAGTTCAGCAGCCCGGTGTGCAAATTGAAAAACGCCGTGACCATGTTGATTCCAATCGCCAGGCGACTTCATCTCTGGAACAGCATGTCGCTAACTGTTTAGCTTTACAGAATCAGGAGGAAATCAATCTTGCTCGATTTGCGATGGAACGAACCCAGAATCCGAAAGTCAAAGAATTCGCTGAGATGATGATCCGCGATCATGAAGCACTCAACCAGCGACTGCAGCCTTTTGGAAATCACCGTGAAACCGCTTCAGCGGAAACGCGGACCTTCAGTACAGAGAACGAACGTCTTCCTGTAACGACTCCGGCCGAACGTCGAGAAGCACGGCAGGAACTTCGTGAACAAGGGGTCGCTCCGCGAGACGCGAGAGAAATCGTGCGGGACGGTACCCAACAGGGTGGTGCTGTTATTACCGGTCAACAACCAGCAGTTCAGCATCGCACGGGATTCCGTGGTGATCAGGCGGATCTTGGAGACCGTTTGTATCAGATCGCTAAAGAAGCCCATAAGAACTGCGAACAGATGACTCGAGATGAGTTATCCAAGGAAAATGGAGCAGACTTTGATAAGGCCTATCTGGGATCGCAGATCGGTGCTCATATCGGAATGCTGGCACATTTAAAAGCCTGTCAGTCACAAGTTTCCGGTGAACTGCAACAGGTTTTGAAAGATGCAACCCAAACTGCTGAACAGCACAAGCAGCATGCAGAGCAGCTTAAGAAGGAGCTGAAAACCGCTTCAAATCAACGTCAGTAATCTCACCTGAAAAGGTCTGTGATCAATGGCAGATTTGATGCACCAGGCACGGAAGGGATCGACGCAGGACTCGCAAGATGACAATCCGACGTAAGACAATGTTTATGGGATTGTCCTGTCTGATCTTCAGGCAGATAGCAGAATCTTGAAGTCGAATCCTTCCGTGCCTCTTTTTATATCGGGCAAGTTAATTAGCAATTGTGTGGGAAATTAACAGGGAGTTTTACGATGTCGACACAATCACTATGGCTCAAGGAACACTCTGTTCAATTTCCGGCTCTCGAAACAGAAAAAATATACGATGTCGTCGTGATTGGAGGAGGGATTACCGGTGTGACATCGGCTTATCTTCTCAAGCAGGCGGGGCTGAAAGTCTGTCTGCTCGAAAAAGGACGAATTGCTGGAGGAGACACCGGCCACTCGTCGGCACATCTCACGTATGTTACCGATACCCGATTTCATGAACTCGTTAATATCTTCGGAAATGAATCTGCGGAACTGGCATGGAAGGGGGGAGAAGCAGCCATTCGGCTGATCGAAGTTCTGGTTGATCGCGTGGGAATTGACTGCGATTTTAAGCGAATCCCAGGTTATCTTATTGGAGATCTTTACGGCGTTACCACCGACGAATTCTTCGTTGAACGAGATTTCGTCTTCTCCCGGGATCGTGGATTTCATTCATCGTTCGTGCCATCTGTCCCCGGGGTCGGAATGCCAGGTGCTCTTTTTCCCAATCAGGGACGATTTCAGCCTGCGACTTATGTGAAATCATTAGCGCACGAGGTGCCTGGAGATGGCTCTGATGTTTATGAACAGACAGAAGTCACGGCGATACGGAAATCTCCCCTGAGTGTTGTTGCCAACGGGATCACGCTTCATTGCGGAAAAGTGATTATTGCCACACATCATCCCCTGGAAGGCTCGTCGGGCTTTGTCCCGACGAGTCTTTTTAATACAAAACTCTATTCGTATAACAGCTATGTTATCAGTGCTCCGGTTCAGAAAGGGATGTTACCGGAAGCACTCATCTGGGACACGCGTTCCCCTTATTCTTATCTTCGAGTTGATTCTGGAATGGAAACGGATCGAGCGATACTGGGAGGGAAAGACCATAAAACAGGTCAGCAACCGGAAGTCGCCGATGAGTTTGAACAACTCACTGAATTGTTAGGCCGGTTGACACCGCATGGCGCTGTTGACTATCAGTGGTCAGGTCAGGTGATCGAGACAAAGGATGGACTCCCTTATATCGGTGAGTTTGACAAGAACCAGTTTATCGCCACTGGTTTTTCCGGGAATGGATTAACGTTTGGTTCACTGGCGGGGTTAATGGCTGCCGACTTTGTTCATGAACGCCAGAATCCGTGGACCCATCTGTTCGATGTTCATCGCAAGCAGATCTGGGGCGGAACATGGAACTACCTGATCGAGAATCTGGACTATCCTTACTACTTCCTTCACGACATCCTTATTCCCCCCAGGCATGAAGACATTTCTTCAATTCCTGCAGGGGAAGGAAAGGTTATTAAAATCGAGGATCAAACGATTGCCGCTGCGCGTGATGAAGATGGGGATGTCCATCTTTGTTCAGGCGTCTGTACTCATATGGGATGTCTTGTTCGCTGGAATGGCGTGGAAAAAACCTGGGATTGTCCATGCCACGGCTCACGGTTCAGCATTGATGGGAAAGTGATTAGCGGACCTGCAGAAACTCCGCTGGCTTCCATTGCACAGATTCCAGATCCCGTTCACCATTGACCGGTTGGAGTTCTTATGGGCCGCACATTGCACGTTCTTCCAGGAAAGCTCTGGTGTCAGAACGACCGTGTTATTGAGATAGTAATGTGATTTGTGAAAACGCTCTAAATGTCCAGCCAGGAGGAGGTTCGGAAGGCTTCTTTCTCAAAAGTATCTTCAGTTTCTGTTGTTGATCTGATCCGCTTTAGAGGGACTCCAACCGAGCAGCAGTGATAAGAAGAATGCCCTACGATAATTTTTTCGGGTTTCACTGAACTATTAATATAAAGCTTTACTGGCGTCAGGAGCGTGCTGAATGTTTCACTGGTTGAACTGGAGTAACAAATACGGACTTTACGGCTTTGATAGTAAGCGTTAAAGACGGTCTCTAAGTGCTTCTGCTGTTCCTGATCGTCATCCTCCTTGTTCTCCTCAACCTCAATCCAGCCCAACGCGGATTGGATTCGGGCAGAAACCTGACGATCGAAGCGATTCACAATCTCCGTTTCCAACATAGCGATCGCTCGTTTCAGCGGAGGTGTGTTCGCGTTGGAAAGTGCTAAGGCAATCCAAATCGCCCCCAGATTCCCCAATTTCGCATTCGAAGAAATACCCTTTGGAAGAGAATAGCTTTTGGTGTGCGGGTTCTTTTGAAGTGGGACACCCGATGCTTGAAGGGTACTGAGATCTCGGAAAACGGTTCTACGGCTGATTCCTAAGGTGTCAGCAATCTCCTGTACCGACCGCTCCCGCACTCCTTTTAGAAGCTCAACCAACCCAAGTAGCCGTGATAAACGTGGGTATTCATCCGACTGACTCCGTTCCGGATACTGCAACATAAGGCACTGTCCTTATTGCGTACGCCATGGACAACTTCAGTCGACAGGATAGCATTGTTATGAAACATATCAACAACTACTTGGTTTGAAACGATGCAGATTGTCAGAATTCGTCATCGATTTCAGCATCTGGAAGAATCTTCTCAAACGCCAGCAGAACTCGATCGAGATTTTCCAATTCCAAGGCGAGCCGTTTGTATTGCTCTTGCAACATCTTGTAGATTTCCAGCAAAGCCATGTCGTTCATCGTTCTCTTGCCTTTAACCCGTACTTTTCATCTGATGCAGCGTTTGGGAAACCAGAGCAGTTATGCCCTTCTCTGGCTTCAGCTTCATGCCTCCTGTTCATTCGCTGCTGCAATCGCACTCCGGCTGATGTTCCTGATGTCAAAGAATGTTTTTCAGATAGGATTCATATCAAGGATGTGATTATTCTGCGGTGACCGGTTTCGGAAGGTGACCAGACCGGTCGTTACCTTGCTTCAGCCACATTTCTGAACTCGTCAATTCAGATTGTACAGTTATTATACTCTCCCCGTCTCCCCGTCGCGAGCAGATCGTGCAGGCGTTGCAGGAATCGTCGACTTGTCTGCCGTCACGGATTAAGGGGGACGGTGGCGGAGTCTTCGCTTCCCTCCCGATACATTTGTAAATCCGATGGTTCCTTGCTGCAGCAGAGGGAGGGGCTCCGTCTCGTCTCTCATGCGGCTGCACTGCATGTGTTTCAGCAGTAAAAACGCTGGTACTCAGTTGTAGGGAGTCAGCAGGCGACAAAAGAAAAGAGCTGCCGGGATAGAATGCCGAGGTTTTCGAGTATCGTATGCGACTATGTCTCAGAAACCGATGGGCCGAGCAGGCCACGAAGCGTCTGGATTGTGGTTCTGGCCGCCGTTTCGGAATCGGGCCAGGGGAACGCTTCGGCCGAAAGATAGCCCTCGTAACCAATTTCCTTGAGGGCGACGAGAATCGGGGTAAAATTCAGCTGTCCATTTCCGGCCGGCCGACGATTCGAGTCGACAAAGTGGACATGCCCGACGTATTGTCCGGCATCGACGAGTGCCTTCGCCGAATCACTTTCCTCAATGTTCATATGAAACAGGTCTGCAAGGAGAAGAACATTCTCCAGTGAGGCGCCTTTCAGGAATGAGACACCGTCGGCAAGTCTGTTGCAGAAATTGGTCTCGTAACGATTGAGTGGCTCATAGATCAGCGGGACGTCGAACTTGCCGGATTTCTCGGAGAGTTTTCGCAATGATTCCGCCAGCCAGGCAGACCCCTGTTCTTTTCCGGTTGCCGGAGTCCAGCGTCCCTGCATGGAGCCGATAATTGCAGGGGCTCCGAATTCTCCACCGAATTGAATCATACCAGTCACAAACTCGATGGCTTGTGACCGTCTGGAAGAATCTGCGTCACTGAGGCTGAGTTGATGCATCACCATTCCGGCCCCGGTGCCGACGGCAGCGACTTTCAGACCTGTTTCATCCAGTAAGGTCTGCAATTCTTTGGGATCAATTGAGTCGGGACCGGGGAGAAAGAGTTCGACGGCATCGTACCCCAACTCAGCGGCGCATCGTATTGAGCCGGGCAGATCGTCGTGAAAGACAAACGGTCCACTTCGTGCCTGAGGGACCAGACTCACAGTGACTGCGGATTGAATCATGGCGGTATGGGTGTCTATCCGGAAATGTCGGTGTCACGGCGATATCGAATACTCATTGCATCGCTTACATATGACATATCGTGCGTCATCGGACTTTCCGGATCGTTCCTGCGAGAGATCAAGGGTGACGACGGGCTTTATTTGAGTGAACCGGCCCAGTCTGGCTGATCGTCAGTCTCATGGGAAGCCGGGCTGATTGTGGCCTTGGCCGCCGGCTCTTCTGCTGCGAGTTGAACAGGCTCTTCACGCATTGGTTTTGGAGCAGCAAAGGCGACATAGTGCGGGAGTTCTTCTTGTGTTTGTGCGGCAACTCCGGTCGTGGAATCTTTCACTTCTTTCTGAACCGAGCCTGATCGATATGGTCCGACTCCGGCAACGAACCAGTTGCTATCGGTGGAGGAGGAGAGCGTTGTTCCACCGGTTCCGAGAATGGCATTGGTTTTCGGGTCGTAAGCGACCAGCCCCAGCTTTGCGACCGCATCCTGGCGACGCCGCTCTGCGACTTTGAGTTCCGGTACCGTCAGCATGCCGGGCAGGGCAATTTCCGGGGTTCCGAGGAAGGTGTTGGAGAAGTTGGTTCCGACGGCACCAGCCCGCATTTCAACGACAACATCGGCTTTGGCAACGTCATCCACAAGAAGAGCACCTGCCGTCAGAAGACGGTGCCGGGTCGATGCGATGATATAGTTCTTGTCGACACAATCCATATATTTATCTTGCAGGAAGACGTTTGACCCGGCAAAGTAACTGAAGTTCACTTTATCCAGCGACTGGTCGACGGCATTCGCCAGCAACAGTTGCTCGATGGACGTTCTGGCTGTGTTGGAACTGGAGCCCGTCGCACAGCCCAATGCCGACACGACCAAAAGGCACAATGAACATCCAACTCGAATAACAAGTTCACGATTCATTACAATGACTCGAATGCCCGACTGATTCAATAAGGAGAATGGTAAGATTCTCTGCGTCAATTTTGCTTTAGCGAGACGCTATAACCCTGCAGCAAAAATCAGGTCAATGTCGATGCCGCGAAAGACCGTCCGTGACGACAATATTGAGTTTTTGCATGGTGAAAAGTCGCAGAATTTGCCGTTTTACACCTACGTTCCTGGAGTGACGCCGCATCCTCAAAGCGTGCATCAGGAGACAGTTCCATTCGCGCAGGCACTGGAGCGGGGACGAATTCTGTTTAACCACGGGTTCTATTGGGAAGCTCATGAAGCGTGGGAGCAGGGATGGATTACGGCGGGGCGAACCGGCGAAATCGCGGACCTGATAAAAGCGTTCATCAAACTGGCCGCCTGTGGCGTGAAGTGTCTGGAACAGAATGAATCGGGGGCGATTCGGCACGCCACCCGGGCGGTGCAGCTGTTCAGCGGATCGATGAATTCCGCAACTCTTCCGGAGATGTTGAGTCGGGAGAATCTCTCGATACCGTTGGAGAGGCTGATCTCATACGGGGAGAACCTGAGTAAGCATCCGCCGATCGCAACTGCGCAACAACGGGAGTCGGCACGAACCGGCGGAGTTTTGTTGCTGGGAGAATTACCTGACGAAACAAGAAACCCCGCAGAGAGTTGATCATTTCTCTCTGCGAGGTCAATTCGCTCTAGATCGCCAGAAATGATCTGGCCGGGGTGTCCGGAATGGAACGTCTAATTCGTGTGCCACTGCTCTGTGAGCAGTGTAAACGTCAGAACCGCTTTCTTTTGTCCAAGGTCTTTCCGCGATCAACATCGTTTTGACATTCGGCACTGCTCGCAGAGCAGTGGCACACAAGACGACTTTTCCTGGATTGTGGCCAGATCGGACAGATGATTTGTGGAGACGCTCTAACACAGGCTCAAGAGCAAATTGCTCTATTTCTTTTCTGGTGGGTTACCGTTGATCCACGGACCGGCCAATGACATATAGGCGGGGTCTTCCAGCGTGCTGCCGTAGTCTCCCGCTTTCCAGCCGGGCACATGGTGTGGCTTGCCGCGTGCCTCTGACAGATCTTCCCACTGCTTCGCCCAGCTTTCTCCGCTCTTGTGAGCTTCGAAGGCGTTGTAGGGACCCCGTTCTTTGTTGTAGTAGTAGACGATTCCGTTCCGGTAGCTTTGGGCTCCCAGAATCACAGTGGCGACGGCAGCGGCTCCCAGTTCTGGATCGTTGTTGACCAGTTCCGGTTTTCCGGCTTCGATGGCATCGATCCAGTTGGAGAAGTGAGCGTGGTCGTCTCCCTTTGTCTTCTCCACGTCGAACGTTTCCGCAACGATTTTGCTGTCTTTGGTCACCTGAGGGCGTTCCGGAACGAACTGAATCTTCCCTCCTTCAAAGGTGAAGCTTCCGAAGTGTCCGCGAATACATTGCTGCAATCGGGTTTCCTGAGAACACATGGTGGAAGAAACGAGTCCCTGAACTCCTTCCGGGTAATCAGCGACAACGGTGGCGACATCAGGGACGTCACGACCATCGTACTCCAGGTAGATTCCGCCGGCTCCGGTGACTCGACCCGGGAAACGTAATCCGGTCGCTTTCAGCATGGCGGTGACGCGGTGGACGAACAGGTCGGTGAACATCCCGGACCCGTATGGCCAGAAACGACGCCATTGAATGTAAACTTCGCGGTCGAACGGGCGGTCTTCCGCCAGTCTTTCCTCCACCCCGAGCCAGCGTTTCCAGTCGATGGTCTGCGGGGTCATTTCTTTGGCGAGTTGATAGTATCGCCACTGTCCGATGTTGGAATTCCGGAAGTACTCGGTCTGGAACATCAGCACTTTGCCCAGTTTTCCTTCATCGATCATTGCCCGGGCCTGGTTCCAGCAAGGATTACTGGTTCCCTGAACCCCGACTTGCATCACTTTGCCGGATTTTTTCCAGACGTTGGCAACGTCGATCGCTTCCTCGACCGTTTTGGTCATCGGCTTTTCGCAATAAACGTGCAGACCGGCGTTCAATGAGTCCACGATCTGTTTGCGGTGCCAGTGATCGGGAGTGGCGATCGCAACGGCGTCGAGATTTTCTTTCTCGATCATTTCCCGATAATCAACGTACTTGGCTGGATCGTTTCCGTTTTCTTTCTTGATATAATCCGCCACCTTGTCACGTTGAACGGAATAGACATCGGCCAGGGCAACGAGGTCGATTTTTCGGCCTTCGTTCTTCAACGCTGCCAATGTTCGGACGTGAGCTCCGAATCCACGCCCACCGGGGCCGATAAAACCGATTCGCAGTCGTTGATTGGCGTCCTGGGCTCGAGCGGGGGCTGTTGACAGGAGCGTCATTGCTCCGGCAGCGACGGAAGAGGTCTGAAGAAAACTTCGACGATTGACAGGTGAGCTCATGACGATTGACAGGTGAGCTCATTTCGTGTCCTCTTGAGGATGATTTGAAATCCGGCGGGAACAGTGCATTTTCCCCTTGGTAAGGGGAGCGCACATTCCTCTCAACAGTATCGGTCTGGCTAATGAGTCGCAACTCGGAAACGGAAGTCCTTTCCTCTTCATTCACTCCTTTGCTGAATGTTGTCTTGTATGCACCGGATATCCCCCAGAACACCGGCAATATCGGGCGTAGCTGCGTCGCGGTCGGGGCGAAGCTCTGGCTGATCCGTCCACTCGGATTTGTGATGGACAGCCGGTATCTCAAACGGGCCGGGATGGATTACTGGGAACATGTCGACTGTGAAGTGGTCGACAATTGGGAACAACTGCTGACCCGACTTTCGGAATCGGGCTCACCGGTCGGCCAGTTCTGGTTCTTGACCAAGTTCGCAGAGAAACTGGTCTGGGAAGCGAATTTTCAACCGGGAGACGTTCTGGTCTTCGGAAGTGAGTCACGGGGATTACCGGAATCTCTGCGACTGGCCCATCAGGAAACCTGCCTGAAGCTGCCGATGTACGATCAGGTGCGCAGTTTGAATCTGGCGAGTACCGCGAACACGGTAATGTATGAAGCAGTTCGTCAGATTGGGGGACTGCCTCTGAAGTGACGGAAAATTCGAAAGAGGGAAATTTCAGAGGAACCACGGAATGAACGGAAGACACGGAAATGAAGAGGGGGAGACGGCGATCTACTGAAAACAGACGGTCGTTTCAGTGATTCACCGAATCTCTTCATTACCCGTATTCTTCATCCTTGTTCCGTGATTTCCGTCTTTTCCGTGGTGAATCACCCGGGCTTTACAACAACTCCAGCGTCGGCATTGACGGGCGTTCGAGAAGATTTTTGGCGATTCCCATGGCGACGTTGCTGGCAATGCTCAGCAATTGCTCCCGTACTGGACTCTCCTCATCAAACAGAAACGCCATGCGTCCTTCGTCTCCGTGTTCCCGGATGATGGCATTGGAAGGGAGTTCTCCGAGGAAGGGAACTCCCATGGCTTCGGCTTTCGCCTTGGCTCCTCCTCGTCCAAAGATTTCACCGGTCATGTTCTCGACCATTCCCAGTACCGGAATTTTGACAGTGTTGAACATGGAGATCGCCTTGCCGGCATCCAGCAGGGCGACCTGTTGCGGAGTACAGACCACAACGGCACCGGCCAGTGAAACCATTTGCGAGAGTGTCAGCGCGACATCTCCGGTTCCGGGGGGCATGTCGACGATGAGATAGTCGAGTTCTCCCCATTCGGTCTGCTGCATGAACTGAGTCAAGGCTTTCACCAGCATCGGTCCACGCCAGATGACCGCCTGATCGGGATCAACCATAAATCCCATGGAGATCACCTTCAATCCGTGAGCTTCGACCGGTTCAATCCGTTCAAAGGTTCGTCCGTCCTGTGTTCGGTATTGCCGAACTTCCGGTTGCCCTGAGGCACCGACTAGGTGAGGGACACTTGGGCCATACACGTCGGCATCCATCAGTCCGACCTTGGCTCCCCAGTGTTGCAGACCATAAGCAATCGAAGTGGCGACGGTCGATTTCCCGACCCCTCCTTTACCACTTCCGACCGCAATCACGTTCTTGATTTTCAAACCGATGTTTCCACCGGAGTCTTTCCCTTTCACCACGGCAGTGATGTTCACATCGACATTCGTGATGTCCGGAAAAGCAGTCTTCACGGCCTGTTGAATTGCTGCCGTCAAAGCTGCGCGGGCGGGATAAGCGGGGGTTGGAAGTTCGATTGAAACGACAGCATTGTTTCCATCGACAGAGGCTTCCCGAACCATTTTCAAATGGGACAGTGAAAACTGTAAAACCGGATCAATAACGGAACCAACGGTTCCCAGAATGTCCGCGGAAGCGGGCATGGCGTGTACTCTCTTTTCAAATAGTCAGAAGAAACAATTCAGGCGGAATCAATGCCGTCGGGTGACCTGTTCCTGTCAATCCGGATGATTTACCACGGAAAAGACGGAAATTACGGAACAGGGATGAAGAAAACGGGGCGTGGAGAAATTCGGTGATTCATTGAAGTGACAGTCTGGTTTCAGCACATTGCCCACTCTCCTCTTCGGTTCCGTGTTTTCCGTTCTTCCTCTGCATTCTCTGGGTTAATGAGTGATGGTATTACTTTGCTGGTTCTGGAATGGGCTTGAGTTTCTCCAGAACGATGGGCTTCACTCCACTTCCTTCGTAACCGGGAAGTGGTTGGCCGTTCTCTCCCAGTTTACCGACGGTCCACAAGGTTCCCCGAGCAACAACATCAAGCCATTCCGGAGTGTTGATCGTGTCGTTGTGATGTCCCAGCGATGTTCCAAACACACGGGCTTTCCCAAAGGTATTCACCCAGATCACCGGATGGTCTCCTTCCGAATCGACTCCCGGAGCAACGGCCAGAGGAGTGCAGTTCGGCCAGACTTTCTCGATGACATACAGTTCCCCGTTGGGGGTATTCCACTTTTCCGGAAAGCCGATCAGAACAGGGTGCTCCACATCCAGACGGACGACCTGCTCCGGACGGTGTTTTTCATGCCGCTTGGACGTGACTCCAATCAACTCCCGCCAGGAATCGGCCGCACCGGATGTGCGATAACTGTGCAAGGAACAATGGACAATCACGGCCGGAACACCGTCGAAGTGCGCTTTGGCGATCCCTTTGACAAAGTCGGGATCGGTCACCGCTCCATAACATTCATTATGGAGAATCACGTCATACCCTTTGGCCCAGTCGGGATTTTTATAGGTCGGAACTTCGAAATCCCGCTTGTCCCCTTCGTGATGGATGATAGTCCATTCGATGTTGGCCCGTTGACTGAGTCCTTCTGAAATAATCCGCTTCTGGTTCTCATAGTCATGGCAGCACCCTCCGGTGATCATCAGAGCCTTGATCGGTTCCGCAGCGTTCGCAGAGGAACCGGCCAGAACTCCGGCCATCAGCAATAACATCGCGAGTCCTGTGATGGAACCACGACATTGGAGAGCGAGAAGATCGAAAAACCGCATGAATTCTTCCTTATGACATAATCCCCGCAGACCAGACTCATCTCAACCATGGTCTCGCAGCACCATCATGGTGGATTCGTCCTGCTTCATCAACGCCATCGGAGCCTGGGCAGATTCAGACGAGTCGGAGTGAATCACATCTTCTTTCCGGAATGGGACTTCAAAGATGGTCGTGACACCGTGTCCTTTGGGGGAATAGCCTTTGCGGATTTGCACCCGCCAGACCAGAGATCCCTTCAGCTTTTCAAACCCTTCATCATTCGATGCAAGATAGGTGATGTACGATTCCCCGGGCTTTAACTCTTTTCCCAGTTCCTGATCTTTGAGATCCCAGTCCCCTTGAGTCGGGAGTCGGTAAAGCTGCACCGACTCGGCCGCACGAGAGGTGGCTCCCTGCGAGGTGATGTACTGATTCGTAAAGTCCCGGTTTTGTTTCGCCTTCGAAATCCAGCGAAGAACCAGTTGCCGGTCGAGCGGGGCGATGGTCTGTGAATCAGACACATTCGTCACCTTCAGCCAGAGTTTCCAGGCTGGATCACTGGGGGGCTTGACCCGTTTGGGGTTCCCACTGTAATGCACGAACTCAAGCGGTTCTTCTGTGATTTTAATGGGTTCAATCAGAATGTTTCCGAATCGCTGCTGTTGGCCAAGTGGAATGGAGTGGCCGCGCGGCAGCTTCATGTTTGCGGGAACATAGGACAGGTTTTCTGCTTTTTCACTGGGAAGATCAGGCAGGCTCTCCAGTTGATGAGGGCGGAATGTCTGTGTCAGGTCCTTGATCAGCATCAACAGGAAGGCCAGTGTGATCGTGACCGCGTACATCGCCAGAAAAATTGTGACGAGTCGGCCTTTGCCACTTGTGGGACCTGTGGCTTCTTTCTTGCCGGAAGCTTTCTGGCTGGGACGGGAGGAACCCGATGGCTCATCATTGCCGAAGGAGAGGGAACTCCCAAAAGGAGATGCTGCTACGGCCGCGCCGGCGCCGATGATCGCAGGGGAAAAGCCAGATGACTCATTTGTTTTTCCGGAATCATTGGTCGGCGGCGAACTGAGGACTTTCTCTGGAGTTTCTCCAAGCGTTCCTTCCGTCGTTGTCTCGGGATGGGGCAGAATAACCGGTTCTACAATCACGGTGTCGGAGAGCAGTTTCGGATCACACTGCTTCGGTTTTTCTTCCCCTGAATCAGAAGAGTCGTCTGATGAGGTTTCGGAGGAAGATTCCGTGGAGCCCTCCAGCGTGGCCTCTGGTTTCGGCTCAATGACCGTCTGTTCATCAAAAGTACCGACTTCCGAACCGACTTCAGGCTCGGTTTCAACACCGGCGTCATCGGCAATCATTTCAGCATCACTGTCGGTGTCACTGTGGGTATTACTGTCGGTTGTTTCGTGATCGGCAACCTCCTCCGCAGCCAGACTCACAGACTCTTCATCGGCAGAGGGATCCGTCGATGGCGGTTCATCAGACGTGGAATTCGGTGAGGAAAAATCTTCGTCGGGAGTTGCGTCAGAAACCCCGCTCAGAATTCCTCCTGGGTTCAGGTCGCGATCCCGCAGAATCAATGTTGATCCGTCGGATGCATTCGGCACTGGGGGGGGGATGTCGTCATCGTTGAGAAACGATTCGGAGTCTTCCTCCAGAGGAAGATCTCCTTCGAATGTCTCAGCAAACTGCGGCGGACGGAATGGCGGGGCCGGGAAAATCGGTCCCGCAGCAGGAGGAGTTGGTTCCTTTGGCCCTTTCCCCGGATTTCCGATTCCCTGTTTCAGCCAGTTGAAATCTGGTGTTTTGTCGTCACCACTCATATTGATTGACTCCGCATCAAGATCGTGCCCGTGCCCTTCATGACCTGCTTTGTGGTTCGATGACATTCAACCTGCAGACTGCGTCAACATCAAAATGACGCACCGAACCGAATGGATTGTGAAATCTTTTCAGCAATCTGTCGAATCGTGGGAAACTCTTTGGCGGAATGATTCCAGGGGAGTGGTCCCCAGACTGGAAGATCGGTCATCTTGCGAAGAACACTCACATTCGACATGCCTGATTCATCATCCCGTTCCTGTGCAGAGTTGACAACGATCCCCAGGGGAGAAAGCGATAAGTTTCTGATGGATTCCAGCGTCAGCAGCGTGTGATTGATCATTCCGAGACGATTGGCTGCCACGAGAAGTACCGGAAAATTCAGGTCGCGAGCCAGTTCGGCGACCGTTTCCCCCGTCGCGATCGGAGAACGCCATCCGCCAACTCCTTCGACCAGCAGAAACTCGACCTGACCCAGCCAGGCATTGATTCCGGTCCGCAATTGCATTGAATTGACAGAGGTTCCCTCCAGACTCGCCGCAACTGGTGGAGCCAGTGGAGCGATAAATCGCTGTGGGCAAATCATCTCCCGGTCAGTTGAGAGAGGTAATGTCGCCGCCAGTTTTTCGATGTCTTCCCAGATCCAGTTTTCGCGTCCCCCTGGAGCGGGGTCTCTCTCGCTGATTCCCCCTGAGCAGACCGGTTTATACAGACCGACAGAATGCCCCATCCCCTGAAATACCGTGGAAAGCTGGCAGGTCACATAGGTTTTTCCCACGCCGGTATCAGTTCCGGTGATGAAGATTCCGCGTGTTAACATTGCTGAGTGAATATTCTGTGATAAAGAATGTTGTCGCTGTGGTGAATGAAGAAACCACGAATGGGACGAATCATACGAATGAAATTCAAACTGGAATATTGATTTTAATCGCTCTTTCTCAACCGGGGAATATATTAAAACTCACGGTCAATTGTTTTCAGAAAGGAGCCAACAGATCTCTGGCAGCACTGTAAAACCGGTCTGTACAGTTTATCAGGAATAGGCGTGTTGCGAGGCTGCGTGACCGGTGGGATCGGTTTATCCGGTTTATTCTGCTGGATTCCTGTATCAAAGTGGTCTCCAGTTTTTCGCTTCCGGTTTGCAACCACAATTCCCGATCCGATTGGCAAGCCTGCCGGCGCCGGTTACATTGAACGTTTGCTGATTCCTGTGTTTTCTCATCATTTCTGATTTGGAACTGATTTCATGCCGATTGACTGGCGACCGCTCCTGGAGATTGTTGAAACTCACGAGCGATTCGTAATTACCAGCCATGTCCGGCCGGACGCGGATGCAATTGGTTCGGAAATCGGACTCGCCTTGTTCCTGCAGAATCGCGGGAAACAGGTTCGCATCATCAACCCCTCGCACACTCCGAATCATCTCAAGTTCCTTGATCCCACCGATCTGGTTCAGAAAATCGGAGGGGAGATCACCATCGAATCGGTGTGCGATACTGACGTTCATATCATTGTCGACACCAGTGCCTGGCAGCAGTTGCAGGATGTGGGCCCGGCGTTGCAGAAGACAGCAGCCAGGAAGGTGGTCATGGACCATCACCTCAGCTCCGATGATCTGGGAGCTGTCGAATTCAAGGACGTGACCGCTGCGGCCGCCGGAGTGCTGGTCACCGAGTTCATTGAATTCTGTGGCGATTCCTTCTCCCATCCTCAGGCGGACGCCTTGTACGCCGCGATTGCGACCGACACCGGGTGGTTCCGTTTTCCGAATACCGACGCACGCACACTGCTGACCGCCGCACGACTCGTTGAGCGTCACGTTCGTCCGCATACCATTTATCGTCTGTTGTATGAACGGTCGTCGCTGGCCCGATTGAAACTGCATTCGATTGTCCTGAATCGAGTGGCGGTGGCCTGTGATGGGAAACTGGCCCACACTCTGGTGACCCGACTCGACTTCTCAGAAACCGGCGCTCACCCGTCGGATACGGAAGATCTGGTGAATACCTGCCTGAGTATCGCTGGTGTCGAAGCCGCGTTTATTCTGGTGGAACAACCAGACGGTCGGGCCAAAGGGAGTCTTCGCAGTCGGTCTGACGTCAATGTCGCCGCGATTGCAGAGCAGTTCGGAGGGGGAGGGCATCGTCAGGCCGCCGGAACAATGCTGCCGGGCCCCCTTCTCACCGCGCAGGCCACACTGCTCACCGCCTTTGAAGCCGCGTTTGCTCCCCAGATCCCGTCATAATGGGAAATGTCAGGTTCTTTGATTTTTGGTAACAGCTTAGCGGTCTGAAGCTGTCAGAGGCCAATTTGCTGTCGAGGGATGATTTTTACCGCAAAGACGCCAAGATCGCGAAGGGGTTGGAAATCATGAGTGAGTCATCTCCTCCAACCAGTCTGTCTGGTCAAAATGGCCTGAATTACGTGTGGAAGAAACCAC
>Ga0182745_1000674_pt1 | contig 36149 bp, 23 predicted proteins | sample eDN3rd30CKraftBY_FD_128523 | JGI IMG/M metagenome (GOLD analysis project Ga0182745, IMG submission 128523) | Enriched backyard soil microbial communities from Emeryville, California, USA - eDNA 3rd pass 30_C Kraft BY (version 2) (version 2) | ecosystem: Environmental > Terrestrial > Soil >...
CCCGCGACACCTGGCTGATGGATTGCGGGGTCTCGCGGATGGTGAGCGGCAGCCGAGAGGTGGTGACCTCGCCGATGCGCGCGCCATCCACGGTGACGTTCTCTATGGTTGACGAATCCCCGGCGGCAAAGCCAGCCCCAGCCATTACGGGTCCTCCGCTGAGCGCGAGGGTGCTGCTCAGCAATGTCAATGCTGTGCTGGCGGGACGAAGGAAGGGGGCGGAACGGCGGACAGTGCGCATCGTGGCTCTCGATTCGAATCCATGAGGGAGGGCCGATGCGCGGCGGCGATCATCGCTGTGTTCGGCTTGCCGGTGGCCGGCCAGTCGAGTCATTAATAATAATGATTCTTATTCGCGACCACAAGCGGGATGGCTTGCTGGATGAGGGTGAATTTAAATTGTGTATGAACGATTATTTTAGAAATTATATTCTTATAGAAGAGCACTAGTAATAAGCAGATTGTGTGATAGGTCGATAACTTGCAACCAAATGTCAGGGCGGCTCCTCTACCATTTCTCCACCTGAAGTCGTGGGTTACGACGCACGGCTCGATGTCAAGGGGGAGCAAGCAATGCGTACACGATCCGGACGGGTAACACGTCGTAACAACAATAAGAGCCGACGTCTGAGAACCTTCAGCCGCGGTGCGCTGTTCGGCGCGCTGGCCGGCAGTGGCATCGTGGCCATGCCTGGCTACGCGGAGAATCAGTCGACTGCCAAGTCGATCGAGGAAGTGGTCGTCACTGCCACCAAGCGCGCTGAAAGCATCCAGGATGTGCCGCTGAGTATCGCCGCCGTCACCGCCGCCGAAATCGACCGGCGTGGTTTGGTGAGCGCTGAGGACTATCTGCGCGGCATTCCGGGGGTCAATCAAACCACCGATCCGGCGGGCTCGTCGATCATTATCCGCGGCATCGAGACTTCACCCTCGTACCAGAACTTCTCCTCCGGGACGACCGTTGCGACCTACTTCGGCGAGACGCCGACCACGAACTCGGGCGGATTGGCCGCCAATACCGGCGTCGACATCAAGCTGGTGGACATAGAGCGTGTGGAAGTGCTGCGCGGTCCCCAGGGTACGGCGTTCGGCAACTCATCGCTGGGGGGCGCGGTTCGCATCATTCCGGCGGCGCCGAAGCTCAGCGAATTTGGCGGCAAATTGGCTGCCGGATATTCGTCGACCGCCGGTTATGGCGGCGCCAATGACATGGTGCAGGGCGTGATCAACGTGCCGTTGATCAATGACAAGCTGGCAATCCGCGCCACCGCGTATCGGTTCGAAGACAGTGGCATCTATCGCAACAACGCCGCGACGGATCCGGTTATTCAGGCCGCCGCCGCCGAGTATGGCGCCCAGGCATTTGCGAACAATGAAAAGGACATCGGCGCTTCCAAATTTACCGGTGGCCGGATCGCGGCCTTGTTCCAGCCCACCGACGAACTCAAGCTCACGGCCACCTACCTGACCCAGAAGACCGAAATCAACGGTAACGCGCTTGCCAACAGCGGCACCTTCGATCAGGCCATTTTCCAAGTCGGCCCCGAGCACGTCGTGCGCGGACAAAGAGGGGCCATGTCGGATACGGACATCGATCTCGGCAACGTGACTCTGGAATACAACTTCGGCTGGGCGAGCCTGGTGGCCACCTACTCTCACATCGAGAGCGGTGCGTTGAATACCAGTTCCTTCAGTCAATCGACCCCGCTGTGGCCGCTGTCGTACAAACAAGACGGCACACACAAGGAGAACAGCGGCGAGGTGCGCCTGACCTCGCAGCTGGACGGTCCCTGGAATTTTCTGGCGGGTGTCTATGCCGAAGAACTGGATGACACCGCATTCTATGATTATCGCTGGCAGGGCACCGATCCGGAAACCAACCCGTTCGGTGGCTCCTTCGTCGGTGACTACAGCGACGTGCGCAATCTGAAACAGAAGGCTGCGTTCACCGAGGTGTCGTGGAATTTCCTGCCGAAGTTCACACTTACGGGCGGCGCGCGCTTCTACGATTTCAGCCGCCGTTCGAAGGTCGATACCGTCGGCCCATTGTTCGGCGACGACAGTACCGCCTTGCAAGCCGACGCATCGGGCCAGACTTTCCGCGCCAACCTGAGCTATAAGCCCACCGAGGACAGCTTGCTGTATGCGGCCTGGTCGCAGGGCTTTCGTCTCGGCAAGCCCCAGCCAGGATTGCCGCCCAGCCTGTGCGATGCTGACAGCGACGGGCTCATCGACGGCACCAATGTCGCGATCGAATCCACCAAACGGCTCGAATCCGACGATGTCGACAACTATGAACTCGGTGCCAAGTTCAACCTGCTCGACAACCGCCTGGTCGTGTCGGCGGATGTCTTCCGCATCGATTGGAATGGGGTGCCGTTCGGCGTCGCGGCGCCGGCGCAGCCGGTCGGTTGCGGTCTCACCTATAATGCCAACGCGGGTGGCGCCAAGTCCCAGGGCGTCGAGTTCCAGGCCAACTTCTACGCGACGCCGGAGCTGCGCGTGGATTTTGGAGCCTCCACCATCGATGCGGCGCTCACCAAGGATGCGCCGGTCTTGAATGCGTTCGACGGCGACCGGCTGCCCGGTTCTCCCAAGGTCAATGCCAATTTTGCCGTCCAGTATGAGTTCGATGTGGCCGGCTACGAGGCCTTCGTGCGTGCCGATTCGATCTACGTGGGCCGGTTCTATGGTGACTTGCAGGAATCAGCGGCGACCGAAGCTGGCAACTATGTAAAAATCGATCTCAGTGGGCGGGTGATCGTCAAGGATCTCAGCATCGACCTGTACGTACGCAATCTGACCGACCGGGACGAGTTCGCGTTCCGCGGAACCTCCGATACCGGTCGGCCGTTGTATGGCTTCCGTCTGCGTCCGCGCACGGTGGGGGTGCAGCTGAGTTACAACTTCGGCGGAGAATAGGCTTCGATGTCGATCGGTGTCGGCCAGCGGCTGTGTCATGCAAACATGAATCGCCTGTCGGCGCTGTTGCTCGTGGCCACCAGCCTGTGGCCACAGCCGCCTCGAGCCGAGTCGAGCGCCGATGTCGAGCGGTGCGTCTGCGCCATCACGACCAAAGTGTCGCCGACGCGCGATACCTATCATGGGACCGTGGTGGCTGATCCGTATCGCTGGCTCGAGGATTGGACCGATCCAGCCGTCCGGTCCTGGAGCAAGGCGCAATCAGCCTGCGCCCGGCGCTATCTGGATGAGCTGCCGGCCGCGCCGAAGATCCGGGAGCGGCTGACGCAGCTGCTCACGGTGGAACGGGGCACGACTTACACAAGTCCGAAATATCGGGCCGGGCGGCTGTTCATCATTCGCAGAGCACCAGGCGCTCAACAGCCGTCGCTGGTCTGGTTTGCGCATACGGATCTGTCCGGTACGCCCAACGTCATCCTGGACCCGATGCGGTTCGATCCCGGCGGGCAAGCCTCCATCGACTGGTACGTGCCGTCGAACGACGGTGAGCGGGTGGCCATATCCCTGTCATCGGGAGGCTCGGAAGGCGGGACCTTGCGGGTCTTCAATGTGTCCAGCGGCAAGCCGGTCGATGAGCCACCCATCGAAAACGTGAGCAAGGCGACCGCGAGCGGAGATGTCGCCTGGTCCGCCGACGGCCGTGGCTTTTTTTACACGCGCTATCCGCGTGCGGGCGAGCGGCCGGAGCATGAGCTCTCCCTGCATCAGCAAGTCTATTACCACGAGCTCGGTACCTCGCCGGCGACCGATCGCTACGAACTGGGTAAGGAACTGCCGCCGATTGCCGAAATCATGCTGCAGGCGCAGGCCTCGTCAGGGCGCGTCATCGCCCGTGTACAAAATGGCGACAGCGGTCAGTTCCGGTTCTTCGTGCGGGATCCCGACGGCCGCTGGCGGCCGTTTGGCAACTTTGGCGATGGGCATGTCGAACTGGCGTTCGGCACCGGTGACGACCTGTTCGTGCTGACCAAAGCAGGTGCTCCTCGCGGCAAAGTGCTGCGCATGTCGGCCCGGGATCTGAACTTGAGTCATGCGCGGACGGTGGTGCCGGAGTCCGACACGGCCTTGGCGCACAGTTCCTACCAGGACGACCCGCCGGTCATTACCGTTACCAGGAGCGCGCTGCTGCTGCTCTATCAGTTGGGCGGTCCGGCGCAACTGCGCGCTTTCTCGCTGGATGGCAAACCCCGGCCGGGCCCCACCGCGACCCCGCTGTCACAGGTCCTGTCGGTGAACGCGCTGGCGGACGACGAAGCATTGTTCGCTGTCGAATCGTTCGTCACGCCGCCGCGCTGGGCCCATTACAGTGCGCTCACCGGAGCTACCAGACCTTTGCAAGCCGCCGCCGATGGCCCGCGACCGTGGACCGATGTTTCCGTCGAGCGAGAATTTGCCGTGTCGCGCGATGGTACGCGCGTGCCGGTATCGATACTCCGTTTGCGTGGCATGCCCACTCGCGGCCTGCTGCTGACCGGTTATGGGGGCTTCAACATAGCCAGGCCGCCATCGTTCTCGCCGCAAGTGCGCGTACTGCTTGAACAAGGGATCGCCTATGCGGTTGCCAATCTCCGTGGCGGCTCGGAATTCGGCGAGCAATGGCACCGCCAGGGAAGCCTGGAACTCAAACAGAACGTATTCGATGACTTCATGGCGGTCGGCCAATACCTGCTGGACAAAGGGTATGCCCCGAAAGGCAAGCTTGCGATCACGGGAGCCAGCAACGGTGGGTTGCTCATGGGCGCGGTACTGACCCAGCGGCCCCAACTGGCGCAGGCGGTGGTTTCGGGAGTCGGCATCTACGACTCGCTGCGCAACGAGCTGGGGCCGAATGGCGCATTCAATATTCCCGAGTACGGCACGGTGAAGGATGAGCATCTGTTCCGTGCGTTGCGTGCTTATTCCCCCTACCACAACGTGCGTGAGGGCGAGCGCTACCCACCGACGCTGCTGCTCACTGGGGAAAATGACAATCGGGTGAATCCGATGCACTCACGCAAGATGATCGCGCGCCTGCAGGCGGCGAATGCCAGCCACGCGCCGCTGCTGCTCAGGACCAGCGGCAACACCGGTCACGGCTCCGGCAAACCGACTTCCGCTTACGTCGAGGAGCTCACCGACATGTACTCCTTCATCATGAAATCGCTGGACATCCCTTACCGCGCACCTTGAGCGTGAGGCGGTCAGTCAATTTGCGGTTAGTATCAAAGCTTCGTTTTCTTCCACGACTTTGGCGTCGACCAGTGCGCTTAGCGCTGTAACGAATGCGGCTGAATCTCCGATCCGAAAAACCCCGCTGATCTGCACATCTTTCAGGGGGTACGCTTCAAGTCGAATGGGCTTGTTGGCATAGCGATTGTATTCGCGTATTGCGTCAGCCAGCCGCCAGGCCTCAAAGCGCAGCTTGCCTTCACGCCAGGCAACGATCCGCTCGGTCGAGGCACGCAGTGGCTGCGGGGGGACGAGGCTGCCCGTATCGGTATAGGCGGCGGACTGTCCGGCCTGAATCAGTGTCGCCTCGCCGGAACCGGGTGATCGAGGGTTGGGATGCGCAGCCGCGGAAGTTTGCACTGAAACGGTGTTCGCCGTGGCTGATGCGCCTGATTGTTCCTGGGCGGCTGCGGCCTGGCGTGGTTGCGACACCGGCGAGACCTCCACGCGCCCCTCGAGTACGGAGACAGTGATCTGGTCCTGAGCGGTCACGACATTGAATCGCGTGCCAACTGCCCGGGCATAGCCTGAGCCGGCGTGTACGACGAAGGGCCGTTGCGCATCATGCGTGACTTGAAACAGCGCCTCGCCGCGACGCAAATAAATGTCACGCTGGTTGGCCGAGAGATTCACTTGTAGTTGGGTATCGGTGTTGAGCGCCACCACTGAGCCATCGGCAAGCGTAACGACCCGCTGCTCACCGTGTGCCGTCTCGTAAGTTTTGTGGCCGCTCGTGTAGAGCCATAGCCCCAACCAAAGACAGCACGCGGCAATGCCGGCAGCCGCGAGAATCCGGCCTGTTCTCCCCCAGTGGGCTTCAGCATGCCGTGGTTCTGCGGATGGAGCATTCTCGAGGCGATCCAATTCGTCCAGTTCGCACCGCACCAGTTCATCCGAGACCAATGCTCCCGACAGACGCCATGTCGTTTCCGCACGCAGCAAATCCCGGGCATTGTCCGAAGACCGGTCGAGCCATGCGCGTACTGCTTCGCGCTCGTGTTTGGTGAGAGAGCCCGAGCGCATGCGCACGACCCAATCGACACCACTCGTGGGCTCAGTCTGTGATCGATTGCTGTTCCTGGACCACAACTTCATGTGGCATCTCCCTCGAACAATTCGTCCTTCAGGTGCGCGAGCGCCAATGCAAGATCACGCTCGACCGTACGGGTGGTGACGCCCAGCCGCTGGGCGATTTCGACATGGGAAAGGGCGCGAAAGCGATGGAGCAGGAAAACGCGGCGCGCCCGTGTCGGGAGAATCCTTAGTGCCCGGGTAAGCTTTTCGAGCGCTTGTTCTACGAACACGAACTCCTCGGCCGACGGTTCGGCCGGATGGAGTTGCTGATTCAGGACCTGCAGGGCGATGGTACGCTTGGTGTCCACATGTTTGCGGCGGGCTGCATCGATCACCAAATTGCGGGCGATGACCAGCAGATAGCCAAGCTGAGAGCTTACCCGCGGGCGCTCACTGGCTTCCAGCAGACGCAGGTACGCTTCCTGCACTATGTCTTCACTGTCCGCCGAGGTTCGGCCAATGCGCCGCACGAATCGTTTCAACGCGGAGGGATCCCATCCTTGCGCTGCGCGTTCTTCCGGCGCGGCAGGCGTCTGATCGAATGGGGCGGATTTTGGGCGCATCTGAATCGCTGGGCTCGAACTCGACTCTAGTAAAGACGTTTTAGACGCCCCGACCCGACAAATAAAGAGTCGGGTGCCGCTTCGTGTCGGGCACGTGCTCGAACTCCGTCTTTACCCTTGAAGACCGGCACATCGCAGCGTGCGAGGCCGTTGGAACAACGATGAAATGGGGGTACTGATGCGCATCCGGAGCAAGTCACGCACGATACAGGTTGCCATCCTGGTGGCTCTGGGCATGGCCGCCCATGGCGTTGCGGCGCAGCACACTGAACCCAGGCATGCCTTTCAGGTGGATATTCCGGCGCAATCGTTAGGGGATGCCCTGAAGGCCCTGGCCGACCAGGGCGACTTTCAGATCCTGTTTACCGCCGAGGCGGTCAAGAACCACGTCGCCCCGAAGGTGGCGGGCAGAATGGATGTGGCCGAGGTCCTGAAGCTGTTGTTGGCGAAGACTGACCTCGAATACATTTTCACCGGCGAGGCTTATGTGGTGCGCTCGCGTAAGGTCGCGACGCAGGAGCCCCAGGCGGCGGCTACCCAGCAAGCCGCCGACCCGGCCGGTGAGATCGCCATCGACACGATCACCGTTACCGGCAGCCGGATTCTGCGTGATGGCTTCGCGACCCCGACGCCGGTAACGGTGGTGGGGGCGGCGGATCTCGAAAGTCGCGCCACGACCAACGTGGCCAATTATCTGAACGATCTGCCCGCGTTCGTACCCACTCAGACGCCTACCACCAACAGTGCGGCGACGGGAGGGGCCGGAAACTATCTGAACCTCCGATCGCTCGGTGGCGAACGCACTCTGGTACTGGTCGATGGGCGACGCCATGTTCCCACGACCAGCGTCGGCACCGTCAGCATCAACTCCATTCCGGCGCTGCTGATCGATCGGATCGAAGTAGTGACGGGCGGTGCTTCGGCGGCCTACGGTTCCGATGCCGTGGCGGGAGTCGTCAATCTGATTTTCGACCATGACCTGGAGGGGTTTCGCGGTGAAGTCCAGGGCGGCATCTCGGAACGGGGCGACAACGAAGAATGGCGGGCCGCGCTCGCCTTCGGCACCAGCTTCGCCAACAGCCGGGGACATTTCTCGATCGCGGCCGAGGCGTTCGACAATGCCGGGGTCCAATATCAGCGTGATCGGGACTGGGGCGCCCGTGACTGGGGCATCATTCTCAATCCTCGCTACGCGCCGGGCAATGGTGAGCCGCAGAAGGTTCTGAGGCCGAACACGGGGCTGGCGATTGCGAGCGAAGGCGGGCTCATTCTCAGCGGTTCCCTGGCCGGACTGCAGTTCATGCCGGATGGCACGCTGGCTCCGTTCAACCCCGGCCAGTCGGCACCGGGGGGCATCATGGCCGAAGGCGGTGACGGCCCGTACACCGGTGGACAGGCGGTTTTAGCGGTGCCATTGAAGCGCCACAATATCTTTGCCCGCGCACGCTACGACCTGACCGATGACGTTACCGGCTTTCTCGAGGCGTCTTACGCACAACAGGAATCGAACAACCAGAATCTGGTTCAACCTTTCAGTTTCGGCAGCTTGTTCATTCAGGCCGACAATGCATTTCTTCCCTCCGCCGTCCGGGCTCGGCTCGCTCCAGGCGAGCCCGGATTCATTTTCAGCCGCCTGCACACCGATTTCGGCTTCGTCGAGGCGAACGATGAAGTCAAGACGAGGCGCGCGGTGGCGGGGCTGCGAGGAGAGCTTGCCGGCGGTTGGAGCTGGGATTTCTACTACCAGTACGGCAAGAGCGAGCGCGAGAACATCGATCCCGGCAATGTGGTGATGGGGAACTTCGCGCTGGCGGTGGATGCGGTTGCCGACCCTGTCAGCGGCGCGCCCGTTTGCCGCTCCGGTGCCACCGGTTGCGTACCCATCGATTTGTTCGGTTTCGGCGCGCCCTCGCAAGCCGCGCTCGACTACATCCATGGCACGGCAAGTGTGTTCACTGAGGTGGAACAGGATGTCGCCGCCGCCAGCATGCAAGGCAGTCCGTTGGATACCTGGGCGGGGCCGCTGTCGGTCGCCTTCGGCGCGGAGTATCGCAAGGACTCGGTGGACACGACGGTCGATGCCATTTCCTTGAATGACGGGTTCATGATCGGCAATCAGAAGCCGGTGAAGGGCTCTATTTCGGTGAAAGAGGCCTTCGCCGAAACGGTGATTCCGCTGCTGTCAGGGCTGCCGTTCGCACAGCGGCTCGAAGTGGACATGGCGGCGCGCTTGACCGATTACAGCACGAGCGGTTCCGTTACCACCTGGAAGGTGGGCGTGTCACATGCTTTCAACGACTCTGTACGTATTCGTGCGACGCGTTCGCGCGATATCCGTGCACCCAATGTATTCGAGTTGTACAGCAAATCGGGTACCGGCTTCTGGCCGATCACACACCCGGTGACTGGCCAGAACCTGTTGGTACGCTCCACGCTCCTGCCCAATTTGGATCTCGTGCCCGAGGAGGCGGATACGACGGTGCTAGGCATCGTGCTGCAGCCAGCATTCATTCCTGGCCTGCGTCTATCGGTGGATCACTTCGACATCGAGTTGCACAATGCCATCGGCCAACTCAGCGCTCCGGAAATCCTCGATCGTTGCGTAGCTGGAGCCACGGAGCTGTGCGGGTTCATCGTGACGGATGAGCAGGGCGTCATTACCGCCATCAATCGTTCGCAGCTCAATCTGGTGCGGCGTCGTATCCGGGGTGTGGATTTCGAGGCGCAGTACTCCTTGCCGCTCGCCAGCCTGGGTTTGAACTCCAACGGCGTCCTGGCGCTGCGCCTGTTGGCAACCTACATGTCCGAGTTGTCGTACGACGACGGAGCCGGGCGGGTCGACCAGGCGGGCGCCCTGGCAGGGCTGCCGCGCTTGCGTGGGTACGGCAGCGTCAGTTATGCCGACGGGCCGTTCGTTGCCCACTTGGGGGCTCGCTACGTCGGCTCGGCGAGCCGCGACCGGACGGACTTCGCGCTGGAGTTCCAGCCCGAGCGTTTTCCCGCCCAGGTGTATGTCGATGCGTCGGCGCAGTACTCGATCATCGACACTCCGCAGCATAAGGTGCGGTTGTTCGGCGGCGTCAACAACCTGTTCGACAAGGACCCGGTGCTGACGGGAGTGGATGCGTTCTTTTCGTTGGCGACCAACGCCAGGTATTACGATGTGATCGGCCGTTCTTACAACGCCGGCGTTCGAGTTCAGTTCTGATCTGACGGAGCCGGGAATATGAACTGCCTCATTCACAGGTCGATGATCTGGTGTGGTGCCGCGCTGTTGGCGCTGTGCGCCACCTGGGCTCATTCGGCTGCGCCTACCCAAGTGCTGCGCTTTTCAGAGCCGCTGCAAGGTGAGTTCAAGGCTGGGGAAACCAGCAACTTCTCCTTCGATGTTCAAGCCGCTCAGTTCGTGCACGGCTTGATCGACTCGCCCGTTGCCAATGGATTGACAGGGCAGGTCATCGAGCCCAACGGTAGGACTTTGCGCGTGACTCATGGTGGGCTGGTCGCGTTCGTCGCGCGGGAGCGCGGCCGTTACGAACTGCGGCTCACCAATTCGACCGGGCAGGCCGGTGCTTTCAGTCTGACGCTCTCGACTACGCCAGTGCTTGCGGCAGCGAGCCCGGCTGCACGGCAAATCCTCAGCCCGCGGCTACAGGCTCAGGCTGACAGGCTGGCGGCTGGGGATGCCGATACGACAGCGTTCTGGTCGGTGATCGCCAAGGAAGGCACGCCGCTCATCGAGAAGCAAGGCAACGATTTCCTGGTCACTCTGCTATGGCGCGGTGATGCCCATACCGACAGTGTGAAAGTGACGTGGTCGCTGTTTCATGTCGCGCCGGTCATCGATCTGGCTCGCCTGGGCCGGTCGGATATCTGGTTCAGGTCCTTCCGGTTTGCGCCGGGCACGAGATTCAGTTATCAGATGATGCCCGACGCTCCCGTCGTCCAGGGGCCGGCAATGGTACGGGCGTTGGCGCTGATGAGTGTCGCGCAGGCCGATCCGTTGCATCATGAGTCGGCACGGCCCGGCGCCGATGCCCGGCCCGCGTCGATGTCCGTGGTCCAACTGCCACCACGTATAGCGCCTTCCGAGTGGACTGCCGCTCGTCCGGATGTTCCGAAGGGGCAGGTGAGTGCTTTCCAGCTGAACAGTGAGAGCACCGGGAGCAGCAGGCGCATTTCCGTCTATACGCCACCCGATTATCGCCAGAAGTGCGGTCCTTATGGGTTGCTGGTGCTACTCGACGGTTCCGCGTACCAGACCATGATTCCGGTGCCCACGATACTGGACAACCTGATAGCGGCACGACGCATCGAGCCCTTGATCGCGGTTTTCGTCGACAACCCTTCGGTGGAAGGGCGGGCTGCGGATATGTATCCGAACGCCGCCTTCACAAAGTTCGTGGCCTCGGAGCTGATGGGGCGTATTCGTGAGCAATTCGCCGTGACGCGTGAACCCGGTCGAGTGGCGATCGGCGGTTTCAGCCTCGGGGGCCTGGCGGCCACCCACATCGCCTGGCGCCGCCCCGAGATTTTTGGTGCGGTGCTGTCGCAGTCGGGCTCCTTCTGGTGGTCCAACGCGGCCATCAAGGCCGGCAGAGGCGATCCGATCCTGACGGAAGGACCGTTGCTGGATCCGCGGATCGAATCGTTCGAGCTCGTTTCCATGATGGCCAACGCGCCCAAGGTTCCCATCCGGCTTTATTTGCAGGCTGGCTTGTATGAGGGGGATCTGCTCACCGGTAACCGTTTCATGAAGGACGTGCTGTCCGCGAAGGGATATCAGTTTCAGTACCAGGAATTTCCCGGGGGTCACGATGCAATCTTCTGGCGGGAGTCCTTCGCCGACGGGTTGTTGTCGCTTATGGGAACACGGGGTGCCAGTTCGGCGGCGAGTTGTGGTTCCGGAGTCGGCGCGCGGGCTGCCGGGGCGCAGGCTTCCGTTCCTCGCCGTTGAACGGATACATCGAGATGCCACTCTTCGTGCGCATATGGGCGGCAGTCGCGATCGCGCTGTCATGGACGATGCCGACTTTCGCTCAGAGCGCCACGGGCGCGGGCCGTGAGCTCACGCCGGCCGACGTTGAAGCCTGGCTGGATGGGCTCATGGACTATGCGATGGTCCGGGGAAGCATCGCCGGCGGAGTCGTGGTGGCAGTGAAGGACGGCGGCGTCTTGCTGCAGAAGGGATACGGCTATGCCGATGTGGCGCAGGCGATACCGGTCGATCCGCGGCGAACACTGTTCCGTGTAGGATCGATTTCGAAGCTGTTTACCTGGACCGCGGTGATGCAACTCGTCGATCAGGGCAAGATCGACTTGGACCGTGACATCAACCGGTACCTGGATTTTCAGATTCCAGCCGCGTTCGATCGACCTGTAACGATGCGTCATCTGATGACGCACACCGCGGGTTTTGGCGAACAAATAAAGGGCACAGTGGCCGCGGCGCCAGGCCAATTCCGATCCCTGGAACAATACGTCAAGTCCTCGCTTCCAAAGCGGATCTCTCCACCAGGTGAAGTACCGGCGTACAGCAATTATGGCGCCGCCCTGGCTGGCTACATCGTCCAGCGGGTCTCAGGAGAAGAATTCGACGACTACCTGGATCGGCACGTATTGCAGCCGCTCGGCATGCGGCACGCCACCTCGCACCAACCGGTGCCGATCTGGCTGACGCCGGACCTGTCACAGGGTTATCGGGTCGCATCGGCCAAGCCACTGTATTTCGAGCTTATTCCCTCGCCCATGGGAGGTGTCTCCGCAAGTGGTGCCGACATGGCTCGCTTCATGATCGCGCACCTGCAGGCGGCGAGTGGTAACGGGCGGTTGTTATCGCCGGGAGCCGCTCGCTTGATGCATTCGCCAGCATCCCGACCAGTGCCGGCGGTAACCGGGGTGACTCTGGGATTCGCGGTGGATCGCGAGGCCCGACCGGTCATAGGTCATGGCGGAGACACGCAGGTATTCCACAGTACTCTGAAACTATTCCTCGCCGACCAGGCGGGGTTGTTCGTCTCGTTCAACAGTACCGGGAATCGTCGTGCCGCGGCCGGATTGCTCAAAGGGATCTCCGAAGGGTTTGCGGAGCGCTATTTCCCCACGCCCGCCCCGGTGGTATCGCAGAGCCGGAGCGCCTTGCCGCATGGCCGGCAACTCGCCGCCGCCGGACCCTATGAGCGCTCGCGTGGGCGGGCCGATTCCGTGTTGGGGCGCTTATCCGGCCTGTTCGGCCAACAGCAAATCATTGCCCATGGTGACGGCACGATCACGCTGACTGGCGCGCTCGGCTTGAACGGTGAGCCCAAGCGATGGACTGAGATCCAGCCCCATGTGTGGCAGGAGATCGGTGGGACGCAACGGCTGGCTGCGGACATCGTGGACGGTCGGGTCAGGGCGGTCGGCATGGACTCCATGGCCGGCACCGGATTACTGCTGCCAGTACCAGCTACACGCTCATCGAGCTGGATCTTTCCGCTGATGCTCGTTGCAACAGCTATCCTGATGCTCACGGCAATCTGCTGGCCCATCGCCGTACTGGTGCGTCGATATTACGGCTGGACTCACATCAGTCCACCGCGTGAAGTGATTGCACGACGCCTGGCGTACTGCGCGGCCATCGTCAATCTGGCGATGCTGTTTGGCTGGGCGCTGTTCCTGCAAAAGGGCATGAGCGATGCCTCCGTCTATGGCGGCCAGTTCGACCCCTGGCTACGTTTCCTGCAGCTTCTGGCGTTGTTCGGCGCATTCGGCGCTGCCACGGCGGCATGGAGCGCCTGGCTGACCTGGCGCGGCGCGCGCGGCCGCTGGACCAAGCTGTGCGGCATCGTGCTAGGCGCGGCTTGTCTCATCGTCGTGTGGTTCGCATTCACGTTCGGGCTCGTGACGATCAGTCTCGACTATTAATTTTCTGGAAGCCACATCATGACTACTCAGCATTCGCGTCGTGCTCTCCTGAAATCGGTTGCCTCGGCCGCGGTTGCGTTTCCGCTGCTCAATCTTGGCTGTTTCCCGGCGTTCGCCGGTAGCACGCGGAAATATTCGGCGCGCGTCATGAAACTGATGGAACGTTCGCTGGTGATCGATATGCTGGGCGTAGTGACAGTGCGATTCTCACCCGCCTACTGGACCGGGAAGCTTCCAGAGAAGGACGCGCAGGCACTGCGGGACTCAGGGCTCACGGTGTTGCACAACGCGCTCGGCTCCGGCGGACCCAACGCCTATCCACAGGCAATGACCTACTTCGCTACGATGAACCGGTTCATCGCCCGCAACAGCGATCTTCTCCTGCTGGTGGACAATGTTGCGGACATCGATCGGGCCAAGCGCAGCGGCAAGATTGCCATGGTGCTCGGTTTGCAGAATGCCGAACATTTTCGGACCGTCGATGACGTCAAGGCATTCTATGACCTCGGTCAGCGCTGCGCGCAACTGACCTACAACACACAGAACTACTACGGCTCCGGCTCGACGGATCGCGCTGATGGGGGCGTGAGCGATGCCGGTGCGCGGCTGATCGAGAAAATGAATCAGGTGGGCATGCTGGTGGACGTTTCGCACAGCTCGGACCGGACCACGCTCGACGCGATCGAGATTTCGAAGCGGCCAATCGCCATCACCCACTCCAACTGCCGCGCCTTGAACGATCACCCGCGGCTGAAGACGGATGAGGCGATCAGGAAGCTGGCGGCCAAGGGCGGGGTGATGGGGATCGCCGGTGTGCGAAATTTCGTGCGCGATCGGGAGCCCACCACCATCGAGCACATCGTCGATCACATCGATCACGTGGTGCGGCTGGTCGGTATCGAGCACGTGGGTGTGGGTTCGGATTCCGACCTGTGGGGCTATGACGACATGTCACCCGAGGAGATCAAGATGGCCAAGTCCTTCTACAACTCCAGCTACAAATTCCGCGACAAGCTCGATACCGATGGTTTCGATGATCCGCTGCGCTTCTACAACTTGACCGAGGCGCTGGTCCGTCGCGGCTACAGTGATGACAACATCGTGGCGATTCTCGGAGGGAATTTCCGGCGCCTGCTCGAACAGGTCTGGACGGTCTGATGAGCGTGTTGCAGCCGTCAGCCTCGCCACGCATAGTCAATTTCGTCTCAAGGGGATAAACGCATGTGGAAGATGTTCTTTCATCCGGTGATGACGGCGGCATGTTGTCTGACGATGTCGGCGTTGACACTCGCCGCGCCGTTGAAGCCAACCTCGCTACAGGCATTACAAGTTGTCGAGGATGTGGAGATTTCCCCCGATGGGCAACGGATCGTCTATGAAGTGACGCGCATCGATGCCGCACAGGACAAGTATGAACGCGATCTGTGGCTCATCGACGGCAAAGCGGAACCGCGGCCACTCGTTGCATCGCCCGGTGACGATTCACGGCCGCGATGGTCACCGGACGGGAAACGACTGGCCTTCATTTCCGCGCGCCAAGGAAGGCCTCAGATATTCGTTTTGGAGATGCTTGATGGCACGACATGGCGTCTGACGAATGCGGCTTATGGCGTTGGCGCCTTTGCCTGGTCGCCAGACGGCAGCCGTATCGCCTATCTGGCCAGGCCGCAGTGGCCGTCGCCCGGTCCCGCACGACGGTCAGGTGCCAGCGCGTCGTCACAGCAGCCGGCGTTAGCCGCCCCGGGCCCGGCGTTGCCGAACCCGAAGGCCGCCCTGGTCACTGATCGGTTGTTCTATCGCATGGACGGGCTGCCGGGATTCCTGCCGGAGGAACGTTCCCGATTGTTCATCGCCGAAGCGCGCCAGGGTGCTGGAGCGCCGCTGGGGCCCCTTACCGATGGGCGCTACGAGCCTTCCGAGCCGGCCTGGTCGCGTGATGGCGATTGGCTGTTGTTCAGCGCGATGCCGTTGACCTGGCAGGCCGAGACTGAATTCGATACCGAGCTTTATCGTGTCAGGGCGGGCGGAGGGCAACCACCCGAACAGATCACTCAGCGCCGAGGGCCGGATAACGAGCCGGTCGTTTCGAACGCTTCCGGCCTGGTGGCATGGACCGGTTTTGACAGCGGAGATTCGCCGCGCACCGGCACTGTCACGCGTTTGTATGTGATGAAGCCGGATGGTTCCGCGCGTCGCGAGCTGACTCCGGATTTCGATCGCAATGTCGGCGAGGTCCAGGGTACGGACGCGGGCTGGCTGCATGGCCTGGGGCAACGTGTGGCGTTTACGCCAAATGGCAAGGAGTTGCTGTTCATCGCCTCGGATCAAGGGCTCACCAAGCTATACCAGGTGAGTGCGAGCGGTGGGAAGGTACGGTCTGTCTCCAACGAGATGCGTGGCGACCTGCGCGAGATCAGCGTGGCGAACAATGGTGCGCTCGCCGCCATTTTCTCGTCCCCGACTCAACCGTACGAAGTCTGGACCAGCTCGGGCGTGGGTAAGCCCTGGCGTCAGCGTACCAGTCATGCCCTGTCGGCGCTGCCGGGCGTACAGCTTTCCGCCTACGAAGAATTGAATGTCGATTCCTTCGACGGGCGTCGCATTCAGGGCTGGGTGATCAAGCCGCCGGGTTTCGATTCGTCGCGCAAGTATCCGCTCATCCTGTACATCCATGGCGGGCCGCAGGCGATGTACGGCGAGAACTTCTATCACGAATTCCAGGTACTGGCGAATGCCGGCTACGTGGTATTGCTCACCAATCCTCGCGGCAGCACCGGTTACGGGGAAGAGTTCGCCAATCTGGTTCAGTACCAGCACCCGGGCGACGATGCGTATCGCGATCTGATGGCCGCCGTCGATGCGGTCGTCAGCCGTGGGTTCATCGACGAGAGTCGTATGGGCATCGCGGGTGGTAGCGCCGGTGGAACGATCACCGCATGGGTCGTGGGCCGCACACAGCGCTTTGCCGCAGCGCTGGTCGAACGTCCAGCCGTCAACTGGTACAGCTTCGTGGCCGGAACGGATGCGGGCATCATGTTCAAGCGGCTCTGGTTCCGCGACTTCCCCTGGCGGGATACAAAAGACTATCTCGCACGTTCGCCGATTTCGCTGGTCGACAACGTCACCACGCCGGTGCTGGTGATTCAAAGCATCGATGACTACCGTACGCCGGTGGATCAGGGCGTGCAGTACTACGGCGCGCTCAAGATGCTGGGCAAGAAGGCTCGGCTTGCGCTTTTCCCCGCCTCATCTCATAGCCTGTCGAGAAACGGCACGCCCAGCCAGCGAGTCGAGCGGCTGGAGATCATCCTGCAATGGTTCGCGGAGAACCTGAGTGGGACATGAGTCGGTAGTCATATTTCAAAGTATCAGGGGATCAAAAATGCGTTTTCGAGGATGCGCGGCGCCGCTCGCGGTGCTGCTTGGGGCTTCGTTTGTCTCCACGGTATCTGCGCAAACCGAGGACCGGTCACAGCTCTCGCTCGAGGAGGTCGTCGTCACGGCGCAGAAGCGCTCGGAAAATGTTCAGGATGTCCCATCGGCGATCAGCGTGCTGTCGCAGGAGCAACTCGGCAGATTCAGCCTGCAGCAGCTCAACGATTACGTTGGCTACGTGCCGGGGTTCTCGATGATCGATTCGGGTTACCCAGGGCGGGCGCAGCTCACCCTTCGTGGCGTCTCGACCGGACCGAGTGATAACTCGACCGTGGGGATACATATCGACGATGCGCCCGTGGGATCGAGCTCCTCAGCCGCGCGTGGCGGTGGTCTGGCGCTCGACTTGTTGCCGTACGACGTCGAACGAATCGAAGTTCTGCGCGGCCCACAGGGGACACTGTACGGGGCCAGCACCATGGGTGGCCTGCTCAAATATGTCACTCGAAAACCCGATCTTAACGAAGCCACGTTGCAGACGGGCGGCGAGATCACGGCTACCGAGGGTTCCGATGAACTCGGTTGGATAGCCCGGGCGGCTGGCAACCTGCCGCTTATCGATGGCGCTCTGGCAATGCGCGCCAGTGCCTTCCGCAAGAATTTTGTAGGGGTGATCGATAACGTCGCGGGGCGCGACGATGAGGACGGCGGAAGCCAGGAGGGAGGGCGCGTCGCGCTGCTGTGGCAGCCCACCGATGCTCTGACGATCGAGCTGTCCGCGCTCGTTCAGAACACACGGGGCAAGGGAGGTGGGCGAACCGTCATCGTGGATCGGGGTACCCGCCGTCCGCTGTTCGGCGATCTGACTTCGAGCGCTGTTCTGGATCAGCATAGCGACTATGACTTGCGTTTCTATAGCGGCGCCGCGACTTACGATCTTGGCTGGGCGACGTTGGCGGCCATCTCCAGTTTTTCCGAGACCGACGTCGATGCAGCAACCGATGCATCGCTGGTCTTCGGGCCGTTCTTCGGCCCGGGGTCGATGGCCGACCTGCGGACCTTGCAAAGGGTGAAGAAATTTACGCAGGAGATCCGTCTGACCTCGCCGCGTGAAGGGCGGCTCGAATGGATGATTGGCGGCTTCTACACCGATGAGGATACCCGCGCAGCTCAGTCCGGTGGTGCCTTTGGTGCCACAGGAACGCCGTTACCGGGCGTGAATCCGCTGATCTACGCCGAGCGCCCGGCTTCTTATCGGGACCGGTCCATTTTCGGGAACCTGACGTGGCACTTCACGGAGGCATTCGACGTCACCGGCGGGCTGCGCTACAGCGGCAACAAGCAGGACTTCACCACTTATGCAGGCGGATTTCTGGTCAACGCTCCGCTGGGCCTCTCAGCGGAGCAGATCAGTCTGGACCGCGGACGCTCGTCGGAGGACGTCGTCACGTACATGATCAGTCCGCGTTTCAGGCCCACGCAGGCAACGATGCTGTATGCCCGGGTGGCGAGTGGCTATCGCCCCGGCGGCCCGAATCCGGCGCTGGCCGGCATACCACCGAGTTTCGAGCCGGATCGCCTCGTCAACTATGAGATTGGCGCCAAGGCGGAGTTCTTCGACCGGCGTGCTTCTGTTGACCTGGCCTTCTTCTACATCGACTGGACCGATATTCAGTTGCAGCTCAGCACCGCGACCAACCTGGTGTTCCGAGCCAACGGTGGCAGTGCGGTAAGCAAGGGATTTGAGCTCTCGTCGTCGTTCATTCCGTTGGACGGGCTGCGTTTGAGCGCCAACGTCGCCTATACGAATGCACGGGTCAAGGAGGACGTGCCGGCGCTGCAGGCGCGCGACGGCGACCGCGTGCCTACGGTGCCGCGGTGGACCGCATCGGCGACTTCGAGCTACTCCTTCGCACTGGGAGGCGAGGTCGGCGGAGAGGTCGGACTCGGCTATCGCTACGTGGATGCAACGGAATATCCGTTCGAGAGCAATCCAACCAGCTACGAGCTGGATGCCTACTCGCTCGTCGACGCCTATGCGTCGGTTGCGTGGCACGGGTTCAACGTGCGCCTGTTTGCCAGAAACCTGATGGACCAGCGTGCGTACAGTAGCGTGTTGGGCGGCGGCGGGCCAGGAGCGGTGCAGTTGACTGTCGTACAGCCGCGCACGATCGGTTTCAGCATCGATGCGGCATTCTGAAGATCATGCGGGGTTGAAGCAGATGAGAATGGTTGCGGCGTTGGCATTGATGCTGGTTCAGAGTGCGACTGCAGTCCATGCGCAGGCAGGCGTAGACGCGGTTTCACAGCGCACTTTCGTACAGGCCGGGCAGGTCCTGTTGGATCCCGGCAGCGGCCGAGTGGAGCGGCACAAGACAATAGTTATCGAGAGCGGCAAGGTCGTGGAGGTTCGCGACGGCTTCCAAGGAGAGGGTCAGGTCGTCGATTTGCGTGATCGCTTCGTGCTGCCGGGGCTGATCGACAGCCACACCCACATCACGTTCGAGAGCGGTCCGAGCGCCGATATGGACTCTGTCAAGAAGACGTCCGTGGATCGCGCGCTCGACGGTGTGCTGTATGCGCGGCGCACCCTGTACGCGGGATTCACAACGATCGCGGATCTGGGCGTGGATCCGGAGGCCACGTTGGCATTGCGCGACGCGATAGCGGCCGGCAAGACACTTGGACCTCGCATCATTGCCGCGGTGGTGGTCAGCGCCCATGGTGGCCATGGCGACATTCACGGCTTTCGCCCGGACGTCATGCGCCTGCTTGCCCCTCCAGGTCTGTGCTCTGGTGCGGATGATTGCAGCCGCACGGTACGTCAGGCCGTACAGCGCGGCGCAGACTTGATCAAGATCGCTTCGACCGGAGGCGTAATGAGTAACTCCGCATCGGGAGTAGGGCAGCAGATGTCCGATGAAGAGCTGGCGGCGATCGTGCGCACGGCTCATAGATTGGGACGTCGTGTGGTATGTCATGCCCACGGTACGGATGGCATTAATGCGGCGTTACGCGCGGGCGTGGATGCTATCGAACATGGCACGTATCTGGACGCGGAATCGATTCGGCTGTTGAAGGCGAATGATGCCTATCTCGTGCCGACGCTGCTGGCGGGGGAAACGACCCGTCAGCTGGCCAGGTCGGCAGCCTGGATGCCGCCTGCCGTGAAACAGAAGGCGCTCGAAGTCGCGCCCAATATGATGTCAGCCTTGAAGCGCGCTCACGAAAGCGGCGTAAAGATAGCTTTCGGCACGGATAGCGGTGTATCGCATCATGGCGACAATGCACGAGAGTTCGCGCTCATGGTGCAGGCAGGGCTTGCTCCACTCGATGCGATTCGCTCCGCAACCGTGTGGGGGGCGGCACACAATGGTTTGAGTGCGGAGATGGGCTCCATCGCGCCAGGCAAGATCGCGGACCTCATTGCCGTGGACGGCGACCCGCTGCGGGACATCACCGAGCTGGAACGGGTCGGCTTCGTCATGCAGGCCGGGCACATCGTGAAACAGTAGGGTGACAGGACAGCTCGTGGAGTTCTATATGAAGCCGTTACGCACTTGTGTCCTCGCCGCGTCGATTTTAACGCTGACCGGTGACCCCTCGATAAGGATGGTCGCCCCGGTGCAAGCCGCCGAAACCCCATTTGCAGGGCGTGCCTCATACCTGAATTCGCCACAGGCCAAGAAACTCGGTTTACCTTTCTCCGAGGCGGTACGCGCCGGCGGACTGCTGTTCCTGGCAGGTCAGATTGGCAACGTTCCTGGCGAGTCAGGGCTGATCGCAGGAGGCATCACTGCCGAGTCCAGGCAGGCAATGCGGAACGTACAGCAGGTGCTCGAGCGCTACGGTTCCGCGCTTCGGGACGTGATAAAGTGCACTGTGTTTCTCGCCGATATGTCGGAATGGAGTCAATTCAACTCGGTGTATCGAGAGTTCTTCCAAGCTCCCTATCCCGCGCGTAGCGCCGTCGGTGTCAACGGTCTTGCATTCAATGCTCGGGTCGAGATCGAATGTATTGCATACGTGGCGAACTGAAGTCGAAAATTCGAGGAGTCTCAATTGCCTTCGAGCAGCTTGCTTCCGCAGGACCGCCGCACCCTGTTGCTTGCCTCCCTGGGCGGGGCATTGGAGTTCTACGACTTCATTATTTTCGTGTTTTTCGCGGCCGTCATAGGGGCCTTGTTCTTTCCACCGGATACCCCGGACTGGCTGCGGCAATTACAGACGTTCGGGATCTTTGCGGCCGGTTACCTGGCGCGTCCCGCGGGCGGGGTACTGCTGGCGCATTTCGGGGATCGATTGGGCCGCAAGCGCATGTTCATGGTCAGCGTCCTGCTGATGGCGGTGCCGACGCTGTTGATCGGGCTGTTGCCGACCTATGCCGCCATTGGCCTGGCCGCGCCCATCCTGCTGCTGGTGTTGCGGCTGCTGCAGGGGGCCGCAGTGGGAGGGGAAGTGCCCGGTGCCTGGGTATTCGTGGCCGAACATGTTCCTGAAGGCCGCATCGGACTGGCTTGCGGTGTGCTCACAGCCGGTCTGACGGCGGGCATCCTGCTCGGCTCCCTGATGGCGAGCGCCGTGAACGCCCTGTGGACCCCGGAGCAGGTGCTGGCAGGCTATTGGCGCATTCCGTTCCTCATCGGCGGGCTCTTCGGCATGGTGGCAGTGTGGCTGCGGCGCTATTTGAGTGAAACGCCCGTCTTTCAGGCCATGCGCCAGCGGCGTGAGCTGGTGGAGGGGCTGCCCATACGGATGGTTCTTGGCGAACATCAGGGCGCTGTGGTGCGCTGTGTGATTTTCAGTTGGTTGCTGACGGTGGGAATCGTGATCGTCATATTGATGACCCCCACCCTGGCGCAAACGACCTTCGGCATCCCGGTTCAAGAGGCATTGCACGCGAACGTGTGGGCAACCTTGGCGCTGGCATTCGGTTGCGTAGCCTTCGGAGTCGGGGCCGACCGGTTTGGCGTGGACGCAGTGCTGGTCGTCGGCTCGGTGGCCATGGCGATTCTGTCGTTGCTGTTGTTCGTGGTGCTGAAATATTCGCCTGAATATTTCCTCCTGATCTATCCGTTGGCGGGACTGTGCATTGGCGTAGTCGGGGTTGTACCGGTGTTGATGGTCAAGGAGTTCCCGGCGCAGATTCGCTACTCGGGAATTTCATTTTCCTACAACGTGGCTTACGCGGTATCGGGTGGCTTGACACCATTGATCGTCACGTTCTGGATTCGCTCGACGCCATTGGCTCCCGCTTACTACGTGGGCCTGGTGGTGGCGGTGGCCGTCGCCGTCATCGCGCTCGGGTCAACGAGCCGGCGCCGCGATCAATTCCCGTGCGACGCGTAAAGCCATCGCTTCCGGCGTCGTGCCTTCGGCTTTTGCGCGGCTGAAAATATCCAGCAGCCGTTCATGAATCGTCCGCAGGCGGGCATCGATGGGGCCCAGAGCCTGCTGGGTTCGGCCGGGCACCCGGGCGACCTCTTCGGCGGCACCGATGACGCCTCCGGCATTGATGACGTAGTCGGGTGCGAACAGAATATTGCGTCGTTGCAGCTCCAGGCCCATGCCAATGGAGGCGAGTTGATTGTTGGCCGCGCCGGCGATCGCCTGCACTTTGATCTGGGGTAGCGTGCGTTCGTTCACGATTCCGCCCAACGCGCAGGGCGCGAAGATATCGGCTTCGACAGCATGAATCGCATCCGCATCGACAACGCGGGCGCCGAAATCACGGGCGATCCGTTGGGAGCGGTCGCTGCGGACGTCCGCGACAGTCAAGCGTGCGCCCACTTCGTGCAGCAACTGGCATAGACGCGCGCCGACATTCCCGAGCCCCTGCACGGCGATGTGCACGCCGGAGAAATCATCTCGTTCGAGACGAGTCTTGAGTACGGCATGTAAGCCGTGAAATACGCCTTGGGCAGTGTGAATCGATGGATCACCGGCGCCGCCGCTGTCCGTGCCGGCTACGTAAGGGGAAACCTCGCGAATGATCTCGCAGTCGGCGACCGAGAATCCGACGTCCTCGCCGGTGCAGAACGTGTTGCCGATGCGGTTCAAGTATTTGCCGTAGGCATGCAGCAGCGGCCGGGTTTTCAATGTAGCGGGGTCACCGATGATCACTGCCTTGCCGCCGCCGCAGGGCACGCCAGCGAGTGCGCATTTATAAGACATTGCGCGCGACAGCCGCAGCGCGTCGTCCAATGCCTGGCGGTCCTCGCGATATGGCCAGAAGCGTGTGCCACCGACCGCCGGCCCAAGCGCCGTGCTGTGAATCGCCACGACTGCTTTCAGGCCGCTGTTCGGTTCGGTGAAACAGCACAGCTGTTCGTGCTGATCGAACTCGGGTGATTCCCATGCTGACATCGGTGACTCGCAGGCTTGGCGTGTGGAGCTTCATGATCGCCGAGAACCGCGGGTGATTGATTGCAAGCTGCGCACCCATGGCTATACTGGGAACGCAAACTGCGCAGAAATTACGTCTTTTAAGGCGAACTATGCCAAAAATTAACATTGACGCTTACGACCGCCGGATCCTCGACGCGCTGCAGGGCGATGGTCGTCTGACCAATCTCGAACTGGCAGATCGTGTCGGGCTGTCGCCGTCGCCCTGTCTGCGTAGGGTGCGAGCGCTGGAGGCGGCGGGGCTGATCAAGGGTTATAGCGCACGGCTCGATCGCAGGAAGATCGGGCTCGGTATGACGGTGTTCGTCGCGTTGAATATCGAGCTGCATCGCGAGATGGAGGCGACCAAATTTAGAGAAGCCCTGACCAGGTTCCCCGAGGTGGTGTCCTGCTACATCACTTCCGGCGATTACGATTTTCTGCTCCAGGTGGTGGTGCCTGATCTGGACGCGTTCCGTGAATTCTCGCTGGAAAGGCTGATCAAGGTGCCTGGCGTCAAAGGCATTCACAGCAGCTTCGTGATCGACACGGTCAAGGAGGGTGCACCATTTCCTTTGTCTCATCTCGCCACTGGTTAATCCGAGCGGCAAACGGCGCCTTTGCGATCCAGGCGGCTATCTTTCCGGCCTATGACTGAATTGGCATATATGCCAAGGTTGCCCGCCCTTATGGGTTAATCTGCGCTGCCCAGCGGCCTTTGGCCGCCCATAACGCAATCCCTGCTCCGGGGATGTGTGCAACTATAACGCACGCTCCCAATTGCAACTTTAGTAACAGAAATACAGCGGGGATGGCGATATGCCTATGAGTCAGCGGCGTTCGACCTGCCAGCAATGGTCGAGGCTTCTTGGGGGGATTTCCGGTGTCTGGACTGGCAGTTGCCTGCTGGTGTTCGGGATGCCGCTGGCCGCGGCGCAGGACGGATCGGCGGCCGACTCATCCTATGCACTGGAAGAAGTCGTCGTCACCGCACAGAAGCGGCAAGAAACTTTGCAAGACATACCGCTCGCAGTCAGCGCGGTGAGCGAGGAAGAGTTGGCGCGTTCCGGGTCGCGCAGTTTCAACGATTACATTCGTTCGGTGCCGGGGGTGTCGTTCGTGGACCGCGGCCCGACTGAGAACAAGCTCATCATTCGCGGCGTGTCCGATGGGCCTTTCGCACCGACGGCGCCGACCACGGGTGTCTATATCGATGAGACCCCGGTGACCGAGCCCAATCGCAACGCGGATCTCAACATGTTCGACGTCGAACGTGTCGAGGTGTTGCGGGGGCCGCAAGGTACGCTTTATGGGGCAGGCTCGATGGGCGGCACGGTTCGCGTCATCTTGAACAAGCCGGCTGTCGATGCGTTCGCCGCCGCCGCCGATCTGACCTTGGCGAGTACGCGGCATGGCGCCGACAGCTACGCCGTGAATGGCATGGTCAATGTGCCGATTGCAATCGATAAATTCGCGGTGCGTGCGGTTGCGTATTCACGCGAAGACGGTGGATTCGTGGATGAAGTCTCGCGCGGTGTAAAGGACGTCAACAAGACCACGGTGGATGGTGGCCGACTGATGGCTCGCCTCGTGGCTACCGAGAACCTGACGGTACAGGCGGGTGTCACCTATCAAAAGATCGATGCCGATGGGCGGCCGCAGGAGGACCTGGCGCTGGGAGATCTGCGGCAGCGGCGTGTCTTTCCAGAGCACCTGGACTCGACTTTCGAGCTGTACAACCTGCAAATCGATTACGACTTTGGTTCGGCCAGTCTGGTGTCCTCGACGTCCTATTACGACAAGGATGCCTACAACAGCGTCGACTATTCCGATTTTCTCAGCGGCGCGGTCGGTCTGCCGGTGGTGCTGCCGTTCGGTATCGAGAACGACAACAGCTTCCAGAATCTGGTGCAGGAAATCCGCCTGGTATCGTCCGATCAGCAGCGTCTGCGATGGATCGTCGGCGGGTTCTATTCCGATCAGGACTCGTCGGCACGTCAGTTCGTGAGTTCCGGTGAGCTGGGGCTGCCACTGCCGGTGTTCGATGCGACCACCAACACCTCGACCCGGGAGGTCGCGCTGTTCGGTGAACTGAGCTTCGATTTCACCGACCGGCTGCGAGGCACGGTAGGTGCGCGCTGGTTCGATGTATCGCAGGAATTCGGTGTCACCCAGGCGCCCTCGCTGCTGGGCGGAGCTTCCGTCCCGACCAGGGACGCATCGGATTCGGATGTGAATTTGAAGTTTCACCTGGCGTACCAGATCAATCCGGATAGCCTGGTGTACGCGCAGGCGGCTCAAGGCTATCGCGTTGGCGGTATCAATCCGCCAGTGGGATCGCAGTGCCCCGAAGCGGCGGCCTCCTACGGACCGGATACGCTGTGGAACTACGAATTCGGCACCAAGAACATGCTGCTGGATCGCCGCTTGCAACTGAATGCGGCTGCCTATTACATCGAATGGAGCGACATGCAGGTGGCGCAAAGCTTTCTGTGTGGCAGCAGCGCCGTGCAGAACGCCGGCAAGTCCACCAGTCGGGGAGTGGAAGTCGAGCTGAGAATCGCGCCGGTGAAAGGACTCGAGGTGGCTTCATCGATCTCCTACAGCGACACGGAACTGAAGCGGGTTGCCGAAGGCGTACCCTACCTCGCAGGCTCTCGCTTGCCTGGCGTTCCTGAATGGTCAGGGAGTGTCATGAGCCAGTATTCGTTCCCGCTTGCGAGCCTCGGGGGCTACGTACGCCTGGACTGGCAGTATGTCGGCAGTTCGATCAGCGATTTCGACAACACGACCACGCCGACCTGGTTCGAGTCGTACCCGCAGGCCTCGTATAACATCGCCGGATTGCGGGTTGGCGTGCAGGGGGAGCGTTGGGAGGCCGCGCTGTTCCTCAACAATGTCTTTGACGAGAAGGCCTACACCTTCGTACGCGATCTGGCCGTGCCGGGGGTGCTTACGTCGACGGTCAATCGGCCGCAGACCGTCGGGGTGAACTTCAAAGCGAGTTTCTGAGCATGAATCGCCTTCGTCGTGGCATGGCCGCCCTGAGCGCCATCATGCTCGGTTGCATCGTGGCCAGCGCGCCGCAGGCAGGCGGTCTGGCTGGGCAGCCGTCATCCGATCTGGATGACGCTGTCCAACTGGAGCAGTTCGTCGATGGCGTGATGAAGGCGCAGATGGATGGGCTCGATATTCCGACGGCTGTCATCGCCGTGGTGAAGGACGGGAATCCGCTGTTCGTCAAAGGTTATGGATACGCCGACCGGGACCGCAAGACCCCGATCGTTCCCGCTACGTCCATGTTTCGTGTCGGTTCGATCACCAAGACCTTCACCTGGACCGCCGTCATGCAACTGGTCGAGCAGGGCAAGCTCGATCTGGATGCCGACGTGAATCAGTATTTGCGGGACTTCAAGATACCGGCAACCTATCCGCAGCCCATCACCATGCGTCACATGATGACGCACACCGCCGGTTTCGAGGACGGTGGACTGGGCTACTTGCGAGCCGATCCGGTCGCCGATAAGTCGATGCGGAAGATGCTCGCGAAGCACATGCCCGCTCGCGTTCGGCCTGCCGGAGAATTGCCTTCGTACTCCAATTACGCGGCCGCGCTGGCAGGGTTGATCGTGGAGAACGTGAGCGGCGTGCCTTATGATGATTACATCAGGCGCAATATTTTCGAGCGTCTAGACATGCGATACGCGACCGTCGAGGAGGTCGTTCCAGCTTCATTGAAGCCGCATCTCGTCACTGGTTATCACAATCGCGACGGTTACTATCAGGCCGGCGCCTACGAAACCATCGGTGGCTTTCGTGCTGCCGGCTCGGCATCGGTATCCGCGCTCGATATGACTCATTTCATGATCGCGCATCTGCAGGAGGGGCGGTACAGCGGTGCGCAACTGCTGCAGCCGGAATCGATGCGCGCCATGCATGCGACTGCCTTTCAATCCGATCCACGGTTGCCCGGCATAGCGCTGGGCTTCTACGAGCAGCGTTTGAATGGGGTGCGTGCGCTGGTGCACAGCGGCGACACATCCATGTTCCACTCCTATGTCTGGCTGATCCCCGAGAAGAATGTGGGCATTTTCGTGGACTACATCGGTGATGGTGGCGTGATGGCGCGCGACCGTTTGATGCAGGTGTTATTCGATCGCTACTTCCCTGAGGCTACGCCGGCCAAGGTTGTGGCGCCAGCGCTTTCGGATGCGAAGCTGCGGGCTCGTTACGACGGCTCCTATCGATTCCTGCGCAGGAACTGGAGCGACATCGATAAAGCATTTTCACTGCCGAACCAATTGACGGTTGCCACGCGGAGTAATGGCCGGCTGCTGGTGTCGCTGCCGGTACTGGGCGATCTGCAATGGCAGTTCGAGCCGATTGGTCCGGATCTGTTTCGGCAGTTGGGTGGCAAGCGGGAGATTGCATTTCGGGTGGATGACTCGGGCCGCGCCACGAATCTATTCCTCGACATCCTGCCGGTCACCGCGCTGGATCGCTCGGTTTGGTATGAGCGGCAGGATTTCTGGGTGCCGATGCTGATGCTTTGTGGTCTCCTGCTGGTCAGCGCAGTGCTGATTCCCCTATACCGGTGGCGTGAGCTTGCCAGTCTGCCGTCCGGGCCTAAGCGGGCGATCTGGCTCGCGGTCGCTTCTGCCGTGTGGTTGATGGTAACCCTCGTAGGCCTGATCGCGGCTGCATCCGCTGGGGCGGTTCCTTTGGCCTGGCATATTCCGGTCGCCTTCAAGGCGGCACTGGCAATGCCAGTCGTGTTTGTGATTCTCACCGCCCTGATGCTTTGGGCGAGCGTGCGGTTATGGCGCCGCAGCTACCTCGGTGTAGCCGCCAGGCTTCATTACTCGCTGGTCGCGGCCGCCGCATTGGTGGTGTGCATCTTCTTGTATCAATGGAACGTGCTGGGCTGGCAGTTCGGCTGAGAACGCATGATGAAAGTACCAAGCTGGATCGTAGCGCTGGCCCTCCTGACGGCTACCCTGGGCTCCGTGGTTCGTGCCGACGCGCGCACGGCACCTGCGCCGGTCGCCGACCTGGATGAGATCGTCGCCAGGGCAATGACGACGTTTGCCGTGCCGGGCCTGGCGATCGGTATCGTCAAGGACGGGCAGGTGGTATTTACGAAGGGTTATGGTGTGCGCCAGCTCGGAGCAGCCGACACGGTGGACCCGGCTACGATTTTCGCCATCGGTTCGACCACCAAGGCATTCACCACCGCGGCGCTGTCGTTGCTGGTGGATGAAGGCAAGATCGGTTGGGATGACAAGGTGGTCGATCATCTGTCTGGATTTCAGATGTACGATCCGTATGTGACGCGTGAGTTCACCATTCGGGATCTGGTGACCCACCGCAGTGGTCTCAAGTCCGGCGCCGGCGATCTCATGGTCTTTCCGGATTCCGGCTTCACTCGTGCCGAGATCATCGAGTCGTTGCCTCGTTTGCGGCCGGCGTCCAGCTTTCGTTATCGGTTTGCCTACAACAACGTGCTCTACATGGTGGCTGGCGAAGTCCTGGCGAAGGTCACCGGATCGAGCTGGGAAGATTTCGTGCAGCATCGTATCCTCGACCGGCTCGGGATGACGGGTTGCAGCGTGTCCGGATCGAAGATCTCCCCGCGGGGCGTGGCTGCGGGGGACGTGGCTGCTCCGCACGCCATGGTGGATGGCAAGCTCAGCCGCGTTCAGCCTGTCGATGTCTCGGTGATCGCGGCGGCGGGTGGTATTCAATGCAACGTCGATGGAATGATGAAGTGGGTGTCGGCGCAGCTTGGCGACGAGGCGCTCATCAGCGATAAGCAGCGGCAAGAGATGTGGACCCCTCAGACCCTGGGATCGGTATCGCCATTACTGACGAAACTGCATGGAACGCATTTTCGTGCTTATGGGCTGGGCTGGAATCTGGAAGATTTTCACGGCTATCAGCGCGTCTTTCATTCCGGCGGTGTGCTTGGCATGGCGTCGCAAGTCATGCTGATTCCGGAATTGCGGCTGGGGGTGGTGGTACTGGAGAATCAGCAGTCGAGCGATGCAATCAACGCCATCATGCTGCATATTGCAAAAGCCTATGTCGGTACCGGTCAGCAGGATTGGGTTGCAATGCTCGGAGCCGCCGCGGATCAAGAGCGGGCGCGGGTGGCTGCGGCGAGTGTGGATATCAAGAAGACGCTCAGCGCGCACGAGCGGCCGCCGTTGCAGCTGGTGGCATATGTGGGGACGTATCGCGACACTTGGCGTGGTGATGCGGAGATCAGCCTGAAGGGAGGTGCGCTGGAGTTGAAGATCAGCCGTTCACAGCGCCTGAGGGGCTCGCTCGAACACTATCGAGGCGGTGTCTTCATAGTGCGCTGGCGCGACCGTGGCTTGGACTCCGACTTGTTTGTGCATTTCACGATGAATTCCGGCGGTAAGATCGACGGTATGACTCTCGAGGCGCTGCCGACCAGCTCGGGTGCTCTGGATTTCAGCGACCTGGATTTCAAGAGAATCGATGCGCCACCCGGCAGCCATTGAGCGAGCTGGCACCCCAATCTGACGACGCCACAGGCTGACACAGCAGGTGCGACGAGGCGCACCCACGATGCGTCGCGCTGATCTTGAATTTTGTGCGGATCGCGTTGAAGATGGAGCGGATATACCCACGAGGATCGCACTTTGAAGACCGGCAGTTTGGACGTGAAAGGGCTCTCGGTTCTCGTAACAGGCATCCTGATGGCGGCCAGTGCGTCCGGCGCCGCCCCGGATCCTGCTTACTCGGTGGTGGTGCGCCACGGCACCATCTATGACGGCTCGGGTCAGAAGCCCTTCGTGGGTGATGTTGCGATCCGTGGCGATCGTATCGTCGCCGTTGGCGCGAATGTGCCGGGCAAAGGGACGAAGGAGATCGACGCTACCGGAAAGGCCGTCGCTCCCGGCTTCATCAACATGCTGGCGCATCCCGAGGAGTCGTTGCTCGTCGACGGCCGGGCCCAAAGCGATCTGCGCCAGGGGGTGACGCTCGAGGTCATGGGCGAAGCATCCATGGGGCCCTTGTCGCCGAAGATGAAGGCTTTGATGTCGGAACGCCAGGGTGACGTCAAGTACGCGGTCGATTGGAACAGCCTGGGCGAATATCTGAACGGACTCGAGAAAAAGCAGATCTCGGTCAACGTCGCCTCTTTCGTCGGTGCTTCGACCGTGCGCGAGTACGTGCTCGGTGAACAGAACGTCCAGCCCACCCCTGAACAACTCGGCCAGATGCGCCGCCTCGTCCATCAAGCCATGGAAGAGGGTGCCCTGGGAGTGACGACGGCACTTATTTATAGCCCTGCCGGATATGCGAAGACCCCTGAGCTGATCGCGCTTGCCAAGGAGTCCGCGAGCTGCGGCGGCATCTATACGGCACATATGCGCAGCGAAGGTGACCGTATCGTCGAAGCGGTGCAGGAAACGATAGATATCGCCAAGGCCTCCGGAGGCCCGGCGCATATCTATCACCTGAAAATGGGTGGCCGGGACAATTGGAACAAGCTCGATCGGGTCGTTTCCATGGTCGAGGGGGCTCGTGCTGCAGGCACGCGCATCACGGCTGACATGTACAACTACACCGCCGGGGCCACCGGCTTCGATGCCTTCATGCCACCGTGGGTACAGGATGGCGGCCTCGAGGCCTGGATCGAGCACTTGAAAGATCCGGCTACCCGGACCCGCGTCATCAAGGAGATGCGCGATCCGCATACCAGCTGGGAGAACCTGGGCATCAAGGCGGGCGGCGATGGAATATTGCTGATCGGATTCAAGAATCCGAAGCTCAAGAAGTACCTGGGCAAGACTCTGGCGCAGGTCGCCAAGGAACGCGGCACCAGTATCGAGGACACCGCTATTGACCTTGTGATCGAGGATGGCACGCGGGTCGGCGTCGCCTATTTCCTGATGTCCGAGGACAATGTCCGTCGTCAGATCGCCTTGCCCTGGGTCGCCTTCAATTCGGATGCGGATGCGCCTTCCACGGAAGGTGTCTTCCTGAAGAACAGCAACCATCCGCGCGCCTTCGGCAACTTTGCCCGCCTGCTGGGTAAGTATGTGCGCGACGAAAAGGTCATTCCGCTCGAAGAGGCGGTGCGCAAACTCACAGCTTTCCCGGCCGAGACGCTTTCGCTGAAGGATCGCGGCCGACTCAAGAACGGCTATTTCGCCGACGTCGTGGTCTTCGACCCGAAGACCATCCAGGATCACGCCACTTACGAGAAGCCGATGCAGTACGCAACCGGTGTCGAGTACGTGCTGGTCAACGGCGGTGTGGCGCTGGCGAAGGGAGAACCAACGAATGAGCGGCCCGGCAGGGCAGTGCTTGGCCGGGCCTTCAAGGGCTTCAAGGATGGTGGCTGTCGTGCTTCCAGTCAGGATTGGACCTGGAGCCGATGACCTTCACCGAACTGCAGCTGGCGCCTGAGCTGATTGCCGCGCTGGAAAAGCAGCAGATCACCCATCCCACCCCGATTCAGAGCGCAGCGCTGCCGGTCCTGCTGGCCGGCCGCGATGCGTATCTGCATGCCGAAACCGGCACCGGCAAGACGCTCGCCTATTTGCTGCCGGCTTTCTGCCGCCTGGACACGGCTCAGGCCGCCACTCAAACGGTCATTGTCGCGCCGACACACGAGCTGGCGATTCAGATCCATCGTCAGTGTTGTGATCTGGCACAGAATGCCGGCTGGCCGGTGCGTTCGCTGCTGTTGATCGGAGGCACCTCCACGGAACGGCAGATCGACAAGTTGAAAAAGAAGCCCCATGTGGTGGTCGGCTCGCCGGGCCGTATCGCGGAATTGCTCGACAAGGGCAAGCTGAAGGCGCAATTTGTCCGCAGCATCGTCATCGACGAGGCGGATCGGCTGCTGAACGAGGAGAGCCAGCTCGGGATTCGCGCCATCATCCAGGCCGCACCGCGCACCCGGCAGCTGGTATTTGCGTCAGCGACGCTCGAACGCCAAAGTATGGCGCTTGCCAAGGAGTGGGCGCCGGAGTTGGTTCTGATCGAGGCGGGCGCCGCCGCGGTCAACGAAAACATCGAGCATCTCTATTTGATATGCGAGGAGCGCGATAAGCCGGATGAGCTGCGCAAACTGCTGCACGCGCTCGCTCCAGAGCGGGCCATCGTTTTCGTCCATCGAAACGATGTCGTCGAAAGAATTTCGCTCAAGCTGGCACACCATAAGATTCCCGCTGCCGACCTGAATTCCGCACTCTACAAAGAGGATCGAAAGCAGGCGATGCAGGGATTCAGGACTGGAAAGATTCGAGTGCTCATAGCCTCGGACATCGCGGCACGCGGCCTGGACATCAAAGGCGTTACGCATGTTTTCAATTTCGACGTCCCCACCTTGAGCCAGGCATACCTGCACCGAGTCGGCCGCACGGGTCGTGCAGGCGCCAAGGGGGTGGCGGTCACGCTGATGACCGAGGCCGAGGCCAGGCTGGTGCGTCGTTACCAGGAGGAACTCGGCATCGATCTGCAGCGCGTGCGCATGCGTGAAGGCAGAATGGTGCATGCGCACGCGAGAGAGACTGGCATTAGAACTTGACGTTCAGGCCTAGGCCGATTCTCCACCCCGCAGTTGACGCGTACCGGCTGCAGAGTGGGGTCCACCACCGTCCGGCAGCTCAATTCAAACCGCCGCGCTCCCGCAGTTTGTCCTTCTTGCTCTTGCGCTTCCCCTTGATTCCGCCCGTGGCTGCACTGGGTAAGGGCGTGATGGGTACGGCCGTTTCCACCGGCTCGAAGCCCGCAACGATCTCTCGCGTCAACGTCATGTGGTGCCGCTTTTCGATCAGCCTCAAATGGGGTTCGGTATTCGAACTCACGAAGCTGACCGCCACACCGGACCGACCGGCACGCCCGGTGCGGCCGATCCGATGAACATAGTCGTCGGTAGAGCGCGGCAGGTCGTAGTTCACGACCGTTGGCAAATAGGTGATGTCGATGCCCCGAGCCGCGACGTCCGTGGCGACCAGAACCTGCAATTGCTGCGCTTTGAAGTCCGCCAATGCTCGGGTTCGCGCGCCCTGACTAAGTTCTCCATGAAACGCCGCGGCCTTGACTCCCGCACGGCGGAGTTTCTCGGCCACATGTTCCGTCGAGTATTTGGTGGCGACGAAGACGAGCACGCGGGTCCAGTCGTGTTCCCGAATCAAGTGAAGTAACAACTGAGTGCGACGAGGAACATCCACTTTGATGGCGCGCTGATCGATGTCTGGAGCGGTCGCGGGTGTGGAGGGAATATCGACCCGTAATGGGTCGCGTAGCAGTCCCTCCGCCAGCGCATTGACCGCGGGCGGAAATGTGGCGGAGAACAGCAGGTTCTGGCGGCGTTCGGGCAGCAAGCCCAAAATTTTCGTAAGCTCATCTGCAAAACCGAGGTCCAGCAATCGATCGGCTTCGTCGAGCACCAGCGTTGTAACGAACCGCAGATTCAAGGCGTTGTGATCCACGAGGTCCAGCAGCCGTCCCGGTGTTGCCACGACGATGTCCGCGCCACCTCGCAGCGCCATCATCTGAGGATTGATGGACACGCCGCCGAATACCGCTACTATTTTAGTCGGGGGATGGGCATTCCAGGGAGAGCGCGGCTCGGAGGGAATCCCGCGGGAGGCCGAACTGGGCAGATAGCGTGCATACGCGTCGAAGGACGCCCCGATCTGCGCAGCAAGTTCCCGCGTGGGCACGAGAATCAGCGAACGAACTCGCCGCGGTATGGCGCGCCTGGCCTCAGAATGCTGCTGTAGCAATGGCAGGGCAAACGCCGCTGTTTTTCCCGAGCCGGTCTGGGCGCAGGCCCAGACATCCCGCCCGCTGAGAACGCCTGGAATCACCGCGCTCTGAATCGGAGTTGGCGTGGGGTAATTCCTCTCCTCGACGGCACGAACGATTTCCGGCGATAGCATGAGCGAGGCAAAAGTCATGGCGGCGACCGTCATCCAATCTTCCGAATTCTGAAGGTACGCCCTTTGATCTTGCCGGTGCGCAACCGTTGTATCGCCTTGACGTGCGCTGCACGTTCGATGGCCACGTAGGTGCGAGTGGGGAACACATCGATTTTGCCGACCGAGGTACCGGGCAGCCCGGCGTCGCCGGTTAGCGCGCCCAGCAGATCTCCGGGGCGCAATTTGTCCTGACGCCCGGCATCGATCGCCAGGGTGACGAACGGTGCAGGCCAGGGCTCAGCATTGGACTCTGATGGTAATGCGCCCCAAGTGAGCGTTTCGCTCAACCGATCTTCGATCACTCGGGCCCGATTCGATTCGCGCGGTGAGCAAAGGCTGAGCGCGACGCCGCGTCGGCCGGCGCGCCCGGTGCGGCCAATGCGATGAAGGTGCGTATCGGCGTCGCTGGCAATGTCGAAATTGATCACCATCGCCAGATCGGCGATGTCCAGACCGCGCGCGGCAACATCGGAAGCGACCAGAATCGTGCAGCTCCGATTCGAGAAGCGCACCAGCATTTCCTCACGCGCGCGCTGATCCAGGTCACCATGCAGGGCCAGCACCGAGAACCCACATTTGAACAGGTCTTCGGCGACGGCGCGTACCTCTTGCCGGGTGTTGCAGAACACCACCGCCGATTCCGGCCGATACTTCAGTAACAAGGATTCGAGCGCGTAGAGCTTCGATTCGGGCGCGACTTCAAAAAAGATCTGTTCGATCGAAGTGTCGTCCGGCTCGTTCGGGATGGTTATGTCCAGCGCTTCGCGCTGAAACTCCCGGCTGATTTCCCGAACCGACTGCGGAATGGTCGCTGAGAACAGCAGCGTCTGCCGCTGCTTCGGCATGGTTTGAATGATCGCGCCGATCGCCTCCGAGAATCCCATGTCGAGCATGCGGTCGGCTTCGTCGAGCACGAGCACCTTGACTGCCTGCAGCGGTAGCGCTTGCCTTTCGATCAATTCCAGGATGCGACCTGGCGTGCCGACCACGATGTGCGGTTCGTGGGTGAGAGAAGCCAAGTGCGGACGTAAGGGCACGCCGCCGCAGAGGGTCAATACCTTCACATTCGGTATGAAGCGGGCGAGCTTCCGGATCTCGCGGCTGACCTGGTCGGCAAGTTCCCGTGTCGGGCATAACACCAGCCCTTGCAGCCGCACCGCGGTCGAATCCAGTGACGACAACAAACCGAGGGCGAATGCCGCTGTCTTGCCGCTGCCGGTCCGCGCCTGCGCCACCACGTCGCGTCGAGCCAGGATTGCCGGCAGGCTCGCCTCCTGTATCGGGGTCATCTCGGCGTAACCCGCTTCCGTCAGTGCATGCCGGAGCGGTTCGATCAGCGTCAATTTGGAGAATTCGGTCATCCCGCCATGATCGCATGTTGGACATGTCAGAGACCGATGAATTCAGGCGGCGAGCGAGGCACCGCCAATGAATCCATAGTGTGGTGAATTCAGAAGTGGTAGATATTTTTCTGTAAAAACATGCTGTTACGGGGAATGTTCTTTATTCTGGAATAAAGAATATTGACTTTATCGAATCAGGAATATGGCCTGCCTCAGTGTGCTCCGGCTACCGATCGCTAATGCGCGCGCACAATGAAGTCCTTGCCCGACGGTTCGACTACTACCGTTTCGTCCTTCTGCAGATAGAGCAGGAGCGACTGCGGCTGCAGTGCGTCGAATGTTCC
>Ga0182745_1000675_pt1 | contig 36082 bp, 30 predicted proteins | sample eDN3rd30CKraftBY_FD_128523 | JGI IMG/M metagenome (GOLD analysis project Ga0182745, IMG submission 128523) | Enriched backyard soil microbial communities from Emeryville, California, USA - eDNA 3rd pass 30_C Kraft BY (version 2) (version 2) | ecosystem: Environmental > Terrestrial > Soil >...
AGCGGCCCAAGAAAGCGCTCGGCGGGTTGACGCCAGCGGCCTACGCCGAGCAATTGGCACAGAAGACGGTTACAGTAACGCCGGACTCTAATTCAAACCGCTACTGAAGGCGGGGGGACGTCGCAGCGTTCCTGCATTCGCACAGATCGTTTCACAGAGCGTGGCACCAAAGCCTCCTGAGCGCATTGTCGTTGACGACAATGGCGTCGATATTACGACCGGTGCGCTTTCCTATTCGAAGGTTCATCTCTCGATTGGCTCAGAAAATTACGGGCTGACACTCTCGGGTTTCTACAATTCCGGTTCCGCCCCCTCGTGGCGTGACAGCTTCACAGGCGTGGTGGATGTTGAGAAGAGGTGGTCTGGGGGCTATCTCAGTAGCATCACTGCAACTGCTTCTTGGGGGAATCAGTCGTGGTCTTTCGCGAGTACTGGGGGGTATGCGCTTTCATACGACGGGACTCTGCTTCAGAAAACCGGGAATTCCGTGGAGCCTGTTGGATACAAGTTAACCATGCGAGATGGGACGGTTGTCACATATACCTTGCTGACTCCCGGCTATTTCAGCACTGCTAATTGCTCAAATCCGCCGAGTGACCAGGCGTGCCATGAGTACTATTTCGCTACTCGTGTGGAACACCCCAATGGCCTGATTATCAGTCCCCACTACCGAGCGTTCTTGGGCCCGGGAGGACTGATCTGGCACGTCAGAATCCAGTCGGTCACGAACAACGCGGGCTACCAGATCAAGTTCACCTACCAATCCAATTCCATTTCGGAGACCTCGACGACTTGGTCGCCGTGGCTTACTCGAACCAGTGCGGTAGCAGTGAACAATGCGGTCGAGTACTGCGATCCAAGTGCCGATACCTGCAGTTTGAGCAGCAGCTGGCCGAAGGTGTTGTATTCCAATGCTACCAGTTACCATACGGTCACGGATCCGCTCAATCGAGTGACTCGATACAACTACAGTATTCCCTCGCCAAATACGAGTTACTTGGGGGTTCAGACTCCCGGCGGCGGCGGGGTGGATGTTTTCCAGTACACGATGGACTTGGTGGTGGTGGGGTATACTGCCAATGCGATGCCAATCCTGGAGTTTCGAACTGCTTCAGCGAAGGCTGGTTCGAGTACGTGGACTTATAGTTATGCCGGTGATCCCTGGGATACCCCTCGGGTAATTACTTCGACCAATCCTTTATCAAAGCAAACCGTCTATACGTCCGTCGGTCCCACAGGCGGATGGAAGCTGAGAAGCGTTAAAGATCCTCTCAATAGGACCACTTCATTCGCCGATCCTGCCGGTCAATGCTGGGCGGGTGTGGTGTACAACGTGACCTCACCTGAGGCAAGTGCCACGATCCGAACCTGCGATTCTCGCGGTAACGTGACCTCGACTACATCGCAGCCGAAGCCAGGGTCTGGTCTGGGCAATATCGTGACGTCTGCGGCTTTTTCAGCAACATGCCCTGCTACAAACAAGAAGATCTGTAACCAACCTACAAGTACGACCGATGGACGACTGGCCCAAACCGATTACACCTACGATGCGAATCATGGTGGCGTGCTGACGGAAACACTGCCGGCTGTGATTGTCAATGGCGTGTCAGTGCGTCCGCAGAAGCGATACGCCTATCAGCAGTACAACGCGTACGCGAAGAACAGCGCCGGAACGCTGGTACAAATCTCCGATCCGGTATGGATGCTAACGAAGATTTCTGAATGCCGCTCCTCGGCAAGTTGCGTCGGCGGCGCGGATGAGATCGTGACGACTTTCGAGTACGGTGCTCCCAGTTCGATCAGCCGGCTGCTGTTGCGCGGGAAAGTGGTGACCTCAGGGGGAGTTTCTTTGCGGACCTGCTATTCCTACGATTCGATCGGAAATCGGATTTCGGTGACTACGCCGCGAGCAGGACTTTCTGCCTGCCCGAGTGGGCCGCAGTCGACGGTGGCGCCGTTCACTACGTGGTCTCGCTATGACGCCGCTCGTCAGGTGGTAGGGGTCATTCGGCCGAATGCCGGTGGCGGGCATGAGGCCATTCGTAATACCTACAGTGCTGACGGACAGATCATAAAGATTGAACAGGGGTTGCTGAATCCGTGGCGTGATGAGTCGGTGCAACCGGCCAACTGGCCGGGGTTCTCTGTATTGGCGGTCACCGATCGGACGTATGACGTTATGGGGCGCCTGCTGACGGAGAAGCGCTCGGGACCTCTGGGCAGTCCAACATTGACGCAGCGTAGCTATGATGCCGCGGGACGCTTGTTATGTTCTGCGGTTCGGATGAATTCCAGCGCTTTTGGCTCACTACCCGCTTCTGCGTGTGCACTAGGAGCTTCAGGTACACAGGGTTCCGACCGGATTACCTACCTGGAATACGACTCCGCAGGACAATTATCAAAGGAGTGGCGGGCTTATCTGACGTCCAGGCAACAGGCCTACGCTTCCTATGCCTATACGCTCAACGGTCGGATTGACTGGGTCGACGATGCCAACGGTAATCGAACCGACTTCACCTACGATGGTTTCGACCGTGTCAACCGCATGAATCTTCCTCAGACGACAGTCGGAGCACATGCGGCCAGTGGCTCCGACTACGAGGCGTATGCCTATGACGGCAATAGTAACCGCACCAGCCTGCGTTTGCGCAGCGGCGACACGATCAGCTATCAATTTGACGCGCTGAATCGAATGAGCTTGAAGACAGTGCCAGGATCGGCCGGTTACAGCGTCTACTACGGTTACGATCTGCAAGGTCTCAATTCGGCGATTCGCTTTGGCTCGCTCGGCGGCAATGGCACGCAGAATGTCTTCGACGGTTTTGGTCGCTTGACCTCTACAACGTCAATATCCACCTTGGGATCGCTTCAGCTGAGCTACCAGTACGATGCTGATGGCAATCGTACCCGTCTGACGTGGCCGGACAGCAGCTATGTGGATTACACGTACGATGGATTGGATCGCATGGACCAGGTACGCGAGAACGGTGCCGCAAGCGGCGCGGGACTCCTTGCTGACTACAGCTACGATGGTCTCGGTCGCCGCAGTAACATGGTTCGTGGTAATGCATCTGCAACTACTTATTACTATGACAGCGCCTCTCGGCTGACCTCCCTGGAGCAGAACCTTGCTTCGACCAGTCATGATTTGACCCTGGAGTTCAGCTATAACCCGGCTAGTCAGATTGTTCAGCGCAAGGTGTCCAACGATGCTTACTCTCACTTCCCGCTGACGCAAACCAAGGCCTATGTTCCTGATGGCTTGAATCGCTATGCGAGTGTTGGGGGTGTGAGTTTTGGCTATGATGCCCGCGGCAATTTGACCTCCGATGGCTCGCGCAGTTTCTCCTATGATCTGGAAAACCATCTGTTGAGTGTCACTGGTTCCGGTGCTACGGCAGTGAATCTGACCTACGATCCGATGGGACGACTGTGGACGAGTGCCAGTGGTGGAGTTACCACGCGCTATCTCTACGACGGCGACCGGCTGGTGGCAGAGTACAACGGTTCCACCATAGCGCGTCGCTACGCGCATGGGGCCGGGGTGGATGAGCCGCTGGTGTGGTACGAAGGATCCGGATTAACCGACCGGCGATGGTTGCATAGTGATCATCAGGGTAGTGTTGTCGCTACGAGTAATGGTGCCGGGAACGGCACGGCGTATGCCTATAGCGCCTACGGCGAACCGGCTTACGGCAATTGGGGCGGTAGTCGCTTTCGCTATACCGGCCAGGTCATGCTGCCCGAAGCCAAGCTCTATCACTACAAAGCGCGGGTATATGATCCAGTACTAGGAAGGTTTTTGCAGACGGATCCGGTGGGGTATCAGGATGACTTCAATCTCTATGCATACGTAAAGAACGACCCCCTGAACCACACTGACCCTACTGGTGCGATTGCGGATACGCTCGTTGATATCGGATTTATCGCATATGATGTCTATGTATTAGTTACCGACCCGAGCTGGACGAATGCAGGGGCGCTCGGAGCTGACATTGTTGGTGCGGCGGTCCCATTTGCTACAGGGCTCGGAGCTGGTGTTCGGGCGGCTTCGAAGAGCGCTGAGGTAGTTAGGGATGTGGGCGAAGCGGCCAATATCAATCGTGCTGTGCACGGTAACAGCGCGGCGAGCGTGAGGGCGCAGCATCGATACGAGATAGTAGATGCAAAGACAGGAGAAGTGTACAAAACTGGAATTAGCGGTCAGAAGCTCAATAAGAATGGTTCTTCTCCTCGCGCGAATCAACAAGTAAATCAGTTGAACAAGAATGAATCGGGGCGGTATCGGGCGGACGTGAAGGAGACTGGTGTTCCTGGGCGGGCAGCAGCCCTTGAGCGCGAGAAGGCTGCTACTCGGGAACTGAGAGAGAAGGGGAATCGACTCGAGGGTCAATGCCGCCCCGATCCAAATAAGTGCTAAGGATTTGAAGTGATCTTGCGAGAAATTGTCATTACTGCACCTTTTCGTGCATCGAGTGAGCTGAGCGAGCTTGAGTATGAGTCGCGTGTCATCTGTGCCTTGATCGTTAAGATGTTTGGACGAAGAATTCGGCCGCCTGGCTTTTGGAAGATATCTATTCGGATTAATCATGACGGGGAGCTCGAGCACTTCGAGATGCTTGATGGGTTATTGTTCGTCTATCGTGACCTGCCGATCAAGGAGTATCTTGAGCTGACATTGGTAACCCAGCGAGAGTACTTGTTAAATTTTATAGGTAAGGTTCTCCATGATGTCTTTGAGGGGTTCGGCCTGCCGGTGACTGAAGTTGACGAGGCGCTGCGTGCAGTACAGCAATGCGGGTTTGAAAATACGATTGTGTCCAAGAAGTGGACGCCCAGCCCCAGTGGGAAGATGCGAGCCCGCGTCAAATGCATTCAGAAGTTCAGGGAAGCGGAAATTGTTGTCGACATCGAGGCCGGCGGCCGGCTAATAAAGCGGTCCCTAATCGCCACTGAAAAGCCGGATGAGTTTATCTTTAGCGTCTGGTTTAATCGACTAGAGTGGGTCAATGAGAGTCAGCTAAGAATTTTCGGCGCGCACGGGCGTAGTGTTGATATACAAATCGATCTTCATTGAGCTGCTTATGAAGCATAGTGATGGAGGGGTGTCTGGTCTTGGCGTGAAGCCGAGAGTCTGCGTTGTGTGATTGAACGAAGGACATCAGGGGTAATGATGAAAATACCAAAAGGCATCGTCGCAGTGGCGTTGGCTAGCGCCGCCTTGCTGCCGAGTGTCGGGGCTGCACTCACTTTTTCTAACAAGTCGGTCGGTCAATTGGGGTCTAGCGACGCGACTAGAGATTGCATCCTGTTCACGCTTGACGGTGTGGCGGAGGCGAACCCTGTGAAGCCTGGTGACCCATGGTTCTCCATCCCGCGAGCGCAGTTCGGCTCGAAAGATGCTTACGCGATGCTGCTCGCGGGTAAGTTATCCGGGCAGCCTGTCACAGTAACAACCAATGGCGAGCTGTCATGCGGGTACGCATTGGTGACGTGGGTCAAGATGCAATAGTAGCCCCTGGCCTATCGCCGGCAAGGTCTCCGCGGAACGAAGTCATCGCTATGAGCGTCAGTTGGTCTGGCTAGACGGAGGCGCGAGGAATGATCACATGCTAAAGAAGCTGGCTTTTTGCACCCTATGCTTGATCGCGCAGCCCGCCTTATCGGAAACATACGTCGAGGGGACAGTTACGCAGCTCAGCGTTGGTACTACTTACGCCAGAGTGCAGCTTGACCAAATGGTTAGTGCCGAAGGCTGTGCAAACTACACCTGGTATTTGCTTCCCTTCCCGCCAGGGGAGGGGAAGGAGATGTATGCCGCAGTGCTGACTGCCAAGACTTCAGGGCAGAGAGTTAAACTGCAGTTGACCGGCTGCAGCAGCGGCTATCCGAGCATCGCGCACGTTTATCTGTTGTGACGGCGCTGTCAGGCGCGCTTGCCCTGCTGTAAGTCGCGCAGCGCATCGCCAAGGCGATGGATCTCCGCCACTGTGTTGTAGTGGACCAGTGAGACTCGCACCGCGCCGGTTGCGACTGGCAATCCCAACCGTTCCATGAGTCGAGGCGTGTAGAGGTGTCCATCCCGGATACCGATGTTGGCCACCGCCGCAGCCTCGCTGACCGCTGCTGGGGTAATCCCCGGCAAATTGAAGCAGACGGTGGGAACGCGCCGTTCGACCTGCGCCGGGTCGCGAATGCCGTAGATCTGTGCACCGCAATCGGTGAGTACCCGCAGCAGCTCTGCCGACAGGTGCTGTTCATAGGTGCGGATTGCGGCCATCGCGCTGCGTAGTCGCGATGACACTCTCGAGGGCTCATCTCCCGCGTCACGCCCACTATCCGTGTCCAGCCACTCGCCAATGCTGGCTAGATAGCGAATGGCTCCTTCCATGCCCGCCACGTTCTCATAGACGAACGTGCCGGCCTCGATCTTGAAGGGCGGCTCATCGAGGATGAATTCCTCCCGGAAGGTCGGCAACGCTTTCAATAGCTCGTAGCGCCCCCACAGAAATCCCATATGCGGCGCAAAAATCTTGTAGCCGGAACAGACCAGGTAATCACAGTCGAATGCCTGTACGTCGATCTGCCCGTGGGGGCCGAAGTGCACCGCATCGACAAATACCTCGGCACCGGCCGCGTGTGCGGCGTCCGCCACCGCGCGCACGTTGATGATGGTACCGAGGGTGTTGGAAGCGAGCGTGACAGCAACCAGGCGCGTGCGTTCGGACAGCAGGGGCAGGAGATCCTCGACGTACAGATTGCCGTTCGCGCGCATTTTCCACCACACGAACTTGGCGCCGAATGGGGCCAACGCCAGCCAGGTGCCGATGTTCGCCTCGTGGTCCAGGTCGGTGACGACGATCTCGTCACGCTCCTGCAGGGATTGTCCAATGGCCAGGCTGATGGTGCGAATGAACGAGGTGGCGTTCATGCCCAGGGCGATTTCCTCGGGCCGGCGGGCATTGAGGAATGTAGCGATAGCCTGCCGGCCGTTGTCCACGGTCCGATCGACGGCGATGCTATGGCGAAAGCGCCCGCCGCGCTGGGCGTTGCGATCCAGGAGATGGTGCTGCACCGCATCCAGTGCCTGCTGCGGCAATTGTGCGCCGGCGGCGTTGTCGAAGAACACGAACTCGCCCGCTCGGGCGAGGGAGGGGAACTGCGCGCGCAGTTCCTGGACAGGGAAGAGATCTGCCGCGGTGGCGGCAGATCTGGAACTGACGAGGGTCATGCGGGTGCTACTTCTTCTGCTTTTGGAGCGTTTCGATCTGGGAATCGATCAGCAGGATCTCGGCTTCGTGGCTGGCTCGCAGGCGGTGCCAGCGCTCGGTGTCCATCGATGCCGTACGCCACGCGGTCAACGAGACATAACACTGGTCCTGCGTCAGTCCTACCACCGGGCCTGGCGCCACGCGTGCAAAGATGCGTGAAATCAGGTTGTCTGGCGTGCCTACACGGTAGTCGATGAGTAGCAGCTGCGGATTCGGATCGATCGCCAGCCATGCCTGCGAGCCGTCGAACATGGAGAAGCCCGTGTAGATGCCTTTGCGTTCGGTCTCCCGCACGTTCAGGGCGCCGAGCGACCAGCGGCCAAGCGCGCCTGGATCGGCTAGAAAGTCGAAAGCCGCCTTGGCGGGGGCGTTGACCAGCGCGGCACAGGTATGCACCAGGTCGGACGAGGTGCTCAGTTGTGGCGGAGGAGCTCCCGTGCTATTGCCGCTTGCGCTGGCCCAGACGGCCGGGGCCGCCCCCATTGCTGTAGCTGCCGCGGTGAGATGCAGCAGTGATCTGCGATTGATGCTAATGGCCGTATCTCCTGTTGGTCGAGCGATGCTTAAGTTCGGCATTGGCCGGTATCGTGGCTAATGTGCAACAGTTGGTCGCAAATTTCACTTGCATAAATAGCACATTTCATATTTATATATAAACAAATATGTTTGTGGATGTAATGTGTTCATGGCGCTGCCGTCATGACTAAATTTTCATATTGACCGAGCGGGGATACCGACGATGCGACTGATCAAGATTTTTGGCGTGGGCGGGGCGTGCCTGGCCCTGACAGCGGTTACCAACGTAACGTATGGTGCGGAGGATGCGATTATCGGCGAAGTCCTGGTGACGGCGTCCAAGCGAGGCGAAACCTCGGTGCTGGAGACCCCGATCGCCATCCAGGCCATCACTTCAGAGCAGCTCCAGGCGCAGGGCATCACGCAGTTCGCCGACTACGCGCGCAGCATCTCCGGCCTGTCCTTTGAGGACCAGGGGCCGGGCGACAAGAAGATCGTGCTGCGCGGTATGCAGTCCACTGGAGCCGCCACCACCGGCCTGTATTTCGATGACATGGTGATCACCGGCAACAATCGCCAGGATGGCGGCGGCCGCCAGCCTGACATCCGCCTGGTGGACATGGAGCGCATCGAAGTATTGAAGGGGCCGCAGGGCACGCTGTACGGCGCCGGCTCGATGAGCGGCACCATCCGCATGATCACCAACAAGCCCAAGCTGACCACGACCGAGGGCGCGGTGCATGCCAACCTGGGCTACACCGCGCACGCAGGCGATCCGAACTACGATTTCGACGCCATGCTGAACGTGCCGCTCATCGACGGCAAGCTGGCCCTGCGCGTGGTGGGCTACAAGAGCTCACTGGCGGGCTTCATCGACGATCGGATGCTCGGGCGCGATGACGTCAATAACCAACTCGTCACCGGTGGCCGGATAGCCGCGCGCTGGCAGATCACCGATGCCCTGACCCTCGACGCGATGTGGTTGAGCCAGACCACCGAGGCGGACGGCGCCGCCTATTATCAGCCGCTGTTCGGACGGTACCAGCAGCGCAACAACACCGGCTCCGAATGGGAGGAGTCGATGCATGCATACAATGTCGCGCTCAACTGGGATCTCGACAACGGCAGTGTGACCTGGAGCGCCTCCAAGATGGACCGCGACATTGCTTATCGCTTCCCGGGCGCGCGCGTCTTGTGCACTCTGTTCGGCGGTTCTCGTTCGACCTGCTTCGACCCCGAGAGCAATCCCACCCTGGTGCAGTACCGCGCTTCGGCCGACCAGCCGCAGGATCGCAGCATCGAGGTGAGCGAGTTGCGCTATGCCTCCAACTGGAACAGCCCGTTGCAGCTGGTGGTCGGCCTGTTCTACCAGAAGGAGGAAAACGACTTCCTTTCGCGCATCAACGACGTGACCGAGAGTGGTGAGCGCCTCATCGGGCGCCAGTACTACAATTCCAACCGCGTGGTGAACAACTCGGTGAAGCAGAAGGCGGTGTTCGGCGAGCTCAGCTACAACTTCACCGATGCGCTGGTCGGCACCCTCGGCGTCCGCAGCTTCAAGTTCGATGTGAGCGAACGCGGCCAGAATCTCGAGTCGCGTACCCGTCCGGTGGCGCAGCCGCCGGTCTACACCGAATCCTCGAACAGCGACACGACCTTCAAATACAACCTGAAGTACAGCTTCGATTCCGGCCATATGCTGTACGCCAACTATGCCGAGGGCTTCCGCAGCGGCGGCAACAACGAGCCTGACTACGCCACCGGCACGGTCCTGCCGCCGTACACCTCGGATAGCGTCAAGAGCTACGAAATCGGCGCCAAGGGTTCATTCATGGCCGGTGCGCTGCAGTATGACCTCGCCGTCTATCAGATGGACTGGGAGGACATGCAGGCGCGCGTTTCGGCGCAGATTCCCAACTCCAGCGCGCTCATGCTCGGCAACGTCGGCGCCGCGACCATCAAGGGCGTCGAGCTCGGTGTGCAATCCAAGCCGTTCGACATCGACCTGGCTCTGGGCGGCAATCTGACGCTGCTGCGGGCCAAGTTGACCGAGGACGGTCCGTACGGCCCGCCGAACGCTCAGGGCATCTCGGTGCCGCTGGCCGGCGTGAGTGGCGACCGGATTCCGAACGTGCCGCAAGTAACGGGCAGTCTCTACGCCGACTACGGGTTCGATGTCGGCAGCTGGGAGGCCACGGCGCGCTTCGATTACCAATACGTGGGCGACTCATATTCGGACTTCAATTCGACCCGCCCGGTTTACACCAAGCAGGGCGACTACTCGCTGGTGAACCTGCGGCTATCGTTCGGACGCGATAAGTACAAGTTCGACCTGTTCGCCAACAATGTCTTCGACGAGCGAGCCGTCGTGAGTTCCTCGATCGACGCGCGTCGTCCGCTGGAGGTGATTCCGCTGCGGCCGCGTACCATCGGTGTGGGCTTCGGTTACGAGTTCTAAACGCCAGACGGGGAGCGATGATGAGAGCAGCATGGTTGGGAGTCGTGCTCGGCCTCGTTCTGGGCTCGGCGGCGTCAGCCGCCGAGTCCGTCGCGACGGGTGCCGATCTGGTCTTGCGCAACGGCAAGATCGTCACAGTGAACAAGACGTTCGATGTCTACAGCGCCATCGCCATTCGGGGTGAGAAGATCGTCGATGTAGGTAGCGATGCGGCAATGCTGGCGCTGGCCAAACCCGGCGCCCGCATCGTCGATCTCAAAGGGCACACGGTGATTCCCGGCTTGATCGATGGTCACCATCATTTCCTCAGCAAGTCCGTCGATGCCTATCTGGGCGTCGACATCGCGCTGGCGAGCTCCATCGAGGAAGTGAAACAGAAGATCAAGGAGAAAGTGGCGCGACTGTCCCCGGGGCAGTTGGTCTATACCAGTTCGGGCTGGCTGCCGGCGCAGTTCAAGGAAAAGCGTCCGCCGACCGCCGCCGACCTGGATCCGGTGTCACCGAACAATCCGGTCATCGTGCAGGGCGGTCATTCGGTGTACCTGAATTCCTATGCGATGCGGGAAGTCGGCATCACCAAGGACACGCCCTCGCCCGAGGGCGGCGTGATCGAGAAGGACCCGAAGACTGGCGAACCGACGGGGCGTCTGATGGAAAATGCGACGCGCCTGGCCGACAAGTGGCCGCGTGGGCATGCGACCGCGGCCGAGAAGCTGGCGGCGCTGAAGGAAGGGCAGCGCAAGATGAACGCAGCGGGCCTCACCGGCGTGCGTGAGCCGGGCATCAGCTCGAGCGACATGCGCGTGTTCCAGGAACTGCACGACAGCGGCGAGATGACCATTCGTGTCAGCATGAACTACAGCTTGAATCCGTCGCTGCCGGTGCAGGACATGGTCAAGCAGCTGGAAACCTGGGGCGTCAGCACCGGTTTCGGCGACCACATGCTGCGGCTGGATGGGATCGGTGAGTTCGGCATCGACGGCGGCTTCGAGGGGGCATTGCTGAGCGAGCACTATGCCCATCCGCCCGGCCACGAGAAGCCCGAGGAGTATTTCGGCCTGCAGCGCATTCCCACCGACAAGTTCGACCAGGCCATCGCCGCCATGAACCGGTTCGACTGGCGTGCCTGCATTCATACGGCGGGTGACAAAGCGCTGGACATCGTGCTCGACGCCTACGAGAAGGCGAATCGCGAGCGGCCGCTGGCGCGCAAGCGCTGGACGGTGGAACACCTTCTGTACGCACGCCCTGACCAGTACCAGCGCCTCAAGGCCATGGGGGTGGCGGCCTCGGTGCAATTCCACGGCTACATGGCTGGCCAGGACATGGTCAATTTCTGGGGCCAGCGGCGCGGCGCGGAGGAGTCTACGCCGGTGCGCGACTTGATCGACGCCGGCCTGATCGTGGGGGGTGGCAGCGATTGGTCGTTGCTGCCGGCCGATCCGTTCTGGGTGATGTATTACTTCATCACGCGCGATACCAGGTTGTGGGGTGTGATGGGTGAGAAGCAGCGCGTGACGCGCGAGGAGGCGCTGCGCATGATGACCATCAACAACGCCTACATTACGTTCGAAGAGGATGTCAAAGGCTCGCTCGAGCCCGGCAAGCTGGCTGATCTGGTGGTTCTGTCGGGGGATTACCTGACGGTGCCGGAGAAGCAGATCAAGGAGCTGAAGGCGCTTGCGACCTTGCTGGGTGGCAAGGTGGTCTATCAGCAGGCCGGCGCGCCCGTGACGATCCAGTAGTGCCAGTCGCGGGTCGACTGGTTTTTCATACTTACCCATCATCAGAGCAGTGATTCAATGAGCCCAGATTTCGCAGCGCTCCGCGAGGAGTTTCCAGTTTTCAAGCACAAGACCTATCTGAACAGCGGTTCGTACTGTGCGCTGGCGAACAACGTCAAGGAGGCTTTCGAGGCGTACATGAACGATCGTCTCGCGGTCGGCGCAAATTGGGATGTGTGGGTCACCAAGAACGAAGCGGTACGCGAGTTGATGGCACAGGTGCTGTATGCCGCCCCCGACGAGATCGCCGTTACGGCCTCGGCCTCGGCGGGCCTGAACGCGTTGGCCAGCGCGTTCGATTTCACCGGGCCGCGCAACAAGGTAGTGGTAACGGATTTCGAGTTCCCCACCAATGCACAGATCTGGCACGCCCAGGAGCCGCGTGGGGCGCGAGTGGTGCACGTACCCCGCGACAAGGATGGCTATATTCCCGCCGAGCTGTTCGCCGATGCCATCGATGAGACCACCCAACTGGTCGCGGTCACTCACGTGTGTTTCCGCAATGGCGCCAAGCTGGATATTCCCGGTATCGTGCGCTTGGCGCGTGCCAAGGGCGCGAAGGTGCTGCTCGACTGCTACCAGTCGGTGGGCTCATGTGACATCGACGTGAAGGCGCTGGATGTGGACTTCGCCGTCGGCGGCATGCTCAAGTACCTGCTCGGTACCGCCGGCATCGGCTTTCTGTATGTGCGTGGCGAACTGATCGAGTCGCTGCTGCCGACCAACAGTGGCTGGTGGGCGCAAGAGCAGATCACCGCGATGGACATCACCGCCAATAGACCGTCGCACAGTGCCCGTCGCTTCGAAGCCGGTACCCCGGCGGTGGTGAATTGCTATGCCGCGGAAGCCGGCTTGAAGACCCTGCTGCGGGTAGGGACGCCGGCAATCGAACAACGCAATCGTTCGCTGACGCGCCTGTGCATGGAGGAACTGAAAGCGATCGGCTGGAACGCCATTACGCCGGATCGTGACGATCGTCGCGGCGCCACCGTGTGCGTGGCCTCACGCAATAGCGCCGGGCTGTTCGAGGAACTGGCCAAGCGCGACATCGTGACTTCTTTCCGCGATCAGAACCTGCGCATCAGCCATCACTTCTACAACAACGAGGATGATGTGGCGCGCACCATCGAGGCGATGAAGCAGTTGCGGGATAAGTTCCGGCCCGACTGAGCCGGAATGTCAGGGGCTGGACGAACGTGGCTGCCCTAGTCGGCAGCCACGCTGTACTGCGCGCAACAGCGTAGAGCCTTCGCGAGATTCTTCTCGACCGTGCTGACACAGACCCCCAGCAGGGTGGCGATTTCATGGTTGCGAAAGCCCAGCCAGCGGCTGAGCCAGAAAATCCGTTGACATGATTCGGGCAGATGAGCGATCGAGCGGCCGATGCGACGCAGCTCGTCATCCACCTGCAGCGTTTCTTCCGCCGTGGGATCGGAGGACGCCAGGCCGAGTTCGTCGGCGGCCTCGCTGGTGATGTCGATGATCTCGCGCGGCGCGCTGCTGCGCCGAGTCCAGCGATGGTGGTCGATGAGCAGGTTATGGGCGATCCGGAACAGGTAGGACTTCATGTCCAGGATGTCATCGCCCTGCGCCGAATTGCACAGGCGAATGAAGGTGTCCTGGGTCAGGTCCTCGGCCGTGCTGCGGCAGCCAGTCTTGAGCTGCAGGTAATTGCGCACGTCTCGCGCGTGATTGCGATACGCAACGGTAATTCTGTCTGCCTGTAGTGCCATAGGCCCCCCTGAAGGTCAGCAGCCCCGTCTGTGAATGTCCTGGACCCACGACGGTGATTATTTTTTACCAAATAGTTGCACATATTTTCAAGCATTTTATTACCTCCCCAATGCCATGGGAAAAAAATCATTTAAAATCAATTAATTAGTAATGGGGTCGCAGCGCTGCCGCGCACCGCTTCAGTCCACGTGCGAGGCGTGGTCGTGCAGGATGCGGGAGAAAGTGGGCACGTCCTTGCGGCGCAGGGCGTCCAGCAGTGCGAAATGTTCGCGACTGCTCTCTTTCAAACCCTGATAGCTGGCGTAACGATTGAAAGGCCCGAGAACGCTGCATTCGCGCAGCGTGCGCACGGTCTTGCCCAGCAGGGCATTGGCGGCCAGCGAGTTGAGCTGGCCGTGGAACTGATAGTTCTTGAGCCGCAGCTGAGCATGGTTGACGTGTTCGGTCAGTGCATCGAACTCGCGGGCCAGCGCTTCCAGGGCTTCGATGTCCTGGGGGGTGGCGCGTTCCACGATGCTCGGCGCGGCCGTGGCTTCCAGGGCCACGATGATTTCGGTCAGCTCCCGCACTTCCTCCGGGGAACGCTGGAACACACTGAATCCCCGGTTCTTGCTGTACTCGACGATGCCCCGTTCGGAGAGGCTGCTCAATGCCGAGCGCACCTCGGAGCGGCGTGCCCCGTAACGGCGTTCCAGGTCGAGTAATTTCAGCCAATGGCCGGGGGCGAACTGCCCTTCCAGGATGTCGGCCCTGATCTTGTCGAACAGCGCCTGAGATTTCGGCCGTGTATGTACGTCGCCCAGCATGGCGTTCTTCCGCCCCGCGCGTATCGCGCTGTGGTGCGCCGGAACCGAGCTTGGCGCATCGGTCGATTATATATGATGGTCCAGCTCGATCGCGCCATCTGGTTTTCATCGTACGGTTACGTCTATAACTAAGGCAGGCGCCGGGTCACTTCGATGGGCTATATCCGGGCGCCGTGTCGCACTGGTGTTCCAAAGCTCGATGCATACCGCCGATTGCCTGCTGCAGGTTCAGGACCTCGATGTCACGCTGGTGACGGACGGGGTGGCGCGTCCCATCGTCAGCCAGGCGAATCTGACGTTGCGCCGTGGCGAGATCGCGGCCCTGGTGGGGGAGTCGGGTTCCGGCAAGACCTTGCTGACCCGTTCATTGGTGGGGCTGTTGCCAGTGGCCTGCCGGGTCAGCGCGGGATTGTTGCGCTTCCGCGGTGCCGACCTGTTGAGCCTGGATGCTGAAGCGATGCGCGCCGTACGTGGCGCCGGCATCGGCTTCGTATTCCAGGAGCCCCTGTCGAGCCTGAATCCCACCGTGCGCATCGGCACCCAGCTCACGGAGTCACTACGGGTGCACCATTCCCTGGCCGACAGTGAGTGTCGCGCGAGGGCGCTGGAAATGCTGGGCCGCGTGCGGATCGCCGACCCGGACGACTGCATGCGCCGCTATCCCCATGAGCTTTCCGGTGGCATGCGTCAGCGGGTCATGATCGCCAGCGCGCTGGTGACACGTCCCGAGCTGTTGATCGCCGACGAGCCGACGACAGCGCTCGATGCGCTGGTTCAGAAGGACGTGCTGGAGTTGATGCGCGAGGCGGCTCATGCGCTCGGCGCGGCCATGCTGGTGGTGACGCATGATCTGTCCGTGGTCGCCGAGGTGGCGGAGACTCTTCATGTGATGGAACGTGGCCGTATCGTCGAACAGGGGCCCGCGGCCGGTATCCTCGCGCAGCCCAGCCATCCCTACACGCAAAAGCTGCTGGCGGCGACTCCATCGCGCTGGCCGCGGCGCCAATCGATGACGCAGCCATCGCAACCGGAACGGTTGGAGATCGATGCAATCAGCGTGAGTTATGCCGCCGCCGCGCGGTGCTCGAAGTCGGCGAATACCGAGCCGGCGTTGCGGGACGTGAGCTTCGCACTCGAAGCGGGTGAGCTGCTGGCCGTCGTGGGCCAATCGGGCTGCGGCAAGACCACGCTGGGGCGCGCGATCGCCGGGTTGCAACCGTTACATTCCGGAGAGATTCGGCTCGCTGGCCGGAACCTGCGGGACATTGAACCGGCGCAACGCCGGATCCAATACATATTTCAGGATCCGTGGAGCGCGCTCGATCCGCGGATGCGAATTGGAGACATCATTGCCGAGGGATTGTTGTTCCGTCGCGATTTCGCCGCGGCGCGGCGGCGCCAAGCGGTGCTGGACGCGCTGGAGAAGGTGGGGTTGCCGGCGGAGTTGGAGCGGCGACGTCCCCACGAGCTGTCGGGCGGGCAGCGCCAGAGGGTCAATATCGCCCGGGCGATAGTGGTGGAGCCGCGCTTCATCGTGGCGGACGAGCCGGTGTCCGCGCTCGATCTCACCGTGCAGAAGCAGGTACTGGAGCTGCTGTGCGACCTGCGGGACAAGCTCGGCTTCGGCTGCCTTCTGGTATCGCATGACCTGACCGTGGTCGAACGGCTCTCGGATCGCACCGCCGTCATGCAGCGCGGCCGGCTGGTCGAAATCGGCCCTACCCCGCAAGTATTCCGTCAGCCCCAGCACGCCTATACGCAGCAGTTGCTGGGTGCTGCCAGCCAAGGGAGTGTCCATGGTGCACATTGAAGCGCCGGCGCGTATCCAGAGCCTGTTCCGCTATCCCATCAAGGGATTGAATGGCGAGGTGTTGCAATCGGCGCACGTGGAGGCCGGCGGTGGCCTGCCGCTCGACCGTACCTACGCCATTGCCCATGGGGTGACACAGTTCGATCCGCAGGCGCCGGTCTACCTGCAGAAAATCCATTTTCTGGCGCTGATGACGCATCCGCGGCTGGCTGAGCTGCATGTGTCGTTTCGAGAGAGCGACCACGAAATTCGTGTGGCGCGGCGTGATGTCCCGGAATTCGTGACGTCACTGACAACCGAACAGGGCCGGGCTGAGTTCGCAACTTATCTGGATGAGTTCATCGGCAGCGAGGCCAAGGGCAGGCCGCGGGTGGTGGCGGCGCATAATCATATGTTCACCGATATCCGCGACCGGTGCCTGTCGGTTCAGAATCTGGCCAGCATCGCAGCCTTGGGCGCGCAGGCCGGACTGAAGCTGGACCCGTTGCGCTTTCGCGCCAATGTTTACCTCACGGGGCTGGCGCCCTGGGTGGAGCGTACCTGGGAGAAGGGCGCGGTGTTTTCGCTGGGCGAAGTCAGGCTGCGCGTGTTGAAGCCGATCAGCCGCTGTAACGCCATCAATGTCGATCTCGACACGGCTCGCATCGACAGCAATTTGCCGCTGCTGCTGCGGGAGCGTTTCGAAGGCAACTACATGGGCGTGTACGCACAAGTGATCGATGGCGGTACGGTTCATGAAGAGGCGGTGGTCACGGTGCCCACGCCCGGGGAGAGCATTGCATGACCCAAATGACTCACGAGCAGGCGCCCAACCGGCAGGTGAGCGACGAGCACGCCGCGCGCCTGCAGGAGATGTACTATCGCGGGGCGACGCCGATTTTTGCGTCACGCACCGATGCGCGCTTCTCCTATGCCCTGTACGTGCCGCATCGACTCGATCGCATGGACCGTGCGAGCACCCGCCTGCTGGTGGCGGTGCATGGCACCGGCCGGATGCAGGCGCTGTATCGCGATTTGTTTGCGGAGTTCGCCGAGTATCACAACTGCATAGTGCTGGCACCGTTGTTTCCCGCCGGCGTGCTGGGTGATGGCAATCTCAGCGGCTACAAGTACCTGGCCGAAGGCGACATCCGTTATGACCGCGTCATGCTGGGTATGCTGAACGAAGTGGCGGCGAGCTACTCGGTCACCACCCGGCGGGTTCTCATGTTCGGTTTCTCGGGCGGGGCGCATTTCACGCACCGCTTCACCATTCTGCATCCCGGCCGGATTCTCGCCGCTTCCGTCGGTGCCCCGGGCTCCGTCACTTTGCTGGACACGAACTCGCCCTGGTGGGTCGGGGTGGCGGATTGCGAGCAGCGCTTCGGAGTGAAGTTCGAGCCCGATAGCCTGCGGGGACTGCCGCTGCATTTCGTGGTGGGCGACGCCGACAACGAAACCTGGGAGATTACTTTCAAGGAAGGCGACCGCTATTACCTGCCGGGCGCGAACGATGCCGGCCGCACCCGCGGTGATCGCATCAGGGCGCTGGCGGCTTCCTTCGAGCGCCATGGGGCGCAAGTGCGACTCGATGTCGTGCCGGGCGCCACGCATGATGTGACCGCGGTTGCCCGCTATGCGCGTGAATTCTTCGCCGAAGTGCTGGCGAACCAGGCCTGAACCCGTGCCTGCAAGTGCCGGATGGCTCTCCCGTGGAGGCAGGTCCGGAGAATTCCGCCGTGCCTCGTCTTAGAGAGTAAGGACCGCCGCCCCGCCCGGGCGCAGGTCCAGACCCACCAAGACGAGGGCGAGGTACGAGAGCGATGACGAGCAATAGTGTGGCCAAGCCGTTCCCCCTGATTCACGTCGGCGGAACGCCGCGTGAGCGCGGCTTCAGCTACGGCCGTCAGGCGGGTGAACGGATCAGCACCGGCGCAGCCCTGTATCGTGGCGCCTTCGAGCGTGCCGGGATCGATTGGTCCACGGCCAGCGCGCGTGCCAATTATTTTCTCGAGCGCATCGGCCACTACGATCGTGCCATGTTCGAGGAGATCAACGGTATTGCCGCCGGCAGCGAACAGCCGGTGGAGATCGTTGTGGCGATCAATGCGCGGACCGAAATCCTGTTCGGGCGGCACGAGGATGAGAGCGACCAGCAGCGGGAAGTCGCCACGACCATGCAGGAAGAATGTACCGCGGCTCTGGCGCTACCGCCCATCACCCACGATGGCCATGTGCTGCACGGTCAGAATTGGGACTGGAACCCGGGCTGCGAGGACACCACGATCGTGTTGCGCATCGAGAACGACAACGGTCCGCACATCCTGACCATGGTGGAGGCGGGCCAGTTGGCGCGCCACGGATTCAACAGCGCGGGAATTGCCTTGACCGTGAATGGCCTGCATTGCGATCACGACACCGGCAAGGTGGGGGTGCCGAGTCCGTTGATGCGCCGCCGACTGTTGAGTTCCGGCACGCTCGGACAGGCGATCGAGACCGTGCTGGCCACCAGGATCTCGTTCTCGCACAACCTGCTGGTCAGTCACAGTGACGGCGTGGCGGTGGGCATCGAAGCCACTCCCGAACAGAATTTCTGGATGCAGCCCGAAGGCTCGCTGATGGTGCATGCCAATCATTTCAAATGCCCGATAGCCCGTGCGCGCGTGCGCGACGTGGGCTTGCAGCAGTGCCCGGAATCTCTGTACCGGGACCAGCGGGTGTGGGAGCACCTGCATGGGCGGCGCGGTTCGATTTCGGCCGCAACCTTCAAGGAAGCCTTTGCCGATCGCTTCGGTGCGCCGGACGCGGTGCTGCGGCCTCCCAAACCCCGTTCCAATGGCACCATCTCGGCCACGGTGGCTTCGCTCATCATGGATACGACGCAGCGTAAGATGTGGGTGGCGCCGAGCCCGTATAAGGGCATCCACTACACCGAATACAGCTTGGCGTTTTGAGCGGACACTACTGCTGCGCGCGAGCCCAAGGCGCGCGATAATGCCGGCATGGCCGGCCATGACTCCAAATCCGCGCAGCGTCCCCCGCCCGATCCTTTGCTGATCGACATCGCCGATTACGCGCTGTCGTATTCGATTCAAAGCGAAGCGGCGTACGAGACAGCGCATTACTGCTTGATGGATAGCCTGGCTTGCGGCCTGCAAGCCTTGCAATACCCCGCCTGTACCAAGCTGCTGGGGCCGGTGGTGCCGGGAGCGACCCTGTCCGGTGGTGCCCGGGTGCCGGGTACTTCGTACGAGCTCGATCCGGTGCAGGCGGCGTTCAATATCGGCGCCATGGTGCGCTGGCTGGATTTCAACGACACCTGGCTCGCGGCCGAATGGGGACATCCGTCCGACAATCTGGGGGCCATCCTGGCGGTGGCGGACTATTTGTCGCGGCGCCGGGCGGTGCTGGGCCAGGCGCCGCTGCGGGTCGGCGATGTGCTGACCGCCATGATCAAGGCGCACGAAATCCAGGGGGTGCTGGCGCTCGAAAACAGTTTCAACCGAGTTGGCCTGGATCACGTGCTGCTGGTCCGTGTCGCCTCCACGGCGGTGGCAACGGCGATGCTCGGAGCCACTCGCGAGCAGGTCATCAACGCGGTGTCGAACGCATGGGTTGACGGTGGTGCGCTGCGCACCTATCGGCACGCGCCGAATACCGGTTCACGCAAGAGTTGGGCGGCCGGGGACGCCACCAGCCGCGCGGTACGGCTGGCGTTGTTGGCGCTGACGGGCGAGATGGGCTATCCCTCCGTGTTGAGCGCCGGGACCTGGGGATTTCAGGACGTGCTGTTTGATGGCAAGGCGCTGGTGCGGCCACAGCCGTTCGCCAGCTACGTGATGGAAAACATTCTGTTCAAGATCGACTATCCGGCCGAATTTCACGGCCAGACTGCCGTGGAAGCCGCGATGCGGCTGCACTCCGCGGTGCGCGACCGGCTGGAACACATCGATCACGTCATGATCGAGACCCAGGAATCGGGAGTGCGCATCATCGACAAGACCGGGCCGCTGGCCAACCCCGCCGATCGCGATCACTGCATCCAGTACATGGTGGCCATTGCCCTGATTTTCGGCCGCCTGACCGCCGCCGACTACGAAGACGCAGTGGCCGGCGACCCCCGGGTGGACGCGTTGCGCAGCCGCACTCTGGTGCTGGAAAACCCGACCTTCACGCAGGAATACTACGCGCCGGACAAGCGCTACATCGGCAACGCCGTGCAGGTGTTCTTCAAGGACGGCACAGCCACACCGCGCGTAGTGGTGGACTATCCGCTCGGGCACCGCAAGCGCCGCGCCGAGGGCATGCCGGTGCTGGTGAAAAAGTTCGCGGCGGCCGTGGCGGCTCATTTCCCACCCAAGCAGGTTCCCGCCGTCCAGGCGCTGTTCACCGACCGGGCGGCGCTGGCGGCCCTGCCGGTGCAGGACTTCATGGCCGCGCTGGTCAAGAACCAATAGCCCGTCGCGCGGGTCAGCGCTCCAGCTTGGTGGACAGCACGATGGATGAGGTGGTGCGCTCGACCCCGTCCATGGCGCCGATGGTGTCGATCAACTCGTCCATTTCGGTGATGGAGGGTGTGGCCGCCATGGCGATCAGGTCGAATGCGCCGCTCACGGATTGCAGTACGCGGATCGCGCGCAGCTTGCGGACGTCGGCTTCCACCCTGGGCGAGTGCTTGGGCTTCACGGTGATCATGACATAGGCATGCACCGTGCCGCGTTCCTGAGTTTCCGAGACTTTCACCGAGTAGCCGGTGATGACCCGGGTGCGCTCCAGCCGCTCGATCCGGCTTTGCACCGTCGTGCGTGACAAGCCGAGCGTCCGCGCCAGCGCGGCGGTGGACGCCCTGGCGTTCTCACGCAACAGCGCTATGAGTTGCTGGTCGATGTCGTCGAGGACGGGGGGATTCGATGGCTTCATGCAATATGACGAAACATTTCGGCGAAACGCCGAATGATTGCCGGTAGCTCGGCGCTTTGGCAATACCGTCCTGCACGCCGGCCGCCCAAGATAGGCATATGAAAACCATAGTAGTTGCAGGCGCCGGCAAGATTGGCGCCACCATCGCCGACCTGTTGGCCGCCACCGGGGACTATCGCGTCAAGCTGGCGGACCGGGTGTTCGGTGCCAATCCGGGCTCCGACGCTATCACCCAGGTCGAAACCGACGTCACCAACCCGGCCCAGCTGCGCGCGCTGTTGAAGGACAGCTTCGCGGTGCTGAGCGCGGTGCCGTTCAATCTGACCGGTGACATCGCCGTGGCGGCCCGCGATACCGGTACGCACTATCTCGACTTGACCGAGGACGTGGCCACCACGCGCCGCGTCAAGGAATTGGCCAAGGACGCCAAGACCGCCTTCATTCCCCAGTGTGGCCTGGCGCCCGGCTTCATCACCATCGTGGCCAATGACCTGATCAAGCGCTTCGATACGCTGCACGACGTGCGCATGCGCGTCGGCGCGCTGCCCAAGTTCCCCTCCAATGCGTTGAACTATAACCTCACCTGGAGCACCGACGGGCTGATCAACGAGTATTGCGAGCCGTGCGAGGCCATCGTCAATGGCGAGCGCCGCGAAATGCCGCCGCTCGAAGAGCGGGAGGAATTCGCGCTGGACGGCGTCACCTACGAGGCGTTCAACACTTCCGGCGGCCTGGGCACCCTGTGCGAGACGCTGGACGGCAAGGTGCACAACCTCAACTATCGCACCATCCGCTACCCCGGCCACGTCGCCATCATGAAGGCGCTGCTCAACGATCTGCGCCTGCGCGAGCGTCGCGACCTGCTCAAGACCATTCTGGAGAATGCGCTGCCGACCACCATGCAGGACGTGGTCATCGTGTTCGTGACGGTCAGCGGTACCCGGGGCGGCAAGCTGGTGCAGGATACTTATGCCAGCAAGATTTACAGCCGCGAAATCGGCGGCGCGATGCGCAGTGCCATCCAGATCACCACCGCGGCGGGCATCACCGGCGTGCTGGATCTGCTGGCGACCGGCAAGATCCGCGAGCGCGGCTTCGTGCGCCAGGAAGACATCGATCTGAAGCTGTTCCTGGAGAATCGCTTCGGCAGTCTCTACAACCCCATCTGATCGCCTCATGCTGTCGGCCGAACACAGGGCGGCGTTAACGGCATTGGTGGGCGAGCAGGGCGTGCTCACCGGGGCTGCGACCGAAGGGTATGCAACCCCGGCGCGCTATGCCGCCGGCCGCGCCGCCGCGGTGGTTCGTCCCGCATCCAGCGCCGAAGTTTCCGCCGTGGTGGGCTATTGCGTGCGGCAGGGACTGGCATTCGTGCCCCAGTCCGGTAATACCGGACTGGTTGGCAACGCCACGCCCGATGACAGCGGCGCTCAACTCGTGCTGAGTCTGGAGCGGCTGCGCGCACCGTTGGAGGTGGACGTCGCCAATCGTTCGGTGCGAGTCGGCGCGGGAGTGCGCCTGTCGGCGCTCAACGATGCACTGCAGCCGCACGGCTTGTTCCTGCCCATCGATCTCGGCGCCGATCCCATGATGGGTGGCATGATCAGCACCAACACCGCTGGCGCGCGGTTCCTGCGTTACGGCGATATGCGACGGCACGTGCTCGGACTCAAGGTGGCGCTGGCCGATCGCGACGGCACCGAACTCGATCTCATGAGCGCGCTGCGCAAGAACAATACCGGCGTCGATCTCAAACAGCTGTTCATCGGCACCGGTGGCGCGTTCGGTGTGGTGACCGAAGCGGTGCTCGACGTGCAGCCCCGGCCCACGGATCGAGCCGTTGCCATGGTGGTGCCGGCCGATGTGCGCGAGGCGCCGCTGGCGCTGCTGAGGTTGCTCGAGCACGGCGCCGGCGAGGTGCTGAGCGCATTCGAGGGCATCTCCCAGAATGCATTCCGTGCCGCCCTGGCGCAGGCGCAATCGCTGCGCAATCCATTCGGTGCCGAGCTGCCTGAATACGTGGTGCTGATCGAACTGTCCGCCAGCACGGGCGCCGACACGCAGGCCATGGAGCGTCTGCTGACGGACCTGTTGGAGCGGGCGGCCAATGACGAGTTGATCGTCGATGCCGTGATCGGTCGCGGCGAGCAGCTATGGACGCTGCGGCATTCCATCTCCACCGGCCTGAAAGCCATGGGCCATCTGCTGGGCTTCGATCTTGCGTTCGAGCGCGGTGCGATACTGCCGTTTCGCAGTGCCATGATCGCCGAACTGGCCACTCGCTTCCCCGGGTACCAGGTATGCGATTTCGGCCATCTGGGCGATGGGGGCGTGCATTTTTCGCTGCTGCGTCCCCACGCCTTGGGCGACGCGCAGGATGCGGCAGTGTACGATTATGTTTTCGATGCCGCGATCCAGCATCATGGCGCCAGTTTCAGCGGCGAACACGGCATCGGCCGTGCCAACCAGTCCATTTATGACCGTCACACGCCGGCCCTGCGGCAGAGCATCGCCGGAGCGCTGACCCAGCTGTTTTCCGCTGCGGTGCCTGGCGCGGTGCGTTTCGGTCCCAAGCCTGAAGGAATCCTCACGTGAGCCAGCCCATTCCCGCCGATGTCCAAGCCACCCTGACCCGCCTGGGAGTGCCTGCCGCCGCCTATGGCCAGGGCACGCTGCAAAGCCGGTCGAGTATTTCCGGTGACGTGGTGGGCAGGCTGCCGGAAGTCGACGCCGCCGCCACCAAGACGCAGATCGAGCTTGCCCACCAAGCCTTCCTGCAGTGGCGGTTGGTGCCCGCGCCGCGCCGCGGCGAGTTGGTCCGCCTGCTTGGCGAGGAACTGCGCGCCAGCCGCGACGACCTGGGACGGTTGGTCACACTCGAAGCGGGCAAGATCCTGTCCGAGGGGCTGGGCGAAGTGCAGGAAATGATCGACATCTGCGATTACGCCGTCGGCTTGTCGCGCCAGTTGAGCGGACTCACGCTGGCTTCGGAACGTGCCGAGCATCGTCTGATGGAGACCTGGCATCCGCTGGGTGTGGTCGGGGTGATTTCGGCCTTCAATTTCCCGGTGGCGGTCTGGTCGTGGAATGCCGCGCTGGCACTGGTGTGCGGCAACTCCGTGGTGTGGAAGCCTTCCGAGAAGACCCCGTTGACGGCGCTGGCCGTGCAGGCTGTTTTCGAGCGCGCCGCGAAAAAATTCGGGGATGCGCCGGCGGGCTTGTCGAGCGTGCTGTTCGGCGGCCAGGCCGTTGGCGAGGCGCTGGTGGACCATCCGTTGGTGCCGCTGGTGTCGGCCACCGGCTCGACCCGGATGGGCCGTGCCGTGGGCCCCCGGCTGGCGCAGCGTTTTGCCCGGGCCATCCTGGAGCTGGGCGGCAACAACGCCGCCATCGTGGCGCCCAGCGCCGATCCCGACCTGGTGCTGCGGGCCGTGGCCTTCGCGGCCATGGGGACCGCGGGTCAGCGTTGCACGACCCTGCGACGCCTGTTCGTGCATGAATCGATGTACGACGCGCTGCTCGAACGTCTCAAGAAGGCCTACGCCTCGGTGCCGGTGGGTGATCCGCGTGAGGCCGGTGTGCTGATCGGTCCGCTGATCGATCGCGATGCTTTCGAGAACATGCAGCATGCTTTGCAGCAGGCGCAGGCCGCCGGCGGTCGTGTGACCGGCGGTGAGCGTGCCGCCAAGGAGTTGGGCGACAGTGCCTACTATGTGCGTCCGGCGCTGGTCGAAATGCCGGCCCAGAGCGACGTGGTGCGGCATGAGACTTTCGCACCCATTCTGTATGTCATGAAATATCAGCGTCTCGAGGACGCCATCGCCCAGCAGAACGACGTGCCGCAGGGCCTGTCGTCCTCCATCTTCACCAACGATCTGCGTGAGGCCGAGCGCTTCATTTCCGCGGCCGGTTCGGATTGTGGCATTGCCAACGTGAATATCGGACCGTCCGGTGCCGAGGTGGGCGGAGCCTTCGGTGGTGAGAAGGAGACCGGTGGTGGCCGCGAGTCCGGTTCCGATGCCTGGAAGGGCTATATGCGCCGTGCCACCAACACCGTCAATTTCGGTACCCGCCTGCCGTTGGCCCAGGGCGTCAAGTTCGACATCTGAAATTAGGAGTCTTGCGTGCGCGTTTCGAATTTCTCGGCTCTGCTGCGGACCTCCATGGACGCAGAGTCGGCGTTGCGTCTCGAATCCATCCTGTCGCTGCCGGCTGATATCGCCGCCGCCTGGGGGCCGCGAGTATCGCGGCGGGTGTTCACGATGGCGCTCAACGCGGTGCTGTTGCACGATTTGCTGCGGCGGGTGCCGAGTGGCGCCGGTTACGTGAACGATCGCGTCAGCAACGGTGGGCGCCTGATGTTCGATCATGGTGCGGTGCGTACCGTCAGCCTGCCCGGGCGTACCGGCTGCGCCTTGCTGTCCGGTGAGCACGCGCTGGCCAGGATCCTGGTGCCGCTGGGTTACAGCGTGCGAGGGGTCTATCCGCTGACCAAGCTGCGCATGACCGGCCGGTCCTATGCGCACGACGATGGGGATGCGGACATCCCGCAGTTCTTCGTGAGCGAGCTGCACGCGGACCAGTTTCCGCCGGAGTTCCAGGCGGCGGCCGAGCGGGTGTTCGGTTCTTCCCGTGAGCCGCTGAGCGCGGTGGGTCAGGCGTTGCTGCAGTCGTTCTCCGAGCGTGGTGAGGCGGACATGACCCTGGCTTGCGCCGGCCTGCCGAACCTGGCCGGGTGTTTCGCGCGTCAGCACGATCTGCCGGAATTGGCCGATTACGAGGCCTTGCTGGCGCACTCGAAGGAAGCCGCCTGGATGGCCACCGAGGGCAATGCCTTCAATCATGCGACGGATCGGGTGGCGGACCTCGAGGCGGTGGCCGAGGAGCAGCGGCGCGTTGGCCGTCGCGTCAAGGAGCATATCGAAGTGTCACGCTCGGGACGTGTGCGCCAGACCGCGCTGCGGGCCGATCCGGTGGAACGGCTGTTTCGCTGCGCCGACGGCGCCATCGTGTATCGCCAGGTGCCGGGATCGTTCTTCGAGTTCATCAGCCGCGCGCCGCTGCGGACCGGGGCTGCCGAACTCGACCTGGGCTTCGACAGCAGCAATGCCCAGGGCATTTTCCGCATGACCGAGGCAGCGCCGGTCCAGGTAGTTGCGAACTAGGCGGTCGTGGGCGGCACCCAGCTGAAGAACTCCACCGAGTAGCCGCCCGGATCGACGATACGGAATTCCCGGGTCCGGCCCCGGCAGCCCGGTACCAGGCGGGTATCGGCTGCCACTAGTCCCAGCCGCCTGGCCCGCTCCAGGCAGGTCGCCAGGTCCGCCACTTCGAGCGATACCAGCACTCCCTTGTTGGCGCCCACCACCGGCCGCTGGCTGCCGGCGGTGGCGTCGATCAGGCCGAGATAGGTACACGGCTGCAGTTCCAACAGGCAGCACCAGCCGAAATCCTCGGCGATGCGCAGACCCGCCAGTTCCCGGTAGAAGCTGACGGCGGCCGGCAGGTCCTCATAGGACAGGAAGGTGATGACACCCTTGACCGCGGCGGCAAGGGGCTCAGGCAGCGTCGCGGCAGCGCTCGCTGGCGACGAGTCGGGCGGTGAGGGGCTCATGAGAATCATGATAGCCGAACCGCCGTTGTTACGAAGCGGCGGCCTGTTCGCGCTGCCGCAGTACGTAGCGCTGCAGCTTGCCGGTCTGGGTCTTGGGCAGCTCGGCCACGAATTCGATCAGCCGCGGGTACTTGTACGGGGCGATGGTTGCCTTGACGAAGTCCTGCAACTGCGTCGCCAGTGCGGGGTCTGCGGCAAAATCGCCGTTGAGCACGATGAATGCCTTGACGACCTGGCTGCGCACCGGGTCCGGTGAAGCTACCACGGCGCACTCTCGCACCGCGGCGTGCTGCATCAGCGCGGCTTCCACTTCCGCGGCCGAGATGTTGTAGCCGGACGAAATGATCATGTCGTCGGCGCGCGCCACGAACCAGTAGTAGCCGTCTTCGTCCAGTCGATACTGATCGCCGGTCACGTTCCAGCCATTGACCACGTACTTGGCCTGGCGCTCGTCGGCCAGGTAGCGGCAGCCGGTGGGACCCTTGATGGCCAGCCGGCCGGTGCTGCCGGGCGGCAGCGGCTGGCCGTCATCCCCGAGCAGGCAGGCGGTATAGCCGGGCAGCGGTTTGCCGGTGGCGCCGGGACGAATCGCGTCGCCCTTGCTGCCGATGAAAATATGGATCATTTCCGTGGCGCCGATGCCGTCGATCAGGCGCAGGCCGGTTTTCTCGTGCCACAGGTCGGAGGTGGCCTTGGGCAGTGCTTCGCCGGCGGAAACGCATTTGCGCAGGCTCGACAAATCATGCTCGGCGGTTTTCGGGGCCAGCGTCCGGTACATGGTCGGCGCCGTGAACAGGCAGGTCGCATGGAAGCGGGCGATGGCCGCCAGCAGCGCGTCCGGGTTGACTTGTTCCAGCAGTATCGTGGCGGCTCGAAAGCGCAGCGGGAATACCAGCAGCGCGCCCAGGCCGAAGGTGAAGCCCAGCGGCGGGCTGCCCAGGTGAATATCGTCCGGCGCGGTGTCGAGCAGATGCCGGCCGACCACGTCGGCCATGGCCAGCACGTCGCGATGGAAATGCACGGTGGCCTTGGGAGCGCCGGTGGTGCCGGAGGTGAAGGCCAGCAGGCAGACATCGTCGGCCGCGGTATCCAGGGTCGCGAACTGCGGCGCGACCTGAGTCAAGCGTGCTTCGAGATCGCCGTCACCGTAAGTCACGATGTGCTGCATGCGTCCGCTCGAGGTGGCGGCGGCACGCAACTCCGCGGCCAACGCCCCGTCGGTGATGGCGTGCGTGATTTCGGCCTTGTTGGCAATGGTGGCCAGCTCCCCGGCGCGCAGCATCGACATGGTGGTGACCGCGATGCCGCCGGCTTTCATGACGCCCAGCCACAGTGCCGCCAGCATCGGGCTGTTGGCCCCACGCAGCAACACTCGATTGCCGGGTACCAGGCCCAGCTGCTGCACCAGCACGTTGGCGATGCGGTTGGCGCGCTCCTGCAAGTCGGCGTAGCTGAGCTGCTCGTTGCTGCCGTACACGGCGACGCGCGGGCCATGGCCTTCGACGATGGCATCGTCCAGCAGCACCTTGGCGCAATTGACCCGGGCCGGATATTGCAGCTCCGGCAGATCGAAACGGAACTCGGGCCATTGGTCGCGCGGCGGCAGATGGTCACGCGCGAAGGTGTCGGTATGAGCTGTGTAAGCGGTCATTGCTGTTCCCCTGGCGCCTGCCGCCCGTGACGCGGCGCGTTGAGCCGATGGTTGTCCTTCCATGGCCAGCCGTCAGGTGACGGCGAGCCGGATCCGGTAATCCGCTTGCTGCCAGGCGCCGGTTTCCAGCACCTCGCGCAATGCCGCGACCGCGTTCCAGACATCGACGTGACGAGTGTAGAGCGGCGTCAGTCCGAAACGAACTACGTCTGGAGCGCGGAAGTCGCCGACCACGTTGCGGGCGATCAAGGCGCGCATGATCTCGTAGCCATTGTCATGTTGAAACGAAACGTGGCTGCCGCGTTGCGCGGCATCGCGCGGCGTCACCAGCGACAGTCCATGTCCGGCGCATTCCTGTTCCACCAGTTCGATGAACAGCTCGGTGAGGCGCACCGACTTGTGACGCACGGCCTGCATGTCGACGCGATCGAATACCGACAGGCTGCCATCGAGTGCGGCCAGGCCGAGTATCCCGGGAGTGCCGCTGCGATGGCGGCGGATGTCCGCAGCCGGCCGATAGTCGTCGCCGAACTCGAACGGATTGGCGTGTCCCATCCAGCCGGTGATGCTGGGCTGCAGCCGCTGCTGCAATTCCCGTTTCACATACAGGAAGGCGGGGGCGCCCGGCCCACCGTTCAAGTACTTGTAGCCGCAACCCACCGCGACATCGGCGCCCGCTCCACCGAGATCGACCGGCAGGGCGCCTACGCTGTGGCACAGGTCCCACAGGATCAGCGCGCCATGTTCGTGGGCCAGGCGCGTCACCGCCGGCATGTCGAACATGTCGGCGCTCTTGTAATGGACGTGCGTCAGCACCACCAGCGCGGTGTCGCCGTCGATGGTGTTCAGTACTTGCTCGCGCGGCACGGCACAAAGCTCCAGGTTCGAACCCAGCAACTCGGTCAGGCCCTGCAGGATGTACAGGTCGGTGGGAAAGTTGCCCAGCTCGGTGACGATCTTGCGGCGCTTGCCACTGGCGTTGGCGCGGCAGCAGGCGACCGCCAGCTTGAACAGATTGACCGAGGTCGAGTCCGCCACGGTGACTTCGTCGGCGTGCGCACCGACCAGGCGCGCGAGACGCGCACCGAGCCGTTCCGGCAGGTTGACCCAATCGCGCTTGTGCCAGCCCTGCACCGCATCGGTGGCCCATTCCTGTTCGACCAGGGTCCGTACCCGGTCGCGCGCCGCGTGGGTCAGCAGGCCCAGCGAATTGCCGTCCAGATAGACGCCTTCGGGCGAAACGATGAACTCGCTGCGAAACTCGCGCAGCGCATCGCTCTGGTCGAGGGCCGCGCAATCAGCCTGGGTGAGTCGGGTCATTCGGCAAGCTCCCGCAGAATGGCGCGCACCGGCGCCGCTTCGACGTTCTGGATGTTGAGGGGCAGGGCAATCAGTTCGTAGTCGCCGGCCGCGACCCGGGCCAGCACCAGGCCTTCGAGAATCGCCAGGCCATGCCGGCTGATGGCGTGGTGCGCCAGCAATTGTTTCGAGGTCTGCGGATCCACCGAGGGCGCATCGGTGCCGATCAAGACCACGCCGCGTTCGGCCAGCGCTTCTATGGTGCGGTGATGAATGCCGGCGGTGGCTTCCGGCCAGCGATCCCAGGCGAATTCGCCCAGCGTCTTGAGCAGCACGCGGGTGGTGCCCGGCGCCAGGTGGGGCAGCACGTCGTCCGGTTCGACGTATTCCTTCGGGCCGGGCACGACCACCACTGTGCAACGGCCGATGAAACGCTCCAGCGCCAGCTCGTGAATCGGCTGGCCGTGCGATTCGAAATGCAGCGGCGCCTCGGCGTGCGTGCCGGCCTGGGTCGACATGGCGAAGTGATTGATGTTCACCACGCAATCGCCGTCGATGGCGGCGGTCTGGCGCGCCGCGAAAGCGATGTCACCCGGCCACACCGGCAGGCCTGGGTGCAGGCGTTGGGAAATATCCCAAAGTTGTCGCGTGGGCGTGTTGGAGCGTTGCATGTGTGTCGAGTCGGTGGTCGGGGTGGGCTAGAGGCTGGTGCGCACCTTCCACAGTTCGGGGAAGAAGCTCAACTCCAGTGCCTTGGCCAGATAGGCCACCCCCGAGGTACCGCCGGTGCCGGGCTTGTAGCCGATGATGCGTTCCACGGTCTTCATGTGATCGAAGCGCCAGCGCTGGAACTGGTGTTCCAGGTCGACCAGTTTCTCCGCCAGGTCGTACAGCTCCCAGAACTGGTCGGTGTCCTGATAGACCTTGAGCCAGGCGGCCTGCACGGCCTCGTTGGCCACATAGGGCTGCGACCAGTCGCGTTCCACCACGTCGGCCGGAATGACGAAGCCGAGCTTGGCCATGTGGCGCAATACCACGTCATACAGGCTGGGTTCGTGCAGCACCCGCGTCAGCAAGGCATGGGCGGCGGGGTTGTTCTGGTGGGCGCGCACCAGGGTGGCGGCCTTGTTGCCGAGCCGGAATTCGAGCTGCCGGTACTGCCAGGACTGGAATCCCGAGGCCTGTCCCAGCGAGGAGCGCAGGCGGCTGTAATCGGCCGGGGTGAGGGTGGCGAGGATGGACCAGGACTGGGTCAGCTGGGCCTGGATGCGCGACACGCGCGACAGCATCTTGAGGGCCGCGGCGACGTCGCCGGTGTCGATGCGCGCCATGGCGGCTTCGACTTCGAACACGCACAGCTTGAGCCACAGCTCGGACGCCTGGTGAATCACGATGAACAGCATTTCGTCGTGCGCCGTCGAGCGGGTCTTCTGGCAGGACAGCAGGGTGTCGAGTTCCAGGTAGCCGCCGTAGCTGATGTCAGGATTCCAGTGCACGCCCTCGGTGTCGGCGGCGTGGTAGGGACAAGTGCCAGAGCCTGGGGTGGACATGCGGGTACCTGCTCGCGGGCGTGCGCGGGTGATTGAAGGGGAACCGTGCATGGCAGCTTAGCGCTTGCGCCGTACCTTCATCCATTTCAAACTCTGCAGCCAAATATTGCATGGAATTCAAATCATGCTGAAGCTGGACCTGCGCCATCTGCAGATGCTGGAAGCGATTTCCCAGTCGCGCACCCTGGTTGATGCGGCGCGGCGTCTGAGTATTTCGCCCTCGGCGCTGACCCACCGGATCGACGAGGCCGAGCGCCGGCTGGCGGTGCCGCTGCTGGTGCGGGGGCGGCGCCAGCCCGCCTTCACCGCCGCCGGCAACCGGATGTTGAGCATTGCGCTGCGCTGCCTGCGCGACCTGGAACATGCCGAGAGCGAACTGGCGCGCAGCGGCCAGCAGGCGGTGGAAATGGTGCGCATGGGCGCTTCCACCCTGAGCAGCTACGAATGGCTGCCCGGGCTGCTGCGCCGGCTCAATGCCGGTCACCCTTCGATCGACGTGGAAGTGGTGCCCGACGTGTCGCGCGACCCGGTGGCCGCGCTGCGGGAGCGATTGATCGACGTGGCCATCATGCCGGTGCGCATCCGGCTGGAATCGCTACGCTGCCTGGAATTGTTCAGCGACGAGATGGTGGCGGTGCTGCCGACCTCGCATCGGCTGAGCGGGCGTCGCTACCTCGAGGTCGGCGACCTGATCGATGAGCCCTATGTCACCGACGCGGTGACACCCGAGACTGGCCGGGAACATGAACGCTTGTTCGAGCCCTTGGGGGTGCGGCCGGCCCGGGTGCTGCGGGCGGGCCAGATCCAGGCCGTGATCGCCCTGGTGCGGGCGTCGTTCGGGGTCACGATCCTGACCCGCCGCACCGTGGCGCCCTACCTGGCGGCGGGCGACCTGAGCCTGGTGCGGCTGACCCGCAAGGGTCTGTACCTCACCTGGTATGCCGTGCTACGGGCCGCCAGCGTCAAGGCTTCGGCGGCCCGGACCGTGGCGGACCTGTTGGTGGAGCCCAGTGTGGTGTGTTAGGTGTGGCGCGTTAGGATTGGACGGGCAGCCCGGACCTGTGCTATTTGTATACCGTCATGATCCAAATCGCCCGCCGCTATCGTTTCTGGTACTACTTTACGTTGCCGACAATGGCGGACGGGTTGCGCGCGATCTAACAAGCTTCGAAACGAATTACCCGAAAAAACCGCCAGTCCCCTGGCGGTTTTTTTTTCGCCAGTGGGCCGGCCCTGGAGCCCCCCGTGACGACTACGACGACCCCCATAACGACGCCTATGACGACCCCGGCGGCGAACCCCCGTACCGACGACTTACGCATCCGTGACATCAGGGAGCTGATCACGCCCGAAGACCTGATGCGCGAGTACGCCCATACCGAGCAAGCCTCGGCCACGGTGTCCCAGGCCCGGCAGGCGCTGCAGCGCATCCTGCACGGACGTGACGACCGGCTGGTGGTGGTCATCGGTCCGTGCTCCATTCACGATGTGGCGGCTGCGATGGACTACGCCAGGCGGCTGCAGCAGCAGCGCGAACGCTGGCGCGATACACTCGAAATCGTCATGCGCGTCTATTTCGAGAAGCCGCGTACCACGGTGGGCTGGAAAGGGCTGATCAACGACCCCGATCTCGACGGGAGTTTCCAGATCAACAAGGGGCTGCGCCTGGCGCGCGGCCTGTTGCTGGAAATCAATCAGCTGGGCCTGCCCGCCGGCTGCGAGTTCCTGGACATGATCACGCCGCAGTACATCGCGGACCTGGTGTCGTGGGGCGCCATCGGGGCCCGCACCACCGAAAGCCAGGTGCATCGCGAGCTGACCTCCGGCCTGTCCTGCCCGGTGGGCTTCAAGAACGGCACCGACGGCAACGTCAAGATCGCGGTCGATGCGGTCCAGGCCGCGGCGCATGCCCATCATTTCCTGGCCGTCACCAAGCAGGGGCGCAGCGCCATTGCGACCACTGCCGGCAATGCCGATTGCCATGTCATCCTGCGCGGCGGCAAGTCGCCCAACTACGATGCCGCGAGTGTCGAGGCGGCCTGTAAGCAGATCGGTGCCGCCGGCCTGAATCCGCGCCTGATGATCGATGCCAGCCATGCCAACAGCAGCAAGCAGCCCGAGAACCAGCCCCGGGTGATCGACGACATCGCGCTGCAGCTCGAAGCCGGTAGTCAGCGCATCTGCGGCGTCATGGTGGAGAGCCATCTGATGGCGGGGCGCCAGGACCTGGTTGCCGGCCGCGCCTTGAACTACGGCCAGAGCATTACCGATGGCTGCATCGACTGGGATGCTTCGGTTCGGGTGCTGGAGCGGCTGTCGCGCGCGGTCGAAACGCGGCGCCAGAGGAATGCCTCGGCGGAGGTGACCGCTGCCTAGGCGGCCCGCTCCGCTGCCTAACCCGCGGTCGCGACCGTAAACCCGATGGTCGTGCCCGCGTGTCCGCTCTCGGCGAACACCGAACCGCCATGCATGGCGGCCACGGCCTTTACGATGGACAGCCCCAGGCCGTGGCTGCCGCCGCCACTGCCACTGCGTGCGCGATCGACACGGTAGAAGCGATCGAACAGGCGCGACAAGTGTTCCTTGGCGATTTGCGCGCCGGGATTGCGCACCGAAACGACGGCCCCCTGGGGTTGCTGGGCCAGGGTCACTACGATTTCAGCGCCGCGCGGTGAATGTTCGACGGCGTTCTGCAGGAGGTTGACGACGGCGCGTTGAAACAGCGCGGTCTGGATGCCCGCTTGTACGTCGCCATCGACGCGAACCTGCATTCCTGCCTCTTCCAGCACGAACTCCAGGAACTCCACGGTACGGCCGACTTCTTGTGCCAGAGAAACCTCGACGCGTTCGGGTGCGATCTCGCCGCGGTCCGCGCGTGCCAGGAACAACATGTCGTTGACGATGGCGCGCAGCCGGTCCAGCTCCTCGAGATTGGAATGCAGGACTTCCTTGAGCTCGGCACCGTCACGCTCGCGTGACAATGCGACCTGGGTCTGGCCGATCATGTTGGTGAGCGGAGTGCGCAACTCGTGAGCCACGTCGGCGTTGAACGCCTCCAGCTGCTGGTAGGCGGACTCCAGACGGTCCAGGGCGCCGTTGAAGGAGGCGGTGAGCCGTGCCAGCTCCGGTGGCAGGTGGTCGGCCCGCAGACGTTGCGCCAGGCGCCCCGGCTTGAGAGCTTGCGCCTCATTGGCCACTCGCTCCAGCGGACGCAGCCCGACACGCGCGATGTAATAGCCGAGCAGCGCAACCAGCACCACGCCGATGACGGTCAGCGCGATGAGGCCAACGGTGAAGGCGCGCAGCGTTTCCATGAAAGGGGTGGTGTCGATCGCGACCACGAAATGGACGGCCGGACGCTGCTCGTCGGCACCGATGGTGCGCGTCAGGGCCTTCATCGGATAGTGTTTGGCGGGGTCGGCCAGCTCGCTGAAGCCATCCGGCGCCTTGGCCAGGCGCTCCATGCCCGGCAGCGGCGTGCCGTAGCGGAACGCGGGGTCGTCGCTGAGCACCCAATAGCGCACGCGACCATCCTCAGGCGTTCTCGAGTCGAGCTTGTCGCGCACATGCGGCCATTTCGAGCTGTCGGAGGCCCGCGCCACGATGAACTGGTTGAAGTCCCAGCGGGTGGTCAGCTCGGTCATCTGGTGCCGCCCGAGCTCGCGCTTGAGCAGCCCGTAGGTGGCCAGGCTGGTGATGGAAATCATCATGAAGCTGGCCGCGGCGAACATGACCGCCAGCCGGCGACTGATCGACGGGTTCAAGCGGGCTCCTCGGAGTCGCGCAGCTCCAGCACGTAGCCCATGCCACGGATGGTGTGCAGCAGGTTGTACTCGAACGGGCCGTCCAGTTTGCTGCGCAGGCGCTTGACCGCCACTTCGACCACGTTGGTGTCGCTGTCGAAGTTCACGTCCCAGACCAGTTCCGCGATGGTGGTCTTGGAGAGGATCTCTCCCTGGCGGCGCGCCAGCGCGACCAGCAGGGCGAATTCCTTGGCGGTGAGATCCAGCCGTTGGCCGTTGCGCCAGGCTTTGCGCGCCAGCAGGTCGACTTGCAGATCGCCGATCTTGAGTTGTGTGGATTCCTGGCCACGGCTGCGGCGCGTCAATGCCTGCAGGCGGGCCACCAGTTCGAGAAACGAGAATGGCTTGACCAGGTAGTCGTCCGCGCCTTCGCGCAAGCCGCGGACCCGGTCGTCGATCAAGTCACGCGCCGTGAGCATGAGCACGGGCGTCTGTTTACGGGCACGCAGCGCACTGAGTACCGTAAAACCATCCACCCCCGGCAGCATCACATCCAGCACGATGATGTCGTAGTCGTATTCCAAGGCCATGTGGCGGCCGTCGATGCCATCGCGTGCGACGTCGACCGCATAGCCTTGTTCCAGCAGCCCGCGCTGCAGGTAGTCCACGGTCTTGGGTTCGTCGTCTACGATTAGGATCTTCATGGCGCTGGCTGCGATCCCGCGTTAGCTGCTGCCGCCGGTTTCGAGCGGGGGCACGATGCCCATGGTCTGGTACACGCCCACCAGGCGGAGCGAGACGGCGGCGGTGGCCTGGGCCGAATCCTGTTCCGCGGTGTAGACGCTGCGCTCGGCGTCCAGCACTTCCAGCAAGGACAACGTGCCTTCGGCATATTGCAGTCGCGCCAGCCGGGCTGCGACCCGGGCCGACTCCACCGCCTGGGCCAG